>Ga0193727_1001145_pt1 | contig 10908 bp, 5 predicted proteins | sample H2c2metaG_FD_143051 | JGI IMG/M metagenome (GOLD analysis project Ga0193727, IMG submission 143051) | Soil microbial communities from a riparian zone of the East river system, Colorado, United States - H2c2 | ecosystem: Environmental > Terrestrial > Soil > Riparian zone | place: USA: East River...
TCGTTCTTAACGGTGAAAAGCGCTACATCACCAACGCGGCAATCGCCGATGTGCTGACCGTGATGGCGCGCACGCCGGTGCCCGGCTCGGACAAGACCTCGGTCACCGCATTCCTTGTCACACCGGACATGCCGGGATTCGAAATGCTCGAAGCTCGAATGCCGAAAATGGGAATCCGCGGCACGGCGACTGGTCGATTCGCGTTGCGCAACGTCAAAGTTCCCAAGGAAAACATACTCGGTCCGCCGGGCAAAGGTCTCAAGGTTGCGCTGACGATTCTCGATTTCGGACGCACGACGTTCGGCGCATGCTGCACCGGTGCGGCCAAGACGTGTCTGCGTTTGGCGATCGACCACGCAAACACGCGCAAACAATTCAACAAAACACTCGGTAGTTTTCACCTGGTCCAAAAGAAAATTGCGCGGATCGCGGCAGACGCTTACGCGATGGAAGCGATGACCACAATCACCGCGGCGCTAATCGATCGCGGCCTTGAGGATTACATGCTTGAGACGGCGATGCTAAAAGTGTTTACGACCGAGCGGCTTTGGGAGTGCATCAACGATGTGTTTCAGATTTATGGCGGCTCCGCATATTTTGTCGATCTTCCGCTGGAGAGAATGATGCGCGATGCACGTATTAATCAAATCGGTGAAGGCGCGAACGAAGTGCTAACTTCTTTTATCGCACTGGTGGGGATGCGTGGACCGGGCATGGAGTTCAAGGAAATCTACGACACGATGGTGAAACCGACGCGCGAGCGGGGCTTCGCGAAAGCATGGACAGCTGGCAAGCATCGACTCGGCGCGACCGTGCGGGTTCCCGAGATTCCAGTACGAAGCGCTGAGCTGCGCTCGTTTGCCAATCAACTTGGACGCCTGATCTGGCGTTTTAATGTGGCTGTAAACCGCGCACTGATTACTTACCGCGAGCCGATACTTGATATGCAGCTGCTCCAGGAACGGATCGCAAACGCGGCAATGGACCTTTTTGCCTCAACCTGCGTGCTCAGTCGTTATGACGCCGAGCTTCAATATGCGCAACGCAATGGAAGTTCTTCGTCCCCCGACCAGCTCGCTGCCGATTTGTTTTTGCGTCAGTCGTTCCGCCGGATCCGCAGTTTCCTGGCTGGGCTTACGGATAACGAGGATAAGTCGGTGCTTGCGACGGCGAATTCTGTCTTGAGCAAGCCAAGCAATTAACTCCGAAAGCACTCGACTGTGCTCAAGGATGGCTTGGCGCGCAAAAACATAAATCTACGTTCGCGCTGCGCGCCGGCAGCACGCCATTACCGGCGAATTCGTCGGAGTTTAGACTATTGGCCGTTACGGTGGCCTAAAATATCCAGTGCACCATGAGTGGTCGGAATTGCAGCGACCCGGTCGCAAGGTTGCGGGATGCGGGAGTTTCCGGTCACAGTGTAGCACATCTTCTTTGAGGTCTTGACGACCTGCTGTGGTTGTGGCCGGAGCACGACGTTCTTGCTCTGTGGATCAGCAGCAGCCGATGCGCAAAACGCGAGCGCAAGCACAACGCTTGCACATCGGACCGACCAACCGCCCAGGCGACTTGGTCTGCCTACTGTTTTCACGGCCTAAGTGTGGTCCGCTTGAAATCTTAAGCAAGCTTATTTTGCCGTCATTCTAGGACAACAAACCGAGATTTTCGGCCACCATGCGCTGCTGACTAATCTGTCCAAAGGAAATGCTCCAGCCGAAGATTGGTAAGACGGGCCTTGGCTTCTTCGCTTCGGCTGCCTCCCGCTGCGGTGAGTTTTTCATAGATAGCAGCGGCAGATTCCCACTTCGAATCTTCCTCCAACAGGCGCGCGGCGTTAAACCCCGCCTTGTAATACCAGAAGAGTTCGCGCTGTCGATCTGGACGCCCGTCTTCCTCCAATATTTTGTAAAACGTGGCAAGCGCATCGGCGCGCTCGCTTTTTTTCTCCAAACATAGGCCCTTCTTAAAGAGCGCCTGATCGCGCCAGTGAATTGGCTCGTCCTTATCGGAGGCGAGTTGATCATAGATTTCGATCGCGCGCTGGTAATTGTTTGGATCGGTTGTGCCCATCTCAAAGAAAATGTCGCCCTTGCCGCACAGGGCCTCGCGCTTTTCTGAAGGACCAGCGTCACTCTTTAGGACCTCATCGTATAGGGCGAGAGCATCCTTGGGTTTGCCTAGCTTGCGCTCAATCACTGCCTGCTCATTGCGCGCAGCCCATCTCAGCGCGCCGTTCTGCCGCACCACCTGATCAAACAAAACAATCGCCCGATCCAGCGAATGTTCGCCCATACTGGACATTGCCGACTCTGCCGCGAAGAAGAGAGCTTTTTCACCAAGCGAATTATCGGCGGTCTGTTGCGCAATAAGTTCAAACTGCGTCTGCGCGTTCGCAAAATCCTGGCGTCGGTAATAAAGCTCAGCCAACTTCATTCGAACTTCCGGAGCGAAGGGTGAGGTTCCATGTTGTTCGAGGAATCGCTTCGCAAGCTCAATAACTTTCGCTTCGTTTCCACCACTTGATTCCTCAACCCAGATGTTGAGATAATCCCCGCGTTCCGCGGCTGCCGCCGTTGGCGACTCGGCGGCGCGAGTCAGATACTTGCGCGCTTCTTCGAGGCGCGGAGGTGAGGCATGAAATGCCAGTTCCGCCAGGCTGACCAAAGCCTCCGACACGCGAGGACTCTTTGGAAAATCATGAATGAACTGTTGCAGCGATCTTGTTGCTTTTTCGTCGCCTTTTTCCGCTTGCACCAGGCCTTCCTCCAATCGCAGGTCGGCACGCGCCTCTTCGTCGCCATCCAATTTTTCCAGGTCACCGTAAGCAGCTAGAAAACGTGTATGGTCACCGAGTTGTAGCCAGCCGGTGGACGCATTGAAAAGCGCAACCTTTGCCCAAGGCGACCCGGAACGCGCGATTTGTTGAAAATCCGCGGAAGCTCTGCCAAATCGTCTCGCAAGGTATTGCGCTTGGGCGGAAAGGAAATCGATTCGGGTAAGCAAAGACGGCGTGGGATGAGACGACCGCGCGTCATTCAAAATCGCAATCGCCTCATCGAAGTGTTTGTCCTCGACCTCGAATTGGGCGAACTCGATCAGAGCAGGGGCGATCGCCTGAGATTTGACGCCCGTGTGACGAAGATCGGTAAATAACTGTCGAGCTCGCTCCCTGCGCCCTGCACGAATTTCGAAGCGTGCGAGATACCATCGCGCAAATGTTCGTCGTGGCTGTTCGGGACTGCGCACCCATCGCTCCAACTCGTTGCGGGATGGCTTGTGTTCCGCTCGATATAGTTCATCAAGTCTTGCGAAGAGAAGAGGAAGATCCGGATCTGCTGGATGACGATCAATAAACTGCTCGACCACATCGTCTGCGATTTCCGGCGTCTTGAGTTGCACTTGCGCTTCCGCGACACCGAAGACTGCCGCGATTAGCGCGGAGTGAGCTGCTCCTTCTGGTCTTCTCAAGAGACCCTGAAAAATTCCGATCGCCCTTTCATGTCGCCGCTGGATTAGTTCCAGACGTCCCCGCAACACCCGGCGTTCTCTTCGTTCCGCGACCGATGTGGGCTGCATCTCTTCAAGAAGACGACGCGCGCCGGCGGCATCGCCCGTTTCAATGTACAATTCGGTTGCTCGCAACTGCGATCGCGTTGCCCAATCCTTGTCATGAATGAGAAGCGTAAATTTCTTCAGCGCTTCATCGCGTCTTCCCAATGCGCGCAGCATTTCCGCCGCCCCAAACATCGCCGGGCTGCGAAAGGGCGAGCCCTTATCGTTGGCCAGTTGCTCGTAAAGCGGCAGGGCTTCACCCCATCGATGGAGGGCGGCAAAGGCCTGTGCGCGCCAAAATTTTGCCCAGGGTAGTTCGCCGACCCGGGTATCTGCCAACAAAACCAGCGTATTGTCTGGCTGCTTTGCAGCTATTTGCGCTTCGGCAAGCTTCTCCACGACCGCGCGCCATTCGGCTTCCGGCAAATTGTTATTTAGCAACGCCTGCAACCGCACGAGTGCTACTTCCGGCACTCCTTCTGCAATGGGCGCGCTAGCTTCGGAAATTTCGTTAGAAAACTCTGCGCGGGCCAATTGCGCGAGCAGGCTCATCAGGCACATCAGTCCTATGCGTCTTTTGAGGCTCATGCGTTCTTCAATGACTGCCGCAGATATTGCCCGGTATGGCTGCCTGGCAATTCGGCGATCTTCTCTGGTGGGCCTTCTCCCACGATCTTGCCGCCACCCTGTCCCCCCTCGGGCCCCAGATCAATGATCCAATCCGCGCACTTGATCATCTCCAAGTTATGTTCAATTACGATCACCGTGTTACCTGCATTGCGCAGCTTCGTTAACACTTGCAGCAGTTTTTCGATATCGGCGAAATGCAATCCAGTCGTCGGTTCATCAAGGATGTAAAGCGTGCGTCCAGTCGCCTTTTTGGCAAGCTCGGTTGCCAATTTTACTCGCTGGGCTTCTCCGCCGGAAAGAGTCGTTCCGGCCTGACCAAGTCGCAGATAGCCAAGACCCACATCCAGTAATGAGTCTAACTTTTCTGAAATGCTGGTCACATTCCGGAAAAAACGGGCCGCTTCGTCCACGGTCAGATCAAGGACATCGGCAATGTGCTTGCCCTTGTACGTGATACCGAGGGTTTCACGGTTATAGCGTTTGCCGTGGCACACCTCGCATTCGACATAAACGTCGGGCAGAAAGTGCATTTCGATCTTGATCAGCCCATCGCCTTCGCAATTTTCGCAACGGCCACCTTTAACATTGAAGCTGAAACGTCCCGCGTCATAACCGCGCACCCGCGCCGCCGGTAATTGACTGAACAATTCGCGAATGGGAGTGAACGCGCCCGTATAGGTCACTGGGTTCGACCGTGGCGTTCGTCCAATCGGGCTTTGATCGATCACAATTGCCTTGTCGATTTGTTCTACCCCGCGAATCGCCCGATGGGCGCCCGGTTTATCCTTGGCATTATGGAAACGTCGAAACAGGGCGCGTCGCAGAATGTCGTCCACCAAAGTGGACTTGCCGCTGCCGGAAACGCCGGTCACACAAGTGAAACAACCGAGCGGAAAAGAGACGGTAATGTCTTTCAAATTGTTTTCCGTCGCCCCGACTAATGTCAGCCAGCCTTCGGATTTATCGGTCGACCGAGGTTTAGTGCGCTGCTTGGGAACGGAAATTCGCGCGCGGCCGGAAAGGTAATCGGCAGTTAGAGAATTCTTCGCGCGCAGGACATCTTCAAGTTTACCTTGCGCAACAATTTCTCCGCCACGCGGACCCGCACCGGGGCCAAGATCGATAATGTGATCAGCGGCCCGTATCGTTTCTTCGTCGTGCTCGACCACAATGACGGAATTGCCGAGATCTCGAAGACGGCAGAGTGTTCCCAGCAGGCGTGCATTGTCGCGCTGGTGCAGTCCAATGCTTGGTTCATCGAGAATGTAAAGGACTCCCGCGAGCCCGGAGCCGATTTGGGTCGCCAATCGAATTCGCTGCGCTTCACCCCCGGAAAGTGTCCCGCTCTGGCGATCGAGCGTGAGATAGCCGAGGCCAACTTCGACGAGAAATTGCAGGCGGGATTGAATCTCGCGCACAACGTCGCGGACAATGGCACGTTGCTGTGTAGTCAGCTCAAGCGCCGCAATAAAGCGCGCGGCTGCTTCGGTCGTCAGCTCGCTCAGCTGGTGAATGTTCAGCTCAACCGCGCGCCGATCCTTTATGGTCACCGCGAGGATTTCCGGTTTGAGCCTGGCTCCCTTGCATACCTTGCACGGTTCGTACGTCATGAACGATCGAATCCGATTGCGAGTGAATTCGCTTTGAGTCTGCTCGTATAGGCGCTGCATCTGCGGCACCAGTCCCTCGAATGGTTTTGCCATTTTTTTCTCGTCCGAAGGACCATTTTCACTAAAATTCATTTCGATCGGCGTTCCGTTCGTGCCGAAGTAAAGCGCCTGCTTAAATTGTGACGGCAGTTCGCTGAACGGCACGTCTTCATCGATGTGAAAGTGCTTCACCAGCGCCTTTTGCAGATGCCGGTAGTACGCCTGCATTCGCTTCGTCCCACGCCGCCACGGGGTGATCGCGCCTTCAGCCAGCGTTTTGCCCGGATCGGAAATCATCAGGTCGGGATCGCAAACCAACTGGGTGCCAAGTCCATGGCAAGCCGGGCATGCTCCGAGATGGCTGTTGAATGAAAAATGTCTCGGGGTTAGCTCGCCGATCCTAAAGCCCGTAGAGGCGTTTCCGTAGTCAGTGGAATATCGCAATTCTTCCCAAGTCTCTTCTGACTCAGCGTGGAGCGTTGAACGTTGCCCGTTCGGCCTCTTCGAAATTTCGCGCAGGACGATGGCGCGATTCCCGCCCCATTTCAGCGCAGTTTCAATTGAATCAGTAAGACGGCTACGAATGCCATCACGCACGACCAATCGGTCTACTACCGCCTCAATGGTGTGCCGTTTGTCCTTGGTGAGGCGGATCCGTTCAGAGCGATCCAATTCTACAATCTGGCTGTCAATTCGCACCCGCACGAATCCTTCGCGCCTGATCTTTTCTATTACGTCCCGAAATTCCCCCGGCTGATTCTCGATCAGCGGTGCTAGCAGAATGATTTTTGACTCCGGCTCGTAAGTAAGGATTTGATCGACAATCTGCTGGGGCGTTTGTCGGCTCAACGCCTGGCCCGTCACCGGATCGTGCGGCTGGCCTATAGCCGAAAAGAGCACCCGAAGATAATCATAAATTTCGGTCGTGGTCGCGATTGTGGATCGCGGATTCGCGCCGGCGCTTCGCTGCTCGATGGCGATCGCCGGCGAAAGCCCCTGGATGAAATCCACATTTGGCTTCTCCATTCGATCGAGAAATTGCCGTGCATAAGCGGACAGGCTTTCGACGTAGCGGCGTTGTCCTTCGGCATAAAGCGTGTCGAAGGCCAGGGATGATTTCCCAGAACCACTCAACCCGGTAATAACAACCAGCTTTTCCCGCGGAATTTCCACGTGAAGGTTCTTGAGATTGTGCTGACGGGCACCGCTAATTTTGATTACTTGCGCAGGCATTCTGACGAGGAATGTCGAACCTATTAGTCAAGCACAGCCGTTCTCTTTCTCCAGCGAAATTGCTTTACCGAAATTACGGCGGAACGCCTGCCGCAACGAAATGCCGCCCGTGTTGCGCAGATGAAAGTCTCAGTCGTAATCCCTTGGCAACAAGAGTGGCAACGTTTGGCGCACGACCCGTGAGTCGTTATAACCGCTATGGTGTGCCGTTAAGCAGACGTTTGGAGTCTGTTCTGGGTCGACGAACCGGAAAGAGTGTTTACGTAGCGGCGAGTAAAATTTAGGAACCACAAGTCAGCAAACACGATTCGCTCTCTAGTCACTGAGTTGAAGTGAGTCTCAAAATCACCGCCGCGTTCGTGGTATCCTCGGCTGGCAACCACCGGTAACCAGGTATGTTCGGCAATCGTGACGCCTTTTCATCAAGTTCTTTGGTTGAAATGAACAGCGCGTAAACTGGAATGGAGCGATGCAAGTTGAGTTCGGCTAGCGTGACCGCTTGCGCGTGATCGTAATGCACAACGTGTCTCCATTGGATGTACCTTTTCCCATCGAGGGGAGCCGCCACAAATTCGGGCGGGAAAAGAGCATTTAGGTAAACTGGACTAATATCTGAAAAGACCAGTCCACCGGTTTGCCCAACGCCTTCGATGAAACGTCGTTGCGCGATAAACTCGGCCGATTGGCGGGGGCGGGTGCTAAAGTGGAGAGCTTCCCAACTCTGCAATCGATCCGCTTTCAATCGGGGATCGACCGAGCGCGAAGGATAACCCAAGGAGGCCGCCACAAACAGAACCAAGATTGCCAGAGAAGCGATAGTTCGTTTTGGCAAAACGAGATTTTCTACTGCCCACGTCACAGGTAGAACGGCAACTGCGACTAACAGCATTAGGAGCGGCAGATAGTACCCCAAGTAGTTGACTGGGAACAGACCGATGGTCGCCACAAAGAAACTCAAGCCGGCTGCAAAAGCGCAGATAAAGGACCTGTTGAGTCGGATGAAGAATAGCCCCACACAAGCTAAAAGAATAAATGCGGCAACAAAACAGGTGCCGGTGCCAAATTGATTGAGGGCAGTGAACTTTTGTGGACGCAGAGCGAGCTCCCGCCAAAGCATCGCAGCATTGTCTGGAATGTAGCGCCAGGAAAAAAGCGGGACCTTTGCTAACACTGGACCGAGGTAATAGTCGTATCCTGTTTTGAGTGGCGAATGAAACTGAATCGTATTTAGCACCAATAGCGGGCTGACTGCCAGAACGAAAACAATCGGAAGTGCAAGACAATGTAGAAGCCAGCGCACGCGCGCTCCCTTCACTGGGAATAGAGTCATGGTTAACAACAATGGCAGGAAGAAGATCGACTGGAGGCGAATGTTCGCCGAAAGTCCGAGAAACGCTGCCGATAGGTAGATTTTCCAACGGCGTTCCTCCTTTAGACCCAGATATGCAGACATAAAAGCTAGCACGACGAATGCCGATGCGCTGATGTCGCTCAATGGCGAGCGACAGAACGTGAAAAACCCGGGCAGCGTGGCGAGCAAAAGCGCCGCAGATCCGCCAGTTAGCGGCATGCCCAGATAAAGATAAAAGCCGAATACACCGAAGAGCAGCAGCAAGCCGATCGTTTGATTTGTCCTGAACGGCGCAAGGATGGAATCTGCTTCTGGAAGGATCTTAAGCCAGGGAAGCATCAGCGCCGGATATCCAGCCGGCCACAGCGACGGCATTTTGTCGTAACCGATTTGTGCCGAAGGCAATCCATGTCTCAGTAGAGCTTTTGCCTGCGCGAAGTAGTGCGTCCCATCTGACTGACCGAGATCAAGCAGGTTGGTGTCCCCATAATCGATTGCCATCACGGAAAAGTAATAGAATACTAATGCACAAATAAACAGTAGCGCGCCTATCAAGGTCTGTGCGGTCGCGAAATTTCGATTATTGCGCATTTAGGAGATTGTGCTGGATTCTCGTTGCTGCTCGCTCGGCCTCGTGGACAGTTATCGACATTCTTCGTTAGAATGCCTGCGCAAGTTATAAAAGCTAGCGGTGCCTGCCAGCACAATTCAGTGACAGACGCGGAAACCAGGTCGGAGCTGTCTGGGGGACGGCTGCCCTCGACCAAAGGCGCCAGCGCGCCCCCGGGAGCATCTGGCTAAAATTGCTCCTCGACGCGACAGCTGGATACCAACAATAGATACTACTGCGAGCTACTCGCCCGTCTTCTTCGATTCCTGATGGAACCGCAGAAGAAGGTGCTATCCGATGCGCTATGGCACTCGCAACCTTTTAACTGCCGCCAGGCCAAGTGAGGGCAAAGGCGTCGGTGAGAGGATCGCCCGTTTGTGCGACGCGGCCATTTGCACCGGGGATGATATCCAAAACCGAGATTCTTCCGTCAGCCAACTACGCCGATCTCAATTCTGAGCGCACTGAAAGACATTGCCTCGGCATCTGCGAAGAAGCGTTTAGGCGAGAGGACTACGGTAATTTGCCCAAATGTTTTCGCGGAGTTTCCCGCGATAGCAGTTCCATGTCCGCATCCACCATGATCTTGACCAGTTCGTGGAAGCGCACTTTTGGTTCCCACCCAAGAATTTTTTTCGCTTTAGAGGAGTCACCTATCAGAATGTCCACTTCGGCGGGCCGCTCATAACGCGGGTCGTGTTTCACGTATTTTTTCCAATCAAGATCGACATGGGCAAAGGCAGCTTCGGCAAACTCGCGCACCGTGCGCGCTTCACCGGTCGCGATCACGAAATCGTCGCCACTATCCCGTTGCAGAATGTGCCACATCGCCTCGACATACTCAGGCGCGTAACCCCAATCGCGTTTCGCCTCCAGATTTCCCAAGAATAGCTCGTGTTGCAGGCCGTGCTTAATCGCCGCGACGGCGCGCGAAATTTTCCGCGTCACAAATGTTTCTCCGCGACGTGGGCTTTCGTGGTTGAATAAGATGCCGTTGCTGGAATTGAGCCCGTAGCTCTCGCGATAGTTCACCGTCGCCCAGTAGGAAAAAACCTTCGAGACACCGTACGGGCTGCGCGGCCAGAATGGCGTTTTCTCAGTTTGGGGAACTTCCCGCACCTTACCGTACATCTCGCTGCTCGAAGCCTGATAAAAACGCGAACGAATTCCGGTCTCGCGAATCGCCTCGAGAATTCGGATCGTGCCAACGGCCGTGATGTCCGCGGTGTATTCAGGAATGTCGAAGCTCACGCGCACGTGGCTCTGCGCGGCGAGATGATAGACTTCGTCCGGTTTTAAGCCGTAAAGCAGTTTCACTAAATTGACCGAATCGCTCAGGTCGCCGTAATGCAGAAACAATCGTACGCCGTTGATGTGCGGATCGGCATAAAGATGATCGATCCGCGAAGTGTTGAATGTACTCGCGCGCCGGACGATCCCGTGGACTTGGTAGCCTTTCCCGAGTAGAAGATCGGCGAGATAGCTTCCGTCCTGTCCAGTGATCCCTGTGATGAGCGCTTTCTTCATGAACAGTGTTTCGCCCTTAAAGCAAAGGACGTGCGTGAGCAACCTGTTTTAGCTTCCCCAGTCGGGAGATCATACTGCACCTTTTATTTGCTTCAATCGTAGCTGCGATGTAAAGAACCCCGAGACGTACGGGGTGTCCCCCGATGATGCAGACAAGGCTGGTTTGGTTAACGGCAGTTTCAGGGACGGGGCAATGTGAGTCTAAGACCGGCAGAAAATCGTCTCGGATATGCAACGGTTATTCGACAGTTTTCCCAGGCAATCGTAACAAAAACTGGCCCGGCTTTTGAGCCAGCACACGGTGTACCTCCAGCAGAACTTAGCTCCGCGCAAAAGATGAGCACGAAAATGACTAC
>Ga0193727_1001146_pt1 | contig 10906 bp, 6 predicted proteins | sample H2c2metaG_FD_143051 | JGI IMG/M metagenome (GOLD analysis project Ga0193727, IMG submission 143051) | Soil microbial communities from a riparian zone of the East river system, Colorado, United States - H2c2 | ecosystem: Environmental > Terrestrial > Soil > Riparian zone | place: USA: East River...
GATGACCGGCGAAGTGCGCGACGGGCTCGCTCAGATCGTTGCCGGGCTGACAGCGGCGATGGATGAGGTCCGCCGCGCCATGGAAAACCTCAGCCCCTCCGCGCTCGACACACTCGGCTTCATTCCGGCTATCGAGAGCTGTCTCTCTCGCGCTTCGTCGGCGGGCGATCGGATCTTTGCAACCCGTTTTTCCTGCTCTATCAAAGAATCCGAGATCAATCTCTCCGATACCGAACAACTACTGCTGTATCGAATTGTGCAGGAAGCGCTCAACAACATCTCGAAACACGCCGGCGCGAGCTCGGTCGAGATAGTGTTGATGCGAGCAAGAGGCGATATGCTGATTCGGGTGACTGACAACGGGCGAGGTATGACGATCTCGGGTGATTTTGGCCGAGCGCGTGGAATGGAAAACATGCGCTATCGAGCCAAGCTCCTCGGCGCCCAGATCACCTGGTTGAATACCACCGGCAAACAGGGAACGGTTGTGGAAATTCGCTTGCCTCTGCAGGGTTCAGGCGCGTGGCCCAAGATGGACTTGTGAACTAAATGTTCGGCCGCGCGGCCGGCAAAGCTGCTTGAGTTATGAGCATAGTACTCGCGGAAGACATGTCATTTCAACGCGACTACCTTCGGGCGGTCATCACCGAGAAGTTCGCCGACTTCGGTCCGCTCATTGAGACCGACGACGGTACGAAGGCCGTCGAGCTTGCGCTGAAAAACCGGCCCGCGCTGGTCGTGCTCGACATAAAATTGCGCGGGCTCTCCGGTGTTCGAGCGGCTCGGCAGATATGGTCCGAGCATCCGCTCGCGAGAATTCTTTTCTGGTCGCAGTACAAAGATGAAATCTATGTGCGCGAGCTCGCGCGCATCGTTCCGAACGAGACAGTGTACGGCTACGTGCTCAAGTCTTCGCCTGACGACAAGCTGATCGCAGCTTTGCGAGCGGTTCTGATAGACGAGCAATGCTGGATCGATCCTGAGATTCGAACGGTGCAGTCGCGGGCGATAAACCGGACATCAGGGCTTACCGACGTCGAGTACGAAGCGCTGATCGACATCGCGGTTGGTCTGACCGATCGCGCAATCGCGCGGCGCAGGTACCTGAGCGAGCGCGGGGTGCAAAACCGGTTGCGCGAACTTTACGCAAAGCTCTCGATCGACATCGAGCAAATCGTGGACGAGCGATGGGGCAACACTTACAGTCCTCGCTCGCGCGCCATCTCGATTGCGTTGCAGCGAGGATTGATCAACGCCGAGGAGGTTGCGCGCGAAAACGAGGCGCTTCAGAGCTGGCTGGAGCAAGAAGCCGCCCTGCCCACCTGAGCTGGCATCTTCCCCCGCGCAGCGTGTGTCGCTTGCCGATGACGTTATGCGTTATCCTTCTCGGGTTGTTGAAGCGCGCCGGTTAGAGGCTCGCTCCCGCTTCTGCCAGCCGCCGGAACCGGCTCTTGAAAATGCCTTTGACTCTATCGACTGGCTCCATCATCGGACGCTACAAGATTCTGTCGCCGCTGGGCGCGGGCGGTATGGGTGAGGTTTACCTCGCAGAAGATACGACGCTGGGCCGCCGAGTCGCCCTCAAGATATTACCCTCGCACTCGACTAGCGATGAAGACCGGTTGCGGCGCTTCGAGCAAGAGGCGCGATCGGCTTCGGCGCTCAATCACCCGAACATCATCACGATTCACGAAGTCGGCTCACAGGACGACGCGCGATTCATCGCGACCGAGTTCATCGAAGGCGAGACGCTGCGCAAGCGCTTGAAGCAATCGCACCTCAGTCCTCGCGAAGCGATTGACGTCGCCATCCAGATCGCGAGCGCGCTGGCCGCCGCCCATCAGGCCGGCATCATTCATCGCGACATCAAGCCCGAAAATGTGATGCTGCGCCCCGACGGCTATGTAAAGGTGCTCGACTTCGGCATCGTCAAACTCACCGAGAAATTTGCCGACCGGTCCAGCGAGCAGACCGCCGCGGAAGAAGCAGCCGGCGGCAGAACGTCAACCATTACGACCGAGAAGAACGTCGTGATGGGCAGCCCGAACTACATGTCGCCCGAGCAAGCGCGCGGGCTTGCAGTAGATGGAAGGACCGACATCTTCAGCCTGGGCATCCTGCTGTACGAGATGCTCACCGCGAACAAACCCTTCGAGGGAGCGACCACCACCGACATTATTGTGTCGATCCTGGAGCGCAGACCGCCGCCGCTCTCACAGATCGTTGAGGTCCCGCAGGCGCTCGAGCAGCTTGTGGACAAGACCCTGGCCAAAGATCGAGAGGCGCGCTATCAAACCGTCAATGAACTGCTCGTCGCCCTTAAGAGACTAAAGCGGCGACTCGATTTTGAAGTTGGGCTCGAAGACTCATTCATTACGGACTCGACCGGTGACGGGACTATTCCTATTACGTTGGAACAAGATGCACGGACGACGGTCAGGCACGGCGTGGGCGAAAAGAGCGGCGATCTGACCGCGAGATTAGGCGCGTCGATCTCTCACCTCCTGGCCGGAGGCGGAAACCGCAAGCGGACGATCGCTGCGACTCTGGTTGTGATTTCGGTTGTGGCCGCAGCACTCGTCTACTTCTCGAGCCGCCGCCCAGTGGAACCGCCGCGCACCGCGTACCCGATCGATTCGATAGCGGTCCTGCCGTTCACTAACGAAAGCTCCGACCCGAATACCGACTACCTTTCGGACGGAATAACAGAGAGCTTGATAAACAATCTTTCGCAGTCCCGCGGCCTGCGAGTGATGTCGCGCAACTCAGTCTTTCGCTACAAAGACCAGAAAGCCGACGCGAAAAAGATTGGCCGAGAGCTTGGCGTGCAAAGCGTACTCAACGGAAGAATTTTTCAGCGGGGTGAGAATCTTTCAATCAGCGTCGAGCTTGTCGATGCGCGCGACGACACTCAGATCTGGGGCGAACAATACAACCGCAAGCTGTCCGACGTTCTGGCTCTCCAGGGAGAGATCGCGCGACAAATTTCGCAGAAGCTTCAGCTCAAGCTCGGCGACGATGAAAGGCGCGTGAGCAAGCGCTTCACCGAGGACCCGGAAGCGTACAAGCTCTATCTGAAGGGCCGCTTCTACTGGAACAAGCGCACCGAAGACGGATTGAAGAAAGGCATCGAGTATTTCAACCAGGCGATCGAGCGAGACCCGTCGTACGCGCTCGCTTATGCCGGGCTGGCCGACTGCTACGCGATCCTGGTTGAGCTGGAGGCTTCGGCGCCGACCGAGCTTTATCCAAGGGTAAAAGCGGCGGCGCAACAGGCGCTCGAGATCGACGACTCGCTGGCGGAGGCTCACACGTCGCTTGGCGCGGCTTACGAGTACGAGTGGAACTGGGCGGACGCTGAGAACCAGTACAAGCGGGCGGTCGAGCTTAATCCGAGTTACGCGACTGCTCATCATTGGTACGCGGCTTACTTGATCAGCAGGCTGCGATCGGATGAAGCGATTCGCGAGATGCAGCGCGCGGTGGAGCTTGATCCGCTTTCGCTGATCATCAACACGTCAATGGGGAGAGTGCTGTACGGCGCGGGCCAATACGATCGAGCGGTTGAGCAGCTCAAGAAGACGCTTGATCTTGACCCGAACTTCGCAGAGGCGCACTTCCAGCTTGGGATGGTCTACGAACAAAAGCGGATGTTCGACGAAGCGATCGGCGAGTTCCAAAAGGCAGCCGACCTCTTTCAGGATCCGATGATGAGAGCGTGGATCGCGCGGACTTACGCGATTGCGGGAAAACGCAGCGAGTCCGAGCGGGTGTTGGCAGAAGTAACAGCACTCTCAAAGCAGCAATATGTCTCGCCTTATCTGATGGCGTCGATCTATGCCGCGCTCGGCCAGAAGGACGCGGCTTTTGAATGGCTGGAAAGAGTCTACAAGGACCATTCTTATTACGTGGTGTGGTTGAATGTCGACCGAGTGTTTGACGCCATAAGGCCGGACCCAAGATTTCAAGATTTGCTCAATCGGATCGGCATCGCCCCGCAAGGCAGTTAATCTATTGGAGTGCAACGAATGAATCGCTAGCCTGTACGGGCGGCTCTCCGTGGCCGCCCCTCCTCGGCCATTAGAGTGCTGCGGGCCCAAGAGGGGCGGCCACGGAGAGCCGCACCGTACAGGAGCAGAGCTGTCAGGCGACTAACCGGATATGCTTGACCCATTACAGAAGGATAATGAACTCCTGGCGAAGATTCAGGAGCGCTGGTCTGAACTGGCTGAACTCCTTGAAGAAGTAAATTCGCACTGGGTGTACGAAGATCTCGTCTACCGCTTCTACCATCAGTCCTTCAAAGTCTATTGGCTTCAGGATCAAACCAAGAGAATAGTTGAGGCGCTCCAGAGCGTCGCTCCGAGCGGAACGAGCTTTTCGCCGATGTTCGAAGAAATCTATCAGGCTGGCACCAGTGGCAAGCAGTTTGAGATCGAGCACAATCAACTCTGGACCGAGCACACCCGAGTATTCCTCGAAGCATTTTTTCACGCCAAATTCTTTCTTGAGATGGCTGTGAAATATGGGAAGGAACTACAAGCAGCGCCTACCGTTTTGCCAAGCGGCTGGGCGGCACTGCTTTGTCTGTATGATTTGCGTTAAGCGCGTTCCAACCACGTAGCGTTCGACGGCACTCCAGAGGAGTGCAATGTTTGTAGAACACCAGCAAAACCGCCCCGCACTCCAGGGGAGTGCTATGTTCCCCAAGGCGCAAGACCATATCACCCCTGACGGGGTGAGCCGTGGCAGTCGCTTCCGTCCTATAAACATTCAACTCCTGACGGAGTTGCGAACGGTCGCAATCTCTTCAATGTCGATCAACTGAGGGTCTGCAAAACCGAAAGCGGAACCAGTGCGAAACTCTTGCGCCCACTCCCAATTCCCACTCGATTGAGAACCAGAGACTACTTCCCGAACGCGTCCTTCACCAACCTGCGTTGCTCCATCTGATGAATCGTATGTGAACCCGTGGCCGGGCTTGCGCTAGCTGGGCGTCCCGCGTACCTCAACCGTTGTTCCGGCCCGAGCATCCCCGACAGTCGCGGATCGATATAGAACCACGCGCCCATATTCTGCGGTTCTTCCTGAACCCAACAGATGTCAGTCGCGTTTGCAAATCGCTTCAGCTCTTCGGCTATCAGGTTCTTCGGGTACGGGTACAACTGCTCGACGCGTACTATGGCCGTGCTCTGGTCGTCGCGCTTTTTCCGTTCGGCTGCGAGGTCATAAAACACTTTGCCGCAGCACAACAACCCGCGCGTCACGCTCGCGCTGTCCTGCACGTCGGAATCGCCGATCACCGGAAGGAATCCGCCGCTTGTGAACTCATCGATCGAAGAAGCCGCTTCCGGAAACCGCAGCAAGCTCTTCGGTGTGATCACGATGAGCGGCTTGCTTTGCTTCTGTTTGGCTTGTCGCCTCAGTAGGTGAAAATACTGAGCCGCAGTCGAGCAATTCGCGACCTGCATATTTCCTTCGGCGCAAAGCTGCAGGAAGCGTTCGATCCGCGCGCTTGAATGCTCCGGCCCTTGTCCCTCGTAACCGTGCGGCAACAGCAACACTATACCGCTCGTCTGATTCCACTTATGCTCGCCCGCGGCGATGAACTGATCGATGATCACTTGCGCCGCGTTCACGAAGTCTCCAAACTGCGCTTCCCACAGAACCAGCGTCTGAGGCGAGGCGACGCTGTAGCCATACTCGAAGCCCAGCGCGCCGGCTTCCGACAACGGGCTGTCGTAGATCTGAAACTTCGCTTTGTCCGGCGCAAGTTGGGTGAGCGGCGTCCACTCCTCACCGGTCTGCGTGTCGGTAAAAGCCGCGTGCCGGTGACTGAAAGTTCCGCGAACCGTGTCCTGACCTGTCAGCCTGATTGGAGTTCCTTCCATCAGCAGCGAACCGAACGCGAGCGCTTCAGCCATGCCCCAATCGACCGGCGACTCGCCTTCGACCATCTTCGCGCGACGGCCCAACAAGCTCACGATCTTTGGATTCAAGTTGAAGCCGCGCGGTACCGCCGTGATCGCATGCGCGAGCGAACGCAACGTTGCCTGATCCACACCGGCCTCGAACACTTCAACGTCGGGCTCGGGCGCCGCCGCCGGAAGCTTGACTTCCTTGTTTAGCTTTTCGACGATCGCCTTCGCGCCGAGCTGCGCGTTCTCGTACCTGCGCATCCGCTCGTCCATAAGCGACGTCACTTCCTCGGCGGTCATCACTCCTTCGGCGACCAGCTTGCGCGCGTAAAGCTCGCGCACGCCGGGATGTTCTTTGATCCGCTGATACATCACCGGCTGAGTGTAGGTCGGCTCGTCGCCTTCATTGTGACCCAACCGCCGAAACCCGATCACGTCGACCACAACGTCCTTCTTGAAGTGCTGCCGGTAATCGAGCGCGATTTGAAGTACGTCATAAGCGGCTTCGACGTCGTCGCTGTTCACGTGAAAGATCGGCGCCTGAATCATCTTCGCTATATCGGTGCTGTAGTGCGACGAGCGGCCCTCTTCAGGCGGAGTCGTAAAGCCAAGCTGGTTGTTGGCGATGATATGAATCGTGCCGTTGGTGCTGTAGCCGGGCAGTTGCGACAAGTTCAATGTCTCGGCCACCACGCCTTCGCCGGCGAACGCCGCGTCACCATGAATCAGCACCGCGAGCTTCGACTCGCGCCGACCGTCCGCGTCCTGACGCGCGCGAACCAGTCCTTCGACGACCGGATTGATGAACTCGAGATGAGAAGGGTTCGACGCGACCGCAAGCTGGACTTGATTGCCGCTCGCGGTGTCGCGTGGGCCGCTGGCGCCCTGGTGGTACTTCACGTCGCCCTGATCGTGCGGGTACTTGGGATGAATCGAGCCTTCGAAGCTTGTGAAGATGCGCTCGCAGAACTTTCCGATGACGTTGGCAATCACGTTCAGCCGGCCGCGATGCGCCATCCCTATCTCTATGTCTCGCACGCCGCTACGCGCGGCAGACTCGATCAACTGATCGAGTACCGCGACCACGGTTTCGTTGCCTTCAATCGAGAACCGCTTCTGGCCGAGATACTTCGTGCCGAGAAACTTTTCAAATAGTTCTGCCGAAATGAGCTTCCAGAGAATCTGTTTCTTTGTTTCAACGGGAACCGGCGGTGGTTCGCCCTCGACGCGCGCGCGAATCCATTCCTTTTCTTCCGGCCCGGAGATATTGCGATATTCGATACCCACCTTGCCGCAGTAGTAGCGCCGCACGCGGTCGAGTATCTCCCGCAGCACAGCAGTCTCAGTGCCGCCGAGGCCGCCGGTGATGAATTGCCGGTCGAGGTCCCAGATGGTCAGCCCGTAGCTGGCAATGTCCAACTCGGGATGATACTGAACTTCTTTCCAGCCAAGCGGGTCGATGTCGGCTACCAAATGGCCGCGTACCCGATAGGCGTTGATGAGTTGAAGCACGCTTGCTTGTTTGCGCACTTCGTCCCGTCTTCGGTCTTCGCCGAGTATCGCGGGGTTGATGTCGATCGCCCATTGATAGGGACGGAAGGGAATGCCGAGGTCGCGAAAGATCTCGTCGTAGAAGTCGTGCCGGCCGCGCAGCATCTCGTCGATCAAAGCGAGGAACGCGCCGGACTCCGCGCCCTGTATGACGCGGTGATCGTAGGTGCTGGTCACGACCATGACCTTGCTGATGCCGAGCCGCGAGAGCGCTTCTGGGGACATCGCTTGATACTCGGGCGGGTACTCGATCGCGCCGGTCGCTATGATCGCTCCTTGCCCCGACATCAATCTCGGATTCGAAGCGGTCGTTCCAATCGTGCCGGGATTGGTCAAGCTGATCGTCGTGCCTTGAAAGTCCACGACCTGAAGCTTGCCCGCGCGCGCGCGCTTGATTACATCGTCGTAGGCGTCGAGCAACCCGCCGAACTTGAGCTTGTCTGCGCCCTTGACGTTCGGAACAAGCAGCGTGCGCGAGCCATCTTTTTTGGTCACGTCGACCGCGACGCCGAGGTTCACAGAGTTGTGCTTCACGCGGTAGGACGTTTGATTCACGTGCTCGAACGAATCGTTGAGCTGAGGAAAAGTCTCAAGCGCCTTGATGATGGCTCGGGCGATCACGTGCGTGTAGGAAACCTTCTTACCCAAAGGCGCAAGGTGTTGATTGATGAGCCGCCGATTCTCATCCAGTAGTTTGATCGGTATCTGCCGCTGAGAAGTGGCGGTTGGAACGGCCAGGCTTGATTCCATGTTTTCGGCAAGCCGGAGCGCAGGGCCGCGAATCGGTATGCGCTCGACCTGTTCTGATTCGGCTGCGGGCGCCGGCGGGCCCGATGGTGCAGGCGCTGGTGTTTGCGCTTCAGCTTGCGCTGAGACCGACCGCTTCGAAGCTGATTGGATCGAAGCCGACGTTTGCGTCGCTGATTGCGTGGCCCAATCGTAAGTCGAGTGAAGCCCGCGCGGCGTCGCTTGTGCGGGCTCGGTTGCGCGCCCGGCGCCGTCCGAACCGGTCGCGGGTTCCACCACGCCCGCCCCTGTAATGGTTGCGGCTCCAGTTGCGCCGTTGCCCACGAGCAACTCGCTGAAGTACGCGCTCCATTCTTGATCAACCGCCGCCGGGTTGAGCTCGAACTGGCGCAAGAGCTCGCTGACATAATCGGCGTTGACGCCAAACTCGTCGGCGATTAGTTGATCGAGCTGGGCTTCGCTCATCCGCCTTGTTGTAGTCATCGCTCACTCCTCTTTGCTCAAGCGTCAAGTTTAGTCTGGACACCAGCGGTTAACAACCGGTGTCGGCGATGAGATTAAGGTTGGCAAGTTCCGGAGCGACTCAAGGTGTTCTGTTGCTGCCGTGGTGGTTTCGAGAGGAGAGCCCCCGATCGCCGGTAAGTCAAAAAGCTCCATTTGAACATCACAGACCTGCCGCCCGCCACCAATGCAGCGGATGAGAGTTCGCGGTTCTACGTTTTCACTCCAACCATTGAGCAGCCCGGCGTGGGTGTGATAAAAGTCAACTAAACTATGGGACTGGTAAGCAAAGGGGTACGCAGGTTTATGTTTCTACTTTGCCAATAGTTTGGGCAGATCGATATTAGGCCCGGAACAGAAATCGGCCTGTCCAATAATGGTTTCTTAATTGTAACTATAATATCTCCATCGATCCTTAGATTGTCAGCGCTGCAAGCCAGGAGGTAGAGAGTCATGTCCGGCTCTGATAAGAAAGGTCCCGATAAGAAAGACCTGGGCCGATACGTAAGCCGGGTAATGAAGGCTAAGGGACTTTCGCCGCGTGGTGTTTCCCGGAGGTCGGGAAAGGGAATAACAGCCAGCTACGTGGCGGGGATTATGAGGGGCATTGCCGCGAACCCTTCGGTTGATAAGATCAAAGCCCTGGCAAGCGGGCTTGGCGTAGACCGTTATGAGCTGTTCGACATCGCTTGCGGACCATCAGAGGACAGGGCGGACCAGCCTCATCAGGGCAATGAAAGATTGCAGGCTCTGGAGCTTCTAGACTTGATGAAGAAAGCAGCCGTGAGCCCGACGTTAATGGCAACTATGGAGCAAGCGGCGCAACTACAACCAGGGGAGCTCGAGGGTGTGCTTCTTTCAATACAAAGGCTTATCGGTGCAAGGCGGAAGGCGGGCGGTAAGGGGAAGCAGCGTTAGGTCTTTTCTTTGTTTTCCAGGGCGATCTCGTCAAGAAGCGATAAGACTCTAGCCAATGCATCATCACCAACGCCGTTAGAGATCCGGTTCAATAAACCGGCGAAGACACCACCGGGCGGCCAAGCTTGTTACACGGCTCAGCCGTGCGATAGACTTTAGCGGTGCCTCGCAAGATGAACCGGAGAGCCCACGTTCGTCGTACAGCTTAGCGACTCTCAATTGATCATCTTTTCGATTGGAGAATTCTTGTTGAAGAAGTTAACTCTGCTAATTGTCTTGTCGGTTTTGCTGGCATTTGAAGCGGCGGCGCAAACTCACACGTCCTCACAGCCGGTCACCGGCGCGGCGCCTGTCCCAACCACCACAAACATTCGGCAAGAGACCTTTGACATTGTTTGGACGACGGTCAAGGAAAAGCATTTCGATCCAGACCTGGGGGGCGTTGACTGGGACAAGGTGCGCGAGCAGTATCAACCGAGGATGACTGCGGTAAAGAGCGATCAGGAACTATACACAGTTCTTCAAAACATGCTCGGCGAGCTTCATCAGTCGCACTTCCACATCCTCTCACCCGAAGCGATCGTTGACGACGACTCGAAAGAGCCGAAAGGCGGCGGTGTCGGCCTGGACATTCGTCTCGTCGACGGACAGGCGATCATCAATCGAGTCGAGCCAGGGTCGAAGGCTTCCATGGCCGGTTTGCGCCCCGGTTTCATCATCAAGAAGATTGATGACACGCCCGTCGATCAAGTCGTCGAGCGCTTCGCCAAGAGCACCGAGTCACCGGCCATCACCCGCACCCGCATAACCCGCGCAGCGCTTGCGAGAATCGAGGGCAAGCCAGGGACGACCGTTCGACTCACCTACCTTGACGAAGGGGACCGAACTCGCGAAGTAACGGTTGAACGCGAAAAGCTCAAAGGCGAGATGTCGCCCCGGTTCGGAAGCTTCCCGCCGCAGTACACCGAGTTCGAGTCGAAACGGCTCGAGGGTGGAATCGGCTACATAAGATTCAACATCTTTGTGACGCCGTTGATGGACAGGATCCGGGCGGCGATTCGCGCGATGTCGGGAGCGCCCGGATTAATCATCGACCTGCGCGGCAACCCCGGCGGATTCGGGGGTATGGCGCCGGGCATAGCCGGAGTGCTGGAAGCGAATCAGTCATCGCTAGGTGTGATGAAGTTCCGTTCCGGCCGACAGGCTTTCATCGTCTTCCCGCAAAAAGATCCCTACCTTGGACCCGTCGTCATCCTTGTTGACGGAGGGAG
>Ga0193727_1001147_pt1 | contig 10903 bp, 9 predicted proteins | sample H2c2metaG_FD_143051 | JGI IMG/M metagenome (GOLD analysis project Ga0193727, IMG submission 143051) | Soil microbial communities from a riparian zone of the East river system, Colorado, United States - H2c2 | ecosystem: Environmental > Terrestrial > Soil > Riparian zone | place: USA: East River...
GGTCATGACGGTGGGCATTATCGCCGTGAACGTGCTCGCATGGCTGTTTCTCCAGGGTGCGGGGTCGCGGCAGGCGCTCGCGGCCTCCGTCTGCCAGTTGGGGATGATTCCGGCAGAGCTGTTCCAAACGGTGCAACCTGGCACCCGCGTACCGCTCGGTCCGGGGATCGCGTGCGTCATCGATACGCCGCACTACGCCACCGTCATCACGTCGATGTTCATGCACGGCGGCTGGCTGCACATCATCGGCAACATGTGGTTCCTCTGGGTATTCGGGAATAACATCGAAGATTCGATGGGGCACACGCGGTTCGCGGTGTTCTACCTGCTGTGCGGCGTGGTGGCGGCCGGCGCCCAACTATTGACCGATCCGCACTCGCGCGTGCCGATGGTCGGCGCGTCCGGGGCCATCAGCGGTGTGCTGGGCGCCTACATCCTGCTCTTTCCCCGGGTGCGGGTGCACACGCTGGTGACCCTGGGCTTTTTCGTTACGTCGATTGCCCTGCCCGCGTACGTGATGCTCGGCTATTGGTTTGTTCTGCAGATCGTGCTCGGAATGGTGCCCCACGCGGCCGGCGGGGTCGCCGTCTGGGCGCACGTCGGCGGTTTCGTCGCGGGCGTCGTGCTCATCAGGCTGTTCGTCAGCGCGGAGCTCGCGGCGCGGCACCAAGCGCTGTAAGCAAGCCGGCCGCGCCTAGCGCGGGCCGTCCTCGGCGTGATGCTTGATCGTCTTCCCCTCGACCAGGAAAACCACGTCTTCCGCGATGTTGGTCGCCAGGTCGGCGACCCGCTCGAGATTGCGGCTGACCAGGAACAGTTCCATTGCCGCCCCGATGATGTGCGGGTCTTCCATCATGTGCGTGAGGAGGATTCTGAAGACGGAGTGATGCAGCGCGTCCACCGAGTCATCGCGCTTGCAGATTTCCCGCCCCAACTGAGAATCACCGCGCACAAATGCGTCCAGCGCTCCCGACAACATGCTGCGCGCCTGTCGTGCCATTTCGAGCAGCTCGGGCTCGGGAGCGATGAGGCGCGCCCCGAGCAGCCGCTCGGCGGACTGCGCGATGTTCACGGCGTGATCCCCCACGCGCTCCAGGTCGGTGGCGATCTTCATGCCGGCCATGAGCAAGCGCAGGTCGCGCGCCATCGGTTGCTGCGTGGCGAAGAGGTCGAGTACGGTTTCCTCGATCTCGAGCTCCAGCGCGTCGATCGCGCGGTCGCCGGCGATCACCGTGGCGGCGAGATCACCGTCGCGTTTGAGGAGCGCGTCCAGGGCGAGCCCCAGCGCATCCTGGGCCTCGGCGGACATGGTCAGGAGCTTGTCCTTGAGCTTCGAGAGCTCGTCGTGGAAATGCCGGTGTGCCGCAGTCGCGCTCATCCGAACCGTCCCGTGATGTAGGCCTCCGTGCGCTCGTCACGCGGCCTCGTGAAGATCTGTTTCGTGTGCCCGAATTCGATCAGTTTGCCCAGATAGAAGAACCCCGTGAAATCGGACACGCGCGACGCCTGCTGCATGTTGTGCGTCACCACGACGATCGAATAGCTCTCCTTCAGCTCGATCATCAGCTCTTCGATGCGCTGGGTCGCCGCCGGGTCGAGCGCCGAGCAGGGCTCGTCCATCAGCAAGACCTCGGGCTCGTTCGCGAGCGCGCGCGCGATACAGAGGCGCTGTTGCTGGCCGCCCGACAGGCTCGTGCCCGGCGTATGCACCCGGTCCTTGACCTCATCCCACAGGGCCGCCTTGCGAAGCGCCCGCTCGACGCGCTCGGGAATGTCCCGCTCCGGTGCGAGACCGTTCAGGCGCGGTCCGTACGCGACATTCTCGAAGATCGACTTGGGGAACGGGTTGGGCTGCTGGAACACCATGCCCACCCGGCGGCGCAAGTCCACGGCGTCGGTCCCGGCGGAGAAGACCGAGACGCCCTCGAGCAGGATGTCGCCGGTGTGCCGGGTTCTCGGAATCAACTCGTTCAGCCGGTTCACCGAGCGCAGGAAAGTGCTCTTGCCGCACCCCGATGGGCCGATGAGGGCGGTGACGGCCGACCGTGGAATTGTCACCGTCAGGTCGAACAACGCCTGCGTGGGGCCGTACCAGAAGGCGTAGGCGCGCACGTCGATGACGGGCGTCGCCGCTGGTGTTGGTTGCGGCACGCTGCGCGGCCGCATGGGAGCTTCCTTGCGTGAGGGTTCCACGGCCACGTTCATCCGAACCTCCCGGTAATGTAGGCTTCCGTCTGTTCCTTGGCGGGCTTCGTGAACAGCACCTCGGTGCGCGCGATCTCGACCATCTCGCCGAGGTAGAAGAATCCCGTGTAGTCCGACACTCGCCCAGCCTGCTGCAGGTTGTGCGTCACGATCACGATCGTATAGCGGGTCTTGAGCTCGTGGCACAGCTCTTCGATGCGCTGCGTCCCCCCGGGGTCGAGCGACGCCGTCGGCTCGTCGAGGAGCAACACCTCCGGTTCGGGGGCGAGGGCTCGGGCGACGCACAGGCGCTGCTGCTGACCACCGGAGAGGGATAGCGCGCTGGCGCGGAGGCGGTCCTTCACCTCGTCCCACAAGGCGGCCTGGTGCAGCGAGCGCTCCACTACCTCGTCGAGCTCGCTGCGACTGCGGCGGCCGTTGACTCGCAGGCCCGCGGCGACGTTGTCGTAGATGGACATCGTCGGAAACGGGGTAGGGCGCTGGAATACCATCCCGATCCGGCGGCGCAGCTGCACCGGGTCCACGCCGGTGTCGTAGATGTCGTGGCCATCGAGCAGCACCTTGCCCGTGACCCAACCGCTGTCGGAAAGCTCGTGCATGCGGTTCAGGCAGCGCAGGAACGTGCTCTTGCCGCACCCCGAGGGGCCGATCACCGCGGTCACGGTGCGCGCGGCAAAGCGGACCGAGACGTCCTTGACGACCGCGCGCCGCCCGAACAGCGCGGTCAGGCGGACTGCCTCGAGCGGCGCGGGTGCGTCAGCGGGCTGCGCCATGGCCCCGTCGTGTTGCCCAGCGCGCGGCGAGCGCGAGGATGAGCACCAACCCCATCAGTACGAGCGCCGCAGCCCAGGCCATCCGGTGCCAATCCTCGAATGGGCCGGTGGCATACGTGTAGATCTGCAGCGAGAGGGTCTGCATGGGATGGGCGATGCTGGTGGAGAAGTTCAGGTTACCGAGTGACGTGAAAAGCAGCGGCGCCGTTTCGCCCGCGATGCGAGCGACTCCGACGAGGCAGCCGGTCACGATCCCCGCGAGGGCGGTCCGGGCCACAATGCGAAGCGACGTGCGCCAGCGGGGATACCCGAGTGCGAGCGCCGCCTCCCGCAGCGAGTGGGGCACGAGGCGCACCATTTCCTCTGTGGTGCGGGCGATCATCGGGACCATCAGTACGGCGAGCGCGACGCTGCCTGCGAACGCTGAGAAGTGGCCCATCGGCTTGACGAGCCAGGTCCATGCGAAGATCGCGACGACGATCGACGGCGTCCCGTTCAGCACGTCGGCCACGAAGCGCACGATCCAGCCCAGGCGGCCGGAGCCGTACTCTGCCAGGTACAGGCCCGTTCCGATGCCGACGGGGAGGCCCATCAGCGCCGCCACGCCCACGATGATCCCGGTCCCGACGATGGCGTTGGCGACGCCGCCGCCGCTCTGTCCCGCGGGGACAGGATTCTTGATGAAGAAGTCCAGATTGAGCGACGACGCCCCTTTGGCCACGAGGTGTCCCAGGATCAGCACCAAGGCAAGCACGGCGAGGCCGGAGAGCAGGCCGACGAGCGTTGTCATGAGCCCGCTCACGAAGCGACGGCGCACCCGGAGCGAGATCACAGGGCGCGACTCCCGGCGGCGGTGCCGCGGGCCACGCGCCAGATGAGGATGCGCGCGAGCGCGTTGACGAGCACCGTGATCACGAACAGCAGCAGGCCGACTTCGAACAGGGCCGACAGATACAGGCTGGTGGTCGCCTCGCTGAACTCGTTCGCGATCGCGGCCGCCATGGTGTAGGCGGGCTGGAGTACCGAGAGGCCGATGTCGTGGCGGTTGCCGATCAGCATGGTGACGGCCATCGTTTCGCCCAGGGCGCGGCCCAGGCCCAGAATGACGGCGCCCAGCAGGCCGGCGCGACCGTACGGCACGACGGCCGTCCACACCGCTTCCCAGCGGGTGGCACCCATTCCCAGAGCGGCCTCGCGCTGCGTCCCGGGGACCGCGAGGAGGATCTCGCGCGACACAGCGGCGATGTAGGGGACGATCATGATGGCGAGGATGATCGAGCCGGCGAGCAGCGAGTTGCCGTAAAACACGCCGCTGAAAAATGGCGTCCACCCGAGCACGGCGCGCAGCGGTGGTACGACGTGGGAGCGGAGGAACGGAATCAGCACGAAGATCCCCCACAGGCCATACACCACGCTCGGGATCGCCGCGAGCAGCTCGACCAGAAAGGCCACCGGCTGCCGCACCCACTTGGGGGCGAACTCCGTCAAGAAGATTGCCACGCCCAGCGCCAGTGGCACGGCCATCAGCAGGGCGAGGAACGCTGATGCGATAGTGCCGAACACCATCGGCGCGGCCCCGAACACGCCGGCGACGGGATCCCATACGGAGTTCCACAAGAAGGAGAAGCCGAAACGGCGGATCGACGGCCACGCGCTCACAACCAGCTGTGTGACGAGGACGATGAGGAACAGCGGCAGGCCAAGGGCCAGCGTGGTGAGGATGCCTTTGTAGATCCGGTCCGCTACGTTTGCGCCGCGTAGCAGGCGCCAGGTGGCTCCCGGCGGGCTCGCGGTGCCGGGCTTCGACTCGAGGGGGAGGGCGGTCATGCGCGGGAAACGTATCCGGCCTGTGTCACGGGCTTGTAACGGCGGGGATACCACGCCCCCCGCAGGCGAATGACGCCGTACGGGGGGCTCACCGGCAGTCGGAAAGAGGGGACCGAGCTACCGGCTAATTGCTCCAGACCACTTTGCCGCCGGCGGTGATGCTCTTCAGGCGCGCCTCGATCCAGGGCCGCAGCTGTTGAGGCAGGGGAGCGTATCCCAATGGGGCCGCACGAGACTGGCCTTCCGTTTCGGCCCACCAGACGAACTTCACGAGCGCCTCCGCTTTGGCGGCGTCGCTGTACTGCTTGTGGATCAGGAACCAGGTGAAGCTGGCGATCGGATACGCTGTGTCGCCATCCGGGTTCGTGATGGAGACCCGAAAGTCCGTGCTCGGAGCCATCGTCCGCATGGCGCCCGCCGCGGCTGCGGTGATGGATTCCAGCGCGGGGGTGATGAACTTGCCGGCCTTGTTGCGGACGATGCCCGCCGGGAGCTTGTTGGCCATTGCGTAGCCGAGCTCGACGTAGCCGATGGCGCCCGGGGTCTGCTGCACCGTCGCGGTCACACCCTCGTTGCCCTTGCCGCCCAGGCCGACGGGCCAATTGACCGATGTCCCTCGACCGACCTTCTGCTCCCATTCCGGACTCACCTTGGACAGATAGTCGGTCCAGATGAACGTCGTCCCCGAGCCGTCCGAGCGATGCACGACGACGACGTCGTCATTCGGGAGCGTCACGCCCGGGTTTGCCGCGGCGATCCGCGCATCGTTCCACTTGGTGATCTTCCCGAGGAAGATGTCTGCGAGCACGTCCGGAGTGAATCGCAGCGTTGTCTTCACGCCGGGGAGGTTGTAGGTGGGCACATCGCCGCCGAGCACAGTGGGGATGTGCAACACGTTGCCGTTGATCGCCGCGATGGCGGAGTCCTTCATCGGGGCGTCGCTGGCGCCGAAATCGACGGTACCGTCGGAGAACTGTCTGATGCCGCCGCCCGAGCCAATGGATTGGTAATTGAGCTGCACCTCAGGGTGCGCCTTGTTGTATCCGATCATCCAGTCCTGATAAATGATGAATGGGAACGTGGCGCCGGCGCCGTTGAGCTTCACCTGTGCCGCCGCGGGAGCCGCGAGCGCCAGGGCGGCGAGGGCGAGGAGTCGAGTGTGCCTCATGACGTATGGCCTCGAGGAAGCGGGTTAGAAGGTGAACTGGATCTGGAAGAGGCCTTGTGACCGCGTGGTCACCTGGGCCGGTGTGGGCGTCCCCTGGTATCCCAGGAAATCCCAGTCCAGGAGGGCGCGCAGGTTGGGAGAAACCTGATATGAGGCTCCGGCGATCAACCGGGTCGTCTGGTTGTCGGCAACCGCCACCTGCGGCTTCAGGATGTCGGCCCGGGCGAGGATCGCCGCCTTGGACTTCGGAATGTGGAACACCCCAAACGCGCTGTAGACGTGGCCGTTCAAGGGCACCGTCGATGCCGCCACGCTGTCGCCGGTCACCGCGGCCTCCGCCGCGAGCGTGAACTCCTTGGAGCGATACGAGACCATCGCGAGCCAGCGGTTGCGGGTCCCGCCGCCGGTCGGTTTGCCGTACTGGCCGTAGGCGGTGACGCGCAGTCCCCCGACCCGGCTGTTGTCGTTCGTACCGAGGAGACGCACTGACAGCCGGCCCTCGAGGTCCTTGCGTTTGTCGCCCACCCCGGCGTGGTAGCCTTCGCCGTTCACCAGGGTCAGCTGGAAATTGACTCGGTCGTCCTTCACCTTGCCGTCGATCCCGAAGCCAAGGTCGGACGATGTCACGTACCCACCGCCCGCGATGGTACCGGCGCGCTCCATGGCCATCTGGCCCTGCATGCGGTAGTCCCACAGGGCCTCTTCCCAATCGAGCCAGGGCGTGTGGATCATGCCGAGCTTGTAGGTCAGCGGGCTCTTGCCGGGTGTCCAGGTGACGTAGGCGTACTTCAGCCGGTAATCGTAGGAGCCGGCGTCGTTGTTGCCTGCCGAGGCTGTGACCGAGAACAGGTCGAGTGTGACGCGCGTGTAGATGCCTCCGGCAAACTTGCCGATGAGATTCACGTAACCGCGCGTGATATCGAAGTTGTTCTGATGACCGGCGGTGTCTGCCAGCTGGTAGACGAACTGCCCGTAGACGACGCCGCCGACGGTCAGCGACGGGGCTGGAGCCGGAGCCGCAGCGGGGGCAGGAGTGCCCTGCCCGGTGAGCGGACCGACTCCCGCGGCGGCGGTCACGACCGCGACCCCCAAGGCTCGGCGAATGGAAAACGCCATTAACTGTCTCCCCTCTTTAGGGATTGAGTTGTGACACTTCATTGGGTGTGGCAAGCGAACGAAAGGAAGACCGCGGCCGTCACGACCGGGCGCGGGGAGTGTAACGGCTAGGTAACGGCCCGGCGGGTGCGTAGGGCGCGGGGCGCACGTAGCGCGCGGTGGAGAGGCGTCGGGTGGGTGGTGAGCGCCGCTGCGATGGCGGCAAGCTCCGTCCACACGTCGGTGCGGGCCTCCGCGGGCCAGTCGCTTGTGAAGCGCCGGAACAGCTCGTCTTGCGTGTGGTGCACGAGGCGCGCCAGGGCCAGGAGCCCGGTCGTCGTGGCGCGCGGGCGGTCGGGCGTCGCGAGCGGCCGACCCCCCACCCGCGACAAGGTCATGTCGTGCAGCCGGCGCGCGCGCTCCGCCCCCGCATCACCGACCGCCTCGGCGAGCTGGGCGGCGAGGACCTGAAGGTCGTGCACGTCTCCGAGCTGCGCCTGGATTTCCTTGAGGCGCGGCAGCACCGCGGCGGCCCGCGGCTCAATCGCTCCCAGCGGCTCGAGGAGATAGCGAAGCCGTTTGGCAGTGATGCGCACGCCGTGCACGGCGGATTCGTCGTCGGGCGTTCGGATGCTGGCCAGTTCCTGCTCGAGCAGGGCGGCGTGGTCGGAGAGCAACGTGGCGGCGACCGCGCCGAAGGTCGGCGCTTCGGTTGCCGCGATTCGCGGCCGCCGGACGACGACCGACAGCGCCTTCCGCAGCCGGCGCTCGATCTGCCGGTACTCCGGGACCAGCTCGCGTCGGAGCTCGTCGTACGCGCGGTCGCGCCGGTCCGCGAGCCGCGCGAGGAGCCACGGCACGCCGCTGCGCTGCCCGCGGGTGAGTTTTTGCTCCAGCGCTTTCACCGCCGCGATCAGCACTTCGGCATCGCGTCCGGGAGCAGTGGCGCGCGTCAGGTCGCGCAGCCGGTTGCGGAGCTTTCTCGAGACGGCGTCGTCCAGTTCGGAGCGGAAACCGCGGAGCGTACTGCGCAGACGGCGGAGCGCGACGCGGAAGTCGTGCAACGCTTCCATGTCACCCGGGTCCGCCAGCCGTTGATCGGCGGCGTGCGCGGCGTCGAGGTAGGCCAGGGAGACGCGCGCGGCGCCTTCCGGGGCCGGCCGGGTGATCAGGTCCCCTGGGTACTCAGCCACGATCCGCGCCGAGCCGGCGGAGGTGTTTGGGTCCGAGAAACCAGTCGAGCGTCGCGGCGCCCGGGCCGGCGGGGCCGCTGAACTCCAGCAAGCACGCCGCCCCCTTCCTGAATTCCAGGAAGGGACCGTTGGCCTTCGCCAGCAATGCGCACACCATGCGGCTCAGGTCCGGCTCGTGTCCCACGAGGGTGACCGTGCCCCGCGCGGGGAGCCCCGCGACCCACGCGAGCACCCGCTCGAGCGGCGTTCCCGGGGCGAGATCGGCGACCCGATCGACGGTGAGGCCGCCATACACGCGCGCGACGATCTCCGCGGTCTCGAGCGCGCGTTTGAGCGGGCTGGCGGCGAGGAGGTCAATGTCCGGGACGATCTGTTTCAGCCCGACGGCGCCGCGTCGCATCTTTTCCCGGCCCTCGGGCGTGAGCGGCCGGTTCGCGTCGTCCCGGTCCGCGCGCGCGAAGACTTCGCGGTCTTCCGCTATTGCGTGACGGACCACCAGCAGGCGCACCGGCGGCGCTCAGGCAGGCGTACGGGCACGGGGGCCGCCGGGGGCGGACACCGCGCGCGGCTGCGCCGCGCTCACACTGAGCGGGGGGTGTGCCTCGCTCGTTTCGCGCGTCGCGCTGCGGGCGAGCTGCTGCAGCGCCACCTGAGAGCGGACCAACGGCTCGTCCCGGACGGGAACGCGCCGGTGGTACGTCCCGTCGGCTGACAGTTCCCGCGCTTTCACATTGTCGGCCAACTCGAGGCGCAGGATGTCGTTGACGATGCGGGCCTTGAGGGCGGGATCCTCGATGGGAAACACCGTCTCAATGCGCCGCCAGAGATTCCGCGGCATCCAGTCGGCGCTCGAGAGGTAGACCTCGGGGTCGCCGCCGTTCTCAAAGTAGAAGATGCGGCTGTGCTCGAGGAACTTGTCCACGATGCTGGTGACCCGAATCTTGTCCGAGATCCTGGGGAGGCCCGGGCGCAGGCAGCAGATGCCCCGGATCACCAGGTCGATGGCGACGCCGGCCTGGGAGGCCCGGTACAGCGCGTCGATCACGGACGGCTCCACCAGCGCGTTCATTTTGAGGATGATGTGTGCGGCCCGACCCTCACGCGCATTCTTTTCCTCGCGCGCGATCAACGTGATCAGGCGCTCGCGCAGATCCCGCGGCGCCAGGATGAGCTTCTTCCACGTGTACCCCTCGGCGTACCCGGTCAACAGGTTGAAAAGGGCGCTGGTGTCCTCGCCGAAGTCCGGCTGGGCTGTGAACAGGCCGAGATCGGTGTAGACACGCGCGGTGGTGGGGTTGTAATTCCCCGTCGAGAGGTGGACGTAGCGGCGGATCCCATCCGGCTCACGGCGCACGACGAGTGCCGCCTTGCAATGGGTCTTGAGGCCGACGATGCCATACACCACGTGGACGCCGGCCTGCTCGAGCGTGCGCGCCCAGTTGATGTTGTTTTGCTCGTCCATGCGGGCCTTGAGCTCGATCAGGGCGGTCACCTCTTTGCCGTTCTGGGCGGCGCGCGTGAGCGCGGCGATGATCTGGCTCGCGCCGCTGGTGCGGTACAGCGTTTGCTTGATCGCCAACACCTGCGGGTCGTCCGCCGCCTGCTCGATGAACTCGAGCACGCATCCGAACGACTCATACGGCAGGTGCACCAGGACATCGCGCGCCCGGATGATGTCGAAGATGTTTGCCCCCAGCCCGAACGGCGGCGGCATACGCGGGACGAGCGGCTCGTCCTTCAGCGCCGCGAGGCCGTCGAGTCCCTCCAACGCCAGGAGCGCCGTGAGGTCGACGGGGCCCGCGACCGGGTACACGTCGCGCGCATTGAGGTCGAGCGCCTCGCTGAGCATCGCGACAAAGGCCTCGTCGGCATCGGCCGAGATTTCCAGCCGGACCGGGTCGCTGCGGATGCGCTGACGCAGGCTTTCCTCGATCATCTCGAGCAGGTCTTCCGCGTCTTCTTCGTCGAGGGTCAGGTTGGTGTTCCGTGTGACCCGGAACACGGCCTGCTTCAACACGCGAAGGCCGCCGAACAGCTCCTCCAGGTGCTGGGCGATAATGTCTTCCAGCAGCATGAAGCGCACGTGGCCGCCGCTGCGCGAGACGACCACGACGCGATCGAGCACCGCCGGCACCTGAACGACGGCGAAGTGTTGCCGGGGAGCGCCGGCGTTCTCGCGCTCGACCAGCAGCGCGATGTTGAGGCTCTTGTTGTGCACGTGCGGGAACGGATGCCCGGGGTCGATCGCGAGCGGCGTCAACACGGGATAGATGCTGGTGCGGAACAGCGCTTCGACCTCGTGCCGCTCGCTCCCGATCAGCTCGTCGTACTGTACCCGCTCCACTCCTCCCGTCGCGAGTCCCGGAAAGAGGTGTTCCGTCAGGATGCGGTACTGGGCGGCGACCAGCTCGTGCGCGCGCTGATCGATCAGCGACAACTCCTCGGCGGGCGCCAGGCCGTCGGCGCCGTAGTCCTGCGGCTCCACACCCGCGAACACCTGCTGTTGCAAGCCGGCGACCCGGATCTCGAAGAACTCGTCGAGATTGGAGCTGAAGATGGCGAGGAATTTCAACCGTTCGAGCCAGGGGTTGGTCGCGTCGGCCGCCTCCTCGAGCACGCGGCCGTTGAACTCGAGCCAGGAC
>Ga0193727_1001149_pt1 | contig 10900 bp, 7 predicted proteins | sample H2c2metaG_FD_143051 | JGI IMG/M metagenome (GOLD analysis project Ga0193727, IMG submission 143051) | Soil microbial communities from a riparian zone of the East river system, Colorado, United States - H2c2 | ecosystem: Environmental > Terrestrial > Soil > Riparian zone | place: USA: East River...
ATGCGACCGCGCGCGCCCCGGAATTGCGAAGCGCGGTCCAGTATGAACGCTTGATCGCGCTCGCGCCGAACGCATCGAAGAGGACAAAGACCTGTATTCCCGCCCACGCGCGCTCGACGAGGATCTTGCGCAGCTCGTCCGCCACTTTCCCGGGCTGCGCGTAGTACATCTGGACGGTGATGGATTCCTTCGCAGCGCGCAGATCGGCCCAAAGCCGCGCGTACGTACCGTCGCCGTTGAGAGCGAGCTCAACGCGATTTCCGGGGAGAATCACGCCACCGGCGAGAAGCGATACCGTCGCTGTAAAGTCGGACTCGCTCGCTCCGACTGGGGCCGCGTCGGCACCGACGCCGCGCACTCGCCGCAGCGCGGTTCCGCGGGTAATGAACAGGACTCCGATCGCGGCCGCGAGGAGGAGTATCGAGATCGCCAGCAATCGCGCGATGTGAACTAGCATCTCAGTGCTCTTGTTGCCACTCGCCGAGCGGTACGAGTCCGTTGCGAATCCAGACGTCGTCCGGGACCGCGCTAACCAATGCGATCTGTGTTACCAGGTAGTCGTCGGAAAGCTCAATCAGGCGCTCATGCTCCGGATAGTGCGCGGTCTGCAGGCCGTCCCGGATAATGCTTGCCATGAAAGCCACGGGCTCGACGGCGGGCAGGGCGCCCTGAAATTCGCGGCTGATCTCCCGATGTTCCACGGGGCTCGCGTTGGTGATCATCGGAATCCGCAGCGTGACTCTGGACATTTGTGGCCTAATTGGTGGAGAGGATGTCGGTCGGGATTGCTTCCAACAAATGACCTCCTGGCCAAGTCGCCAATGTTGTGAATCCCCCGACGAACGGTCAAGGGCACAGGGTAATTGCCGACGCGCCGGAGCCCAAACATCGCTAGACTGGTTGCGAGTACCGGTTGGGGGGAGTCCTTTGCACATAGGGAGTTAGCTCACTCCTCCTGCCTCCCCGTTCGCGAAGGTACGCATATCGAAGCACGAAATCACGGTTCGACGCGCCCGTGAGCGCCTTCGCTGAAACAGCCGCTCGGACCCCTCCCCGTGGAAGCACGGGCAGCATCCCTGATACCATCCTGGACCTGAGTCGCCTGGGGACCTGGCCGGGCTATGTCGTTCGTGTGGCGCTGCTGGCCGCGACCTACGTCCTGGCCGGAAGACTTGGGTTCACGGCGTCCGCTGTCCATCCGGTTGTCTCCTCTGCGTGGCCGCCATCCGGTATCGCACTCGCCGCGCTGCTGTTGATGGGGACTCGCGTCTGGCCTGGAATCGCGCTCGGCGCATTCCTCGTCAATATCACTGCCGGGATCGCCCCGCTTGCAGCAGTTGGCATTGCTGTTGGGAATACTCTCGAGGCGCTCGTGGCCGCGCGCCTGCTGACCTCATTCGCGGGATTCGGTCTATCGCTCGGGCGCATGCGGGACGTTCTCGCCCTCGTGCTGCTCGGAGCCATCGCCAGCGCACCGGTGAGTGCAACGATTGGTGTAACAGCCCTCGCTCTTGCCGGCGGAGCGCCGCAGCTCCCGGTCTCGACCGCGTGGCTGGCGTGGTTCTCCGGGGACGCGATCGGGATCGCGTTGGTCACGCCGCTCATTCTCTCCTGGGTGGCCGGTGCCAAGCGGCGCATTACGGGACGCGATGCCATAGAGGTAAGCCTGCTGGTGGTGATTCTCATCGGGTTCACGATCGTGCTCTTTCAGACGCAGTTCAGCTACGTGTACGCGATCTTCCCGGTGACGATCTGGGCAGCACTGAGGTTCGGGCCTCGTGGCGCGGCGACTGCAAGCTTTATCGTCGCCGCACTCGCGATCGGGTACACCGTGCAGGGCTACGGTCCGTTTGCCAGCTCAACGACTGTGACAAATCTGTTTGAGCTCCAGACGTTCATTGCGTTGCTCGCGATTACATCCCTGCTTCTCGCTGCGGCGACGGGCGAAAGGCATACGGCGGAAATGGCTCTCGAACGATCCCGCCGGCAGCACCGGGATATCGTTCATCACGCATCTGTGGGAGTGCTTCAGACAAATCCTGAGGGAAAGATCCTGCTGGCAAACCCAGCGCTTGCCCGCATTCTCGGGTACGACGGGCCAGAGCAGCTGGTGGGACTGGACATGATCACTGACGTGTATTGGGAGGGGACGCAGCGGGCGGCGACGCTCGCACGATTCGAGGTTGTCGCCAACGTGGATACGCTCGAGGTCCAATTCAAGCGCCGGGACGGCTCGCCAATCTGGGTGGACGTGCACGGGCGCTCGGTGAGGGATGACGCCGGTAGAACGGCCTACTTCGAGGGCTTCATCTACGACCTCACGAGCCGCAAGACCCTCGAGCTGCAATTCATGCAGGCTCAGAAGATGGAGGCGGTCGGCCGGCTCGCGGGCGGAGTCGCGCACGATTTCAACAATCTGCTGACCGTGATCGCGAGCTGTACCGAATTCGTCCTCGGTGACAAGGCCCTGGCCGAGGAGCACAGGGCCGATCTCATCGACGTCAGGAAGGCAACCGATCGGGCGACGTCGCTCACACGTCAACTCCTCGCGTTTGGACGCACGCAGGTGCTCCGCCCGAATACGCTCTGCCTCAACGATCGCCTGGCGGAACTTCTCCCCATGCTCAAGCGATTGTTCGAGACGACGATCGACATCCGCCTCGAGACAACGCCGGACCTGTGGGCAGTTCGCGCCGATCCGGGTCAGATCGAGCAGGTCCTGCTCAACCTCGCCATCAATTCAAGAGATGCCATGCCGGATGGTGGGACGCTGACGTTCGCGACCGAGAACATAGTTGTCGTCGAGGAGATCCCCATTCTGGGAGAGCATTCGATGAAGCCCGGCGAGTACGTTCTCCTGCGTGTTCGAGATACCGGCGTTGGGATGAGCGAGGAAACGCAGCGCATGATCTTCGAGCCATTCTTCACGACGAAGGAGCTCGGGAAGGGCACCGGCCTCGGCCTCGCGACGGCGTACGGCATCGTGAAGCAGAGCGGCGGCTACATCAAGGTGCGCACCGCCCCGGGACAGGGCGCGGAATTCCAGATCTACCTGCCCCGCTCCGGCGCTGCGCCAGCCAGGATCGCCCCTTCGGTCCGTCGTGACGATCGCCCGGCAGGCGGCACAATCCTGGTCGTCGAAGACGAAGCCGGAGTTCGGCGGGCGTTGCAGCGAATGCTCTTTGCGGAGGGGTACACGGTGCTGACCGCGGCGAATGGCGCGGAGGCGTTGGACCTGTTTGCCGCGCGCGGGAACGATTTCGATCTTCTCATCACCGATCTCGTGATGCCCGCGATGGATGGACGCGATTTGGCGCGGAAGTGTTGTGCGCTGCAGCGCGGGCTCAAGGTGATTTATATCTCCGGCTACACGCGGGATTCGCTGCTGAGTCAGCAGACGTTCGAGGAGGGGATGGAGTTTCTCGAGAAGCCCTTCACGAATGATGTCATCCTCGAGCGCGTCGCGAGCGTTCTGCGGGGGTAGGGCCACTGGAAGAGCAACTGCAACTGAACACGTCGTCAGCCTGAGCCTTGCAGCTGACAGCCATCAGACTCACTACGCCGGGACGTCACCGACCCGGATCAGGGCACAATCAACTGCCTGTACCATCACGCCACCAATGACGTCCCGACGATCTAAGCCTGATAGCTGACAGCTGTCAGGCTCCAGCTGACGACGTGTTCAGTTGCAGTTGCAGTTCTCCGTGTAGCACAGTTTCGGTTGCAAGGCGATATTCTGTTATCGTGCTCCCCGTCCACCGACAATCGGAATGCTCTCGACCCTGATTCTGGCTGTGCATTTCGTCGCAATGATGCTCGCAACGACATATGTCGGCCGCGAGAATCAGCTCCACGTCCGCATCCCGCGCCTCGCGGGCGACGTGACCGTGAACGGCGTTCTCGACGAGCCCGTGTGGCAGCAGGCGGACGTGCTCACCGGGTTCTCGGAGTTTTCGCCGCACGACGGCATTCCCGCCACCGATTCCACGCGCGTGCTCGTCTGGTATTCGCCGACGGCAATGTATTTCGGGATCCGCGCCTTCGAGCCGCACGGCGCAGTGCACGCGACGCTCGCTGATCGCGACAAGATCGCCGCCGACGACAACGTGCAGATCATGCTCGGGACCTTTCACGATCACCGCCAGGCTTACGTCTTCGGAGTGAATCCGCTTGGCGTCCAGATGGATGGCACTATCGTCGAGCAGGGGCAGGTCCTCACCGGCGGGTGGACCCCGACGCTCTCGGGACGCGTCGCGCCGGATCTGAGCCAGGATTTCGTGTTCACGTCCAAAGGGCGACTGACCGACTACGGGTACGAGGTCGAGATCCGCGTTCCGCTCAAGAGCATCAAATACCAAACGGGCGACGAGCAGACCTGGGACCTCCACATCGTGCGTGAGATTCAACACTCGGGAGCTGAAGACTCGTGGGTGCCTGCCAAGCGCTCGAACACGTCTTTTCTCGGGCAGGCGGGCACGCTCGACGGTCTCACGGGACTCACGCGCGGCCTCGTGCTCGACATCAACCCGTCGGTCACCGAAAGAGTTACCGGTGGACCGGGCGCGCGGGGATGGGGATACGATCGTGGCTCGCCGCAGGTTGGAGGCAGGGTCCAGTGGGGAGTGACCAACACTCTCACTTTGAATGCCGCGGTGAATCCCGATTTCGCGGAAGTCGAGTCGGACGCCGGGCAATTCGTGATCGATCCGCGGCAGGCGCTGTTCTTCCCCGAGAAGCGCCCGTTCTTCCTCGAAGGACTGGATGCGTTCAACACTCCGCACAACCTCATTTACACGCGGCGCATCGTGCAGCCGGATGCCGCGCTCAAGCTGACCGGCAAGGTCGCCGGTACGAGCATCGGAGTCCTGTCGGCCGCCGACGACCGAAGCTTGTCAGCGTCCGGACACGAAAGGGCGGTCTACAATATCATCCGCGCGCAGCGCGACATCGGCGGACAATCGCGACTCGGCATGGCCTACACGGATCGCGTCCTCGGCGGGGACTACAACCGCGTGGCGGATGTTGATGGACGCCTGGTTTTCGGCGAAGTCTACAGCGCTTCCTTCCAGGCCGCGGGGAGTTTCGACAAAACGAACGGAGCGGTGCGAAACGCGCCCTTGTGGGAAGGAGTGTTCTCCCGCAACGGAAAGCGGTTCGGTCTGCGCTATGTGCTCACCGGAATCAGCGAGGACTTTCGCGCCGGCAGCGGGTTCATCTCGCGCCCGGGAATCGTTCACGCGGGCGTTGATCACCGCGCGACCTGGTTCGGGCAGCGAGGCTCGGCGATCGAATCACTGACCGGCGACATCCTGCTCGACGACCAGTGGCAGTATTCGAATTTCATGCGGCGTGGTGATGCGCAGGACAAGAAGTTTCACCTTAGTACAAATGCAGGTCTGCGGGGCGGATGGAATATTGGGCTCGGCTTCTACGTGGAGACGTTCGGCTTCGACCGGGGGCTGTACGCTGACTATCGGATTCTTGCGCCCACAGGCGACACGCTCCCATTCGTGGGCAGGCCGCGCATCACGAATCACGACTACGTGTTCACGCTGACGACGCCGCAGTGGTCCAAATTCAGCGCGAACTTGCTCTACGTGGGCGGCCAGGATGAAAACTTCTTCGAGTGGGCGCAGGCCAACATCGACCTCGTGCAGCTCGGGTTGAACGTGAGGCCGAGTGACCGCGCGCGGGTCGACGGGACCTTGACATATCAGGACTATTGGCGCCGCACGGATCACAGTCTCGTCGGGCGCAACATGATCCCCCGCGTGAAGCTGGAGTATCAGCTGACGCGCGCGATCTTCATGCGACTCGTGGGTGAATACACGCTCAGTGAGAACGACGACCTGCGCGACGAGACGCGAACCTTCTATCCGCTCCTTATCGGCGGTGAGCTCGCGACGGCATCGCGTTCGCGGTCACTGCACGGAGATTATCTGTTCTCTTACCAGCCGATGCCGGGTACGGTGCTGTTCCTGGGGTACGGGAGCGAGGCCGTCGGCCTTCCCGATCAGACGCAGCGATTCAACTGGCAGCCGCTAACGCGCGCGTCGGACTACTTCTTCGTGAAGTACAGCTACTTGTTCCGCATGTAGCCGGGATCGACGATCCTATGCAACTCCAGCGAAGCGGTTTGGTCGCTGCCTGGACGACCCCGTCGAAGAACCAAACCATGATACGATTCTGTCGACGGTCTCCCCATCGTCCAGACAGTGACGAACCTTTGATGGGCACTCGCCGAGCACGCTCTCGATGTGGCGCGCGAAAATGCGCGGGTGAGTGTATCCGAGCTTTATCGCTACATCTCCAATGGAAAAGCCCGCATCTCTCAGGTAGACATAACCTCTGAACACGCGTGCGCCTACGACGAAGCTCTTGGGCGAATTCAGCCGTGCATGTCTGAAGCTGCGGTAGAGTCCGCTGAGAGTCATTCTAGCGGCAGTTGCAATATCCTCGGCGCTCGCATACTCGTGAGGCTGCTGCAGATCGTCCGTCAACACCTCGACGAGCGGTTCCGGAAGGCGCTGGAACCAGGGATCGAGCTTTCGAACGAGCGTACTGACTTGTGGGATCGAACTCGCACGCTCCAGCGTCTTCCGGAAGCGTGATGGTGAATCGTCGGAATGATAGACGACGACGTCCTGCAGTCCCTCGTTCGACATATGGGCGATTCCGCGCACGAATGCGGCGTCGACGGGGACGTAGGCCACGAATGGAATCGAGGCGTACTTGCAGATGAGCCGGCAGGCTCGCGTGTTGTCCATTGTTCCATCAGCGGCCGGGTTGAACACGACGACACTCAGCGGCTCGAGCCTGACGAGAGATTCGAGCCGGTCCCAGGAATCTGCGACGCAAACGTGATCATGAGCATCCATCGCCGCTCTGATCTGAGCCACCTGCCGAGTTGGCAAGAAGATCGCTACCCTCACGCGGTTTCCAGATTGGCGTGAGCGGCCCAAATCCCATCGGATGCCCAATGCGAGTGCATAGAACCCTCCGGCCTAACCCCTAAGCTGAGCAGGTCCTGGAATTGTAGCGATGCCTATTTCGTGTCAACAGATGTCGATTTCATATCACCGTCATCGTCGGCTAGAACCCACTTCCACCCCCTCCACCGCTTCCGCCTCCACTCGATCCACCGCCGCCGGACCCCGAGCTGCTCGGGCTCGACGACATGCTGCTCGCCGCTGCACTCGACATGGAGTCAATGTCGTGCGAAAAGCTCACCGCATTGAACTGTCCCGTGCCCCCGACGTACCAGGTCGGTGGCTCGCGATACATGTCCTTGAATGCCGTCGCCCATTTGTCCGCGACGCCGAACGCCATCGCGTACGGCAGGAAGCGCTCGAACATCTCCGGCGACGTAATCATCTTCTTGTAGCGCTCTTCCTCTACGCGGCTGAGGAATTCCTTGAAGCCGAGCGCGGCCTCGCGGGCACGGGCACCGGCGATGGTCCGGGCGGGCATGATCTGCGCAAAAAAACTCAGGATCGCCCCGCTCGCGCCGGCGCCAATGACCAGGGCTGCTATGGAAAACATCCCCCAGTTAGTCTTCACGGTGAGAATCGCCAGGCCAACCAGCACGCCTACGGTCAGGAAGGTGAGACCCAGCCATTTCGCCTTCACCTTGTCGGGGCGCTGGAGGTAGTAACCGCCTTCGACCAGGCTGTCGTAGATCGCGTTTCGAATCGACGGCAGGGAGGTGTAGAACTTCTCCCTCAGCTGCGAGATCCTGACCTCCAGCCCGTCGGGCGCGATGTTGGCGAGCGCGCCGAGGTAATCCGCCTCGTGGGGCTTGAGGCCCTTCCACTCCGAGCGGTTCTTGACAATGCGAATGATGTAGTCGGTGCTCTTGCTCAATCCGAACAGATGGCTCTCGGTTACCTCTTCGATGCGGAGGAATCCACGCACCGCGAGATCGACCAGCGTGGCCGTAATGTCCGGCATGTCGGCTTTGTTATCGACGAGGGTGCCGAGCTCCGCGGGGGATGCATCCTTGACGGGCTCGTAGCGGACGTCGATGGATCCTTCCTCAGGATCCCGCCCGCCCTTCTTCCACGCTGTCCAGGCGAGGAAGAATACGAGGATGGGGACAAGGAGCGGCGACCACTGTGTTGCCTGCGCCAGACGCTCTTGAGTCTCGCTCGGCCGCGAGCTGATATGTCCGGCGGGCCAGCCGACGCCGATCGTCATTCCCTCGTATGGCGAGAGCCCACGGAGGAGAGTGAAGTCGACAATGTTGTCGTGCTCCTCGATGCTCGCGTCCTTGGCCTTTGATCCGAACGCGCCCGTATAGACGGCGGTCTGTGTGGGCGCCAGGCCATCAGGCAGGACGACGCGCGCGTGCACGCTGTCGATCGGCATCGTCCAACTCTCGCCGGTGACGCCCCAGTACAGCTCGTCGAGCGCGCCTTCCTTGCTGCTTGCGAAGAAGAAGCGAATCGCGTTCGCGACTCGGTAACGAATGATGATCGTTCGGTTCGCGTCGCGCGCGCCGGGAATGTAGATCTTGAGGGACCGCGTCCGCCCGTTGTCCTTTCCCGATTCTTCTACACGGAGTCGCTCGCCGCTTTCATCCGTGATGTAGCCAACGGTGACGTCGAGCCTGGTGGCGCGCCCCTGCGCGGTGTTGTGCTGGAGCGACAAGTCGCGGACGATTCCGTTCCACTGCCCCGTGAAAGCTATGGTTAGCTGCTCGGTGACGTCGAGCGATCCGTCGGAGTGAACCGTGAGAAGCGCATCGTAGTTGCGGATGCGGATGGAGCGCTCCTGAGCGGCCGCGGAACTCGCGAGCGTGAGAACGAGAAGCGCCAGAACCGCGAGAGCCCGCCAAATCGATCTTACCTGGCTCATTTCAACTCGATCAGAATGGAATCCTGTGCCTGGTATTCGGCGCCGGCGCGCGTTCGAATTGTAGCGTGAACGAATTTCCAACCAGCGTCAGAGTAGATGTGCTTGAGGAAACTGCCGTACATGTTGTTGTTGGCGCCGAGTGCCTGTGAGCGCGGGATCACGACTGTCATCGGCTTCGATCCGTCGGACCAGTCGACGACCAGGGTCGCCGCGCTGTCGAGGCCGGAAGCCTGGTAAAACTCGAGTTGACCGTATGCCTCCTTGTGCACCCGCGCGGTGTTATACATGCCGACGGAAAGGTGCGGCAGATCAGGCTTGACTCCCCAACGTTGCCTGGGCTGATAGGGGTTGCAGTCAACTTGCACGTATGGATCGACCTCCCCGGGCCGGCAGGTCCGAAGCAGAGGATCGCGCGCCGTTGCGCGGCGATGCTCCGAGCTCATGTGAATTGCTCCCGCCGAATCCAAAAAGAAGTTGCGCGTACCGGGCTTGCCAGCCGCGAGCGGCGACTTCATCGAGTCCCAGACCGCGTTTACCTCGAGCGTAAACCCTTCAGCCAGAAACGGCTCGCCCTGGAGCCGAGCTGGAGGAGTGTAGTAGAGTACGTAGTGAGTGTCCTCTCCCAGCGCCGGCGCCAACGTGTCCGTTGGTCCGCTGTAGAGTCCCGCGCCGCAACGGTCTGACGGCCGTGTGCTGGCGAGAGACCATCGATAAAGTTGCGGCAAGGACCGGGGATACGGGCCCGCGATGGTGTCGCCCCTGAACCTCTCGATGCACTGTGCGATCCTCAATAGCGGGACAAGCGACGACCTCCGCGCCCACGCGAGAGCAACCTGCTCGAGTTCCGCTTTGTACGCTGCTTTCTGGGCGCCTGTTCTTCTGTTCGCAGCGCTGAAATTCAGGGCGACAACACCCCAGGCGAAGAGGAGAGTGACTATGGGAATGCGAAGTCCGTTGATGCTGTGATGAGCGGAGCCAGGTTGCGGATGGAGTTTTCGACTTTGCCCGAGGTCACTGAGCGCGCAAATGAGTATCGCAACCTGCAGGAGCGCCAAATAGGATGCATTCGCAGCGATAGAAGGAGTCTCCGCTCGGCCGATGCCAGCCTCCAGCGACGCCAAAAGAAGGATGATCGCGCTGGAGACAAGCGCGGCGACATCACCGGCCACCCTGAACCCCGTCGTTAACAGCGCCAGAGCAAGGAGGTGAGGAATCAGGAACTTGGTCACGCTCAGCGCGGCGCCGAGATCGTGCGCCTCAGTGCTGGAGATCTGAGCACAAATAAGTGCCGCTTCGCCCAGGACGGACGCGCCGACGAGAACGACCAGCACCAGGCTCGTGGTGGTCAGGTTCCGGAGTCCTGGGAACCCTCCGTTCGCTCTGGAGTCAGTCACCTCGAATCGTTAGAACTTGACCTTTGGCAGCTCGCGATCGGCCGCCGCGGCCTCGAAGAACTCGAGCTCGTGGTAACCCATCTGGTTGGCGACGATGCTCGATGGTATGGTCGAGATCGCGGTGTTGAGATCGCGCACGACGGCGTTGTAGTAGCGCCGAGAGTTCTGGACGGCTTCTTCTATTGTAGAGAGCTCAGCCTGTAGATCGCGGAATCCGCCCGAGGCCTGGAGCTGCGGATATGCTTCCACCGCTACAGTAAGCCCGCGCAGCGCGGTCGTCAGCTCGCCCTCGGCCTGCGCGCGCGTTGCGGGGCCGGCGCCCTGCGCGGCGACGGCTCTGGTTCTCGCCTGGGTCACGGCGTCGAGGGTCCCGCGCTCGTGAGCCGCGTAGCCTTTCACCGTCTCGACGATATTCGGGACTAGGTCAGCTCGGCGTTTGAGCTGGACATCGATATCAGACCACGCGTTCTGCGAGCGGACCCGAAGCGAGACAAGACGGTTGTAAATGAAGACGAACAGCGCTACAAGAACGATGACGACGATCAGGAGGCCGGTCAGCATGGTTGTCGGGGAGGGGGTGAAACGAAGATGTGTGTCGCGGGACCAAGGGTCAACGCCCGGCCGGTCAACCAAGCTCGGCCGACAAATCC
>Ga0193727_1001150_pt1 | contig 10894 bp, 5 predicted proteins | sample H2c2metaG_FD_143051 | JGI IMG/M metagenome (GOLD analysis project Ga0193727, IMG submission 143051) | Soil microbial communities from a riparian zone of the East river system, Colorado, United States - H2c2 | ecosystem: Environmental > Terrestrial > Soil > Riparian zone | place: USA: East River...
TTCCGGAACCGAGGTTGATCGACACGTACGGTGTGCTGCCGATCTGCTGCATGAAGTCCATGAACTCGTCAGTGCCAAAGGCGTTGGTATCGATGACATCGCCCCAAGCCGAGTTCACTGTGGCCGGGCGCTTGTCCGCCGGGCCAATCCCCTTGCGCCAGTGATACTGATCGGCAAAACAGCCGCCGGGCCAGCGGACGTTCGGTACCTTGAGTTCCCTGAGCGCGGCGACCACGTCGTTGCGGATTCCGCGGGTATTCGGAATGGGAGAATCCTTGCCGACCCAGATGCCGTTGTAGAGACCGTCGCCGAGATTCTCGGCGAACTGGCCGAAGATGTTGCGATCAATCTTCGGACCGGGCTTCGACGCGTCGATGGAAAGATGAATATTCTCGGCAGCCATCAAAGGCCAGACCAAAGAGAGAGCCAGCAAGCCTAAAACCGTAAGAGCACGACGCGCCATACATGCCTCCAAAGAGCCTTGCGGGGATCGAGCACCACGGCCGAAATGTGATCTTGAACAGGTTCGTAATTTTCAGCCGCTGTTTCCTGAATTCCGCTCCGAAACCCTCGACTATACACACAACCGGCTGTAGCAAACAAGATAAATAAATCGCTTTATCTGGGCGGTCTACCGGATTACCATGCCAATGGTCAGACGAGAGCAGTGAAATCCAGTTCCAGACCGTGGCTCTCAGATTATGCTTCGCGCGGAGGTGCACTTTGAAAGTGTTGGGAATCGTGTTTCTGTTGGCAGTGAGCTGTTGTTTTGCGCAAGACCCGGGTGATTTCAAGCCCGCAACATCGAATGTTCTGGACGCGCAGTATCCGCGGGTGGACAGCAACTCTCGCGTGCAGATTCGGTTTACAGCGCCTGACGCCGCAAAGGTGAAGCTCAACTTCTGGAGCGGTCCCAAGGTGGACATGGAGAAGCAAGCGGACGGGTTCTGGGCCGTCACAACGCCGCCCATGGCTCCTGGGCTTCACTACTACGTGATCAACGTCGATGGCGCGGAGGTAAGCGATCCGGGCAGCACTGCGTACTTTGGAGGAAGCAAGTGGGCCAGCGCGGTGGAAGTGCCTGAAGCCGGAGCGGATTATTACCAGCCTGGGGATGTTCCGCACGGGCAAGTGCGCGAGGTCTGGTATCACTCCGGCGTGACGGGAACGTGGCGGCACGCGTTCGTATATCTGCCGCCCAATTACGACACGCAGACAAAGACCCGATATCCGGTGCTTTATCTGCAGCACGGCGGTGGCGAGGACGAATCCGGGTGGATCCGGCAAGGTAAGGCCAACTTCATTCTCGATAACCTGATCGCGAGCGGCGGCACAAAACCTATGATCATCGTGATGGCCAATGGATATGCCAGCCGCGCAGGATACGTGGTCCCTGACCTGACTGGAAAGCCGTTCGGCTCGCCGGAATTCATGAAGGTGATGCAGGAGCGGATGGGCGCCTTCGAAGACGACATGACGCAGGCCCTGATCCCCTTCGTCGACAAGACATTCCGGACGCTTCCCGATCGCGATCACCGCGCCATGGCGGGGCTTTCCATGGGCGGCATGCAGACGTTCCAGGTGACCTTCGACCATCTCGAGTTGTTCTCGTACATTGGTGGATTCAGCGGAGCAGCCAACGTGTTTGCGATGGGGAACAACAAACTGGATACGAAAACGGCATTCCACGGGGCGATGGCTGAGCCGGTGGCATTTGCAAAGCGGGTTCATCTGCTTTGGATCGGCGTGGGCACCAACGAGCCTGAGCGGATGAAGACGGGCCTGGAAAACCTCCACTCAGCTCTCGACGAGGGGAAGATCCAGCACGTGTTTTACGAGTCACCAGGCACCGATCACGAGTGGCAGACTTGGCGTCGCGACTTGAAAGATTTCGCACCGCGGCTGTTCCAGCCGCAGAGCCAATCGGCCACTTCCGCGCGATAGAGCGGTCAGCAAAGTGCGAACCAGACCGTAACCCAGATTATTCATTGAGGATTCACATGAGTAGATTCAGTACGCAAATGATGGCAAGGTTTGTCCTCGGAGCTGGAACGCTCTGTCTGGTTTTGTTCGCACCGACTGCGGGCGCTCAAGGTGGCGGAACTCCTCCATATCTTGACACCGGTTTGACGCCTGAACAAAGAGCCGCCGACCTGGTCGGGCGAATGACGCTTGCGGAGAAGGCCACGCAGATGCAGAACAACTCCGCGGCGGTTCCACGGCTCAATATTCCGGCATACCAGTGGTGGAGTGAGGCCCTTCACGGTGTGATCAACCAGGGTGTAACGGAGTACCCGGAACCGATCGGCCTGGCTGCCACCTTCGACGCACCCGGCATTCATACCATGGCGGCCCAGATTGGCGTTGAAGGACGTATCAAGCACGTGCAGAACCTACGCGAAGGACACACGGGCATCATGGGAGGCCTCGATTTCTGGTCGCCGAACCTGAACATCTTCCGCGACCCACGCTGGGGCCGCGGCCAGGAAACGTACGGGGAAGACCCGTACCTCACCGGCCGCATGGGCGTTGCCTACGTGAGCGGATTACAGGGCGACAATCCAAACTATTACCTTGCGATTGCCACCCCAAAACACTACGCGGTGCACAGCGGGCCGGAGCCCACGCGGCACTTTGCCGATGTGGACGTGAGTAAACACGACGAAGTGGATACTTACGAACCGGCCTTCCGCGCAGCCGTCGTGGAAGGCAAGGCCGGCTCCGTCATGTGCGCGTATAACGCAATCAATGGCGAACCAGCTTGCGCCAATCAGTATCTGCTGCAGGATCAGTTGCGCGGCAAATGGGGGTTTCAGGGTTACGTGGTTTCTGACTGCGATGCGGTCAGGGACGTTGCCGCGAATCATCGCTACCGCCCATCGCAGGCACAAGGGGCGGCCATCTCGGTCATACGCGGCATGGATAACGAGTGCGTGACGTTCACCTCAAGGTTCGGCGAACCAGTCGAAAAGGCCTATATCGATGCCATTCAGCAGGGGTACTTGCCGGAGAGTACGCTCGACACCGCTCTCATCCGTCTCTTCACCGCACGGATAAAGCTTGGTATGTTCGACCCGCCGGACATGGTTCCCTATACAAAGATCGATGAGAAGGAGCTGGACAGCGCCGAACATCGCGCCCTGGCCCGCAGGCTTGCGAACGAGTCAATGGTCTTGCTGAAGAACGACGGCATTCTCCCGCTCAAACCCGGAATAGGGAAAATTGCGGTCATCGGTCCTCTTGCCGATCAAACAAGAGTCTTGCTCGGCAATTACGCTGGAAGGCCGACCCACACCGTTTCCGTGCTTGATGGCCTCAAGGCAGAGTTTCCTAACGCGAAGATTAACTACATTTCGGGAATCCAGTTTCTGCGCAACGATGGCGAGCCGATTCCGGATGCGGCTCTTACAACGCCCGACGGCAAGCCTGGCCTTAAGGCAGACTACAGCGAATCCGCGGGCCGGCCGGGATCCCAATCGAATGCAACGCCGCTCGCCACCCGGACCGAAACAAATGTCAACCTTACCGGCAGCAACCTACCCTCGGAAGTTGCGGGGAAGAAGACAGTCGCTGTGCATTGGACAGGCTCCATCACGCCAGCTGAAACCGGAGATTATCTCGTCGGCGTGCGCGGGACAGGCTTCGGGAGGCTGACGATTGAGGGCAAACAAGTTGCGATGCTGGTCGCCTACGATGAAGTTGACGCTTCCACCGGTCGCACCCACTTGGTGAAGGGGCAGAAGGCTGAGTTGAGCCTGAATTACGGCAGTTTGCCCAGCGGTACACCTCAAGCGCAGCTCATATGGGCGAAAGTGGATGACGCGCCTTCACCAGAAGCGCTTGCTGCGGCAAAAAACGCCGACATCGTGATTGCTGTTGTGGGGATCACTAGCAAGCTGGAAGGAGAAGAGATGCCGGTCACCGTTCCAGGATTTCTCGGCGGAGACCGCACCAGCATCGATCTTCCCGAACCAGAGGAAGCGTTGGTCGAAGCGGTGGCGGCCACAGGCAAGCCGCTCGCCGTCGTTCTCATGAACGGCAGCGCCCTGGCCGTCAACTGGATCGACAAGCACGCCAACGCCGTTCTCGATGGATGGTACCCCGGCGAAGAGGGCGGAGTTGCAGTGGCTGAAACATTGAGCGGCAAGAACAATCCGGCGGGACGGCTGCCGGTTACGTTCTACGCCGGCGTGAACCAATTGCCCAACTTTGAGGATTACGGGATGGCCAACCGCACCTACCGCTACTTCAGTGGCAAGCCGCTCTATCCGTTTGGATACGGGCTCAGCTATACATCGTTCCACTACAGCGACCTGAGCATACCCACGCAGCCAGTGGCTGCAGGCCAGTCTGTCGGCGCTGATGTTTTGGTTACCAACACCGGCAAGATCGCGGGAGATGAAGTCGTCCAGCTCTATCTCAAGTTTCCTGCAGTGAAAGGTGCTCCCCTCATCGCTCTTCGCGGATTCCAACGCATTCATCTCGAACCGGGCGCGAGCCAGAAAGTCCACTTTGAATTGAAGGACCGCGATCTGGGAATGGTGACCGAGGATGGCAGTCCTATCGTCGCTCCCGGCGATTACACCGTAAGCATTGGAGGAGGCCAGCCTGATACCGCTGCGCCAGGAGTCAACGGGCATTTCCAAATCAAGAGCCAGATCGACTTGCCAGAATAATCCGGCCGGGAACCACGGGGAGCAAGCCACGCTGGAGGGGGTTGCGCTCTCGGGAGTAAGCAACCGTCGCTCATATCAGCTACTTACTTCCTCTGCTGCGTGACAAATTGACCAGCACGATGTCGTTGCTGTTCATCGGAACCGTGAACTCCACAGTACCGTCCGTCCCGCTACGCACAACCTTATCCGTCTCAGGAAGATCACGTGTCAGCTCGTTCAAGTGCTCGACTTGCGCTGCGGTCAGTTCCTTGGGAGAACCCATCTCAAGATAGGCTGTATACGCATCGTTAGCATGATAACCGGCGCGATGCACCTCCAGCCGGTAGTCGGAGTTTGGAGCCAGATGCGTCCACTGCAATTGCACGGGCGCCGCCGGATGCGAGAGGACAGGCTTGGTGTAAAAGGGCCTATTGCTGACCTTCTGGTCCGGCTGTTCGTAGTCCCAGATCACTGCCGCCACGTTACCCTCTTTTGTGGATAACATGGCCTGGGGATCGCTCGCGGTGAGGTTGTCTCCCTGCAGCGCGTGAAGATACTTGTAAGCGAAGAAGGCTGGCTTGCGAATGCCTTGAGGAGTCAGGAGCCCGAAACCGCCCTGGAACGGAGCCGTTGGCGGTCCTGGCTCCTCGAATAGATCGGTGAAGGTCCAGTAGCTCATTCCCTGCAGCAGTCCCTGGCTGCCTTTGAGTTTGCTTAGGATGTACGGAGCACTAATGTAAGAATCGTGCACCGAGTCGCGGGGCGTGTAGCTTGTGCTCCATTCAGTGAAGTACAGCGGAAGCTCCGGATACGCAGAGGCCGAAATCTCTTTCCGAACGCGCCGAATATCGCCGAGGATCGCATCTGGCGATGGGGAAAGCTTCGTGTCGCCGACACCGTTTTCATCGAGGAAGCCGCCATCGACGCCGTACGTATGTGTGGTCACGAAGTCGACTGCAGAATCGCTCCGCTTCACGTGCGCCAGGAACTCGGGGACCCATGCAGCTCCCGCAGTACTGGGGCCGCCGACCCTCAAAGCAGGGTCGATGGACTTGATTGTTTTCGCTGTCAGATCGTACAGCTCGAAGTAAGCCTTCTGATCTGCACCCTCGAAGAAGCCCGAGAGGTTGGGCTCGTTCCACACCTCGAAGAACCACGAGCGCACTTCCTCTTGTCCGTAGCGCGTTTCAATATGGCGGACGAACGCATCGATGAGGTCGCGCCACCCATCCAATTTCGGGTGCGACGTGTTGCCCTGCCAATAGAAGATGCTGCTCTGCGACGTAGCGAGCGCCTTCGGCGTAAACCCGAGTTCCACGAATGGCTTGATGTGACGTGACAACAAGTCGTCGTAGAGTTGGTCGATCTTCGTCCAATTGTAGACGGTCTTATCGTTCTCGACCCGAACGGTCCCCAGTACGTCATGAAAAATCGCGTGAAACCTGATGTAGCGAAATCCAAGCTCGTCCGTAATGACTTTGAGTTGCGCCTGGTTGTCATCGCGAATCAGGGTACCCGGAAAATCGGAGCCCACTGAAAGATCGAAGAAGCGATCGACCGAGCCCGTCGAATTCTTGACGTTCACGACGATGGATCTCGGTTGGGCCTTTTGCGCTTGAGCCGCATGAGAAAGCACGGAAGAAACCGCAAGAACGCTGAAGGCAAAAACAGAAAGCCGCGATAAAACCGAATTGAATACCATGTTGTACTTCCCTCAAAGGATTTATCCGCGAAATTGAAGCGCGTGTTTCGATACCTACAATGTTAAGTGCCGGATGGGCTTTCAGCACAGCATGCGCCTTCCGGCTCTCACAACCATCGCTACGGGCAGAGAGTCACACAATTCTGGCTCACGGAGCATCTAAGGTTCAGGATCGATGCCTGTGAGCCGAATCTGCAGACCGGCAACCAATGGCGCCGATCCCGCAGATGTCTTCCCTTCCGCCGAGCCGTGTAGACGGGCCCCAGTATTCGTGCCCCACAAACCTCAAGTCTCGAAATCGCACCCTGAAAAAAGCCCGGCTGTGGGCAGACATCACCCCAGCCGGGTTCAGGAGAGCGCGCTGAACTTCGCGCCGGTCACAATCGATCACTGGTCTCGCTCCGCAGATCCGAGGTGCCTGACGTTGCGAACCTCGGGAGGATGAATGCGGACGAGGTGGAAGCCCTCGGTTTGAGCAAGCGCAGGAGGAGCGCAAGCGAATATCAGAACTGCTATGACGCTGTGAAACAGCAGTAAGCAAACGTTTGATTGGTTGGCGGTTAGAAGTGCCCTTCTCTCGGTCATACGTTTTCCACTCACGCAAGTTGCGGACGAGATTCACACGATCTCCGGAAAAGGAGCCACAGAAGGGGTCCGATCCACCAACCCGTGCTGGCACAAGGGGGCTCCCTTGTAGACTCAGTTGAATTCGGAAGAATTGCGCTCGCCCGCTTCGGCAGGGGCCTCTCTTGGAAGGCTTATCCAAAACCGATGCAGTTGTCGCCTACCGAGACCGACCAGGTCCCGAGTTTCCGGCCTGACAATTCGCGACACAAACTTCTCGTAATAATGAACCGGAAGGCATTTTCACCAGGTGGATGCTCCCTGTGAAGTTCAATGTTGCACAGAATTGCACTGGCTTGCTTTAACCTTGTACATAATTGATTTTATGAGATGTACTTGACATAAAGCAGCCGGTTAAATGGGCCGAAAATGCGGTGTTAATTTCCTCAATTTGGCCTCTGCTTCGAAGGTCGCGATGGGGCTGTATCTCGCCTCTCGTCTACCATCACGCAGATGGCGGCCGATTTTGGAGATTTCAACAGTGCCGGCAAAACTCGACATTCTGACCACCCGCTACTCCCGGCAGCCAAACGGTGTTCAACCGGAGTCTTAGAATGTCCCGGTCGATGCCCTCTACGAAATCAACGAAGGGCACGGTCTGCGCGAGTTGACTCAGTTCCCGCCCCCCCCAAAAAGCCGGACAGCGATGCCTCCGTGGACGCGTCGAATTCGATGCTCACCTATAATCGGATTTCAGGATGCCAAGTATGCGATTCCAGTTCAGCCCAGCGGCAGCTGTATTGATTGCAGCGGCGATCCTTTCCCCACCCGCACTGCGCTCACAGCAGGAATCTCCACAGTCCCTCTACGAGCAGGCCGGTAAAGCTTTCGATGTGGGGAACACCGCACAGGCCATCAAGCTCTATGAAGAGCTGCTCAAGCAGGTTCCCGATTCCGTCGAAGCCCACACCAACCTGGGTGCGGCCCTCGCCCAAGAAGGGCGCTACGACGAAGCCGTGCAGCAATATCGCCAGGCGCTCGCGCACGATGCCCAGAATGAGACAGTGCTCCTGAACCTTGCCCTCGCTTTCTACAAGCGGGGCGATTTCAGCAAAGCATACGACGAGTTCGATGCACTGCACAAGCTCCATCCGGCAAATCAACAAGCGTTGTACCTGTTGGCCGACTGCGACCTGCGGATGGAGAAGTTTCGCGATGCAATCGCATTGATAGAACCGGCCTTCGAGGCTCATCCGGATGACCTGACCACCGAATACATCCTGGGAACTGCGTTGATTCGCGATGGGCAAACCCAAAAAGGTGCGGCGGTCATTGACCGCATCATGCGCAACGGAAATTCCGCGGTGGCCAACGTGTTGATGGGCGCGGCGCAAGAAGCCGCGGGAGACCATCCGACAGCGGTGGCGACGCTTCACAAGGCGTTGGAGTTGAATCCTGATATTCCAGGCGCATGGACGATCTATGGCAAAGCGCTGCTGAACAACAGCGAACGCGAAGAAAGCAAAACAGCTCTGCGGCGCGCGCTGCAAGCGGACCCGAGTGATTTCGACGCATGCCTGCACCTGGGCGCAATCCTGCGGCACGATGGCAACCTGGCGGATGCGTTACCGTACTTGAAACGTGCGCTCGAGTTGCGGCCGGACTCGTCCGCGGCTCAGTTTCAAATCAACGCACTGAATGCCACCACCGGGCATTTGGACGAAGCCGAGAGCGGTTTTGAGAAACTGGTTAACCAATGGCCGGATTTCTTCGAAGCCCACGTCCAGCTCGCAATGATCTACGGACGTCTCCATCGGATTCAGGACCGCGAGCGGGAGCAGCGAATTGTCATGGAGTTAAACGAAAAGGCGCGCGTCAAGGGAGTGCAACCGGAAGAGATTCCGTGACGATGTCTGGATTGCCCCTTCCATATTCCGCTCTCCAGAATAATCGCGATCACTGAGCCCGCGCTGCCTGTTGCTGGTCGGGCGGCAACGGCTGTCGCTCTGGAGCTTGTTCTTACGGATGGCCGGCGGCTTTGCGGGGAATCTTCTGAAGTTCCAGCTTGTCCTTGCCTTCCTCAACCTGGTAGAACTTGTCGGCTTCGATGTCGTGGAATACTTGCTTGATGCCGCTGGGCCAGTTGATCTCTACGGTCTCGACTCGTGTCGCTTTGGCCAAACCGAAGTTGGCGCGCAAGTCGCTTTGGGAGATATAGCTCCCGCCTCCAGCAATCTCGCGCATCTGCGGCAGCCCGCCGGCCACAATGCGGACGCGAGCGCCCATGGCATCGCGATTGCTCTTCGTTCCCACCAAGCGGAAATTCACGAAATGATTTCCATTTCCTCCGCTATTGTGCAAGAGCAGCGGCGGGTCTCCATTGTTGCCGACGACAAGGTCGACAAAGCCATCGTTGTCGAAATCGGCGAAGGCCACTCCCCGGCCGACGTAGGGGGTCTTGAAGCCATCGCCTGCCTGCTTGCTGGTTTCGACAAACTTGCCATTGCCCTCATTGTGGAAAAGCGTGTTGAACTGCCTGAAATGCGTTTGGGGATCGACTGCTTCGATTTCCGGATATACGTGGCCATTGGCGATAAACAGATCGAGCCAGCCGTCATTGTCGTAATCGAAAAATCCACCGCCAAAACTGAGCACATCGTGCGTGGGGCGTTCGATGCCAGCCTCATAACTGACTTCCCAGAGACCTCCCTGGTGGTCGTTATGCCAGAGGTGATCCGAGGACTTCTGGTAGTCGGAGATGTACAGATCGAGCCAGCCGTCGTTATCGTAGTCGCCCAGAGAGATACACATGGCGGCCATGGTGTTGCCGCGCAAAGTCACGGCCATGCCGGAGGTGAGGCCTACTTCAGAGAACTTGCCATCGTGATCGTTGTGGAAGAGGTAGGCAACCATGCCGTCGTTGGCCACAAACAGATCGGGCCAGCCATCGTTGTCGTAGTCACCCACGCCGACGGCCAGACCCTTGCTTTCGGGCGTATAGACACCCCCTGCTTCCGTCACATTGGTAAAGGTCCCGTCGCCATTATTGTGATAGAGAACGCCTGCGCTTCCCTTGTACGCGGAAGGTGGGCAACTGGAGAGCGCTCCCAGCAGCGGACAATAACGAGGGCCCGCCTCCAGGTTGACGTAGCCGGCGACGTAGAGGTCGAGCCGGCCATCGTGATCGTAGTCGAAAAAGGTGGAGCCACTATGAAATTGCGTGCCAAATTCAGTGCCGGGCACTTTCGCCTTGTCGGTAACGTCCGTGAAACTTCCATTACCGTTATTGCGGTAGAGGACGTTGCGCCCGTATTGCGACACATACAAGTCAGGAAAACCGTCGTTGTCGTAATCGCCCCAGGTGCAGCCCATGCCGTAACCGGTGCCGGGAACGCCTGCCGTGTCGGTGACGTCGGTGAAGGTGCCGTCTCCGTTGTTGCGGTACAAGGCATTGCGCGCCTTGACACCGCGGTGGTACAGGTCGCGGCCGTTGGCGAAATAAATATCTTGCAAGCCGTCGCCGTCAAAATCGGCGACACAGACGCCCGGACCGAAGATTTCGCGATTAATGGGAATTCCATCATTGCCGCGATAGTGCGTGAATTTGATGCCGGCGGCAGCCGTAACGTTCGTGAACTGGATTGAACTCGGGTGCGTGCCACCGGCCTGCGCCACCGCTAAGCATGACGCCAAGAGAAGGATCAACGCGGCGGGTAGCCAACCACGATCCAAGGATAAAACGCTACATAAAGCCCGCTGCAATCTCATGAATGGCCAACTGCCAATCGCTTGTCCGGCGGCAATGGCAGGTGAATCTCCATCGATCCGTTCTGGCCGCTGCGCCCGTCGCGTACCACTAGCCGGATCACGGCCGTATCCACCGGCACCGCAATGGCCTGCGCCGCCCGGTAGCCGTTCTGGCGGATTTCGGCGATCTTCGCTGCCGGAATGTCGTCCTTGAGCCGGGATGCCA
>Ga0193727_1001152_pt1 | contig 10891 bp, 11 predicted proteins | sample H2c2metaG_FD_143051 | JGI IMG/M metagenome (GOLD analysis project Ga0193727, IMG submission 143051) | Soil microbial communities from a riparian zone of the East river system, Colorado, United States - H2c2 | ecosystem: Environmental > Terrestrial > Soil > Riparian zone | place: USA: East River...
GGGCGGATGTCCAGAACAGCTACAATTACGCCTTTTGGTCGGCTGATAGCTTCAGCGAGGATCAGTACTCAAAGATTATGATCACGAAAATGGACTCTTGGCCGGGCGTAATCGTTCGGGCGGATGGCATCAATCTTCGCACAACGCGATAACGAGGCGACGAAACCAACTGAAAGCCAACCCCGGCGGCCGACGGACAAACCATCGCTAACCGTTTGTTTATCAAGTATGTCATACGACGTGCTCGAACGAAATCAAACTATCAGCAACATGACCCCGCGGCTGAATGCGCAACCAAACACTTTGCCGAACCTCGGAACCTGCCGTTTCTGCGGGGCAGGGCTGCGGAATACGTTTGTGGACCTCGGCATGTCTCCACCTTGCGAGGCCATTCTCGAGCGCGCACAACTGAACCAGATGGAAGCCTTCTATCCGCTGCACGTGTTTGTCTGTGATCAATGCTTCTTGGTGCAACTGCAGGAATATGTAACACCGGAAGACATATTCACCGATTACGCGTACTTCTCTTCCTACTCGGACAGCTGGTTGGCGCACGCGAAGGCGTACGCGAACTTGGTGATCGAGCGTTTCAAGCTGAGCGCCCAAAGCCAAATCGTGGAATTGGGCAGCAATGACGGTTATCTGCTTCAGTATTTCGTAGAGGCTGGTATCCCGGTCTTAGGCATCGAGCCAGCCGCGAATGTCGCCAAGGTCGCAATTGCCAAGGGCGTTCCCACGCTGGTGAAATTTTTTAGCCCTGAACTGGCTGAGGAACTGGTGCGCGACGGCGTGCAAGCCGATCTCCTGGTCGGCAACAATGTGCTGGCACAAGTGCCTGATCTTCGCGGTTTCGTAAAGGGCATAAAAACCCTGTTGAGGCCAAGTGGAATAACCACGCTTGAGTTTCCTCATCTGATGCGGTTAATTGAGGAGAATCAGTTCGACACTATTTACCACGAACACTTCTCCTATTTTTCCTTCATAACTGTGGAGAAGATTCTCGCGGAATTCGGTTTGATTGCCTTCGACGTGGAAGAACTGCCAACGCATGGCGGCTCATTGCGAATTTATGCGCGACATGAGCAGGATTATTCACGCCCGGTGACGCAGCGCGCCCAGGAACTGGCCGAACGGGAAGAGAAAGCCGGTTTTACACGGCTGGAAACGTACTTTTCATTTGCAGAAAAGGTAAAAGAAACCAAGCGCAAGATTTTGGATTTTCTGATCCGGGTGAAGAGGGAAGGGAAATCGGTCGCCGCTTATGGTGCGCCCGGCAAGGGGAACACTCTCCTCAATTACTGCGGCATTCGCAGTGATTTTCTCGATTACACGGTCGATCGAAACCCGTACAAGCACGGAAAATTCCTGGCCGGAACGCACATTCCGGTATTCGATACCGGCAAGATTCGTGAAACCAAGCCCGATTATGTGCTGATCCTGCCTTGGAATTTGAAAAAGGAAATCAGCGAGCAGTTGTCCTATGTTCGCGAGTGGGGCGGCAAGCTGGTGGTGCCGATTCCGGAGCTGGAGATCTATTAGTGCTTTTTCGGGAGACAAAGTTGCCAGGAGCTTTCGTCATCGATTTGCAAAAGCACGAAGATGAGCGGGGCTTCTTTGCGCGCTCCTGGTGCCGAAAGGAGTTCGAGGCGCACGGCCTGAATCCGCGAACGGTCCAATGCAACGTGTCGTTCAACAACGTGAAGGGCACAGTCCGCGGCATGCATTACCAAGTCCCTCCCTGCGCCGAAGCAAAGCTTGTGCGCTGTACACGAGGGGCAATTTACGACGTGATCATAGACCTGCGTTGCGAATCGGCAACCTACAAGCAGCATGTCTCGGAAGTGTTAAGCAGCAACAATTACAAGGCGCTGTTCATTCCCGAAGGATTTGCGCACGGTTTTCAGACACTCGAGGACAACTGCGAAGTGTTCTATCAAATGTCGGCGTTTTATTCGCCTGAGCATCAGCGGGGCCTGCGCTACAACGATCCCGCATTCAGAATCAGTTGGCCGATTGAGGCGACCGTGATTTCTGATCGCGACCGCAACTACGAGGACTTTAGAGAGTAACAATGTCCACCCGAACCACGGATCTCTCCAGCCTTCGCTCTACGCTCGAGAGCTCTTCGCTCGGGCACGAGATCTATTCACTAATCCGTGAGCTTTATCCCATTTGCCGCAGTATTACGGGTGAAGGATTTCGCGAGACCCTTGGCCGCATACGGAAAGAAATCCCTCTGGACGTGCATGAAGTTTCCAGCGGAACCCAAGTATTTGATTGGACCGTGCCAAAGGAGTGGAATATCCGCGACGCCTACGTGAAGAACAGCCGCGGGGAACGGATCATCGACTTCAAAAGGCACAACCTGCACGTAGTCAACTACAGCGTTCCCGTGCACCGCAAAATGTCACTCGCTGAATTGCGCACACATCTCCATACACTGCCTGACCAGCCGGACTGGATCCCTTACCGGACGTCCTACTACAAAGAGAGCTGGGGATTCTGCTTATCTCATAACCAATTGCAAACCATGGGCGAGGATGAGTACGAAGTGTGCATCGATTCCGCGCTTGAAAATGGATCTTTGACCTACGCGGAGTGCTATCTTCCGGGCGAGAACTCTGCGGAGGTTCTGATCTCGTGCCATGCCTGCCATCCTTCCCTCTGCAATGACAACCTCTCGAGTGTTGCGATGGCGACTTTTCTCGCGAACTATCTAGGCCAAGCCCAGCTGCGGTACTCATACCGTTTTCTATTCATTCCTGGGACGATCGGGGCCATTACGTGGTTGAGCCAGAATGAAGATCATGTAGACGCAATACAACATGGCTTGGTCCTGACATGCGTGGGAGACCGCGGCCATATTACTTATAAGAAGAGCCGCCGAGGAGATGCCGAGATCGATCGTGCTATGGCGCACGTACTCAAACATTCAGGCCGCAGGTACGATATTGAAAACTTCTCGCCGTATGGCTACGACGAGCGCCAGTATTGCTCGCCGGGATTTAACCTGCCGATCGGATGCTTTATGCGCACACCGCATGGAAAATTTCCGGAATATCACAGCTCTGCCGACAATCTGGAGTTAATGGATCCGGCCAGCCTTGCGCATTCGCTGACGACGTGTTTGTCCGTCTTTTACATTTTGGAAAACAATCGATGGTATTGCAATCAGAACCCAAAATGCGAGCCGCAGTTAGGCCGCCGAGGGCTATACCGCGAAATGGGCGGAAATCGCGACGAAAAACTCCAAGAAACCGCGATGTTATGGGTGCTAAACCAGTCGGATGGCCGGCATAGCCTACTGGATATTGCCGAACGGTCCGGGTTAGCTTTTGACACGGTTCATGACGCTGCCAGCCTGCTGCTGCGCCATGGGTTATTGAAAGAAGTTCCGGCACAACGGTGATTTCACGCCTATGACGCATCTCGCCAATCGAGTAGCCGTGGTTACCGGTGCAAACAGCGGAATCGGCAAGGCGATCACTTTGGCCCTGGCCGCACAAGGTGCGACAGTTTGCCTTGTCGGCCGGAGAATGGAGGCCTTGCAACCAGTCGCCGAGCGAGCCTCGAATGGTTCCGTGTGCTATCAGGCGGACCTCGGGCTCGATTCCGACATCGCCGAGCTGGTCGCGAACCTCAAGCAGGACGTTAACGGCATCGACATCCTGGTTCACAGCGCCGGAGTCATTCGGTTGTCTTCCTTTGAGTGTTCGAGTCCGGACCAACTGGATTGGCACTACAAAGTGAATGTGCGCGCACCGTATCTCCTGACTCAGAGTTTGCTGCCGATGATCAAAGCACGACAAGGTCAGATCGTATTCGTGAACTCAACCGCGGGCCTTCGCGCCGGCGCAAATGCCAGTCAGTATGCGTCAACCAAACATGCCTTGAAGGCGGTAGCGGACAGCTTACGCGAAGAAGTAAACGTGGCCGGCATTCGCGTACTGAGCCTGTTCTTAGGGCGGACCGCCAGTCCAATGCAGGCCAGCGTCCATGAAATGGAGCACAGGAAATATAATCCCGAATTACTAATGCAGCCCGAGGATGTAGCGGCAGTTGTTATTAATGCCCTGACGCTGCCTCGAACTGCAGAGGTTACAGAAGTTAGTATGCGGCCCCGCGTGAAGTCGTACTAATCGCAGCGAGAAGTAACAGACATCAACCTAATTAAAGAGAACAGATTATGAAAGTCGTTTTATTTTGCGGTGGTTTCGGGATGCGGATGCGCGAACATTCCGAAACGTTACCCAAACCGATGGTAGCGATTGGATATCGTCCCATCCTTTGGCATGTAATGAAGTATTACGCCCACTACGGACACAAAGACTTTATTTTGTGTTTAGGTTACAAGGCTGACGTTATAAAAAAATATTTTCTCGAATATAACGAGTGCGTGTCAAATGACTTTGTCCTCTCCCGCGGAGGTAAGAGTCTTAAGCTACTAAGTAGTGACATCCACGACTGGGACATTACGTTCGTGGATACAGGGCTTACCTCAAATATTGGCCAACGCCTGAAAGCTGTCCAAAGACAACTTGAAGGAGAACAGATGTTTCTCGCGAACTACACCGATGGCCTTTCGGATGTACCCCTGCCTGCCGTCATAAAATCCTTTAAGAACAGCGAGAATGTCGCCTGCTTCGTGAGTGTAAAACCGCGTGCCAGCTTTCACCTTATTACCACGGAGGCCGGCGGCGGTGTCACTAGCATCGAGCACATTGCGAAATCCGGCGCGCGGATTAATGGCGGGTTCATGGTGTTGCGCCAGGAGATATTCAGTTACATGAAGGACGACGAGGAACTGATGGAAGAACCGTTCCGGCGGCTGATCGGCGCCGGCCGCTTGATGGCCTACCCGCATGACGGCTATTGGGCCTGCATGGACACCTTCAAAGAAAAGCAGGACCTTGAAGACCTCTTTGGCCGGGGTAATGCACCTTGGGCGGTGTGGAATCACCAGCTCGAAATCAAGCCGTGATTGCGTGCAATCTGACTCGCGTGAAGCGGGTCCTTTGCCTGGGGGCGCACAGCGACGACATCGAGATCGGCTGCGGTGGCACAGTGTTGCGAATGATCGAGCGGTCGAAGACCATCGAGTTCTACTGGCTCGTGCTCAGTTCCAATCCGAGGCGTGCCAAAGAAGCCGAGAGCAGCGCCAATGCGTTCCTGCGGCGGGCGCGCAAGAAGACTGTCGTGGTGAAATCTTTTCGAGATGGATTCCTTCCCTACCTCGGTCCACCGGTTAAAGAATGCTTCGAGGAACTCAAGAAAGTCTTCGCCCCCGATGTAATCTTCACGCATTGCAGACACGATCTTCACCAAGACCACCGTCTGGTATGCGAGTTGACGTGGAACACTTTTCGCGATCACTTCATCCTCGAATACGAGGTCCCGAAATACGACGCTGATCTGCGCTCCCCGAACTTCTTTGTGCCGTTGAGCGATGCCCAGACGCGCAAGAAGGTGAATAGCCTGATGCGGTACTTTACAACGCAACAGGATAAGCATTGGTTCTCCGAGGAATTGTTTTACGGCCTGATGCGGCTGCGGGCCACCGAGGCCGCCTCAGCCACCCGTTACGCGGAAGCTTTTTACTGTCGGAAAATGTTATTCGGGACAGGAACCGCGCTACAATAGAGAACTTCGATGTTGTTCTTATCGCGACCAATCATTCGTCGGTGAACTACCGCGAGCTCGGCGCTTGGGCGCAGTGCATCGTGGCCACCCGAAACGCCATGGCCAGCGTGCCTGTTGTGCCCGGAAAAGTTAGAAAGCATAGGCGCTCGTGAAAGAAGCGAAGTTACCACGACACAAGGTTTTTCCCTCGTATTCACCGCTCGGCCTCACATGAGTTTCACAGTTTGGCTGATTGGCTTCTTGGCTTATCTCTTCCAGAAGATCTTTGGGAGAAGCTACTGGCGCTCTTGGCGATCATTATCTCTGGCCGTTGGTTCTCGGGGGGACATGCTTTGACGAATGCTGAAATGAACGGCCGCTTCGTCCTTGCATCGCGAGCCTCGCCGCCGCAAGGCCGCACGGTGATGGTGCGCTCTGGCGGTTTGGTGTTCTCGGCTGCATTACGTCGAAGCGGATGGGCGTTGATCTCTGGTTCTGGTGAGACTTCGATCCCAAATCCGCCGGAGGAATGGTGGCTGGACGACGCTTTGGCGAAGGAAATGGTGTTGGACATCGACACAATTGAGGCTGAACGGCGAACGCTGATAATTTAGGCCGCTCGCTTCCGGTCGCAGACGGCGGGCAAGATGGCGGTCTCATTCCAGCGCGCCTCGCCTTCGTATCGAGGGCTGGCGTAGCTGGCGACCGCAAGCGAAATCTGGTTTAGGTTTTATCGCAGAACTCTTATGAAAGCTACGGGTGCAAACGGCCAACGCACAGACACCGCCCGCCACCTAAGCTGGAAGAGTTGGATCCAGAACACGGAATGTTTTGTTACCCGGCGAGAGAGTTTTTCACAGCCTCTCCCTAAGCAATTCACAACTATTCACACCGCACCCTAAAAAAACTCTTAAGAAAAAGTGTTGACACCCTATATCCATCCTAATATCACCGGAGCTGGCGAATCGCGAGGACCGCCGATAAGCCGCAATTATGAAAGGCGCTGGGACGCTTCTGCTTACGCTTATTTTGAGCGGCTTTTGCGGCCCGCGCTGCGGGGCTGCCGTTTACCATTCCAACGGAACACCGCAGAGTGTTCAGTTTATTCACAATCACCAAGCGCAGAACGGCGACACGATCACGCTGCCTGCTGGAAGGTTCAGTTGGACTAGCAAAGTTAGCTTGACCAAGGCGATCATCCTGAAAGGTCAAACGATCAGAAACGATGACGGCACGTCCATCGACAACACGATCATCCAGGACAATATTCCACGGTCAACGAACGATGGCCTGATCGAGTTACTAGCGCCCGGAGGTCAGCGCGTAACGGGAATCACGTTCGTGCAAGGGCTCACCCAGGTGCAGGGCAACGGAATCATCAGGGTGCAGGGGACAACACCGACCCGCATCGACCACTGTGTTTTTGACCACGTCTATTTTTCTCCAATGATAAACGTGGGCGATTACAACTACGGCGTAATCGATCACAACACGAAGCGCAATCCAATTAGCAACGAAGGTTTGGTGCATTTCAGGATGGGCGGCCAGAGCGGCAAACATGGAGACGAGCCGTGGATGCTTCCGGCAGGATATGGCGGCCCTGATTTCTTTTTTGTGGAGGACAATCTCATGTATGGCGGCATGGACTTGACTCTCGGCTCGAAGGTGGTCGTGCGGCACAACAAGTTTGTTTACGCTAATATGTCAAGCCACGGCACCGGGAAGACTTTGCAAAACGGTCGCGCAGCGCGAGCAGTCGAGATTTACAACAATGAATTTCGGCTGAACGGTCAAGCGCTCACCGGCTCAAACGGCGGCGGCGTGGTTGTCCACGACAATAGGATTGTGCCGCTGAATGGCGGTGTGAAAGGAATTCCTCTGGGCAATTATCGGACGATTTACAATTTCGGGGCGCCGTTCTTCGGCGCGAACGGGGCTAGTCGTTGGGATTACAACGCGACCGAGCCGAATGGTAGCCACGTTAACGGGCACCCGCCGTATTTATTTGCAAGCGGGACGCTGAGCTCTGTCTCGAACGGTGATCCGTACACAGTCACGGATTCGACGAAGAACTGGTCCTGGAACCGGTGGCGAGGATACAGCATTCGTCGTCCATCGGACGGAGCAACAGCGGTCATCCGTTCAAATACGAACCACACGCTCCGGATTGTACAGTGGCGATCGCAGAGTTTCGCGGTCGGCGACAAGTACGAGATTCGCAAGGTGATCCAAGTCCTCGACCAGCCGGGCCTCGGCGCGCAAGTAGGCACGATGAACAGGAATAATCCGCGGTGGATGCAGCAGGCAACCGAGCCGTGTTACTCGTGGAATAACACCGACCAAAACAATAATCCGGTCAACTTCAAGCAGTTGTCAAGTGGTAAAAGCATCTTGGTTGGCAGGGACTACTTCAACAACACGCCGATGCCGGGCTACACTCCTTACACTTACCCACATCCCTTGGTGAGCGGCGCTTCTGTGCCAACGGATTTTAACGGCGACGCCAAACCCGATTATCTGCTTTACAATCCAACCACGCTTCAGACGGTGATATGGTATCTTAACAACAATGTCCTGAGTGGCCAGGCGCTCGGGCCCACGCTGTGGCCTGGCTGGAACGTGGCGGGTGTGGCGGACTTTAATCTCGACGGTCATCCAGATTACCTTCTGTTCGCCCCTAGTGCGGGACAGACAGCGATATGGTATCTTAACAATAGCGTGCGCATCGGCTCCGCGTGGGGCCCCACTGTGTGGCCCGGTTGGAACGTAGCGGGTGTGGCAGACTTTAATCTCGACGATCAGCCAGATTATCTTCTGTTCAGACCCGATACGGGACAGACAGCCATATGGTATCTTAACAATAGCGTGCGCAACGGCCACTCGTTCGGCCCCACGTTGTGGCCCGGCTGGAACGTAGCGGGTGTGGCAGACTTTAATCTCGACGATCAGCCAGATTATCTTCTGTTCAGACCCGATACGGGACAGACCGCCATATGGTATCTTAACAATAGCGTGCGCATCGGATCTGCGTGGGGGCCCGCTCCTTGGGCCGGTTGGCATTTGGTCGCACCGTGAGTGGTCACTGGGTGACACCCGACCCCCGCTCACCTGAGCGGTAAATAGACCTTGTCAGCGCAGTCGCGCACGGCGTTGCGCGCGCGGTCGAACGGCGGTTTGCAATTTGTAAAACGTGAACAGGTAAAGAGGTGAACTTCGAAAAGGCAGAGGTGCATGTGGCAGCTTCCCTGCGGGAGGGAGCGGACCTGCGGCTAAAAGTCGCCGCCAACTGCGGTCGCCAGATTGTCGAGGCCGCCCTTTTGATTAGCGATTGCCTGGCTGCAGGAGGCAAACTTTTGCTCTTCGGCAATGGCGGCAGCGCGGCTGATGCGCAGCATCTCGCCGCGGAATTCGTTGGGCGCTTTGTTGTTGAACGACCCGGCCTGGCGGCGATCGCGCTGACAACTGATTCGTCCATCCTTACCGCGGTGGCAAATGACTACGGCTTTGAGCGGGTATTCGCTCGACAAATTGAGGCGCTGGCCCGGCCAGGCGACGTCGCCATAGGCATTAGCACAAGCGGCAATTCCGCCAACGTGCTCGCGGCAATGAAACAGGCCGCGCACCAGAACCTCAAAACCATCGCTCTTTCCGGCAAGGATGGCGGTCTCCTCGCAAGGGCTTCCAACGTTTCCGTCACAGTGCCTGCTGCAAATACGGCCCGCATCCAGGAATGCCACATTGCCATCGGACACATCTGGTGTGAACTGGTCGAATTGAGCAGCGTTTGCGCAGGTTAGCCGCCTGAAGGCAGAACTCCAAATCTGCTGAAGTGATGAGCGTTGATCTTTCCAAGATCACTAACAGTTCCGGCGTTGCAAAAAGCAAGGATAGCGTTGTCGGCATTGGCGCAACGGCTACCAGGACTACCGCGCAAGCTCATCCCGATAAGGGAATTGACCCCAATGACAAACACCTTTGCACCGATTACCTCTTAACCATTCTCAAAGGGCGCACAATCTCGGGCGCTTTTATCACAATCGTGGCACATGGCGCCCAGTTTGTACTCGATGCGCCTCCTCGTCGCCAGCTCCGCTCCGTTGGTGCAATTGGTCGTCTGCGACAGGCGGACCAGTCGTGGGAACTGGAGGCTATATCAATGACCTCCGGACCTCTGCCAGTGTTGGGGCGGACCTCATGAGAAAAGCGGGAGTGCCCGATGAATCGTTGCAGATGGTCCCTTCGCGCATGATAGACTGGGACACGACCTACAGTGCCGCCATCGCGCTGCGGGATTGGATTGAAAAGCGTGACCCATCCGTGCAACGCATCAATGTTGTGACGGAGGACACGCATGCGACCCGGCTGCTCTTCCAAAAAGCATTCGGAAAGGACGTTCAGGTCGGGATCATCGCCGTGGCAAACGTGGATTATCCCGCGAACCAATGGTGGCACCACAGCGAAGGTCTTAAGGATGTAGTCAGCGAATTCGCCGCCTATCTTGTATGCTACGGTTTCTCTTCTGCCGCTGATCTCGGGGGCAACGTCGAGCGCGCGTAGTTCGCGTTTTGACCGACCTGGGTCTCCTGAAACCCGAAAATTCTGATCCGATCGCTGGGTCCCCAGGATTTGACTTGCCTTTCAACAATTTTATAGCGTAAACAACCTTGCATGACACAGGACAGCAGACAGACGTCCAACCATCGACAATTGGCGGGCACTGCCACAGTTTATCGCAAACGTGAGCCGAGCGGGTCCTCTTACCTGTTCGCTTTTCTGGTTTTTGCTGCCCTCATGTGCGGCGGCTGCCAGACTCAATGGCCGCCATTGCCATATCCGCCGGGGCCTCACACGGCCGTGAGACTTTCCCCCGGAGATACAATCAAGAGTTCGTTCGCCGAAAACAGCGATCTGGACCAAACACAAAAAATTCGCCGCGACGGCAAAGTAAGTCTGCCGCTGATCGGTGAAGTACAAGCTGCGGGGAAAAGGCTCATCGATTTTCAAAATCAACTGATCAGCCTTTATGACGAGCACCTCGATAACCCGGAAGTGCTGGTCACCTTGGAAAACGGCACCGCAACTGTGATAATCTCGGGATTTGCCAATAAGCCGGGCAAAATTGAATTTGATCGCCCAACGACTGTTTTCCAGGCGATTATGGAAGCCGGCGGAGTGAGTGACTATGGAAGTTTAAGCAATATTCATCTGACTCGCATAATCAACGGAGTACAACGCACCGAGAGTCTTAATCTTCGGCCGTCGATTCGCGGCC
>Ga0193727_1001156_pt1 | contig 10886 bp, 7 predicted proteins | sample H2c2metaG_FD_143051 | JGI IMG/M metagenome (GOLD analysis project Ga0193727, IMG submission 143051) | Soil microbial communities from a riparian zone of the East river system, Colorado, United States - H2c2 | ecosystem: Environmental > Terrestrial > Soil > Riparian zone | place: USA: East River...
CCAGGCGAGCAGGAACTGCTCAGCCCGGAACAACAGTGGTTGGTGCGCCAACACCTTGAGAGAGTCCTGCTCAGTCACGCCTTCGCCGGCAGCAAGCGAACCCAGGACTTCCTGCGCCTGGTAGTGGGCCATGCTCTCGACGGAGAAATCGACCGGCTGAAAGAGCGCATGATCGGCGCCGAGATGTTCGGCCGCCCCATCAGCTATGACACGGGTAGCGATTCCGTGGTCCGAGTTCGCGCTACCGAGGCGCGCAAAAAGCTCGCCGTCTATTACAACGAGGGCGACGTCGACGCACTACCGGTGTGGATCGAGCTTCCAAGCGGCTCTTACGTGCCGAGATTTCACTTCGAGCCGCGAACCCCACCTATTCCACCCGCCGCCCACAAGACAACAGGCTCTCAGTTGACTGTCGAGTTGCCGGCCGTGGTGGCCACGGATCTGGCGCCTCGGCACGAAATCCCTGCCGGAGTGCAGCCCTACATACGAAGGTGGTCTCGGTGGGCAATCGGGGCGTTTGTCATTGCGATCCTGGCGCACGTTGCGCGTCATCTCGCTTACCTCTTCAATGAGCTACAAGGGCTCGAAAAAGAAACTGCCCGAAATCGCGCACGAGCTCAATGTCGATGCCGTTGTCGAAGGCGGGGTGATTCGTGAGGGCGACCAGGTGCGCATCTCCGCTCAGCTCATTGATGCCCGCAGCGACCGGCCGATCTGGGCCCACACTTATGACCGCAGCCTGGCCGACGTCCTTAGCTGGCAGGGGGAGGTGGCACAGGCCATCGCCGAGGAGATCACCGCCAAGGTGACACCCCAGGAGCAAGCCCGCCTGGCGCGCAAGACACAGGTCGATCCTCGATCACAAGACCTTTATCTTCACGGGATTCTTTTGCGCGAAAACGGCGATTGCACACAGGCCATCGACCTCTTCAGGCAAGCGATCGCCATCAACTCCGGCTACGCACAGGCTCACTCCGCACTTGCCAGTTGCTTTGGCATGTTGGGAGAGTCTGGACGCATGCCCTACGAAAAGGCCTTCACGAGTCAGAAGGCCGAAGCCATCAGGGCCATCCAACTTGACGATTCTCTCTCCGAGGCTCATGCCGAGCTGGCAAACACTGCCATGACTCTCGACTGGGACTGGTCCGGAGCGTTGATCTCGATCCGGTATCCGGCAGCACCTTTCACTCCAAGGGGTTCATTTACTACTTTTCCCGGGAGTACGACCGCGCGTACGACGTGACCCAGACAGTTCGCAATTTGCGCATCAATGTTCCGGACTGGACGTTCCTTCTGGGCGAGATCTTCGCCGAGAGACACATGTACCCGGAATCGATTGCCGCATTTCAAAAGGCGGGAGACGGACCCTACACGCTTGGCCACCTGGGCAATGTCTACGCTCGCGCGGGAAAGACAAATGAGGCCCGCGATGCAATTGCCCGCCTGCAAAAGTTCGTTCATCAGGACGGAGTCGGTCGCTATGAAATAGCGCTAATTTATGCCGGCCTCGGCCAGAACGCTGAAGCCTTCGACTGGCTCGAACAATCGTACCGCGCCCACGACGTGGGGCTTATCTATCTGAGGGTGGATCCCTGCCTGGATTCTCTTCGCGCCGACCCGCGCTTCGCGGATCTTATGCGTCGCGTCGGACTGACGCGGTAGCTCTTATTCGGGGCATCTCAACCATTCCACCTTATTTCCGTGGTCACGAGGCTCTATCAGGTCATTTTGCATTCGGACCGCCAGGTTGCCGGATTCCGGCAATTGGAAGGTCCTCCATGGATCCCTGCGGATATCCCGTTGTCTCGCGAACCACGAGATAAGTGTCAATCTTGTATTCGCGTTCCGGACTAGTTCCTTCAAGATGCGCACGCAGGGCCATGACAGCGGCACGCGCCAGGTCAAGACGCGACATGTGAATAGACGTAAGGGGCGGAATCGTGACCCTTGCCATGTGAATGTCATCAAATCCGATGACCGAGAGCTCAGCCGGTACGCGCAATCCAGCGCGAAAGGCCTTGTGAAGCACGCCGATTGCGGTCATGTCATTCGAGCACATTACGGCGGTGGGCACCCTGCTACCTGCCAGGACCTTTTCCATCGCAGCAATGCCGCCCTCAAGGGTGTGATCGCCATTCACGACCCAAGCCGGGTCAGACGGAATGCCGCATTCATTAAGCGAGGAGGTAAATGCAGATAGTCGAGATTGCGCGGAGTGCAACCTGGTGGGCCCGGAGATGAAGGCGATCTTGCGATGCCCCAGGGCAGCCAGATGCTGCACCCCCTGCCGTATGCCATGACGATAGTCGACCTTGAGAAGGCTGAAGCCGGGGCGGTATGGACCGACATCCACCGTCACAATGGGGACGTTGCGATTGGCCAATTGTTCGAGTAACGGTTCTTCAATGCCGAACGTCATGATTGCGACGCCTTCCGCATTGCGCTCGAGCATGCGGCGGATGCAGAGCGACATGCGGTTGGGATCGTAGTTCGTGGAACTGACCAAGATCTCATATCCGCTTTCAACTGCTACCTCTTCAAAACCCTGGATCAACTCCGGGAAGAACGGGTTGGTGATCTCAGAGACAATGAGTCCGAGCAGGCGGCTTCGACCGGACACAAGGCCACGAGCCTGCGTATTGGGAAAATAGTTCAGCTCGTTGATTGCCTCCCAAACACGTTTGGCAAGCTGCGGATCCACCGTGGGAACGTGGTTGATTGTGCGGGACACGGTGGCGATGGACACTCCAGCCCGCTTGGCCACAGCATTGATGTCCATCGCCACCGGCGCTGGTCTCGATGCAGATCCCGATTTCTTTTTCGGCCTTTTTGTTGCCATAGTCGTTCCTTTGTCGGCTGAACGAATTACAGGATGACTGGAGTATTGTGCCCATCCGCGGCCGAGACAGGCAAGCAACCAAAGGACGCTGAATCAATCTACATACGATGCGCAGCGATTCAGCCGCACCGGCCAGGTATCCGACGGGGTTGGCCGACCCGAGCGTGAATAGTCCACCGCCAGTTCCGACCATTCTCGTTCTCCTTGCGGACGATTCCAATATTAATCGAAGGAATTGAGAAAACATTTTCTCAAATCTTGGCTAAGATACTCCGCTCAAGGATCACGGTCAAATGATATCGCAGGAAAGTGATCGCCATATCGCCGCACATTCAATCGTGGAGCGATCCGGCTCGATCCCGGTATTCGTGGCCCCCCGCTCCCCTGGCCAGGAATGTCGCGCATGGGCCAGCGACGGCGACAAAAGCTTAGCATGCCAATCCGTGGACTGATGGGAAAACGTTTTTTCATTGCGAGACCTTTTCGCCATGAGCTATTATGGCGAGCCATGAGAAGACGATGGTTTATCTTCCCTCTCCTTGGCTGCACCCTGTCTACCTCGATGATGGCACTCCAGCAGCCTTCGCTTACAGTTCAGGTGGATCATTCGACGGGGAGGGTAAGCCCCATGTTTTACGGGCTCATGACGGAGGAAATCAACTTCTCTTACGATGGTGGGCTATATGGCGAGTTAATCCGCGACCGTACCGTCGGTCCCGGGAGGCGGCCGCTCTTCCACTGGACCCAGGTGGTGCGCGGCGACTCAACGGTGGACATTGCGGTTGATGATCACTCCGGGCCCAGCACCGCTTTGGCGCGCAGCATCAAGGTGACGGTCGGAGCGGCGAACGAATCGGCTCCCGCAGGTGTTCAGAACGACGGTTTTTGGGGAATGGCGGTGCGCCCGAACACCACATACACCGGTTCCTTTTACGCCAAGACAGAACCCGCCGGTGTACCGGTGACCGTCAGCCTGGTCAACGATCAAACCGGAACGACTGCAGCCAGTGCAACGATCAGCGGCTTGACTGGAGAATGGAAGCAGTACTCCTTCAAGCTCAAGACCGGAGCTGTGGCTGCCTCAGCAAACAACCATGTCGAACTTACGATTGCTCGCCCCGCAACAGTGTGGTTCGACCTCGTGTCGCTGTTTCCACCCACGTATCACGATCGCCCGAATGGAAATCGCATCGACTTGATGAATATGCTGGCTGCGATGCACCCGAAGTCTTTGCGTCTGCCCGGTGGCAACTATCTTGAGGGCGACCACACCCCGGAACGGTACCAATGGAAGAATACGATTGGCCCTCTCGTTGATCGCCCTACCCATCCGAGCCCCTGGCGCTATCGATCTTCGGATGGAATGGGGCTGCTCGAATTTCTTGAATGGTGCGAAGACTTGAAGATGGAGCCCGTGCTCGCCGTGTATGCGGGCTATTCGATGGCGCAGGAGCATGTGGAACCCGGACCGGATTTGGATCCTTACATTGAGGATGCGCTGGAGGAGATTGAGTATGTAAAAGGAGACTCAAGCACAAAGTGGGGTGCTGAACGGGTCAAGGATGGACACGCGGCGCCATTCCCTCTGCACTACGTCGAGATTGGTAATGAAGATTGGTTTGATCGATCCGGCTCCTACGACGGAAGGTTCGCGCAATACTTCAAAGCATTCAAGCAGCGGTACCCCGACCTGCAATTGATTGCGACGGCTCCAGTGAAGAACGTGAGGCCAGATGTGCTCGACGAACATTTTTATATGTCGGCGGAAAAGTCGTTTGCGGATGCCGGGCACTACGACCACGCAGACCGGGGCGGACCGAAGATCTTCGTGGGCGAATGGGCGACGCGCGAAGGAGAGCCAACGCCAAACCTGGGAGCAGCGCTTGGAGACGCTGCATGGATGACGGGCATGGAGCGCAACAGCGACATCGTGATCATGAACAGCTACGTGTTGGAACCGAGATAGTGGCCGCAAGCCTTACCGATGGCGGGCCGCGCGTTTCAGTTTCAGCAACCCGCGACGACAGCAAACGGAAGCTTTACCTCAAGCTCGTGAACGGGACTTCGAACACAAAGCGCATTACGATCACGCTGAACGGGATACCGGCCGTAAAGGGACCTGCGAAGCTGATTACCATGAGCGGTAAGTCACCTGGTGCTACCAATACCATCGCGCACCCCGAGGCAATCAAACCGGTCGAACATGTTCTGTCCTTAGCGAGTCCAAAGTTCGAGCACAGCTTCGATGCATACTCGGTCAATGTTATCGAGCTTAGTTATTAGGCTGAGTTCCTGACTTATCCGCCTGTGAAGATATTGGAACCTCCGCCGCCTTACCTTTGTCCTGAGCAGACTTGAGCTTACTCACGATGGTGTCGTTCTCGGCCTTGTGCAGATTTCGAGTCTTCTGGAATTCAAGGTTCGCTTGCGTCTTGTTACCCATCGACTGATAGATGCGCGCCAGGCGCCAGTGTGGATTTGCGTCTTCAGGAATGAGCCGCGCGGCCTCTTTCAATTCACGGATGGCATCCTGGTTGCGGCCATCGTCTGCGTAAAGGATGCCGAGGTCAAGGTGGGCCCTGCCAAGCTGAGGGTCAATCTTCAGCGCCTTCTGAATAAGTGGTCCGGCGTCCGCAGCGCGGTTCGTCTGCATGTCGGCATCGGCCAGGAAGGCAAGCGCCTGCGCGTTGTCGGGCACGTTCGCGAGCTCAGCCTGGAATTCCCGCGCTGCCTCTTCAAACTGGTTCTGCGTCCACAGCAGATATCCCAGGCCAAAGTGCACGTTCGGCTCTTTCGGATCTGCTTTGACCGCGGCGCGGAACTGCTCGATCGCCCCTCCAGGGTTGCGCATTTCATCCATCGCTTCGCCGGCCAGCATGTCGGCTTCAGCAGATTCGGCATTGAGCGTCAGGATTTCATGGTAGGTATCCAGAACGCACTGGAACTGCCGGGACGAGAGACAGCTGTGGGCGAGAAGAAGACGGAATTGCAGGTTCTTTTGATCATCAAGCGCTGCGGATTTCAGGTAAGGCACGGCAGTCGAGTATTCTCCGACTCCGTAGTGCGCAAGCCCCAGTAATGCGGTGAGGCGCTGCGCCCCGGGTGAAGTCTTTGTCTCACTCTTCAAAAGTGGCGTGAAGACTTGGATGGCCAGTTTCAATTCGCCGCTCTTGAACAGTGCGAGGCCGAGATTCAAACGAAGGCCGGGCATTTGGGGATTCGATGCAAGGGCCTTGCGATACAACGGCACCGCTTCTTTGTAGTGCTCCTGCCTGGCCTCAAGCAGGCCCAGGTGAGCATTAGCCTCAGAGTCCCCTGGGCGAAGCCGCAAGACGGCTTGCCACGCCGCCTCGGATTCCGGCAACTTCCCCTGCTGCTCCAACGCAAATGCTGAATCGCGCTCACCGGCGACCGAGCCTGTCGCCGGCGGTGACTGCGAGGAACAATCGAATACTGCCAACCCGAGAAGTACTGCAGCACAAAGCTTGAAGTGCAGATTCCGCTTCAATGATATCTCCGTCCGCATTCTCGCTTGGGGCAATGGCGGTCTGCAAGTTGTCGAATCGCCGGGTGCAAAAAGGAACGACGCGGCAGTGAAACTCTGCCGCGTCGCAAAAAAGAGAATGGTCCTAGAACTTGAACTCTCCTCCCAACTGCAGCGTCCTCGGACCATAGTCGCTGGTGACATGTCCGAAGTTCGTATCCTTGCTATTGACGTTGATTCCCTGCGGGTTGACGTGATTGAAGGTGTTGTAGGACTCGAATCGCAGCTCGATCCTCGGTCCTGCTTCCTTCGCGCTGAGTGGAATTAATTTGAACAAAGAGAGGTTCCAGTTGAAAATCCCCGGCCCCACCGCTGAGTCCTTGCCGGCATTGCCGAAGCCCTGGTTGGGGCCGCCGGCCCAGGGAGCCACGGGATCGGCATAGGAGGCGACGCTAAACCACTGGTTGAACGTCTTGGGATATGTGACCTTCGCAACAAGGTTCGGGCGGTTCGTTCCGGCTGTCAGACCCAGCGTGTCAGAACCGGTGTAACGAATAAGGAGAGGCACACCCTTTTCCGCGACGGTTATCCCCGAGATGGTCCAGCCGCCGAGGACTTCGCGAGCCGCCAGGTTGGAAGAATTGTTCTTGAAGAACGGAAGAGCGTAGATGTAGCTGACGTTCATAATGTGGCGTCGATCAAAACCCGTGTCGGATCCCCGGTCGTATCTCGCGTTGAATGGATTCGACAAGCCGCCCAGATCGTTCTGGATCACCGAGATGTTGTGTGACCAGGTGTAGGCTACCTGCGTTGTAAGCCCGTGCCGGTTTTCCACTCGTAACCCGGCTTGGAGTGAATGGTAGTTGAAGTTGGTTTCGTTTTCTTCCTGGTTGATGTTCGCGAACCCAGGGAAGATGCGAAGAGGGTTGGGAGGAATCGGAGGTAGAAACTTCTTGCCGGTGGAATCGGTCGGATCTGGCACCCTTCCGGCGACGCCCTGGCGACTGCAATAGGGATTGGTCGGGTCAATGCAGGTTGAGTCGGTCAGAGGCAGTGTGTTGATCTGGCGATCGTTGTTCTGGTCCCAACCGTCAGAACCAACGTACTGCAGTACCGCAACAACAGACGGCGCCACCTCTCTCTGAAGTCCGAAGCTCCAATCGGCCGTCCCCGGAGGCGGGTAGCTGTACTTGATGTTGGTGAGGCTTGAGGGGAAGCTGTTCAGTGTGGTTTGTCCCGTGACCGCGCTGGTGTTGGGGTTGGAGAAGTAGACATTGTTGGCAGATGGAATGTACGCAAAAGGCGGATTTAAGGCTGCGTTGTACACGTCGTTGCCTTGAACGCGCTCATAGAACATTCCAAAGCCGCCCCGCAGTACAGTCTTTCCGTTTCCAAACATGTCGAGAGCAAAGCCGACTCGCGGCTCCCAGGTGTTGTACCGGTTCTGCACGTTTCCTCGCGGGAAGCCGCCCACGCCTGCTTCCCTTATGCCGTTGAGATAAAACTTCTCACTTCCTGTGGCGCTGAAGGTGGAGAGAGAGGCTGGAGTGAGCGAGCCATCTTTCTGCACTGGGTTGCCGAGAGAACGGTCGTAGTCCGCCGCAACGAAATTGGAAAACTTGTCGTATCGCTCAAAGGCATGTGGCAGCCCGTCAAATCGGAGACCCAGGTTGAGTGTCAGTCGGGGAGTCACGTGCCAGTTGTCATTGCCGTAGAAGCCATAGTTGTTGTTGACCCAGTGCTTGCCGAACAGGAATTCCAACTGGTCATAGTACGAGGCGTCACCGAGCAGGAAATTGATGTACGAGTCATGGGAGAATGTGCTCGAGTTGAATTGAACCACCCCGTTGGTGTTGTGCTGCAGTTGTTGATTCTTGTAGTCATGCAGCCAGCTGAAGCCGAACTTGAACAGGTGGCGCCCCTTGGTCCAGGAAACATCGTCCCGGTATTCGAACCCCTCATAGCCGTTCTTCCACGGGTAGTAGCTTGGGCTCCAGTTCACGTTCAACGGAGATCCGATCAATTGAATCTCGGGTAAACGATGCATCAGGTTGTTGGCGGCCGGGAAGAAGCCGGTCGCGGTCCAGCCGCTGGGCTGTTGGAACTGACCGCCTCCCGGGCCCGGAACCGGAGTCAAGGTGATCTTGTTGCCGCTGTAGAGAAACGCCGTTTCGTTCAGCAGGTTGGGCGTGTAGGTCTGGGTCAGCCTGATCACCGCCGAGAACGAAGGGTTGTTCATAGCAGTACCCACCGTCGGGTACGTGCTATTTCCCCATAGAGGTGGATAGTAGTTCTGGGCCAGCGTGTCGTGGAGATAGTGCCCCATCAACTGGTATTTGGTGTTGATGGCGTGGTCGATGCGCACAATGTCTTCACGAACTTTTGTCGGCTGAGGAATGGAGGCAATGTATTGCGTGCCGTTGTTGAAGTTTGGCTTCGGGAACGTCCCGGCGTTCACTTCAAGCACCGCATTCTGATCGATAAGATTGGCCGGAATAACGTTACCCGGGAATGCCAGCCCAGCCGTCAGCCCGTCCGCTGCGTAAAGCGCCAGCTTGGCCGGATCGTTGGTGGAAGGGACGAGCGGCGCGACTCCCTTGGGCGGTGTGTATGCAAGGTCCGCGCCGGCGGTGGGAAAGTTGTTCGCCAGGATTGCGTTCTGAATCGAAGGCGCACTTCCCTGGATCAAGCGGCGCCACTCTTCATTCCAGAAGAAGAAAGTCCGTGTGTGGCCCTCGTTGTAAACGTGAGGAATCCACAGGGGGCCGCCGATATTGCCGCCGAGCGTCTGGAATTCGGCAATCGCATTCTGCGAAGGCAGGTTCATAAAGCAACCCCCGCAGCCGCGATCGTTTTGTTCACCGCCGTCGATCATGTAAATGTTGTGCGTGGTACGGGTCCCGTTGAAGCTAATGCCGTTTGCAGAGGTCAACGCGTTGACGCCCCCAAATGGTGGCAGATTGTTGGAAACTCCGAGTCCGAGTGCGGCGAGTGATGTAATGTTGCGGCCGTTGGTTGCGAGTTGCTCAACCTGCTGCCCGCTGATTAGGTTACTCACTTCACTGGTCTCAGTTTGCACCTGCAATGCATCTGCCGCCACCATGACCGTTTGGGTTTGGTTCCCGACCGTCAGGGTTACGTTCTCTTCCAAGGTTTGAGCCACATTCACCACGATGCCGGTCTTTGAGTATTTTTGAAAGCCCTGAGCAGTGACGCTCAGCGTGTAGGTCCCGACTCCGACATTGGCGAAGCGATACGCTCCTGCGCTGTTGCTGGTCACCTTTCTGGTTTGGCCTGTGGCGGGATTTGTGAGGGAAACTTCGACGTTGGGTACGAGCGCGTTGGAAGCGTCGCCGATTGTCCCTGTGATTGTGGCATTGTCCTGGCACCACGCTCCAGGCGCAACCGCAAAGAGCGTGGCGATAAGAAGGAACCGGAGAACGGTGGATGGTTGAGATGTGAATGGATTCCCGATCAGGTGCGCGAGACGCCCGATTGCACCGGGTAACGATTGGCTTCCGTAACGTTTCATATTCCGCCTCCTGAGAAAACGATTACTTCGATAGCCACTTCGTGTCACATTGTTTGAAAGTTGTGTCCCTGATGGAGTGATCGCCGTTCGAGAGCTCACCCACGGTCTGCGAATGCGGAAGATCCCCCTACCGGTTCGCAGGCAAAATACGGTTCCGCTCAGAGGTCCCGGCTCCTCGTGGACTCAAGTCGTCTGACTTGGGCCCCAAAGGCCGCTACTCTATGCGGAAACCCGCGCAGACAGCTGAGTTCAATTGCAACGCTTTCGTGGGTAAGGGGTCATTCGCACCCCAAGGCAGCAATCAAAAGGAACTACCAAAGCAGCCGTCGGAAGGCTTTCTTGGTGTCAACTTTCAGTCCCCGGGAAATCCAAGGACTCATCCGTTAGCTGCGGAATGTCAGCATCTGAGTCCGGGGAAGCGGACATCAGACACTTGATTCGATGAGAATTCTCCACCTGTAAACCTGCAATTGTCAATTCCAATGCTTCAGACCGGCTTCCGGCAGGAATGTAGCGCGGAATATCCACAAGAAAATCCCTTTATTTAAACGTTTATGTTCGGCGAGATCACGTCGCAAACCGAAATCGCAAATTTGTGACGAGTAATCGATTTCCAGACATTTTTCCCAAGGTCGTGCTGAGACAGGTAGCTGCCACCACTGGCCACTTCACCCAACTGAATCAGCTTGCCGGCGGTCGCACGCACTCGAGCGTTGAGCGCCAGACGGTTGCATTTCACGCCTTCCAGTTGAAAACTGATCCAGTGATTCTGCGGTCCGCCCTTCGGTTGCAACACCATCGGCCGCCCCACCAGGTTTTCCACCACCGCCTCGAGCCGGCCATCATTGAACAGATCGCCGATTGCCATTCCGCGGCTTACCTGAGGAATCTGGATGGCGGTCCCGACGGCCTTGCTGATGTCTTTGAAGGTTCCGTCGTGGTGGTTCTGCAGAAGGACCTTGGGCTCCCGATACTGCGGACCTGCGGGCACGCTGTCAACTTGCGGGTACACATGACCGTTGACCACGAAG
>Ga0193727_1001157_pt1 | contig 10881 bp, 11 predicted proteins | sample H2c2metaG_FD_143051 | JGI IMG/M metagenome (GOLD analysis project Ga0193727, IMG submission 143051) | Soil microbial communities from a riparian zone of the East river system, Colorado, United States - H2c2 | ecosystem: Environmental > Terrestrial > Soil > Riparian zone | place: USA: East River...
ACCGGCGAGCTGGTCGAGTACGAAGTCACGCTCGAGCCCTCGGACCGGCGCTGGCTGATGGCGCTGGACGTTCCGCTGCGCGCCCCGGAAAACGCCGTGCGCGGCGCCGACATGAGTCTGATCGCCGCGCGTCCGGTCGATCAGCTGCTGCGCTATCGCGCCAGCTCGGCGCTGCGTTACGAACTCGGCGCACAGCTGGGCGAGCGGGAGCGAGCGCGCGACCTGGCCGTCCCAGCCAGACTCAACCCGCGCTCGCGGGCGCTCGCCGCGCAATGGCGCAAGGAACTGGGCGACGACAACGCCATCATTCGCGCCGCTCTCGACCTTTTCCACAACAGTGCTTTTTTCTATTCGCTGGTGGCACCCGAGCTGGGCCGCGATGCGGTCGACGATTTCCTGTTCGAAACGCGCAAGGGCTTCTGCCAGCATTACTCGTCTTCATTCACCTTCCTGATGCGCGCCGCCGGAATACCGGCCCGCGTCGTGACCGGCTATCAGGGCGGCTACTTCAACGCCATCGGAAACTATCTCGTCGTGCGCCAGTCCGACGCCCATGCCTGGGCCGAAGTGTGGCTGTCCGGACACGGCTGGGTGCGCGTCGACCCGACCGGCGCAGTCAGTCCGCAACGCGTGGAGCTCGGCGCGAGCGCCGCAGCCGGCGCGAGTGCCTCGTGGTACCAGGCCACCTGGCTGCTGGCGATGCGCAACCAGCTCGACCTGGTCAATCGCGGCTGGAACAACCTCGTCGTGCAGTTCAACACGCTGCGACAGCAAAGCCTGCTTACGCCTTTCGGCATCGACAAGGCCGAATATTACGATCTGATCTGGGTGTTGATCGGATCGAGCATGCTGGTGCTGGGACTGTATTCCTGGTGGGTGCTGCGCCGGCCGCGCGACCTCGGCGACGCGCTCGACATTGCCTATGCGCGGCTGTGCCGCAAGCTCGAAAGAATCGGTTTGCGGCGAGCAGCGAACGAAGGTCCGCAGACGTTCGCGTCGCGCCTCGGGCGCGCGACGGCCGAACCGCGTCTGCACGGCCTGATCGATCGTTATATCGGGTTGCGTTACGCGCATGCGTCGCCGGAAGCGACAGCGGTTCGCGCATTCGCCGGCTCGGTGCGCGCGCTGCGCCTGGCCGGTCCATTTGCAAGAATTTACCAAGAAGGCCGGCGACGGACCGGCTAGACTGCAACGAAGCAGCCTGTCAAAACGTCATGAATCTGCATCAGCTTCAGGAGAATGCCATGCGAAACCTGCTTCCTGCCCTTGCGCTAGCGGCCGTCCTGGTCGGCTGTGCCACGGTTCCGCAACCGATCGCCGGCGACCACTTCAGCGCCGTCACTCCGCAGCAGGCGGTCAGCCAGAACGCCAGCGGCCAACAAGTGCGCTGGGGCGGTGAAATCATCAATGTCGAGCCGCGCGCCGATGCGACCTGCTTCGAAGTGCTGTCGCGCGAGCTGTATGCCGACGCCCGCCCGAGCAACCACCGCGACCGCAGCGACGGTCGCTTCATCGCCTGCAGCAAGGGCTTCTACGATCCAGCGGTCTATACCAAGGGGCGCGACCTGACCATTACCGGCAGCCTCAACGGAATCGAGCAGCACAAGGTCGGCCAATACGATTATACGTTTCCACAAGTGGCCGCCGAACAGGTCTACCTGTGGCCGCAACGTGCCCAGTATGACGGCTATTACAGCCCGAACCCGTACTACGACCCGTTCTGGGGTCCCTACTGGGGCGGCGGCTGGGGCTGGTGGGGAGCGCCCGTCGTGATCGTGCACCGCCACCACTGAGGCGAGGACTGCGATCGCACTCTGGTTCGGGCGTTCGACCTCGCGCGCGATGCAGTAACTCGAGCCATCCATGGCGCTCGCCCTTCGGGCCAGCTGCGCTGTTCGCGCGCCGCTCCCAAGCGCGCGCAGTCAACGCATCGCGCAAGCGCTCGGTCTCACCCCGGAGGCCAGTGCATCTGGCGACCGGCCAGCAAATGCAGGTGCAGATGAAACACGGTCTGGCCGCCGTGCGCGTTGCAGTTGATCACACAGCGATACCCTTCTTCGGCGAGGCCTTGCGCCTTCGCCCAGCGTACGGCCGACATGACGAGCTTTCCGATCAACGCGGCATCGTCTTCGCTCGCGTCGTTCAGCGTGGCGATGGCCCGCTTCGGGATGAACAGGACGTGCACCGGCGCCTGTGGATTGATATCGCGGAACGCCAACACGTCATCGTCCTCGTAGACGATGTCCGCCGGAATCTCGCGGCGAATGATCTTGCCGAATAAGGTGTCGGCCATGAAAATATTCCTTGATGAAATGGTGTGAGACGTCAGACGTCTGCTCGCTGCGCTCGCTCAGACCTCAGACGCCCGGCGACACAGTGCCATGATACGTCTCACGTCTCACGTCTCACGTCTCACGTCTCACAGATTCTGCCGGCCGCCGAACGCGTGCGCGAGCGTACCGCGATCGACGAACTCGAGTTCACCGCCGAGCGGCACGCCATGCGCCAGCCGGGTCGCGCGCACACCGGACTGGCGCGCGATCTGCGCGAGCAGATGCGCGGTCGCCTCGCCCTCGACGGTCGAATTGGTTGCAACGATCAGTTCGCACACCTCACCTTCGGCCAGACGCGCGGCGAGCACATCCATGCCAAGTTCCTTCGGTCCGAGGCCATCGAGCGGCGACAGGCGTCCGAGCAGCACGAAATAGCGCCCGCGGAATCCGGTCGCCTGCTCGATAGCGACCTGATCGGCCGGCGTCTCGACGATGCACAGCGTTTGCGCATCGCGGGCCGGGTTGGCGCAGACCGCACACACCGTCGTCTCGCTGAAGGTGCGGCAGCGCGTGCAGTTGCCGATGCGTTCCATGGCAGCAGCGAGCTTTTCGGCAAGACGCCTTGCACCGGCGCGGTCGCGCTCGAGCACATGGAACGCCATGCGCTGCGCCGTCTTCGCGCCGACCCCAGGCAGGCAACGCAGTGCGTCGATCAATTCGTTGAGGAGCGGCGAGGAAGACATCAAGGAGTGAGACGTGAGATGTGAGACGTGAGACGACAGGGCCGCGGCGCAGGCACGCAACGGGAGCCGTGCTCCAGTGAAGCAGCCGAGAGTGCCGGGTGCAGGCGCTCATTTGGCCTCGTCTCACGTCTCACGTCTCACGTCCCACGTCCCACGTCAGAAAGGTAACTTGAACCCCGGCGGCAACTCCATGCCACCAGCGACGTCGCCCATGCGTTCCTGGCTTGCCGCAGCAACCTTGTTGACCGCGTCGTTGAACGCGGCGGCCACCAGGTCCTCGGCCATGTCCGGATCCTCGGCGAGTATCTTGCGATCGATCGCGACGCGACGCACCTCATGTCGACCGCTCATCGTGACGCTGACCATGCCGCCACCGGCCTGACCGGTCACCTCGATCCTGGAGATTTCTTCCTGCGCGCGCTTGAGGTTTTCCTGCATGCGCTGGGCCTGTTGCATCAGTTGACCGATTCCTCCACGCATGTCATTTCTCCACAGTCTTGCCATTCGATTCGGGACGGATCGATTCACCGACCAGGCGGCCGCCGAATTCACGCAGCAGACTTTGCACACCCGGATCGCCGGCCAGCGATTCCTCGGCCGCCAGCTGGCGCTCCGAACGCTCGCGCAGTGCGGCCTCGGCCGGTACTTCGTGCGCCGCGACCGCCTTTTCGAAGCGCACCTTGAGCGGACGGCCAAGCAGAGCCGAGAGTTTCTGCTCCAGCGTTGCCGCCACGGCGGGCAAATTGAAATGTTCGTGCATCGGCTTCAGCGACAAGCGTACGACGCTGCCTTCGATCGCGATCAGGCTCGAATGCCGGGCAAGCTGACCGACGGTTCCCTTCAGCCCGGCCGCTTCTATCAGCGAGGGCCAGTTGTTCAGATCCATCGGCGGCGAACCGGCAGCTGACCCGCCAGGGGCGTCGGCCGCAGCGCCGGCTCTGACCGGTTCATGATTGAGGATCGAGGTCTGTGCGGTGGCTGCCGGAGGAACGGCGCGCGCGGTCTGGACAGGCGCCGGCGCCGCGGCTTCGCCGGCCGGCCGCGCAGGGGCGGCCGAAGCGATGGCGGGCTGCGAAGTCGCAACCGTTTTCTGCACCTTCGCGTCGCCGGCCACGATCGGCCTGAACGCCAGCATGCGCAGCAGCGTCATCTCGCAGCCGGCGCGCGGCGTTGGCGCCAGCGGCAAATCGCGCCGCCCGGTCACTGCAATCTGGTAGTACAACTGCGTCGCCTCGGGCGTCAACGCCGCCGCCAACGTGGCGATGCCGGCGTCATCGGTGGCTTCCACCGAATCGTAACCACGCACGAGCTGCTTGAGCTGCACGCGATGAAGCACGCCGGCGATTTCGTCGAGTACCGTGGAAAAATCCGGCGAAAACCCGGCCAGGCTCTCGACTTCCGCAAGCAGCGCCGCCCCGTCACCGGCGTCGATCGCGCCGAGCAAAGCGAAGACGCGGACGCGCTCGATCGTGCCGAGCATCGCGCGCACATCGACTGCGCGTACGCTGCCTGCACCGTAAGCGATGGCCTGATCGAGCAGCGACAAGCCATCGCGCATCGAACCGTCGGCGGCACGTGCGATCTCGGCCAATGCGTCGGCCTCGAAGGCTACGCCTTCGGCCTCGAGAATATGCTTCATCTGGCCGACGATCTGCTCGGGCAGCAGGCGCTTGAGATTGAATTTGAGGCAACGCGACAACACCGTGACCGGCAGCTTCTGCGGGTCGGTCGTCGCGAGCAGAAACTTCACGTGCGGCGGCGGTTCCTCGAGGGTCTTGAGCAGCGCGTTGAACGCGTTCTTCGACAACATGTGTACTTCGTCGATCAGGTAAACCTTGAAGCGGCCGCGGGCAGGCGTGTATTGCGCGTTTTCGATGACATCGCGCACGTCGTCGACACCGGTGTTGCTGGCGGCGTCGATTTCAAGCAGGTCGACGAAGCGCCCGGCATCGATGTCGCGGCACGCGCCGCATTCACCGCATGGCGTCGACGACTGACCGCGCTCGCAGTTGAGCGACTTGGCGAAGATACGCGCGATCGTCGTCTTGCCCACGCCGCGCGTCCCGGTGAACAGGAACGCGTGATGCATGCGATCGGAATCGAGCGCATTGGTCAGCGCGCGTACGACATGTTCCTGACCGACCAGTTCGGCGAACCGCTTCGGCCGCCACTTTCGTGCGAGTACCTGATACGACATCTGAACATCCGCTGGAGCAGGTGTCGATTGTGCCAACTTGGCGCGTCAGGGGCCAGCTTTGCATGGCTTGTGCGCGCCGCCTTCGTCCTGTATTCTCGCGCGCCCTTGCCGCAGCGCGCCGGAATTGGCGCTGCCGAGCGAGCACGGCCCGGATGAATCCGCGATAATGGAATTTCCGAGGCATTCCGAGCCTGCGAGGGCGTCAGGAGAAGGGTTTTGTTTTTGCGTGCGGAGAGGTGTCCGAGCGGTTGAAGGAGCACGCCTGGAAAGTGTGTAAGCGGCTTATACCCGCTTCGCGGGTTCGACAAATTCGTCGGGAACGAATTTGGACAGCCGCAGGGCTGGCCCAGAGCGCAGCGAGGGGTGAGGCCCAGGATGGGGCGAACAATCCCGCCCGGCGCGTATAGTAAAGATAAAGAGAAGTGTTTGGTTTTGCGTGCGGAGAGGTGTCCGAGCGGTTGAAGGAGCACGCCTGGAAAGTGTGTAAGCGGCTTATACCCGCTTCGCGGGTTCGAATCCCGCCCTCTCCGCCACTTGATTCGCTGGATTCCAGTCCGCGAAATTTCGAAAGTTTCTACGGTGGTCCCGTCGGTTCTCCCGCGACGATAGTTTGCAAATCCCGCCAGGGCCGGAAGGCAGCAACGGTAGTGAACGATTCGAGTGCCGGGATGTGGCTGGCGGGACCGCCACCATCGAAATAACAAAAACCGCTTCGAACCGTCCATGGTGCGTGGCGCCGGCCGCGACATCCCTGTCGCGGCGCTCAGCAGCGCACGCGATGCGATTCAACGCATCGCGTCAGCGCGCTGCCTCGCCCGCCAGGGCCGGAAGGCAGCAACGGTAGTGAACGATTCGGGTGCCGGGATGTGGCTGGCGGGACCGCCACCATCAAAACAACAAGAACCGCTTCGAACCATCCATGGTGCGTGGCGCCGGCCGCGCATGCGATGCGATTCAACGCATCGCGTCAGCGCGCTGCCTCGCCCGCCAGGGCCGGGAGGCAGCAACGGTAGTGAACGATTCGGGTGCCGGGATGTGGCTGGCGGGACCGCCACCCATTCCATGAAGGCCGATGGTCCGGCTAGCCGGCATCTTCGACCGGCGTGTTGTCCGGATGCAGCCAGCCCGACGCGCCGTCAAGGTAGTGCTCGTTCTTCCAGATCGGCACGCGCCGTTTGACCTCGTCGATGATGTAACGGCAAGCGGCAAATGCGGCGTCACGATGACCGGCACTGACACCGATCCAGACTGCGAGATCGCCGATCGCCAGCGAGCCGACCCGGTGCACGCATCTTGCGTCGACTATGGCGAAGCGCTGGATTGCTTCGGCGAGGATGCTCTCTCCCTCCGACTGCGCCAGCGGCGCGTACGCCTGATAGTCCAGGCGCTGCACGGCGCGGCCGGCGTTGCGGTTGCGCACCCAGCCTTCGAACGTCAGGCACGCGCCGGCATCTGCATTCGTCAGATCGCGCGCGAGCGCGGCGCCATCGATGATGCTTTCGCTCAGGGCGAAGCGCGCCACGCTCATCCTCCGCTGACCGGCGGCAGAAACGCTATCTCGTCGCCATCGGCCAGGACCCGCTCCCAGGCGGTGAATTCGCCGTTCACGGCCAGGCGCAGGCTTTCCTGATGCAGCGAAAAACCGTGGGCCTGCCGCAGTTCTCCAAACAGAAGGCGGGCATCGGCATGTGTCGATTCGACCGCCTCGGCGTCGCAGCCGGCGGCATCGCGCAACGAAGCAAAGTATAAAATGCGATATTTCAACGAACCACCCTGCCTTTGCGCACTGCGCGCTTGCCACCGGACTTCTCCAACAGGCGCACCTCGGTAATGACGATCTCGTGGGACAGCGCCTTGCACATGTCGTACACGGTAAGCGCGGCAATCGTCGCGCCGGTCAGCGCCTCCATTTCGACGCCGGTCTTGTGGCTTATCGCAACTTCGCAGTGAACGTGCAGGTCGGTGGCATTGGCAAAATCGACCCACAATTCGCAGCGCTCGATCGACAGCGGATGGCAGAACGGTATCAATTCGTGCGTGCGCTTCGCTGCCAGCGTGCCGGCGATGATCGCGGTGTCGACGATCGGACCCTTCTTCGCGCGCATGCCGCCATCGCGCAGCGCGCGGGCGACGTCCGGCGGAAAGCGCACGATCGCCTGCGCGCGGGCTGCGCGCGCGGTCACCGCCTTGGCGCCGACATCGACCATGCGCGGCCGGTTCGCGGCATCGACGTGAGTGAAGACGGTGATCTCGCTCTTCGGCCCTCGGCCCTCAGCCCTCAGCCCTCGTGCTTTCGATCCCTTTTTCGCCTTCACTAATTTTAGCCTCCTATGGTGAACATCTCGACCCTGCGGTCGTCACCGCTCGCGCGCAATTCGGCGCGACGTTCGCTGTAGCGATCGGTGCGCCCGGCCCAACGGCCGGCGATCACGCCAGCCAGCGCTTCGTCGCTGCTGCCGGCGCGCAGTGCCGCGCGCAGATCATGGCCTTCGCGCGCGAACAGGCAGGTATACATTTTTCCATCCGCGGACAGGCGTGCGCGCGAGCAATCACCGCAGAACGGCTGCGACACCGAACTGATGAAGCCGATCTCGCCGCCACCGTCAGCGAAGGCATAGCGTTCGGCGACTTCGCCGCGATAGTTCGGGTCGAGCGCACGCAGCGGCCAACGGCGCTCGATGCGGGCGATCAGCTCGGCGCTCGGCACGACCAGTTCCCCGCTCCAGTGGTTCATCGTGCCGACGTCCATGTACTCGATGAAACGTACGATGTGCGCGGTGCCGCGGAAGCGCTCGAGCAGATCGATCACCTGGGTGTCATTGACATCGCGCATCACGACGCAATTGAGCTTGATGCGCTCGAAACCCGCGCTCTCGGCAGCGGCGATGCCGGCAAGGACCTGATCGACTTCGCCGCGGCCACCGGACAATCTGCGGAAAGTTTGTGGATCAAGCGTGTCGAGCGAGACGGTCAGGCGCATCAATCCGGCTTCGCGCAAGGCCGCTGCGAAGCGCGGCAGAAGCACGCCATTGGTCGTCAGCGCAAGGTCGTCCATGCCGGGAATCACGCGCAGCATGCGCACCAGCTGCGGCAGCTCTCGGCGCAGCAGCGGTTCGCCGCCGGTCAGGCGCAGCTTGTGCACGCCGAGGCTGACGAAAGCGCGCGCGATGCGTTCGATCTCCTCGAAACGCAGCCGTTCGTTCTTGCTCAGAAAAACGGCGTCGTCGGCAAACTGGTCTTCCGGCATGCAATACGGGCAGCGGAAATTGCAGCGGTCGATCACCGAAATGCGCAGATCGCGCAACGGCCGCGCCATCGCATCGCGCGGTCGTTCGGTCATCTGCAGAGGAATCGGTCCGCCCATCACACCACCATTGCCGGCAGCGGTGCGATCGTTGACGCCGGCTCGGCCGCCGGCAGCGCGACGCGTTCGCCACGCCGGGCAACGTGATAGCCGTGCGCGGCGAGCGCTGCGCCGTCCTCGGCGCTGCCGTAGTGATAGAGGATCATGCGCTCACGCACAGAACGGGGATATTCGCGCTCCAGGTCGTCCAGTCCGGTGTGCGATGGATTGCCGACCAAGGCACAGTCATGGGCGATGACTTCGCGTGTTCCGGCATGATGAGCCAGTTGCTCCGGTACCGGCCGGGTATCGCCGGTCCAGGCAAAGGCTCCGCGCAGGGCAAGGCCGAACGACGTGTTCGGTGCATGGTGCCGCGTCGCAAAGACATCGAACCACAGACCGTCATGCCAGAAGCCGCGCGAACAGGCGATCAGATGGAAAGGGTCCCAGAAGTTCGCGCCGCCTTCGGCGATGACGCTCGGGTAGTCGGCGACGCGCGCCTGCAGATACGGCAGCAACGCCGCATGGACATACAGCTTCACGTCACCCTTCAGCACGGGATCGAAATAGGCGCGATAGAACAGACGCTCCAGCCCGGCGACATGATCCATGTGCGTATGCGTGACGTACACCGCACGCGGCGCTGACTGGTAGGCATCGAGATAGCGGGTCAGCGTCTCCGGCCCGCAATCGATCAGCAGCACCGGCGCACCGTCGCGTTCGAGCACCGCGCCTGACGAGCCGAGTTCTGCCGCCTGCGCGGAACCGACGCCGAGAAAATGCAGCCCGAGGTTCATCCGTGGACGCTGCCTGCCGCCGCCTGTGCAGCGAAAGTCCCGAGCGCGCGTTCATAAGCCGCCATCAGCGGACTCCAGAAAATGCGATCGAAGTGCGCTTCGCCATCGCGCGCGGCACCGAGCTTGACCAACGAGCGGCGCAATCGGGCAAGCGTGGCGAATTGCCATGAGCGCGCCGGTGCGCGCAGCGCACCGCGATCGAAATCGAGCAGCCAGACGCGCTGGGCATCGAGCAGGATATTGTGCGCATTCAGGTCCGCGTGATACGCACCGGCGGCGTGGAACTCGGCAATGCAGGCGCCGACGCGCGCTGCATCGACAGCATCCGCCGTGCCGGCGCGGACGCGCTCGGCCAGCGTCTGCGTACCGTCGATCCAGCGCGTGATCAGGTCGGCACGATAATGCGCGCCACGGCGCCGGAAGCGCGCGGCGACCGGCGCCGGCACGTTCAGGCCGCGCTGGCCCAGCGCCAAAAGCAGGCGCATTTCAACCAAGCCGCGTGTACGTTCGGCACCGTTCCAAAGGTATCGATCGCCCAGGACGCGTGCCACCAGGCCACCGCGACGATAATGGCGCAGGCTCCAGTCGCCGCCGGGCAGCGGAACGCGCATGACCGTACCGCGGCCCGCGCCCGGCGCCGCAAGCGCGCCACGCACGCGCCAATGCTCCGGTTCGAACCAGGCCGGGTCGAAATTTGCGCCGCCGACTTGTGCCAAGGCGCCGGCATCGAACAGAATCGCGCCGTCGTCGGTGGCCTGCAGCCTGGTATCGATTGTCATCGCAAGCGCCATGTTCGAGCATCATATCCAGCGTGACTTCGACCCCACCCCCAGCCGGAAGTTTACCAACGAAAATGCCGGGAAATGCGTTTTCATCGTCGCGGACGCCGGCCTCCATCTGCCTGATCCGCACCTCTGCGCTGGGTGATGTCACTCATGTGGTGCCGTTGCTGCGCACTTTACAGGGTAACCTGCCGGCGGCGCGTCTGACCTGGCTGGTCGGCAAGCTCGAACACCGGTTGATCGGCGACATCGCCGGCGTCGACTTCATCGTCGTCGACAAGGCGAAAGGCTTGGCCGCGTTCGGCGACGTGCGCAAGCGCCTGTCGGGACAGCGATTCGACGTGCTGCTGCATCTGCAGGTCGCCTTGCGTGCGAATCTGCTGAGCATATTGGTCAGGGCGCCGCTGCGGGTGGGCTACGACGCGGCTCGGTCGAAGGACCTGCACCGTTTGTTCGTCAATCGACGCATTGCCGCGCGCAGCGGCGAACATGTGCTCGATGCAATGGCGAGTTTCCTCGAACCGCTCGGGTTGACGCAGACGGAAGTACGCTGGGACTTGCCGATCCCGGACGAGGCGCACGAATTCGCGGAACGCCATCTGCCGGGGCAAGCGCCGACGCTGCTGGTCAGCCCGTGCTCGAGCCATCCGGCGCGCAACTGGCAACCCGAGCGATACGCCGCCATCATGGACCACGCCGCACGGCGCGGCTGGCGCGTGGTCCTGTGCGGCAGCCCAAGCGCATAC
>Ga0193727_1001158_pt1 | contig 10877 bp, 11 predicted proteins | sample H2c2metaG_FD_143051 | JGI IMG/M metagenome (GOLD analysis project Ga0193727, IMG submission 143051) | Soil microbial communities from a riparian zone of the East river system, Colorado, United States - H2c2 | ecosystem: Environmental > Terrestrial > Soil > Riparian zone | place: USA: East River...
CCGGTGATTCCCGAATTGGGGTTTCTCTCGCAGCCGGCGAGCGCGAGCCCGACGAGCAGCATCGCCGTTCCATGAATCGATGACATAAGCTCCTCCTATGGTGGTGAGTGTTCCTAGCAGACTATGACAACCATTGCGCTCCCATTACCCGGCACCGTGACGTGATTGTTCACGGTCCACAGATCGGCAGATCCTCCGACGTAATCCACGATCCGGGCTCTGGTGCTGTGTGTTCCTTCGTTGACGGCGTAGCCGCTGGATGTCTGAGACGGTTCCAGTATTTCGGGACCTACCTCGCCGGCGTCGATTTCGAAGTAGGTGGAGTGCGTGCCCTTGCATGTCCCACCATCGATTTGGAAAAACAGAATGCCTGTGGCGGGTGGCGACGTAGCATTGTGTGAGCAACTCGTTCCGAATGCTCCGAAGATGAGGAGCGCAGTCGGGACTATCTGTTGCTTCGTCATGTTGCCTTCCGGGATCCTGGGATGCCGCTTCTCGAGATTTCTCGATGCGGATTGGTGTCTACGCCTACTATCCTCAGGACGTCCGCTTACCCCTCAATCACCTGCGACTCACCTGGCGGAAAATCCAGTCGTGGAGAGGAGAGCGCAGTACTCGCTCTTCCCGGTCAGGGCATCTTTTGTTCGCGGAGGAGTTGTTGGTAGCGGGGATCCGCGCGCAGCGGCTCCAGGTCGGCGTCGATACGCAGGTGCATGCGGTTGACCATCCCCCATTGCGTCCGATGCAGCCACGCAAAAGCGGAATCGATCTGGCCGAGCTTGATGTGGATCGCCGCGATATTGACCCCTTGGAGCTCGATCTGCGGCCGCCGCTCGACTTGCGCCAGCAGCGACTTCGCGCCGTCGCGGTCTCCGCAGAGTAGCCTCACCCGGACGAGGCTGACCAACACCATGTTCTGTTGAGGGGCCAGCTGCTGCGCGCGATTGTTTTCGGCACTCGCATCAGAACAGCGACCAGCGCGGGCGAGGGTGATGGAACGGTCGGAGGCTGTACCCGGATGGTTCGGATCGACGATCGTGCTACGCGGGAGAGGCGGAGATGACGGCGACCGAATACCGGCATACACTTCCAACATGGTCGTCATCTCCCGGATCGCCTGAGAGAGCGGATCGAGCTCGCGAGCGCGCCGGATCTCGCGCAGTGCCTCCTGCTTCCGGTCGAGCGTGACTAGCAGCGCCGCATACCAGTGGTGGGCAAGCGCATTGCTCGGCGAGAGCTGGAGGGCGCGGCGGAACTCTCGTTCGGCCGCCGGCCAGTCGGCGACGTCAGTGAGGGTTCCCGCCACTGATGTGTGCGCCTCCGAGAGGTTTCCGTCGAGCGCGAGTGCGGTGCGCGCCATCGCCGGCGCGCTGTCGAGCGCGAGCTCCACGGGCATGAAACCGAATCCACCCGCCAAGCGGTATGCGTCTGCCAGACCCGCATAGCCCAGGGCGAAGCTGGAGTCTCGTCCGATGGCCTCTTTGTATAACGCAATCGCCAGGCGAAGACCGGCTGGATTGCGGCTGAGCGCGGCGTCGCGACCACGAAGGTAGAGCCCGTAGACGATCGGGTCGGTTCGGCGGGCCGATGCGCGTGCCGGTGTTCCGTCGAACTCTCCAACCTCCTTGGCGCGAAGCTGCGACGCGATAGCGTCGGCGATCTCGCGCTCGAGCGTCGGCATTTCCGACGCTTCCCGGTCATATCGCTCGGCCCAGAGATGCCGGTCTGTCAGCGCGTTCACCAGCTGGGCGTCGACGCGCACGTGGTTTCCCTCGCGTGCGACGCTTCCCTCGACCACGGTGTTGCAGCCCAATTCGCGGCCGATCTCCGGCAGCGGCTTTTGCGTTCCCTTGTATTGCGAGACCGAGGTTCTGGAGATGACGCTGAGTCGTTGATAGCGAGCGAGCTCCGTGATGAGCGCGTCGGTCACGGCGTCCGCGAGATCGTCCTGCGAGCGTTCGCCAGAGTAGTTCGCGAGCGGGATGACAGCGACGCACGATGACGTCAGATCTGGTGCGCGCTTGTGGGCGAACGCGAACATGCCCAGCGCCGCGCCCGCGAGACCGAGTCCCACGCCGCCTGCATACCGCCAGCGGATTCGACGACGGCGTTTCGCTGATTCGGGCGCCGTTGAGCTAATCGCGGGGGTGGCCGCAGGCGACAAAGGGCCAGCTGCCGGCAGCACCGCGGGCGCCGGGTGCGCTTGACTGCGTGCCTGGGCCGGCGGGCCAACGGTGGTAGCCGGGGGCGCCTGCAGGGTCTTCACGAGCTGTGTGATCCGGGCGTCGGGAGGTGCGTCCAGCTCCTCACGGAGCAGCGTCTCATGCACGCGCGCGTGTCGAATCGCAGCGCCGGGGTCTCCGGCGGCCGCGAGAGCGCGCATCAGCTGGAGGGCAGCGTCAGAGTTGAGCGGATCGTGGGCGGCGACTCGTCGCCGCCAGGCCACTGCGCCGGCGAGGTCTCCAGCTGCCTCACTATCCGCCGCGACAAGCTTCAGGGCCGTCTCGTAACGGCGGGCGTACATGGCGCGCGTCGTGTCCATCCATTCAGCGAATTCCGCCCCCGCGCCCGCGACGTGAAAGCCGGCGAGCAGTTCCCCGCGATACAGCTCGATAGCGTCGAGATAGCGACGCGCATCTACCGCTTCGTCAAAAGCGATCGCGTCGCACCATACCCTGCTCATGTCGAGCCCCAGCTCGTCGGCCGTACGACTGACAACCACGTCGGTACCCAACGCGTTGCGGAGAAAGTAGACCGCCTGGCTGAGCGCGTTACGGGCGTGGACCTGATCCTGGTCCGGCCAGAAAAGCGCCAGGAGCTGATCGCGTCGATGCGGACCGCGCGGAGTGGCGAGCGCAAGATAGACGAGGAGCGCGACGCGCCGTGGCTGAGCGAGGACAGAGCGCAGCTCGCTGCCGTCGGGAGCCTGGAGATCGAGCGCGCCGAGGGTGCGGAGCCGGAGTTCAGACGTCGTCATCCCATGTCGCCGCCTCGTGTCGCGGTCGTAGTCGCGGGATAAACTTGGGCGAAAGACGGATTGCCGTCTCGCTCGCTCTCCAAGGTACGCGCGGCTCACAAAGCCGCAATCACACCAACGAGGCGGCACTTGCCGTTTGCAGACTTTACAATCATTAGATTGCAGTCTAGACAGGGGTGCCCGCGGATTCATAGCAACCGGTCGGAGTTGCGACGCGCGGCTGAGAAAGTCCCTCAGAACCTGATCCGGTTAGTACCGGCGTAGGGAGTCAAACGATGGAAGCACGGACACAGATGCGCTACGCGCGTCGAGGCGAGATCACCGATCCCATGCGCTTCGTCGCCGAGCGCGAAGAGCTCGCGCCGGAGCTGGTGCGCGACGAGATCGCGATTGGGCGCCTCATCATCCCCGCCAACATTCACCACCTCGCCGGCGCGCTCGAGCCGATGGCGATCGGCAAGGTCGCGCGGGTGAAGATCAACGCCAACATCGGCAATTCGCAGGTGTCGTCCGACGTGATCGGCGAGATCGAGAAGCTCGAGGTCGCGGTCAGGTACGGCGCCGACACGGTGATGGATCTCTCCACCGGCGGCAACATCGATGGAATCCGCCGCGCCATCATCGCGGCGTCGCGCGTGCCGATTGGAACTGTTCCGATTTATCAGGCGGTGCAGGGCGGACCCGACGGCAAGTGGGACAAGCAGCTCGAGGAGCTCACCGCCGACGATCTTCTCGACATGATCGAGCACCAGGCGAAGCAGGGAGTCGACTACATGACCCTGCACGCGGGAATCCTGATCGAGCATCTGCCGCTCGTCCACGGACGAATCACCGGCATCGTCAGCCGCGGTGGCTCGCTGCACGCCGTATGGATGATGGCACACCGCAGGCAGAATCCGCTGTACGAAAGGTTCGACGATGTTCTCGACATCCTGCGCCAGTACGACGTGACGATCTCGCTCGGCGACAGCCTGCGGCCCGGCTGCATCGCCGACGCCAGCGATCGTGCCCAGTTCGCCGAGCTTGATACGCTGGGAGAGCTTACCAGGCGAGCCTGGGCGCGCGACGTACAGGTGATGGTCGAAGGACCGGGGCACATCCCGATGGACCAGATCGAGATGAACGTGCGGCGAATGAAAGAAGTCTGCAGCGAGGCTCCGTTCTACACCCTGGGCCCGCTCGTAACCGACATCTCTCCGGGCTACGATCACATCTCCAGCGCGATCGGCGCCGCGATGATCGGCTGGTTCGGGTCGGATATGCTCTGCTACGTCACCCCGAAGGAGCACCTCGGACTCCCCAACGCCGAAGACGTACGGCAGGGAGTGATCGCCTACAAGATCGCCGCGCATTCAGCGGATGTGGCGCGTGGACGAAAAGGCGCGCGCGACCGCGACGATGCGCTGTCCCGCGCGCGTTATGCCTTCGACTGGAAGGAGCAGTTCCGCCTCAGCCTCGATCCGGAGCGCGCCCAGGAGTATCACGACGAGACACTTCCCGCCGAGTACTTCAAGAGCGCGGAATTCTGCGGGATGTGCGGACCGAAGTTCTGCTCGATGCACCACTCGAGAACAATCGAAGAGGGTATCGCGCAGATGGCGGCCGAAGCCGCGATGAAGAAACTGGAGCAGGAGCCGCAGTTGGCCGGTGTTTCAGCGAGCTGACCTCGAGCGATTCTGCGGGCGGTGCAGCAGCGCCGCCCGCGTCGCACGCCTGTCGGCGACGCTTTTCTGCGCCGTGATCGGTGCGACTACATGCGTCAATATCCGCGCACCGAACGATGCGCCGCCGCGGAGGACGCGTCCTGTAGTCGTGACGAGGCCGGATGGAGATGGTGGCGCCGTACCGCTCGACATGCGCCCGATGCTCGGATCGGACTCCGCGTATTTCCGGGCGCATCCGTTGATGGTACCGGTGGAAGGGGTAGCGCCATCGGAGCTGACCGACACCTACCACCAGGGCCGGAGTGGCGGCCGGATCCACATGGCGACGGACATCCTCGCCATGCGCGGGACCCCGGTACTCGCCGCGGCACCGGGTCGCATCATCAAGCTGGCCAATGGAGGCGCCGGAGGAATCACCATCTATGTGGCCGACGCCAGCGGACGATACGTGCAGTACTACGCGCATCTTATGGGCTACGCGCCGAACGTGAAGGAGGGGCTCCAGGTGCGCGAGGGTGATGTGATCGGCTTCGTGGGAACGACCGGAAATGCGCCGCCGAATACGCCGCATCTGCATTTTCAGGTGATGCGGAGCGATGCCAACTACTGGAACGGAACTCCGATCGATGTCCGCAGCTTCATCACCAAGCAGGGAAGGATGAGAAATTGAAGGGTCGTGAGCGGGCGGAGCTGCGCGCGGAAGCGCATCACCTGAATCCGACGGTGCACGTCGGTCAGCACGGGCTGACGCCTTCACTGATCGGCTCGCTCGACGACGCGCTGCGGACGCGCGAGCTCGTCAAGGTAAAGCTCGGGATCAAGGGCGACGTCAAGCCAAAGGACGTGGCGAACGCCCTGGCGCTCGCGACGAGCTCCGCGGTGGTGCAAGTGATAGGACGCACGGCAACTCTTTTTCGGGAAAACCCCGACCTCGACAAGAAGCGCGGGGATTTGCCACTCTGGCGTAAGTAGCCGGCATTTTGATCGATCAACGGAGCAACTGATATGGGCGCACCAGCGATAGCCGCTATTCTGCGGAGGCGTGAGCAGGAGGTCGTGGATGATTTCCGAGCTGCCGGCGCATTGTCTCCGTCTACGGCGCAGTCCTACCCGGCGATGGGGCTGGGGCAGACTCTCGCGGTGAAGCGGCTGCACAACCGCGCGGTGATACGGGAAGCCGGTCCGGGCGTCTACTATCTCGATGAGGAGGTGTGGGCGGCAGTGCGGAGAACCCGCCGGCGTCTTGCGACTGTCTTCATTGCAATTCTGGCGGTCCTCCTCATCGGGATTCTGATGGGAACCTTCAAGTGACAAAGCCCGCGGTTGCTATTCAATCGAGTGTTTCTATTTTTCCCACAGGAATCGCGAATCGCGCCGCGCCGAGAGCGCTGCCAGGAACGACATGCCCTACGTCATAACCGAAGCCTGCAAGAACACCAAGGACCGCGCCTGTGTCGACGTGTGTCCGGTCGATTGCATCTACGAGGGACCGGAACAGCTCTTCATCCATCCGGACGAATGCATCGACTGCGGTGCGTGCGAACCGGAATGCCCCGTTACGGCGATTTTTCCGGAAGAGGATGTGCCCGCCAATCTCAAGGAGTACGTCCAGATCAACCGCGAAGTGTTCAAGAGCGAGACCCCTCCGGGACGGCCCAACAGGTAGCCGTCCACCTGCGAGCGACTGGCGGAATCCGGTGCTCGGCCATCAATATCTGATCCTATGACTCCTCCCATCGTTCCCGGAAAGAACGGAATGTCCACCGTGCTGCTCTCGCATCCATCGGGGAGCTCGGCGGACGTATACCTGAACGGCGCGCACGTCACCTCGTGGATTCCCGCGGGCGGAAAGGAAGTGCTGTTCATGGGGAAGACGGCGACGTTTGCGCCGGGCGACCCGATTCGTGGAGGAATCCCCGTCGTGTGGCCGCAGTTCGCGAACCTCGGTGGACTGCCACAGCACGGTTTCGCCAGGAAAACCGAGTGGCGGCTGGCGGACAACGAGGAGTCATCGGATGATCCAGCGTCAGTGAAGCTCGTGCTGACGGACGATCATCGCACCCGGGAGCAGTTTCCCTACCATTTTCGGACTGAGCTGACGGTGACGATCGACGACAAGTCGCTCGTGGTGAAGCTCGACGCGTTCAACACCGGCGATGAGTTATTTACCTTCACCTCGGCGCTCCACACATATGTCGCGGTCGCCGACATCCGCGAATCGGCAATTCGCGGCCTCACCGGAAAGTGGTACCTCGACAAGACGCAGGGCGGTAACGAGACGAAGGACGAGGCGAAGAAGCTGGTGATCTCGGATGAAACGGATCGAGTGTACCTGAAGGCGCCCAAGAAGATCGAGATCGAGGACCGTGGCAACGACCGGCGGATAGAGATCCGCGCGGCGGGATTCAAGGATGCGGTGGTTTGGAATCCGTGGGTCGAGAAAGTGACGGGATTCATCGGGCTTGCCCCCGAAGACTACCTGAGGATGGTCTGCGTGGAAGCGGCGCAGATAGGAACACCAGTGGAGCTCAAACCCGCCGCGTCGTGGAGCGGCTCGCAGACCCTCGCGATCGTGTAAGTGCCGATCTTCCGCCAGTCAGCGTTCACCTGGCAGTGCGACAAGTGCAAAGTGTTTTTCAGAGCCGGAAAAGGCGGCGCGTGCCCTTCGTGCAAGCGGGCGCTGTGCGATAGGCACCTGTACGGATCTTTTTTCGAGAAGGTGAGGGCGAGGTTCTCTGGTGAACCGGTGCGTTGTGTGGAGTGCCGCGCTAAAGGCTGACGGGCAACTGAACAGGCGAGAGGGCTGGGAACCGCAACTGAACAGGCGTGAGGCGTCAGTAGGTAAGTTGCGAGTGATTTAGTTCACGACGCCCGGACTTACCACTGTGGCATTCAAGCCAAAAGCAGTTGCTTGTGCCCTGATTTGGCGGGCAGGAAAGTCCGGGCGTAGTGAACTAGCCGCCTCGCAACTACGCCACTGACGACTCCCGCCTGTTCAGTTGCAGTGCAGTTGCAGCTAGAACGCCTTGAAGAACCCTTTCGCCCACACGCCTCCGCCCCCCTCCATTACCTGTGATTTGATCCAGAACGCGAGGATGAGCACGGCGTATTGCAGGAAAGTGCTGATCTCGCTTCTGAACGCCTCGCTCCAGTGGTACTCTCCAACCGACTGCTCGCCCTTCGGGGGACGAGGGATCCAGCGCGGAGTCTCGTTCTTGTAGTCCAGGTACTCGCGGCCGAAGATCGATTCGAGAACGCCTTCCTCGTAGCGCACGATCAGCTCGTATTCGACGGCGAACAACAGCACCGCAATCGGAAGGAACCACAGCACTCCGGAGATGGTGACGAATCCCATCCAGATCAGGAAGTTGCCGATGTAGAGCGGGTTTCTGGCCCAGGCAAAGATTCCATAGGTGACCAGCCGCTGTACGTTGCGCGAGCGTCGCCGCGTTACTGTGCCCGCCGCGGCTACGCCGGCCAATCGTATCGCTTCACCGATGACGATCAGAGCAAGACCGACCTGCCAGCGAAAAGGCGAAGTCGAGCCCGGCATCACCAGCGGGATTCCCAGGAACAGGAGCGGCAGCCACCCTCGATGACGGAACAACACGGCGCCGATTTGCGCCGGCAGCGATTGCTCGGCAACGCTGACTCTGGGATTGGTGCGCGACATCTAGCGTGGCTCGGAACTGATACGGAAGTCGGTCATCTAACGTTTCTTCGGCGTCTCCGCCTCCTTCCATGGGGAGAACAGCGTGCGCCACTGGTCCGGAACCGGAATCGGCTTCCCATCTGTCGATACGGTGACGTAGACGATCGACGCGTCGCACACAACCATGTCCCTCTGGTTTCTAACTTCCTGCCTCACGATGAAGCTGGTGTTGCCGACGGAGGTCATCCCGGTGCGGATGCTCAGGTCATCCCCCGGGAATGTCTGTGCCTGGTAGGACGCTTCGACCTTTCTCACCACGGCCCAGAGGCTCGACTTCATATAGGCGTCGTACGACATGTGCCGTTCGAGCGCCGACCACCGTGCGCGCTCCAGCAGCGTGAGCATATGCGCGTGATTCACGTGACCCACCGAATCACAGTCGCTCGGATAGATGTGGATCTTCAAGTCTTCAGTCATCTGATCTTCGAAAAGAGTGGCAAAAGCCGGCGACGAAAGTTAACGCCCGAGGGGCGTCACACCATTAAGGCGCTAGATTTGTCCAATGCCGTCCGCCGACTCTGACACCGCGCTCTACCTCGACAAGCCGGAGGCAGTAGAGCGTTTTCTCGCCGAGATCTCGGACATAAAGGAGCTCGCCCTCGATACCGAGGGCGCGAGCTTCCACCGCTTTCTCGACCGCATCTACCTGCTCCAGCTTTCGACACGCGACCGCAGCGCGATCATCGACCCGCTGCCACTAGGCTCTCCCGCCAGGCTCGGCGATCTCGTCCAGAACAAAGACATCGAAGTCGTATTTCACGATGCCGACTACGATCTCCGGCTGCTGCACCAGGATTACGGTTGGCACGTGACCAACATCTTCGATACGCGAATTGCTTCGCAGCTGTTGGGGATAAAGTCATTCGGCCTCGCCGCGCTGCTCGAGCAGTACTTCGACGTCAAGCTCGACAAGAAGCATCAGCGCGCCGACTGGTCCATGCGCCCTCTCACGCCCGACATGCTGGAGTACGCCGCCCAGGACACGCGCTATCTGCTTCAGCTCAAGGACCACTTGAAGACGGAGCTCGGCCGGCGCATGCGACTCCATTGGGCGCAGGAGGAGTTCGCGCGCCTCGAAGGCACCCGGTGGGAAGCCGAGGAAAGCATGGAGGGTTTTCTGCGCCTCAAGGGCGCCCGTGATTTATCCCGCCGCGAACTGGCGGTGCTGCGAGAAGTCGCCAACTGGCGCGACGTCGTGGCAGCGGAGCTCGATCGTGCGACGTTCCGAGTGATGGGAAACGAGGCGCTGTTCGAGCTGGCTCGACGCACTCCGAGGAGTGTGTCCGAGCTCGCCGCGATCAAGGGGATGCCCAAAGGGATGATCGACCGCGCGGGGGGCGACATTGTCGCGGCGGTGCGCCGCGGCATGGAGGTGCCGGAAGCAGAGCTGCCGAAGTTTCCGAAGGGTCAGCGCTGGAACAAGGATCGTGACTTCGACGACAAGGTCGCGCGGCTCAAGGCAGTTCGAGATGCGGCGGCGACCCGGCTGGAGCTCGATCCGGGCGTACTCTGCTCCCGCGAGCGTTTGGAGAACGTGGCGCGCAGCGGCGCCAAGACCATCGAAGAGCTTGCGGCGGTTCCAGATCTGCGGCGCTGGCAGATCGAGGAGATGGGAGCGGGATTTATCGCGGCGCTTTGAACACGAACCGCTGTTTCATTCGGGTCGCGACCGCACAGTCGCCCAGGTGCGCCGGGTGGTAGCGTGCCTCGAGCAGCGCATTGGCTACCGAGGCCACGAACTCACGGTAGTTCGCGCTCACCAGGTCGAGTGATTCGGGTACAATCCTTCCGTCAGCGTCCACGGTGAATGCAATCGCGACGCTGTCCTCGACACCGGCCAAACGCGCGTGGAGAGGATAGGATGCGTTGACGCCGGCCTTCGGCATGATCGCGGAGCTGAACGGCCAACTGTAGTGGGGAACGACTGCCTTGAAGAGGTTGGTCGACGCCCCGCCGGAATCGGCCGATTCCTGTGGTGCCACCTTGATGGCCAGTGCAATCGTCTCGGCCTCGCCTGTTGGGGGCACGTCGTTCGCGCGCGACATGGCCGCAAGCGCTGATCTCAAACTGTCGGCGAAAGCAGGCGTGATGGTCTCGTCGATTACGCTGGCGTCGGAAAGTGTGCCGTTATTGTGTGCGGTGACGTAGATCACGGCGCTCAGGTTCAGCGCGCCGCTCGCGCAGCGGAACCCGAGAGAATCGCAGGGCTGCCAACCGGTGACGACGCTGAGGGGCAGCGTTTTCGGGACCATAAAATGGGACCTGAACCCCTCGACGAACATCCCCTCGAAATCGCGCGGCAACTTTACGGCGGAATCCTGCGCTGCGACGGTCATCCTCACCATGGCCGCGATCGAATCGCTCGCCTGGAGTGTGTCGAGACAGCCTGAACTGGCGGAACCCGGACGGGATGCCGAACGCGGAGACGGATTGCTGGAGCAGGCGAGAACAATGGAGAGTGCCGCGGGAATAAACGCCAATGAACGGCGGCGCGTCCGCTCAACCTGATTCTGCGACGAGCCTT
>Ga0193727_1001159_pt1 | contig 10865 bp, 7 predicted proteins | sample H2c2metaG_FD_143051 | JGI IMG/M metagenome (GOLD analysis project Ga0193727, IMG submission 143051) | Soil microbial communities from a riparian zone of the East river system, Colorado, United States - H2c2 | ecosystem: Environmental > Terrestrial > Soil > Riparian zone | place: USA: East River...
ATTCGATCCGTTTGGATCGCGAACGAGCACGTCGATTTCGCAATGCCGAAACGATAGTAGCCATTCGTCGTAAGTCGCGGCGCGATCGTGTGCGAAAACCGGTCGCTGTGATCACGAGTTCCGAACCAGGGTGATCAGGTGCTGCTCATGATCACCGGATGCTGGGATAGTTGCAGCGTCACCGCGACGGCCAAGCCTCCTGTCGCGGTTTGAGTAACCTCGCCCTTGGCCCCCTTAACCTGTCACGCGCGTTTACCTCGTCATTTCATCCGACCCGTAGCGTTCATTCCCCGCCAAACGAAGATGCCCCAGTACAGGCTTCAAAAATGGCGCACTAGGCGGCCAAAACGTCGCCGCACCGGTGACCGAGGCTCCCCGAGCCCATGCTTCCGCATGCGCTTGATCCTGAGTCGAACGGCGTCATTGTGTACGAGGTAATGAACACTGTCGCACACAGTGTATTAAGGCTAATACCGGATTGTAGCGACTGAAGGCAGCGTCGACCTTAACCGACTCAATGCAATTTTCCGACCTTGTCAGCGACCTGTATGCCGCGCCGGACATGCGCGCGCGGTTTGCGGAGCTCCGAACCAAGCCGGCGCCTAAAGTCACCGGGATCGACTTGGCGCCTGAGCTTGCGATCGCGGCCTTTGACAAGCGTCGCAGCGCACGAGCGCTCGCCATCGCTTGCGCTCTGCTCGTTGCGACACCCACTAGCGCGGTGCGTCGTCTGCGACGCGCCGGCGTATTTCGCTGCTCACGCTACGGATACCACGCTACGCCGTTGCGCACCGTAATCGCCGAGCTTCTTGCGCCAGCGATGGGCCTTGCAAGCGAGGACGTGCTGTACTTGAGGTCGGTGTTGGCATTGCTCTGCCTGGCCGAGGACCTTCGAGCGCTGCGCGAGTCAGTGGTCGTGCGCCTACGCAAGCGCCGCACGACAGTTGTCAAGACACTGCTCGCCCGCCTGAACCAGGCGTTTGCGGCGCCGCGCATCGAGGTCCCGGACCACGACAGTCGCCGCCTCAGCTACTACAGCGCCGAGGAAATCGCCGAGGCGACCTCGCTCCTGCTGGACCTCTTCTCGACAGCGATCGGCCTGGAGCCCAGACACCTCTTCGACGTCGATGAGAGCGCAGCAATCGATACCACCTACTACGACGACATCGTGGTAGACGCCGCGAAAATCGCCGAATTTCGCTCGGCTGAGGTTCTTATTGACGCCTTCCCCTATGAGGCGGTTCGTGAAGGCAATACGATTTGCATTTCCAGCCGCGAGCCTTCGTTTGAGAAGTCTGTGCGCTTGGGGTACGTGCAAACGAGCATGCAACTGGCGCTACTCGGCCGGCCCATTTCGGAGGACCGGCAGCAGGCGAATCCGAATGTCTTGTCGATCTCGCGGATGGCTCAGGACATGTTGAACCGTCTTGGCGAGCGGCTCGTCGTGCTCAAGAGTTCACCGGCACCGTACTTTTCGCTGCGCCTACCCGATGTCCCGGCATTTTTCGAGATATTTTCGTCCGACAGCCTCTTTCTGGAAGACTTGGTTCATTTGCACGCGCTCAGCAAAGAAGACTATCTGTCTTCTGATACGGTGATCGCGTTGCCGATTCAGGAAGATGTCACGGTCCTAGATATTCTCAAGGTGCAGCGACTCGTGGAATTCATGCACCGCTGCTATGCCGCGGCATTGGCCGATTACGTGCTACCGAACGCACCCGCTATGCGCCTTCGCTCGGCGGTGATCGTTCTGAGAGCGGAGACTTGGCATGGATTGCTGGAGAAATTGCTTCCGCCGCACAAGGTGCAGGCTTTGACACGCATTCTCACCTGTCCGCTCGACAAGAAGTCGAAGATCGACTTGCAGTACACGCCGGTGCTCCGCCTAGGCGGCTTCGTGGCGTTTTCTCCTGCCCTACTGGCCGGCTCGAATCTGGTTCGCAATCTCTTGACGCGCGCCGGCAAGCGTCTGTTCGCGATCACACAGGCCAGCGATCCGATGCCCAACGCCTTAGAACGGGCGTTGGCATCCGCCGGTTTTGCGGTGGCCCAAGGCGTGCGCGTGCGTGGGTACGAAATCGATATCGTGGCGTTTCGTGAGGGACATTGCTTCGTGTTCGAATGCAAGAACGCATTTCACCCGTGCAGCACCCACGAGTTGCGAACGACGTACGAACACATCGTGCACGCTGCAGCTCAATTGAACGACCGTGCGAGCGCTCTTTCGCAGCCGAAAGCTCTCGAAGAGCTCTTCCGAAATCAACGATGGCCGTATCAGGAAGGCATCCAACGACACACAGCCATCGTTTGCAGCAATCGCCTGTTCAACGGTTACGTCTGCGAGGGGCACCCGGTGCGGCACGCTCGCCAGCTCGCTAATCTGCTGACGGACGGGACCTTCATGCTCGATGACATCGACTATCGGTTGTGGAAGAGCGACACCTTTTCTGTGGACGATCTGCTCGCCTATCTCGAAGGTTCGATCGTCTGGGCCGACTTCGAGGGCGCCCTTGTCGCGTACGCGCGCGACTATTCCTTCGGAAAGAGCCAGCTGTCATTTTCGACGTTTGTTTTGGACGTGAAAACTTACATGGAACGCGTGACAGCGCGATATCCTCGGGCGGTTTCCGCCGCAGTCGGAAAAGGTGAAGAGTAGAGGCCTGTGATCGTGCTGACCTAGGCGTCAAGCGGGCTGACGACATCGATCCACGAGCGAATTGCTTCTGGCACCTTGCTTTGCGCGACGCGGCAATCGTACAGACTTTTACCGGTGATGCTCCGATGCAAGAAATGCCAAACGCGTCGCGCGTTCGCTTTTCAGCCGGAGACGGCGATTTGTGATCAACCATTGGGACGAAAGCGGCCAATGACGGCCCTGCTCGACTGGCTCGTATCAACTACGCGCGCGCACAACGTCTGCACTTCAGATCGATCGACGCCGGCCAGGCGTTGCTCATCCAAAGGTGTCAGCCACCCTCGCGTTACCATGAGCTGCGCTATCGGTACTAGCGGACTCGTATAGCTCCACTCGCCGTTTTGCACGGGACGCTGGTGTTCAATCCAATAGTCGAAGACCTGACGCAGTCGAGCCTCGTCGACCAGGCTCGTATCGAATCGTGCGAGTAGCTGCGCCAATGAGGACGCCTCGCGCGGTTCGACCAGCCGGATCAGCTCCAGAACGCGTTCACTGAGTGGGCGATTTGAGCCATGTCCCGCGTGGACGAGTGAGAGCACTAGATAGTGCAGTCCCGCGCGCGGCTTCCCTGCAATCGCCGTGAGCAATTGTTTCGCCCAGGTCGTCGGCCAAATACGATCTGCGAGAAAAGCCATTCGGCAGAGCGTGGCCTCCGAAGCGCCCTGCCAGCGTGCCTCAACCAACGGTGCCATTTCGGCGCCGATCTGGTTTGCGACGATGAGATTGACGGCGGGGTCGGCTATGGCTCTGGATTTGTGGAATAGCGCATCGACGATGTCGGGCACACTAAACCCCGGATTGGCCCGATGCTCACCTCGACGGTCCAAAGCCAGTACGGCCACTTTGGGGACGCGAGAAATCAATAGTCCGTCCGCGTCCGGTGAGAGTTGCGGTCGCAGAGCATGCGCTTCCGCAAGAAGTTGCCTTCCGTCAATCTTAAGCACTACCGCAATACCGCGCAGTACTGCGCGTACACCCGCAGAATCCGGCGGCTTCGAAAGATCAAGATATTCGTTGACGTAGAGCTTACCCGTACTGAGCACCGAAACGATCGCGCCGATATCACGAAATTCCAAGGTCCATGGAGCGCTGATGGATGTTGCGTTCGCCTTGACGTCGTCGGCAACGATCTCCTCCAACACACCCAGGAGCCAGAGTTCCTGAGCATGCTCGCGTTTCCCCGATTCCCCAAAGAATGCTGGGTTGGCTAGCCAGCGGTTAAGCTGTGACGACACATCGAGCCCGAGGCGCTGTGCGGATTTGAAAAGCGCGAAACCCGTCTTCACGCTGAAATTGCTTCGCTCAAGAAGGCGTTGCGCGGCGGTTAGGACGTCCGGGGCGGAACTGGGCGACAGGCGGTCAAAAGCGGCGCGACGCCTTCTATTGTAGAGCGACCACAGTGGACCGTGATCGCCGAGCACGAGCGTTGAGGAAGTCGTGGTCACGGGAGAACCAAAAGACGACACTGAAAACAGTGCCGAGAGTTCCTCGTCAGTCGGTGACGTAGCGCCAAGGCGAAGTTTGAGCGCCATGGTATTTAAGAAGTCTGCACGGTCCGGCGAAGGCGTCAGTGTGACGCCATGCGCAAATGGATCGCGGATCTGCGGCCACGGCAGTCGGAGCCAGGCCTCGGCACAACGTTCCCGTGCATTCGTGCTGGCATCGTATGCAGACAATATGCCGGCTTCTATGGCTTCGCGGCGTTGCGCATCCAGGGAATTGGCACGCTCAGCACCTGAATAGATCACGAGTTCCGCGATTCGAACGGCGATGCCTTGGGGAACAGGTTCGAGACTGTGCAGCGCATCAATGAGAGGCGGTAGCGCATATGTGCACGCCAAGCTGCGCAACACTTCTTCTTGCTGCGGAACCAGCAACGTGGAAGCCACCCATGCGCGGAAACCTGCTACATCGCCGTCTGACGTACGCGCCCAATAGTCTGCGGCGAGCGACTCGCAAATCTGCATGTGGGAGAACGCGTAGTATGAATTCCCTCCTTCGTGAAGCACTTCAAGCAGAGCATGGTCTTCCCAATGCTTCAATGCGTCCCGAACATGGACCGTGGCTGCCAACTGCGTCGTGCCAATCTCCGCCGCCATGACTTTGGCGACGTGGTCGACGAGTTCCTGACCCGACATGGAAGGCTTGGTCCGTAGCGTAGCGGCAACAGCCTCAAGAATTCGGGCCCGTATCTCAGGAGAACCGGAGTACCAGGCGAGGATTCGTCCGGTCGGCGGCTGCGCGCCATAGCATGCGACAAACGCTCGCAGCAGATCAGACTCATGGTCGGGCAAGTCGACGCCTCGCGCCACCAGAGAAGCGGCAAGCGCAATGATCAACGGTGAAGACCAGCGCGATTCTGCGCGGGTGCCACTCTTTGAAATCGAGACAGTACCTATGCCGCCACCTGCTGGCAAAATGGCCTTGACCAGTCGATCCACATGTTGATCGAGCAGGCGGGGATCGAGCGGCTCGATGGTTCCGATGTGCCAGTCGTCGGGCGAGAACTGCTGCGCGTCAAATCCGATGGCACGCGTGGACACAAGCGCACACACTTGAGGTTGACCACTGAGCCAGTCGCGCAACCAGCTGGTGACCTCGGCCGTGCGACCGGCACACTCATCCAGTCCGTCGGCAATGATGCAGTCGACGTTGCGCATCAAGCGCTCGCGCTCCTCGTTCGTGCAGGTGAATCCGTCGAACGCCAACTGTTCCAGTGCCTGCGAGTAGGTCTGCCCGGCTTCCTTTTGCCGCGTCAGATCTCGTAACGAGACGTGCAGCACGCAGGGGCCCCGTCTAGCAAGACGGTGAGCGATGCGCCGCAAGAGTAGCGACTTTCCTGCGCCCGGTCCGCCGATCAGCACAACGCGCGAGTTGAAATCGAATACGAAGTGCGCATCATGCGATTCTTCTCGGTCACTGCGCTGTGTATTCGCTGCGTAGTACCGTTCCACCACGCCATCGATACGCTCTTCGCTCGCGGACGATTGGTCTTGTCCTTCCTCGGCAAAGACCACTTGAAGATTCAGCGCCTGATCGATAGGGATACGCGTGGAACTTCCCGCGATACCAAAGGCGTCCGTCTTCTTCTCAAGCCAGCGGGCGTATCGCAAGAGCTGGTGGGCGACGGAAGCACCGGGTTCTTCAAAGTCAAAGCCGCACGCTCGCGCGAGTTCCACCAAGGATCGGCGCGAGCGCCGCCCGCGCAGTCGCATCTGACCGAGGGCGTCGACGTTCAAGACGGCCCAAAATGCGTCAGCGCGTGAGACCGGCACCAGTACGGCCACATCCGCCGGAATTGCTTCGTCGAGCGTAATGACGGTCAGTCGGCTGGCGACGGATTCGAGTGCGATGTGCCGATCCGCAAGATAGGTGCGTAGGTTGCGCGCAATCTCTGGCAGGTCATCAAATCGGCCCTCACTCATACGTACCAACGCGTCTCCCAGATCAGTGCGTACGGTCCCGCTCGATGTAGGTCCACAGACGATCGCGCCGAGCAACGAGGGGTCTGCCGAAAGGGCGGACACGAGCTGCAACACCGCTTTCGAAAGATCGTCGCCGACGACCGCGCTTCGCTTGACCTGGATCTCGAACGCACGCCCATCTTGCAGTTCCACGCGCAGATCATCGCCGCCGGCACCCGTTTCTATGGCGACCGCGATCGGTACGAGTGACGTCCACGTCTTCGGTACGAGTCCCGCCGCGAACGCGGAGCCTCTTAAGATCGCCGCGTAAACCCGCGCGATCACTTGTGCCTGGAAGCCGTATCCGCCTGCGCCGGCCTTTCCTCCGGCGCGGTTGCGTTCCTTCTTGGTTTTTTTCAAATGTTCTGACTCCTCTCCGCCACGGGGGGGCATACTACCGTCATGACCGACCACGCCGCAGCCCCCGCGTTGTGCATCACTCCCATCGCTGGCGTCGTTCGTTACGCGAACGGCCCCGAAGAACTGCGCATCGGTGATGTGCGGTTTGTGTCGTGGGAAACGTTGGCAACGACGTGGGCCACTCGCGGCTTCCACGCCGATCCGACCACATTGTTGCGCGAACGCAACGTCGTCGATCTTGAGCCGATGGATGTCGTCGCAGTGGCGCCGATCTCGGGCCCTGCCAAGGATGCGGTTGACGTCACGACACAAGCCGTTGGTCGCGCTTTCAAGCTTCTGCTCGCTTGTAATCCGGCCTGGGGACCTGGCGGCAAGCACACGCGTCCCATAGTCGGCATGCAGTCAAAGCGTCGCTTTGGATTCGTCTACGGCGAAGGCGGCGTTGAGCCGTTCCACGCGGCGATCGCCGGGCGTTCCTTCGGACCGGTGCACGAAATCAAATTCGACGGGTTCTGGACGAACAACCAGAAAGCTGGCTTCTACGATGAGCTCAATGACCTATTGGCATCGGAGAAGGAAGTCTCTTCCGAATGGAGAGAACAGCTCCTCGATGCAACGGGGCTGCTCGGGCACGCACGACTTGCAACAACCACCTGGGAAGCGTTCCTCTTCGCCATGATTGGCGTTGAGCGCCTGCTGAGGAAGGACCGAAAAGAACGGTGGCGCGAAAACGTCGAGCGTCGGATCCTGACCCTTTTCAGTTGGCTGAGTCCTCCCGAACTTCGTCGCTATGACGACGGTATTGTGTTGCTGTATGAACTGCGAAACGTGGTGGCACATGCCGGCCGAGTCGAATCGGTCCGGCACCGTCATGCGGCCTTGGCCGATGAGATGCTTTTTAATCTCCTGCTCGTGGCCTACAAGCATCTGGACGAGGTCAAGAGCTTGGATGATTTGGCACGACGCGGAGCGCTCGTCAAGGCGCAGGTAGCCAATGGCGAGCGACCCACAGCACTCCCGAACGCTTCTGCGATGATCGCCGCGTTCGATTCCGAGGATTAGCACAGCCTCCGCAATAGATCCGTACATATGTACCCAGTATGCAACGATCGTCTCACCTTGCGTTCTAGGGGTCAGGTGCACCACTACGTTTGCGCGATCTGAGTCGAGATCAATCGTCTTTGCAGCAATGGTCGCTCCCGCCGTGAGTTGCGCCGCGGAACCCGACTATTGCATCGCGGGCGAATCCGTCATCGGCTGTCGCACGGAGAGGCAACTTGACGAGGTGATCTCTCGCGCCGAGCGCAAGGGGCACCAGCGATTGCAGTTGATGTCGAAGCGATGGGATGTCGGACGTTTCGAGACGGCGAACTCGTCAACCTTACCGACCAAGAAATATCTTCAGACCGTCGCCAAGTGCGCCGCCCAGGAGACACGGTGTCGTACTGGGTGCCGGCAAGATTTTCGCGGCCGATCTCGCGATGCCGCGCTAGTGCGATCCCAAAGAAGCTATCAGAGGACGCTGCGCCGCGGTCGAAGACGTCGCCGCGTCGCACTGAATCGCTGCCGGAGGCACCTGCGACAGAGTGCGTTGTGAAACCGGTTATGACTGACGACGACATTGCGGCCTGCCGAAGAGTCGGGCACTAGAAGCGCCGCGCCTCGACTGTCCCTGAAGCAAGAATGAGCAGTTCAAGTGATCTCACGAAAGGCGAGCGACAATGGCTTCTCGCAATCAGCAGAGGACCGATCAGGAGAGTAATAGCCGAACGCAGCATCCCGGTCGAGGTTCTCGACTCACTGATCGCCAGGCGCCTTGCGTGCTGGGAGAGCGAGATTCTTTCGATCACGAGCAAGGGGAAGAACGTCGTTGCACTCTTGCGCTCCCTGCAGGGCTGATGGAGCCATCCCTCCGCGCGCTAGTTACTTGCCGCGCTTCAAGCCTCGGATCGATCTGGTACGAATACGCACCTCGGCCACTTTGCGTTCGGCCTCCGTGTTCATCGGCTGCTTCGCGTAGACTTCGCGCGCGTGCGCCTCCGACAGAGCAAAAGGATCGGTTTCCAGCGCTCCTCGAGCCATAACACGCACAACATACGCAACAATGTGATGTATTGGCGGTGCGTTACCCCGTTCTTCGACTCCAGCCACTGTGTCTGACAATCCTAAATTATCTTTGGCTACGTGATAAACGTGAGGGCAAGGCAAACAATGCCAAGAACCCTCATTGGCCAGCATCTCATCGACACCGAAGACCATTGGCGAACTTCATGGATAGCGGCGCCAGTGGTCGGGCCTGTCCCGATTTTGCAGGTGCCGTTCTCGCGCCACGTGTGCGGTATAGCCATTCTGGATGGCCCAGTCCGCTGCCTCCTTCTGCGTCTTGAAGGTCCTGATCTCTTTCCCGTCGACGACGACAGCGTGATGCGTTGTTCCGGCATTCTTGTCTGTCGCAAGCGGTCGATGTTCGATAAATGCACTTGTCATTTTCTTGTTCCTCTACGTTGAAGATACACGTTGATACCTACCATGTTGCGTAGTGGCGCTGCGCCGTAGGTCGTCCGCAGGCCAGACAACGTCGAAAAGGTCCGGAGCGGCCCTCGCGTTCCCAGCCTAGTAGTCCGTCGCACTTGCAGACGAGAGCATTGCCCCGGTGCCATTGCCAGAGGCGGAATCCCACCCACAGACTCCAGAGGGCTGCCGCCAATGCCAGCAACGGTGGCAGCCAGCGAACGAGCTCCATCACACCTGCCAGAAGAGGGTTGCTTGTCGAATCTGGCAAAATCGACGTGATTACAATGCCGCCGCCAATAAGGAACATCGCTGGCAGCATCATTCGTATCGCCATCCATGTGAAACGGTCCATCGAGGTCTCCCGGATTGTCCCTGGATCTTCCCCGGAAGCCGTCTCACGGCGCGAGACGCGCGGCGGCATGGCGATCACTTTTTTGCCTTCAGATTGTGAGCCATGCGATCGACTTCGGTTTGTGTGATGAGCACGCTGAAAAGAGACTCGCTCTTCATGACAGCCAAGGCGGCTGCCTTGGCTCGCCCCAAGACCTGATCAATCGTATAGGTTCCGCCGATGCTGTACTCGGCCGTCGGCAGCTCGTACGTAGTCTTGCCGAAACTGATCGTGCGCGAAAACTCTCTCTTCTCCATCTCTGCGTGAAGCTGCGTGTACTTCTCCGAGTCGTGCCCGACGCCATGAAGTTCCACGCGCACTGTGAATTTCGCCATGTCAGGCTCCCCGATATCACCATTTCACGAGTTTCAGATCCGGGCCAACGATGTGCCCGTGTTGGCCCGGTGGATCGCCCTGGACGTCATGCGTGAAGTGCGCGCCGTACCAGATGACCACATCCTGGCCGTTCACGGCCTCGCCGTTGACCCACGCGTCGATACCGGCTTCATACGGCGGACCGATCGCATGCACCCCGTCATCGATTTCATTGCCATGGTACCGAAGTACCCATAGGTCACCGCGCGGGAACGACCAGTCCGTCGCCGTAGTCGCAATGCCGTCGTTCGCTCCGGGAATGATGTCGTATGCCTCGCCGGTGCGCTTGTTCATCACGCGCCAGCGTCGCTTGTGTGCCGGGTCGCGCGCCCGACGGATTTCGAAGTTCTTGTCGTGCCAGTTCGTGCCCGGGATGATCGGCGGGTCGTTGAACTCGCGGACCAGGTTGTCACCGGCGGTACGGATGTCGAAATCCAGCCGCCAATAAGCATGATGATGGTGAACGTTACAGACGCAGGAGCTGGTGACCGCAGAAAACCCAAACCGCGGCCGGATCGTGCCGTCGGTGTGGAGGCGCCACAGGCTCACGTAACGGTACCAACCGGCCTGCATTTCGCTGACCAAGACCACTTCCTGGCCCTGGACGTAGATGCCGACACCCAGGAACGTGCCGACGTCGGACCCCGATTCGATGATCGTCTGCGCGGGCGCCGAGCAAAGCCGAAAGCCCGGCGCCGGGTCCGTTCCGACCGCTTGGATCATGCCTTCCTCGTTCTGCCAGTCGCGATACGGACCGCACTTGTCGCCGTCGTATTTGACGTTGAGGATCGGCACGTGCGCTCGGTAGAGTACGCGCTTGCCGCGGTAGTCAACGTAACGCAGTTCGACGCCTGAACCGTTTGTCCCTGACGATGCCGCCGGGCGCACCAGTAGGAATTTCCAAACCGTCTGACCACCTTGTACTACGGTCACCCACACGCTGCCGGCGACGCCGCTGGCGGTGGGCTGGCCGGCGCTTGTGATTCCGCAGATCGGGTTATGCGCCGCTGAGGTCAGCGGCGCGCAGCCGCGTTCGCTACGCGCATAGCGGAGGATTTGCCGCGTG
>Ga0193727_1001160_pt1 | contig 10857 bp, 12 predicted proteins | sample H2c2metaG_FD_143051 | JGI IMG/M metagenome (GOLD analysis project Ga0193727, IMG submission 143051) | Soil microbial communities from a riparian zone of the East river system, Colorado, United States - H2c2 | ecosystem: Environmental > Terrestrial > Soil > Riparian zone | place: USA: East River...
CAACAAACCGGCCAACCGAGACATCGCCATGCCGTGGCCGTCTTCGTAAGCATCCGTGATCACGACACCGCTGGTCCGGGCGTCCCAGCGGAACCCGCTACATTGGGTTTGGAGGGCCTGTTCAGAAGTAAAGGACATCCACCGCGCCTCTGCCGACGTGCGCATTTCGCCCTTTTCGAAGATTCGGACGGTTTTCAGTCCCCGCGCAACGGCATCGCCTTCAGGAAGTAGGAAACCTCGCAGGCGCGCTAGGAGTGTCGCCGTTTCTTGGTTCATACCGGCAGCATCATGGCACCACACAATCTTCTATGGCTGCGACTGACAACACTAGCACAGCGTTTGCCGGCGGCCTTACTGACTGACCGCTAAGCATCTTGGCTGCTGCGCTTTCCTCCGCAGAATGCCAAGCCTGCGGGAAGCGCAGATCACGTGCGAAGAGAGGCCGCCATCGGACGCATGGCGATGCGGGGAGCGCTAAGCAGTAAGCCACTCGAGCTGGTCAGGCTTGGTGATCGTAAGGCTGGCCCCCTTCATGTGAATCCACTTATCATGCCGGAACTGGCCGAGCAACCGGGTCACGGTTTCGCGCGCGGTGCCTGCCATGTTGGCGAGCTCCTCGTGCGTGAGTGACATGGTAAAGCGAATCTCCGGCTTGCCGTTCGACGCCGAGCGGCCCCAGTCAAGCAGGACACGTGCGAGACGGCCAGCCGCGGAACCCGATAGTGCAAGCCGTTTGGCGTCGTAGAACACAGTCAGATACTCACCTGACAGCGACTGCGCGGCGTTCATGCTTACGATTCCGTGGCGTCCCAGGAAGTCGATGAACTCCTGCTTGCGGACTGTTTTCACCTGGCAAGGCTCGATCGCTTCCGCGGTCACTTCGTGCGGAACGTTGGCGAGCACCGCGCTCAAACCCATCACGTCACCAGGGCCAGCAATCTTGAGGATCATGGTGTTGCCATCGCGGGAAGTCGAAGAGATTTTCACATGGCCGAAGCAAATCACGAATACGTTGCGGGCAGCATCGCCTTCATTAAAGAGCTTGCCGCCATCATCGTGGCTTAGTAGGATGCCGATTCCGTCGTAGTCCTTCAGTGCCTCCGGAGTGAGATTGCAGAACGTGCCCAGGTGGCGGTGCTCACAATTCAAACAGTCGCCAGGTGGAAGATCAGCGGGAAACATAAATTCTCCTCTTCTTGAGTCCCATGGCGCTGGGATCTCCCATTGACTCCCAAAAAACGAGTGCCATTTTCCGGAATCTCAATCCTCTTGCCATGGCATCTTGTTTTTCGCTCCGACTCCCCGCAATCGTACGGTTAAAGGGAGGACTTGAGAGGCCAACCTGGCATTTGCGCAGCCCCCGCAACACTTCCGTGCCGCCTTAAGCTTGACCGCACTATCGAGAGTTCTCATCACTGATTTCTCCGACACCTTTCCCTGCTCCCTGGTTCGCAATGATTCGTTCCGCATCGTTTCTCACCAGCCGTCTAACGTCTAGCTTGCCGTGAGGGACCATCGCGATACTGATCCCATCCCGATAGTCTGAAACCTAACTCTTTGAGTTTCACGGAGAATTCATTGCAAGAACCGCAAGCAAACTGCCTCGGAGGATTATCGCGTTCGAACACCCTAGCCATCTGCTCATAATTGCTCATGTCTGGCAATCTGCTGGCAACATATCGTAGCTCTATGAGCGCAACTCTTTGCAGAAGACCGCAATGCCTGGCGTGAAGTGGATGACCTGCGAAGCGTGTTCGAGCGGAGCAGGGGGAGCGGATAGAATTGTAAAGAAATGGCAATCCTTGAAATCCTCAGTCAGATTGACGCATATCTGTCACGGTTACACCTCGCTCGCGAGATCCTCGCAGAGTCTCTTCCTGACCCGCCAGCAAAGAGAAAGGTGAAAACGTCGTCTTCTAAGAAGACTGGGCCTGTCGTATCGACCAAGGCTCAGCATCCGGCTTCCTCGCGATCTCAGCTCCGTCGAAGTCCTCGAACTGGCGCTCGAAAGCGCGTAGTTTCGGTTGTGCAAATTCCAAGTCCTCCCGCACCTCGGGCGGAGGATGGCGCATCACTGGCAGACTTAGGATCAATAACTGTTCCGGAAAGTCGATCTCTGGCGGGCGTCAACACTGAACGACTTCCTTCGCTACCAAACATCAACATAGTGCGAATCCCATACAGAGGGCCTAGAGGATCTACCAGAACCTCGCACACACGCAGTCTGAAAGGCTCAGAACCAACGCACGGTACAAGGGCTCTTGTTGGTTCTGTGAATTCTAGGATTGTGGTGGTTTCGCCCGAACAAGCGAAGAAGGAACACGAGCGGATTGCCCAACCTGAGATTCAGCCGCGTGTCGCCTTTAAGTCCGGCTTGACCGGCAGAGTGGCGTTCGAGTCACTCTTTAAGAAAACGAGCGATCGTTTGAACTGAACGACGGGGATGATTCCTCCAGAGATGATGCTTCAAAAAGGCTTGGCTCTCAGACAGCGGCGAATATGCCGGAGGCTGGATCGTTTCCACTACTGAGTCTCATTACCGCCGGCGGGCCTTGTGTAGAACTCTCCGGGGACGCCATTGTGATCGTCAGTAGATGAAATCTAGTTTAATGAAGCAAAGTATCTGATGTTGATCATTTTGCACCGCTTCCAGAATGAACGTGCGGGTGCCGACTTCGTTTGCGTACAACGTATTGCCAATTGTCTTCAGCGCGATCGGTTGTTTATCAGAGATTCCAGTATCATCGCCGAATGTTCCCTGAAGCGTGGCGTCAGAAGGGAGATTTGTCACGTTCCAATAAACCCTTACATCCTGATACTTCCGAAGTTGTCCGACCTTAGGAACCCGCTCATGCGACGTAGAATCTTCGGCATAACAGACTGTGCTGATACGGTTATCTGACGCTTGCCCGTCTGGAGTTGGCTCGCTTGCCTTCACGGGCATTCTGACCGGCACGTGGCTTGCAGTCGCCTGTGATTCCCCGCTCTTATTTTCATCCTGTCCACCGGACGGTGGCGTGGACTTTGTGTCCGAGGCAATGTTCGCCTTTTTATCGTTCGTTTGGCCCTTCCCGTAATTGAGGATCGCGATCAATCCGCCGCCGCCGACTATCGCGACAACTATCGGCACGAAAACGTATCGAAAGAACCACTGGGTTCCATTCTCTGTATCCGCCATGGCACGAGATCTTACCACGGACTTATCTCCACTCTTTACAAAATTTACGTACCGCATGCTCTGTTCGCTGTTTCGTCTTTCTTCTGCGGCCTCGTTCCCTCATTAGGCTTCGTGCCGTTCTGGCGCATAGTCCGGGAAGTAGGTGGAGGTGGTTAGCACTGGGCATCCTGGTCGATGCCTTCCCGCCTGCAACGCCTGCTGCCGCTAAAGCACCTCATAGATCACCCAGCCTATCCTCCGGGCATGTTCCCTATTGGAGAAGAACGCAATTGCGTGACCTACCGGGAGCAGTGCTCACATGGCCTGGCGGCCACGTTGTCCCTGAAGACGGGGCGGCCCAGTATCGTTGCCGACCGTCACCGAGATTGCGGCAGCTTGCTAGCCGCATGGAATAGAGTTGTGGTTGATTCTTGAAAGGTAGTAGATTCCGATTGCAATGACAGAGTATAACTATGCAAATCATGCGAGATCAGATGATTGCGAGTATTGGACAACTTGGGGCTGGGAAGGCCTTCTGGGCGAAGAACATCAGCCAAATGCTCGCAGTGCCGTCCGGTTCATCGACCGAGACCACGATGCCGGTCGATTCCTCCTACCCTTCCACACGGCTCACTTCTCTCGATCTATTCCGCGTCGTCAAATCGGGCAGTAATTGGGGCAGCACGCCGCCAACGCGTCATTGTTGGGAGGTTTGACCATGGATGGACCAAACAGCACGCCAATAACCGAGCCAGACGTATCGGTATCCCCACCAACTGCTCGTCCGGTGCGGGCGTGGATGCGGATTTTCCTTTTCGTCCTCCATGCGGGAATCTTAATAGCAGCGATCGCACTTACTCCGGAGAACTATGCTTTTCAGCTTGGTGCATATACGGGTCCCGTTCTGATCGGCGGATGCATTCTTTTGTGGTTGCTGTTGTACGCCGCAAAGACGCGGGCGACCATGCTTCTGTATTGTGCACTGGCAGTTGCGCAATCGGGATTCGTGATTTCTGTAGTGCTGCAGCTTCGCCAGGAAGATAGGGTGACTCAACAGATTTTGCTGGAGGGGACGCAAAAGCAAAAAGAACGGGCTGCGCGCATGGGTAAGTATGCGGTCGACCCCCTCTTCCAGATGTGCTCAGGCAAGCGAACACTAAGCGATGAGGAAATGCAGGAACTCGGCCGAAGGGCTAAAAACGCTCAAGAGGAAATGCATTCACAATTGACCGAGGTGATCCAGTGGGACGATCAAGCAGAAAGCCGACTAGACGCAGTGAGTCCTTCGAAGGCGCGTCAATTTAGGCTAGGGGTGCAGAGCACAAAGTCTGAGTCCCATGAAAGTGTGCAGTTGGGGCAAGAGTACTACTCCCAGGTCGAAAAGCTAATTGCCTTTTTAATCGAACGAAAGGGAGCGTATAGGGTGACTGGGGAAGGCCTTGTTTTCAACAGAAACAAAGACGTCGAGACATTCAATGATATGAATGAAAAAATCGCAGAGGCGGCAAAACGAATGAACGCGCTCACGCAGAAATTAGAAGAACTGCAGCGGTAACGGCCCGCTGTGCAGTTGATTTGAACTTCAGGCGAGGGGCCGTTGCCAACCAGTCGGTGAAGACGGAGGTATCTCGATGGAAAAGCAGAAGTCTATCGGCGCTCGATCATTTGCGATCATCCGGCAGCATTTTGCGAGCTTATGGCTGGTGGCGGCTTGGCCGCACATTTGCATGGCCGTACTCTTTCTCTGTGTTGGCGCTTATCTACGAGGCCATCGTTCGCCCGGAGACATGTCTCCTATGGACCTTTGGTCATCAATGGACGGCCTGCAGAGATCTGGCATGATAGGACTCTTCATCTTAATGGTATCGCTGCCGCAAGGACTGGCAGTGGGGGGAGTAAGCGCATTCGTGTGGACTTACCTTCACACCGGAACAGTGTCGCTTCGAGACGCTTTCGCGGTGGTCTCAGGCAATTTCGCGAGGTTGCTTGTCCTTTCTGTCTGCGTTGGAACAGTGACGATTCTGGGATCGATGCTTGTAATACCCGGTTTTGTGGCTGCTATTTTCACTGCCATGGCGATTCCAATAATGCTCATAGAGCACGTCGGGATCTTCGCTGCGACTAGGCGCGGCGCAAAGCTTGCAGTATCCAACCTGGGCACTGTAGCTTTCTCCGTCTTTGCCGCTGCAGCGATCGGAATCGTTCTTGTCGTCTCGATGTTTGTCACCCTGTTTATGTGGGTGATGCCGAATGCTCCGGAGTGGGCGGTTGGCATCGCCGTGTGGACTGTCCTCGTCGTGGCGGTATCCTTATCGCAGATGGTGAAAGCCACTTTGTTGACCAACATTTACGCTGACGCCAGCCGGCCCAACGCATAGTCGACCTCGAAAGAGCGAACTCTTCGCTCAAGTCAGACGCGGCGGTTGGAGTTGCCCCGCCGGTGGCGCTCTGAATCGCCAGGGTATAGTTTGCCACCTACGAGGTGACGGCTCGAGAACTGGAACATGGGAAACCTGTTTAACCGCCCGGAGACGGAGCTGGGCTAGCTACGGAGACTTGAGACGGTGAATCGAGGGGGCGGAGCTTGCGTGGTAGTCCGAACACGGGAAAGCCGTGCGCATAGCGAAGGCGGTCAAAAGGTGGGGCCTTGGCAGAGGCGGTCGCTCCTAGTCTTGAAGGGGGCATTCCCGCGGGCATGCGGGAGCTTCGAGCGTGCCGCTCAAGCAGGGTCACAAAGGGTACACTCGGAGAAACGATGGAGCGTCAAATGGGATTTGTCATTTGTCCGAGATGCTTGCAAAGCGTCTCCGATGCTTCTGATTCGTGCCCAAATTGCGGATCGCCGCTGCCAAGATATGTAGCGGACGCTCCTGCTGCCTTCGTTCCGAACCCGCTTGGTGTTGAGAAGAGTCAACTCGCGGAGCCTCCCTTCTTTGCGGTATCGCTCTTGAAGTTCACTGTGCTTTCTCTTTGCACATTTGGGATTTACGAGCTTTACTGGTTTTTCCGGCACTGGAAGCGAATCCGAGCCAGAGGCGAGCCCACGATCAGCCCTTTCTGGCGGGCCGTCTTCATCGTTTTCTATTGCTATTCCTGCTTTGAAAGAATAAAGCGCGCCGGCATCTTCCGAGGAATTGATCCCGTCCCGCCCGTCGGTGTCCTGGCGGTTTGCTATATCCTCGCAACAATATCTTGGAGGCTGCCCGATCCGTTCTCGCTCATTTCATTTCTCAACGTGATATTTCTCCTTCCTGTCCAGTCCTACGCTAACAAAATAAACGCGGTGGATTCGCCTCACCATGATCCAAATTCAAAATTCAGCACGTGGAACTGGCTCGCAGTTGTTGTCGGGGGGCTCTTGTTCATTCTGGCAATCATCGGCACCTTTCTGCAGAACACGAAAGCGTGAGTCCCGACCTGCGCAAAGCGAAGCGGAATTAAATAGAAATCGCTTCTTTCTGCGAGTGGACCAGAGGTTGGCGTAAAATTCGGGCATTCCAAAAACTGTCTTTGTTTCGAGAGGGGCCGGGCATGATTTGGACTAGGCAGCGCCGTCCGCCAGGCAAGGTTCTGTACGCGATCCTTTGGATCGGTGCAGTATTGATCGGCCTTGGATTCCTTGGAAATCTTCCCCATCTAGTCCCCGATTTTGTGCGGGACTATTCGCTCGACAAGGCAAGCGCTTTCGAGGTCCTTGCTGTTCAGATGATCGTGTGGGCAACAGGATCCTTTTGCATCCTGGGAATAATCGACGCAAACAAGGCGCGCAGGGAGCAAGGCCCAAAAGCGACTGATGAATACGACGCGCCGAGTCCGGGATCTGTGGCACAGGCCCTGCCCTCATCGACCTTGCCTGAATCTGCCAGCCCTGCACCATTGCGCAGTCTGAAGGAAGAGTTGTTCTCTCTGGAGAGCGAGAGAGTCACGGGAAGAATCACGCAGGAAGAGTATGACAATGCGAGGGCAGCGCTGGACACCCGGCTTAAGCTGACCGCCGGTGTTGCTGAAGCCGAGAGTAGTCAGTCAGTTCCATTGCGGACCAAAGTTGATATTGGGGTAGCTAATGCACGCATCAAAAGCGTGACTCAGCAGCGAGTGGAATATCTTGACGAGGCGGGGCAATCGCACATTGTGAATCTGGAGGAGTGCGCCAGAAACTGGGCGCGACGGCATAACTATCAAAAATCCGACATTGAATGGCGGCCTGGCACCACGGAAGAAGAAGTCGCGGTTCATATGGAACGATCCGCCGCTTGGAACTCACGTTGCGTCGGGCAGCGCGGTTACCTCGACTGTCGGTGGTGGATCGAGTTTGCGGACAAGAGACGAACCCGATTGGAGTTCGGGCCTTTCGGAGAAGCCTTCGAATTGATAGGACTGCTTTGGCAGGCTGGCTGGTATACGTTTGATATGGATTAACCTGCATCGCCCCGATCCTCACCGAATGAAGCCGACATCGCAGTCAGCAAAGGCTCGGGATTATCACTGATCGAGAGGCTACGAGATCGGCTTTCAATCAAAAACTCTGTCGCTCGCAGAACCTCCAAGAATCATTTTCAGACCACGAGTGCCCGATCTGAAGCGCATTTAGTGCAGGCTTCTTCAATGAAAGCAGTAGATCGTAAAATTGAGAAGTCGGTATATCGAGTTGGTTAATAACCGCAAGGTAATTGACGGTTACGCGGTTGTCGGTTACGCGGTGATTGGCCCACGAGGCGGCGTTTGGTTTGGACTTTCGCGGCGCCGCGCTATTGTCTGCTAATTAATTGATGTTCCGTTTGGCCCATCGTTGTTGCTGCCGGATTCGGTATCGCGTTTCTTTGCCGGTAGAAAGAGACCGCCGCGTGGGCGCTGCGCTGAAGAGGCAAACGGCGGGCAGCATCTTAAACGTAACCGGCGTTCTAGTTGAGGCCGACGGTTGCATCGTAGCGATATCACCGGTCCCCAACTGCGAGGGATCGGTGGCACCCTCATCTGGGTCGGGACAGATCACCGATACCGTGGCCACCCGCCTACTCATTATTGGGAGTGCCAGATTTCGACGACCTTTGCATCACTCTTTCTTAGACGAATCATTGGAGTTCCCCCGTGGGACCCTGATGGCAGGGTCCCATAGACGGTCCACATTCCTGCTTGGATCTGGGCGTGGTAGAGCGAAAACCGGGCTACTTCTTCGTCTCCGAAAACGGGACGAAGTATCGCTTCGCCGACGGCGACCGCGGTCTTCTCGTCCGGAATTACGCCTCGTTCGGGCAATCCCGGTGCCCGAGACGCCGTGCAAACGCTCGCGGCGAGAAGCACAAGAAATAAACAGAACCTCGGCACTGACTTCATTTTTTCACCTGTAGGGCATGAGGGTTCCGATCGAGTTGTGGGCCACTCGTAAATTACTACTTAAGCAACAGAATCGACGCCATGTTTATTGACTGGTAACTGAAGAGTGCGCGGTAATAGTGCGCCATGAGCACATGAATCTTGCAAGAGAGGAAGGTGCGTAACTGCTTAACCGATGAGGGACGGCCCCTCGGAATCGGCTTACAGGAGCGGATTTCAAACCACCTCCGGCGGCTGTAGCCGAAAGGCCGTGGTCGTGAGCGCGGAAGGAAAAGGCCCGGCTTGACTGGGTCAGGTGTCAGGCAGGAAGAGGACCGAAAGGAAACCACTGTTGAAGTGTCGAAACGTATTAGACGATGTCAAAACCGCGGCGTTATTACTACTGCGGGACAAGCTCTGACGAAACCTGTTTACGGGCGGAGCGGCATCCGGCATGAGAGGTGGCCTGAGCTTGCCATGAGGCGGATAAGCGGAACATGGGAAGTCTTCAAGTGATGCTAAGAGAAAACCTATAAGTGCGAACCACGAAAGGGAAATATCGATGCACTTGAAGATGGCGGATCATCCTGTAGTAGCGTTGAAGCGCCTGTAATGGACGTGGAGCGAAGAGGATGACATAGCGTCGACGGAAGCCGTGGGCCAACTGGGTGACCAGGAGGAGCCTTTCCTTCCATAGAGGGTTTGTTCTCGCAAGAAACAGACTATCGCTATGAAGAGCCGTATGAATCGAGAGGTTCACGTACGGATCTGTGAGAGCCTCGGGGTGAAACTCCCCGGGGCTACTCGACCGTCCGAAACGGCAGTTGAGGTCAGCTGCCAAATCGGACGCAGTCCTTTAAAAGCTTCAGTCTGTTTGGAACCGTTGTCGAACGAAGTCCAAGCCGTACCCCTCGCTCCTGTCCCTCAAAGGGCCCTTTTGGGAACGGCTTTTGTGGTCTAGAAAATCTGGAACTTGAGACTATCTTATAGGCGGCGGTACTCAGTGATGGTCCCCATCCGCGCCACCCTTAAGCTTGAGCGCGATGGCGAGATTGTTCTGCGCTCCTCGAAAATCCGGCTTCAGGCGCAAGGCTTGGCGGTACTCGGCGATGGCGCCATCCAGGTCGCCCTTCAGCCTGAGCGCGACGCCGAGATTGAAGTGCACATCGGCATCGTCCGGCTTCAGGCGCAGGGCTTGGCGGTACTCAGCGATGGCCCCGTCCAAGTCGCCTTTATCCTTCAGCGCGGCGCCCAGATCGTTGTGCGCTTCGGGATAATTCGGCTTCAGACGCAGGGCTACGCGGTACTCGGCCATAGCCCCGTCCTGGTCGCCCTTAAACTTGAACGCGATGCCGAGACTGAGGTGCGCTTCGGCGTAATCCGGCTTCAGGCGCAAGGCTTGGTGGTACTCGGCGATGGCGCCGTCCAGGTCGCCCTTAAGCCTAATCGCCATGCCGAGATTGAAGTGCGCTTTGACGTCGTCCGGCTTCAGGCGCAAAGCCTGGCGGTACTCGGCGATGGCGCCGTCCAGGTCGCCTTTATCCCTGAGCCCGCTGCCGAGATCGTTGTGCGCTTCGGGGTCATCCGGCTGCTGACGAAGGGCTTGGCGGTACTCGGCGATGGCCCCGTCCAGATCGCCCTTACGCCTGAGCGCGACGCCGAGATTGAGGTGCGCTTCGGGGAATTCCGGCTTCAGGCGCAGGGCTTGGCGGTGCTCGGCGATGGCCCCGTCCAGGTCGCCTTTAGGAGTGAGTGCGGTGCCGAGATTGTAGTGCGCTTTTGCGTCGTCCGGCTTCAGGCGAAGGACTTGGCGGTACTCGGCGATGGCCCCGTCCAGGTCGCCTTTATCCAAGAGCACGGCGCCCAGATCGTTGTGCGCTTCGTGATAATCCGGCTTCCAGTATGGCCGGGGTGAGACGATCCACTACTTTCCGTTTCCCGTAGTTTTCAATCTGTTCATAAGGTTGAACCTCGCCTTCCGACGCAAACTGCCAGCCATTCACATCGTTCGCAATCGATACTCTGCGAATAGATATTCAGCGAATCATTCCCGTTCGGACCGTATAGGGAGAATTCGACGGCCCCGTAGATTTGGACTTCCTCTTTGTCAGTTGTCTTGCTTCTGTCGGGAACGCAACTAATGTTGAGCCCCCTAGATTTCAGCACGGTTGGAAGGTGGCTGACGGAGCTGTGAACATCATTCACCCGAAGTCCATTGCTGAAGATGGCGCTCCATCCGGAGCGTGTTTCAGTCAGCAGGTAACGGTCACCTGGGGTCGTGAGGGGCTCTAACGCCAAAAGACTCTCAGACAGAGGTGCGCGAAAGCTCTCATATTCCGACTGTGTGCTGGACTTTTCTTCGAGTTGGTCTTGCCACTCGAGGAATG
>Ga0193727_1001161_pt1 | contig 10855 bp, 8 predicted proteins | sample H2c2metaG_FD_143051 | JGI IMG/M metagenome (GOLD analysis project Ga0193727, IMG submission 143051) | Soil microbial communities from a riparian zone of the East river system, Colorado, United States - H2c2 | ecosystem: Environmental > Terrestrial > Soil > Riparian zone | place: USA: East River...
CTTCTTGGCGCGAGTCTCGACCCGCAGGGGAGCTTCGGCGAGGCGCGAGACGGCGTACAATGCCTCGCCGTCCAACGCTCCTTGAAAGCCGTTGCGAGCCTCCTCCCCGCCATAGGCGACCACCCCCACGTGAAAGTAGTCGCGGACGCCTTCGGCCTTGGAGCAGCTGGTAATGAGCGTGTAGAGTGTCTTATTGAGCACATCCGCCAGGAAAGCAGCCTTGCTCTGTCCGCTTTTCAACCGATGATTCATCGACGCGGACTGGTCCATCACCATCACGATGGCGGTCGGCGACGCACGGCTGATTTCTGCTCGGTAACTCAAGGATCGCACCCCCACGCCGCAACCGCGACCTGCAACAACGGCGACTTGCACGTCGCCAACGGCCTCGACGCAGCAGTGCGACGCTCCGCACGCCAAGGAACGCGCTTCCCGCACCGGAGTTCCACATGATCGGAGGCCATTCGTGATTTTTTGCAAGGCTCGGGATTTTTAAGGCTCGGGATTGCAAGGCTCGGGATATGCAGCATTTCCGCGACCGAGACACGGGCGAATATCGTAAATGAATCAACGATGCCCACCGTGGCCATAGTGCAGGTGGAGCTTGCTGTTGACCGCCTGGGAGATCGTAAGAGATCCGTCCAGGTATTCGCGTGGCGGGAACCCAACGCCCGTTTCCACGTTGGATTTGGATACTTGAAAGGCAATTCAAACGCCGGAGTCACGGCCATGAAACAGATGTTCGATCAGCTCTTGAAATTCTTGCAACAAGGAATTTCTGCGATCTTCCATTTCGTCGAATTGATCTGGATCTGGTCCGTCGACCAGATCAGCAAGCTCATGGCCGTGCCATGGCAGGACTGGCCGCTGCTGAAACAGGTTCTGCTGGTCGTGATTCTGGCTGCAGTGCTCTGGGCGGTTTACAGAGCAGGCTGGGAGCTTTTGGAAGCCGGTGCGGCGATCTTGGCTGCATTCGCGGGCCTTCTGGGCGTGCTCGTTCAAACGTTACCCCAAGTATTTTTAGCGGGAGTTATCGCCCTGGGAGGCGTGTGGCTTGTCAATCACCTCGACAATTCGTCATTGCGGATACCGACTTGGATGCAGGCCAGCGAACAAAATAGCCCGCCGCAAAATCAAAATAGCACGCCGCAAAAATAACCAGGTAGCACACCTCGGGGCCAGTAGTTTTGAGGTCGTTTCCAGCTTTCCAGTAGAGATGTCGGCTGGTTCTTCGGCCCCATTCGCTCAGACGGACGAACGCAACTCTAATTTGCCGGCGCAATGGTAACCTGCGAGGGTGCATCGCGCCGCGGGGCTTCGATGGCTGCTTTCGGCGAGACCGGCGTGGGACGCTTCTCACCGTGGGAGTAATTTGGCACCACCACGCGATGGCGATTCCGGCAAATTAGCCATACCGAAATCAATGGCGGGCTGGGAGGGGCCACGCCTCAGATGAATTGCGCACGACGGCAGAGCAACTCCGTCACACCATCAGATCGTGATGCACATGGGTAACGACAGTGCCCCCCGCATGGTCTGGAACGATACTGAAATTATCAGCTGAGTGTTGCCCCGGCAGAGACAGCTCAGTCGTTTGCGCTCCCTCTGGTCCGCGAGTTCCTGCAGCGTTTTCGCGATGACTGATCGACGCTGGGGCATGGTCCACATCCGCGAGGTCGATGACGCCTGAACCTTCAAAACCGGAAATCTTGTCCTTGAAGTGGAATGAGTCTCCAGGCCCGAGCGTACCGGCAGCCCCTGAGCCAAACACCGCATGGGCAGTTGAAGATGGCTCGAAATCAGGCGCACCGGCGCCATGCATGGGCGCAGTGCCGTGTTCGCTTGCTTCGCCTGAGATCGAATGATTGCCGCCGCCGCCATTCTCCGACGCTTTCAATGCCCTATGATCTTCATTGTTCGCAGCGATGGAGCTCGTTCCAGAATTAATCTTATCGCTGTGAGATGGCACGATCCGGTCACCGTCCTCCAGCGCCAGACCATGCTTGATGAGTTGCAGCTCGGCTCTATCGTCGGCTGCATTCAGCGCGGCGGCACTATGGATCGTGCCACTCTGGGCCATCACGGCTCCGTTGCCGATCGTCATCGCACCGGCGCTGTCGAGCACCAGCGATTGATCGAACGCGAAGTGATTGTCCATCGGCGCCGTAACGTGAACGCGCTGCAGTTCGATTGACTGTCCGCTTGCCAACGTAATCACCGCGTCATCATCGGTGTACTCGGTCGGTTGCGTTCGGACTTCGTCGGAGCTGGTAAATCTGGCATAACCGATCGAATCGATCTGGTCTCGAGCGGCATCGAAGCTGAAGCCCTCTTTTGTTGTTTGCACCGTCCAGTTCCAATCGACGATGAGCGCGCCGTCACTGACGGTCGAGTCAGACGAAACGACCGCACTGGTCGTCGTGACGACGGTCCCGTCCGCCGTTGCGGCCATCCCAAGATCGATCGAATCGCTGGCTAGCACGACGGGCGCCGTGGTCGGCTCGTAGATGAAATCCGACGCCTGAATGGTCACGATCCCCTGCAAATGGATTTCCAGCAGGCCGGAATTGCCGATACTCAGCGTTTGATCTGTCGGATTGACGTACACAATGGTTTGATTCGTCGCGCTGTCATAGAGCCAGGCGATGGTATGCGCCGGCACAGAAGTGCTTGTGGAAGTCAGTGCCAGGATGGCAAGTGCGCCGAGAGCCGCTAAATCGATCCTGTCAGACCCCGATTTAAAATCGGAGATGGTGTCGAACTGGGCCGCATTGGAATCCGCTACGGACAAATAAACGAAACGGTCGTCTCCATTGCTGCCTGTGAGATGGTCCGCGCCAAATCCACCGACGATGGTATCGTTCCCATTATTGGCGTTGATCGTGTCACTTCCCGAGCCTCCGTAGATCGTGTCATCCCCGTCATTGCCTTTGACCGTGTCATTGCCGGAGCCCGCGTAGATAATGTCACCCTTGCCGGTGCCGTTGATGGTGTCATTACCGGCGCCCCCGTAGATTATTTGGCCTTCGTCACCTCCTCCCGCGATGCTGTCGCCTCCAGGAGTCCCATAGACGTACGGCGGATCGGATATTACGTGCGTCCCGGTGGCCAAGTAGTCAAAATCGTTGGGGTCTGCGTCGCTGGCGCCGTGGATGGCGATCGTCACCACTTGGGCGGTGCCATCTACGGTGGTCACCGTGAAGGTGTCGGTCAGCGTGTCGCCGACGTCGAGCGCCTGCACCGCGCTGTTGGCGTTGTCGAGTGTGTAGGTCCACACGCCAGCCGCCGTCATCGTGAAAATGCCATAGCCGCCATCGCTCGCCGTCGGCGACGTAACCGCCGCGAAAGTATTGGGCGTATTGTCGACGTCGGTATCGGTGAGCGTGCCGGTCGCGGTCGGCGTGCCGGGCGTGGCGCCAGCCTCGGTCACCGAGCCGGCCGTGGTGCCGGAAATGATCGCCGTGTCGTTGCTGCCGGTGATGGTGATCGTCACCACTTGTGCGGTGCCGTCCACGGTGGTGACCGTGAAGATGTCGGTCAGCGTGCCGCCGACATTGAGCGCCTGCACCGCGCTGTTGGCGTTGTTGAGCGTGTAGGCCCACACGCCAGCCGCCGTCATCATGAAGGTGCCGTAGCCGCCCGCGCTCGCCTTCGGCGACGTAACCGCGGTGAAGGTGTTAGGCGTATTGTCGACGTCGGTGTCGGTGAGCGTGCCAGTCGCGGTCAGCGTGCCCGGCGTGGCATTGGCGACACCGCCGGCCTCGATCACCGAGCCGGTCGTGGTGCCGGAAATGATGGCCGCGTCGTTGCTGCCGTTGATGGTGATCGTCACCACCCTTGTGGTGCCGTCTACGGTGGTCACCGTGAAGGTGTCGGTCAGCGTTGCACCGGCATTGAGCGCCTGCACCGCGCTGTTGGTGTTGTCGAGCGTGTAGGTCCACACGCCAGCCGCCGTCATCGTGAAGGTACCGTAGCCGCCCGCGCTCGCCGTCGACGTAACCGCCGTGAAGGCGTTGGGCGTATTGTCGACGTCGGTATCGGTGAGCGTGCCGGTCGCGGTCGGCGTGCCCGGCGTGGCATTGGCGACACCGCCGGCCTCGATCACCGAGCCGGTCGTGGTGCCGGAAATGATGGCTGCGTCGCTGGCGCCGTTGATGGTGATCGTCACCACCTGTGCGGTGCCGTCCACGGTGGTGACCGTGAAGCTGTCGGTGAGCGTGCCGCCGACATTGAGCGCCTGCACCGCGCTGTTGGCGTTGTTGAGCGTGTAGGTCCACACGCCAGCCGCCGTCATCGTGAAGGTACCGTAGCCGCCCGCGCTCGCCGTCGGCGAGGTAACCGCCGTGAAGGTGTTGGGCGTATTGTCGACGTCGGTGTCGGTGAGCGTGCCGGTCGCGGTCGGCGTGCCCGGCGTGGCATTGGCGATGCCGCCGGATTCGATCACCGAGCCGGTCATGGTGCCGGAAATGATGGCCGGGTCGTTGGTGCCGTGGATGGTGACCGTGAAGGTCTGATTGGCTGAGAGCGTGCCGTCCGACACCGTGACAGTGAAGCTTGCGGTCGTGGTCGTCGTCAGTGCATTGATCGCGCCACTGTCCGGAACGAAGGTGTAGGCGCCGGTCGTGCTGTTGACATAAAGCGTGCCGTAGGGGCCGGTCTTCGATACGTCATATGTCACCCCGTCCAGCACCGTGTTGCCGGCGGTCCCCCCGCTGATGCCGTAGGTCAGTGTGGCGCCGTCATTGGGACTGCTGGCAAGCAAAGTGCCGCTCGTGGCGGTGAAGAAGTCAAACGCCGCCGTGTCGATTTCGATCGGCCCGGTTACCGCATTCAGCGACGGCGGCGGAGGCGGCGTATTTACGATAAGGATCATCGCGGTTGAGTCGACGAGCCACGGTAGCGGTGGGAGCGAATTTTGCGGCGCTGGAGCGTCGTTAGTCTGAATAAAATTGATGGGTTGCAGCTTTAGCGGGTTGCCGAAGGCAGGGGTGCTGGACCCGTTTGGCCCAAACCCTTTCGCGAAGTTGGCGAGCACGTCCTGTTGGGCCGCCTGTAACTCCGCCATTCGCGTAGCGGTATTTGCGACTTGGTTCACGCTGATCGTGGACCCTTTCGCGCTTAGGACGATTGTCTCTCCAGGATCCTCAACAATGATGTGTCGCGGGATCGCCTCCTTGGTCACCAGCTCGAATGCGCCGTGCTCGAGGTCTTTGTATGTGATGCTGTCGTCATCCAGGAATGTGACGTTCGAGTCCGCGGCCTGGACTTCCTTCAAAATTGAGAAGGTCAGTGCGACGAGCGACAGCATGCCGATCCCGCCGGTATGGGCGCGGCCCCGAATGCTTCCAACAGGCGTGTCGATCCTGAGGCAACCGGTCTTTGCCACCTCGCCGGCAATGAAAGCAAAGGTCCCGCGGGTGACCCCGAACAGGGCCGAATGCGAGCTGCCATTGGAGTCGCAGACGAATTCGTTCAGCACCACGCGAGTGCTGTTGAATAGGTTGAACACGGTGCCGTCGATGAAGCGAATTCCGATCCGCCCGTCGGCTGCGGTCTCGATCACGTCGCCTTGGCAAACCGGATCGCCAACCACGACTTGTACGGCAATGCCGCTCGCACGCCTGAGGGTGCCGCAGCCTATCGTCGTCTGAATATGCCCGATGACGTGGGGAAGCAGGGCCACAACGGCCTTACCCTCGTCCCCGGACTCGACGCGGGACGCAACGAACATTGGCTTCGACCTCGCCTGCTGACCAACTCAGGCCCAGCGTGGTGCCGTAGTCTTTTTGCTCTGGTTTTGCCCGCGCCTTGAGGTCAAATATCTTGGCGCTGGCAGCCCTAGGCTAGCCCGCCGAAACGTCCTGATTCAAAATAACCCCATCAATCCAGGGAGGAGACGCGTTCAGCACGACGCCGACGTGAACTGCTATCGTCACGCCGCGAGGCACGGCCCCCTACCCATAAAACTATTAAATCTTTAAACGTCCAAAATGTCACGCTTTTATTCCGCCAATTTAAGGAATAAAATGGGGTAGCTGGATTAATCAGCAATGAAATTATATGTATTGCGACCCTAGCCCGCGGTTCAAAGAATTATCGGGCGGCCACAGCAACAAGATCTTCTCAGGAAGGGGGGATCATGTGCACACATGCGATTACCGTATTGGTGACAAGTTTCGTTTTGGCGGTAACCAGTGTTTTTGCTGGTCCGGCTCAAGCGCAAAGCGATTCTGCCCGGCCCGCTGTTTCTGATCTCGCATCAAAACCCATTGGAAAAGTTGTAACCGCCACGGGTTCGGTCGCAATTGAACACGCGAGTGCGATGGTCATTCAGGCAAATGTCGCTGGCCAAGCCGGTCAGACGAAGGTTGGTGATCTCGTCTATCTGGGCGATGTGGTCCAGACCGGCGCCGATGGCCGGGTCGGCATTAACTTCACCGATGGCACCTCGTTCAATCTGTCGAGCAGCGCCCGCATGGCTTTGACCGAGTTCGTGTACGACCCAAACGGGAAGTCCAATTCGACCTTGTTCAATCTAACCAAGGGAACGTTCACTTTTGTTGCCGGCAATATCGCGAAGACCGGCGATATGAAAATCGACACCCCTGTCGCAACCATGGGGATTCGAGGTACCACGCCACGCGTCGAAATTTCGGATGATGGGACAGTCAAATTTTCTACCCTTATTGAAGAGGGTAAGAGTAAGCTTGTGAAAAAGCCCGGGGCACCCGCGGCGCAACAACCCGAACAAAACTCCCACCCCAAGTTCAATTTCAACATCTGTCGAGGGTGCTAGGGCTGTCTCTTGGGCGCACGCGTTCTCGGTACAAGCAATTGCCAATCAGCCAGATCCGGGCGTGCCGCGTCCAACCGCCAGAAATCGGCGACCGCGCATTCCCTAATTTCAAGATCGGGAAGCCTGACATGGAATCTAGTGCAAGCGGGCGCATGATCGGCGGCGTGGCGCCTATACTCATCTTGCTGTCGCTCGGGTCACCGGCGGCCGCGCAAAACCCGGCGCAGAGCCCGAAGAAGACTAACTATCTCAGGAATATTGAGGTGTGCAACGGCTCGGATCGCACGTCGCTTGAAGCTCGGATTAATGGATGCACAGCGCTCATCGAGGCTCACGGCACGACGACTGCCTTGACTGTCGCCTATAACAATCGTGGCAATGCCTATACCGCAAAGGGGGACTACGACCGCGCCATCCAGGATTTCGATCAATCGATCAAGCTCAATCCAACTTACGCCAAGCCCTTCAACAACCGCGGTGTGGCTTACTTGAGGAAAGGCGAATACGACCTCGCGATCAAAGCTCTCGATGAGGCGATCAAGCTTAATCCCAGCTACGGCGGAGCCTTCGCCAACCGTGCCGGAGCCTACTTGAAAAAGAATGAGTACGATCGCGCGGCGCGGGACTATGACGAGGCAATTCGTCTTGAGCCCAATCTGGAAGCCGTGTGGAACGGACGATGTTGGACCCGAGCCATTCTCGGTGCGTTGCAGTCGGCACTGGAGGACTGCACCAAAGCGCTTCAGTCGGAGCCGAATAACGCCGCGGCGTATGACTCGCGTGGGTTGATCTACCTCAAGATGGGTCAACTCGGCGCGGCTATCGATGATTATAGTTCTGCGCTGCGGTTCGAGCCGAAGCTCGCGAGCGCGCTCTATGGACGCGGGCTTGCCAAGCTCAAGAAAGGCGACAAAGCTGGCAGCGATAGCGATATCTCAGCGGCAAAGACAATCCAGGCGAAGATCGGCGATGACTTCACGCGCTTTGGCGTGCAGTAGAGACTCAACGTAGAGCTTCGGATTACAGCCACGTCCGCATGGACTGAGGCCGAGGCTGCATCTCGTCCGACGGTCGCTCTGTGGTTTGGCAATCTCTTATTCTTCGGCTTTTCCTCGGTCAACGCCGGCTTCTTGCTTTACGGTCTTCCGAGCCTGATTGCAGTGGGCGCCCGGCGTTCCCCACGCCCTCTTTGGGCGGCAGAGCTAAACAACGCCTCGGGCGCTTCGCGTCGCGAGGTCGCGAACGTGTGTCTGATGGATAAGAGCACGCCACACTCTCAGCCGTCATCGCCCGCGAAAGCGGGCGATCCAGTATTCCGAGGTGCCAGTGATAGAATCGAAAAGCTGCGGCGTACTGGATCCTCCGCCTTCGCGGAGTATGACGGTTGCGGTGACGTCACGTTCCGAATTGTCTTTAGCTGTTTGAAAATTGAATCAGAACTTTGGGCGGCGAGATGGCATTGTGCCGCAACGTCAAAAACACCCGGCGCACCTCGGTCTGGGTTTCCTTCACCCGCGCCTCGAGTGACGAAAAATCCGGGGCGTCGCCGGCCCGCGCCATTACCCGCGTCTGAGTAGACGCCCCGCCTTGGCAAATACGGCCGAATAAGTAGGCTACGGCTGGATTCGCAATTAACTGCAACGGTGTTGTCTATGCGGTGTTTACTTACGCACACGATGTGCCTGCTGACAGCGCTGATCATCGCAGGCGGTGGGACAAATGCGGCCGCCACGCCATTAAGCCCGTTTCGCTATGAAGCTCAGGCGCAGCGACATTGCCCGGCTGACATCGTGGTGTGGCTCGATTTTCGAAAAGGGATCTATTACTTCAAACGGCAGAAACGCTACGCGCAGGGCAACACCGGGAGCTTCGTGTGTCGGGACGAAGCCCGCAGCAACGGCTACCGCCGTTCGTTGCTCGGACTTCGGTAGGCCGATCAACGAACCTAGGGACTTCAAATCTGCCTTGGAAGGGCGCGCGATCGCTGGCTTCAAGAGAATAGGTCAGGTCTGCGGCCGGATCCACGATCCCTCCTTCAACGCTCGCAACATGGCCTGTCAGCGCCTGCCGACCCGATTAACCGGGCCGCCACGATTCATCGGTGTTCCTGGCCGTACTCCAACCCCAGGGGCTCCGACGCCGGGGGTCACCACGGCTCGCGCGACCGGCCGCGGCCGCAGCACGACGCCGGGCCTTACGACGCACCCGACAGGATACGCAACGTATTGGCAGTACACCACGGCGCTTGCCTGTTCGGTGCTTGCGGCCACGAACCCAGTTATCAGCAGCGCCGATAACGCGATTGAAAGCTTCATTTTGGCCTCCTCCATTCGGAACCTCTAAATGATCCCATTGAGCGATCTGCGCTTGATGCAGGTCAAGGTCAGCCCGCTTGGAGTATCGGGCGATAGGATCATGGCCGAACGACGGATGGCCAAACGTCTCGATATGCTGGAAGGGTGTGGCGAAATGCCATTGCGCCCGCCGTCGGTGCGGGGGCTTTTTATTTTGTGGGTCGCGGATGTCCGCGATGAGTCAAAGCCGAAGTGGCGGCATTTTTAGAACACGTCCGCTGTTCCCCCTAACAACGGACACTCGTCGAGGCGGGTGGCACATCTGCTATGTGCCAAAGCTGACATTCGGACTATAGCTCCAGCAATACGTTTCACGGCTGACCGGGCTTCTTACTTCGCCAACGCGACGTGAGTCGGCACAACCGCCAGGCATTTCCGGGCAGGTCGGCGGCGACATGAAATGACTGGGAACGGCCATAGGCGTAGAAATGGCGCTATGCTACGCTTCGGCACCGCGGCGAGGAACCAACTCATGCCGGCCCCTATCAAAGTAGGCAACGTCACCGTCCACCAAGTTGTGGAACAGGAGGGACCGTTCTTCGACATACTGCCGTTCTTCCCGACCCTGACAAAGGAGTTGCTTGAGGAGAACCGCGCGTGGATGCAGCCGAAGTTCATGAGCGCGCAAGACCAGATCGTGCTCTGCGTTCAGAGCTACCTGGTGCAAACGCCACAGCACAACATCTTGATCGACACGTGTGTTGGCAACCACAAGCCGCGACCTGCCCGCCCGTTCTGGAACATGATGAATTCCGATCGGTACCAGAGGGGTTTGGCCGGTACCGGGATCGGCGTCGGCGAAATCGATTTCGTTATGTGCACGCACCTGCATGTCGACCATGTCGGCTGGAACACGCGGCTCGAGAACGGCCGGTGGGTGCCGACCTTCCCCAACGCACGCTACGTGTTCGCTGACCGCGAGCTTGCGCATTGGACGCAGCGCCACAAAGACGATCCGGCAGCATGTCCCTGGATTACTGATTCCGTGCTGCCGATCGTGGCGGCTAACCGCGTCGACATCGTGAAGAGCCTCCACACCTTCAACGACCTCGTCAGCTTGATCCCGACACCCGGCCACACTATCGACCACTACTCGGTGTTGGTCGGCAGACCGGGCGCCGACGCCGTCATCACGGGCGATATGATCCATTCACCGCTGCAGGCGCGCTACCCTGAGATTAGCCAGATGTCGGACTTCGACCCGAAGCAGTCTGGACTGTCGCGGCGCGAGCTATTCGGGCGTTTCTGCGACACCTCCACCCTCATGTGCACGGCACACTTTCCTTCGCCGTCGAGGGGCCGCATTGTGCGCTGGCTTGATGCGTTCGACTTCAAGGTGGAGTGAGCATCGCGGCGCCTAGCGGCGCCACAACGACGGCAGTCATCGTCGCGCGAGTGAGCATCCTTCCTCCCTAAATTACTTCTCCTGGCTGCGTCTTCTACTCCAGACGAGGATACCGCGGTCCAGAGCATTTGGAAGATGCAATTGCTCGCGACCGACTTCCGGTGTGGGTCAATCTCGTCATTCTGACCGTGGGCCGGCCACTTCCGGTCTACCCCTGCCGGCTCAACCGGTCAACGCAACACAGGCGTTAAATCTCTCTGCTGGGGTTTCAAATTGCAAGGTCTCACGTGGTCGTTCGTTTAGCTGACGAGCCACTTTGTTCAGATAGGCTTGCGAGTGCACCGACAAGTCGGTGCCCTT
>Ga0193727_1001162_pt1 | contig 10843 bp, 7 predicted proteins | sample H2c2metaG_FD_143051 | JGI IMG/M metagenome (GOLD analysis project Ga0193727, IMG submission 143051) | Soil microbial communities from a riparian zone of the East river system, Colorado, United States - H2c2 | ecosystem: Environmental > Terrestrial > Soil > Riparian zone | place: USA: East River...
TCGGGAAAAGGGTCGTGGGGTATACCAAGGGAGCAACAGCGACTCAGCACTGGACCGAGCGTCCGCAAGGCGGCGGGCGGTTCGCGATCTGGCTCATCCGCACGATCGGATTGAAGCTCGGACGCGGCTTCGCGCGTTCGATACTGTATCCGATCACGTTGTACTTCTATCTTCGCCGGCCGTTCGAGCGGCGCGTGTCCTACCAGTTTCTGGCGCGAGTGTTCGGCCGGCCAGCGACGGCGCTGGAAGTCATGCGTCACATCCATCGTTTCGCTTCGACCACCCTCGATCGCGTTTTCCTGCTGGCCGACAGCTTCTCGCGCTTCGACGTGCGCATCCACGGGTTGGACGAATTGATTTCGCGCGTCAAACCCGATCGCGGCGTTCTGCTGCTGGGCTCGCATGTCGGCAGCTTCGAAGTGCTGCGCGTTGCGGCAACGAAGACGCCGCAGATCAAGGTCTGCGTGCTCTTCGACCAACAGCAGGCGCGCGCTCTGACCGAGCTGCTGAACGCGATCAATCCGGAGATTTCGCAGAACGTGATCGACGCATCCGGCAACGGTATGGACATTGCGCTGGCGCTCGGCGGCGCGATCGCCGAGGGCAAGGTGGCGGCGCTGCTCGGCGATCGCGTGCGCGGGCGCGAACGCACGGCCGTGGTCGATTTCCTTGGCGCGCCGGCAGCGTTTCCGGTTGCACCGTTCCGGATGGGTGCGCTGCTGCATTGTCCGATCGTGCTGTGCTTTGGCATGTATCGCGGCGGCAATCGCTACGATCTGTTCTTCGAACTGTTCGACGAGCATCTCGAGTTGCCGCGGCGCGGCGGCGAGATGGAACTTCGCGGTGTCGTGCAGCGCTACGTGGCGCGCATCGAGCACCATGTCAGGGACGATCCGTACAACTGGTTCAACTGGTACGACGTCTGGGACCTGCCGATCGCCAGCGATCAGGCAGCGGTCGGTGCAGACCAGGCGCAGGCGGCCGTTCAGCCGTCCTGCGCCGCGACGATATCGCACCGCACAGCGTGACCACGCTTCGCGCCGGCGTGGCCTCTCAATCCATGCCGTTGCGGAACACGGCGTCGGGGAGCATGCGCATGTTGTGCACGTCGGTCCACAACGAGCCGTTGGTTCCGGTTCCCTCGTTCGCCCAGTTGACGATCGTGATCGGGATGTCGTTCGTGGCGGGCAGCGGTTCGTTGTTGCCCTGGCCGTCGACGAACAGGCCATGATCGCTCATGCACTGGAACAGCTTCTGCAGGTCGATCGAGTAGCGCACATCCTCGTGCAGCGCGAGGCTTGGGACGTTCATGCCGCAGTAGCCTTCGAGATCCTCAGCGCGCGATGACACGAAGATTGCGCCGGGAAAATACGCGCTGTCCATGAAGCGCCAGTCCCACGGAATCGTCGCGAGCGTCGGCGCGGCGATGTAGCTGCCGGATGCCTCATGGAACAACGCGATCTGGATTGCCTTCGGATGCGGTCCCCAATTCGCGAATACCTGGAACCAGAACACGATGGTCGATTGCTGGTAGGGCGACACCGGCTGCGGCAGCTGGCTTTCCCACAGGCGTGCGTCGAACTCGAGCACTGTGGCCCCTTCCGGCTTCGAGGGATTCAACGTGCCGGGATTTCCGCCATTGCCGTGCCCGGAAAACGCGCCGATGGCGAGGAATGGATTGCCACCGACCTGCGGATCCGGATAGTTGAAATTCAGCACCAGGTGCGCGCGCCAGAACGTGTCGCCGGGCAGGTTGTCGTCACCGTGCAACGCGTTGAAGCCCATCATGCCGAAACCGGGCCAGACGTGGGGCTGTGATACGTCTGGCGGCCCGGAGTTGCTGAGGCTGTCGGCACTTTCGTCGTTGAGCGTCAGCGTCCAGTAGTTCGGGCAGGTTCCCGGGAGGCACGCCTCCGACCAGTTGATGCTCCAGGCATTGGATTGCGAGAAGACCGAGTGCAATATCGGACACGGATTCTGACCGTAGTGACAGTCGCTGATGCGCAGCGGATTTGACGATGTGCCGGCATTTGCGTCGACGTAATCGGTTCGCACGACGGGGACCTGCACGAATCCCTGGTCGAAGAGACCGTCGGCGTACGCGTTGCCGCCCACGAGGAGCGCGAAGAGAGAAGCCCGGAAGCGGCCGTAAAAGCCCTGGTGGCGCATTGGATCTCCCTGGAAAATTCGGACCGTGCCGGTCGTACAGGAATGTAGCAGCCGGCACGGAGAAGGTAGCGGGCGATTGGACTAGTCCGTTTGACCGTTCATTCAGGATGTCGGTTCCTGCGAACAAGTGCGGTATTTGCCATCGCAACCGTGCGCCAGGCAGAGCGGTTTGAGCGCGCAGAGGATGCAACGCCTCCTTTGCCGGCGCCAGCTATCATCCGGTTCAGGATTCGACTCGTGGTCGTGTGTTTGGAGTCGTGTGTCTCTGTTCGATCGACGCGCACGCGTGACGATTTCTACGCAGAACAAACTTTGGCGTAGCCACATCAAGGCGGAAAACCATGACTGCGCAGAGAACGACTACAACCTTCGGTTGGCGCGTGTACGGCTTGGGCGTGATCGCGTTGGGCCTCGTGTGCCTGGCATTCGGAGACTTTCATCCGGGGCAGCCGGTGCCGAAGGATTTCCCGTATCGCACTGCCTTGGCTTACGCGGCCGCTGCGTTCATGTTCGTTGCCGGTATGGCCGTCGAGTGGCGCCGGACCACGGCTTTGGCGGCTGTGGCGCTCACCACCTACTTTGCCCTCGTCGTCGTCATCCTGATGAACGGCCATGTGCTTCTCGCGCACTACACCGAGTTCGGGCCCTACGAAAGTTTCGCCATAGAGCTTGCCATCGCGGCGGGCGGGCTGGTCGTCTACGCCGCCACCGCAAGGATCGACGCGGCGCTGGCTTCACGTCTCACGCGCCTGGCTCAGGTGGCGTTCGGAGTTTGCGCTCTGATATTCGGCGCGGCGCATTTTGTGTATATGAACCTGACCGCGCCTCTCGTGCCGAAATGGCTGCCGCCTTCACAAGAGTTCTGGGGCTATGCGACCGGGGTTTTCCACATCGCCGCGGGTGTTGCGATCCTGACGGGCGTGCAGGCCCGTCTGGCCGCGATCCTTCTGACGGTCATGTTCGCATGCTTCACTCCGCTGGTGCACGTGCCGATGCTGCTGGCCAATCCCTCGAGCCATTGGATCTGGAACGAGAACGCGGTGAATATCGCCCTCGTCGGCGCCGCGTGGGTCATCGCAGACTCGCTGGCACGGCCGAGACGCTAGCACGGTCGCCCGGATGAAGCGCAGCGAAATCCGGGATTATTCGCCAACTCCTCGACGTCGCTGCGGCCGTAAAGAGAATTCGCTTCCTCGCGCTTAGCCGATCGCGCACGACCGTGCGTTTGCCATCCCCGGATTCCGCTGCGCTCCATCCCGTCTGCGTATCTGACGGAAAACTCGGCAATACAATAATAGAAGAGTGGATTTTTTTGAAAAGTGTACTCCGACCACTATTTGAGTGGGATTGCCCGCAGCTGGCCAAACCACGTGTGCCTTGCAGCACGACGGCATCCGGCAAGCAATGGACCTGCGACAACAGCGGACATCTGGCACTTTCACCAGCTCGATTCATCCGCCGTTGGGCCAGCACGGCTGAGAATCGCCGCGAACCTGAAACAGGTAGCAAGCAAGCGGAATGCCGACGGCGCGAAGGAGCACGTTCGCGACTGACAGTGATTGGATATCAGTGAAGTGCTCCAGATCCAAGACCGCCGACAGGTGTGATCCATCCAACTCAATAATAAGGAGAATTCTCATGCGCAAGCACGTCAATGTTCTGGCAGGGCTCGCCTTTGCGGCGGCAATGTTGCAAGGCTGCAATCAGCAGGTCGATTCCGCCGCCAAGGTTCAGGCCGACGTTGCAAAAGCGGAAGCCGACGGCCAGAAGAAAGTAATCGACGCGCAAGCGAACCTCGATCAGGTGGTTGCGCAGAACAACAAGAACCTGGTCGGCACGCAGGCCGACGCGCAGAAGGATGCGAGCACCGATCCGAATGCGCCGCCGCCGGCAGCCAGCGCCGATGTCGCCAAGGCGCGCAGTGACGCTGAAGTCAAGGTTGCCGATGGACAATACGGCGTGGACAAGGCCAAAGCCGAAGCGGTCAAACAGGTCGCGGACGCGCGTTGCGAGTCGCAGGCTGGTGATGCGAACAAGCAGTGCCTGGCGACTGCAAAGGCCGACTATGACTCGGCGGTCGCAGCGGCGAAAGCCAAGAACGACGAAGTGCACGCTGCTCACAAGTAGTCCGGCTCGGACGAGGCAGTCGGTACGTCCGCGTTCACTGGCAACTGCCAGCGAACGCGCCATGCATTTCAACGATCGCTAAGGAGTTTTTTATGCGCGTGTTCACACTACTGGCCCTGGGATTCCTCGCCGCTGCAGCTACCGGCTGCACGAACAACACAAAGCCGACCGCTCAGACGTTCACCTACGACTGCTCGGGACTGGGCAAAGGCTGGGGAGACTGCACCGAAAAAGCGGACGCGCAGTGCGGCGCCCACAACTACACAACCGTGTCGCAGAAGGGCGACGCGGAGGGAAAGGGCACCAGCGGCAACACAGAAATGAAGCGCACCCTGGTGGTTACCTGCAAGCACTGAGCTCGAGGCTGCAGGATGCGGCGAGGAAGCACATCGATCGCGCGTGCCTATGCGGTTCGCGATGCTCACCGCATCCTGCCGTGAACGGCTGTTGGATGCGCTGACGAACGAAGCGCATCGATCGCGCCTGACCTTTGTTCTCGATCGACAATACGCAGCGTCACGATCTTCCGCTTCAGGTTCTGATGTATTCGACGCGCGGCATGTTCGCGTGAACGAACGGCAGAACGCGTCGGTGGGCCATCAGCCTCCAATCTACCCGCCCTACAGGCGCCGCAGGCCACGTAGGCGTCAGTCGCCAGCGACCTGTTTGGCTTCGATAGCGGTCCAGTCGCTCTGCCGCTTCGGATCACAATGATCGCGGTGGCAGACGAGAAAGTCGGTGATCGGGTGGATCTCCCACAGGGACATGCGGTCCGGCTCGTCCTTGAACGGATGGTCCGGATCGTCGCTGACGTAGTGAACCTTGTCGTACGACAGACCGCCTTCGACCAGAACCTGCGTGCCCTTCGCCTGAATCTCCTTCAGCGCCTCGATCGTCCAGGCAGCCGGCCGCGCCTGCGGAACCATCTCGACGACGATGCCCTTGAACTCCGTGTCGCCCGGTGCGGCGACGACGGGAATGTGGAAATCGTTATCGTAGGGTTTTGTCAGATTGCAATTGACCGACTCGCCGGCACCGTTGACGTGCAGGCCGTCCTGGCCTTTCGGAATGTAGGCGACGAGGCGTACCAGATCTCCTTCGGAGACGCTGCCAGCGGACACCTTCAGATCCGTCAGCTTCTTGTGGCCGTGCGGAGTCAGGTCGTAGGGACCCTGGCCGGCTTTTTCGTCGGCCTGCTTCTGAAGTGATTTCAGATCGTCGAACGTCAGCAGCACGGCCGCCTTGCCGCCCTCGGGCCGCGTCTTCTTCATCTCGTTTGTCTCGGCCTCCCACGATCCCTCCTTCGCACAGCCGCGCGCCGGGCAGCCGTCGAGCGTCGGTGCGCATACCTGGTTGTCGGGATCGTCGTGCGCGCCGCCATGCTTGTGTTCGTGCGTGATGCGCACGTCGTTCGCGTCGATCCAGCCGGTCGGTCCCTTGTCCTGGCGAACGACACGGTAGAAGCCGCCGCTGTCCATGTGCGCCGCCCAGACCAGGGTGGTGCCCTTGGCGACTGCGAATGTCGTCTCTGCGTTCGCGGCAGGGTGCGAGCGCACCGGCGCGTCACGCACGCTCTGCACCAGATCGACATCGTACGATTGGCACACGCCGGCAAGCGGCAGGCCGAAAACCATTGCTGCTGATGCGAATACGCCGAGGCGACGAGCCGACCCGAGTTGCATGTGCGTTCCTCCTGTGTTGTGCGTGGCTCGCGCCAGCGTTGCAGCACATTGCCGTTTCCGGCCCAAATCGATGATGAATCCGGCGCGCCCGGGCACGTGCGCAGCGAAACATGTTCAGCCGCCGTTGCTGCAATTTGTCTTGGGTACCAGCGAGTCAGACCGCCTTACCCGCTCATTCGCAGTGCATCTGTCAGAACGACCGATGACGCTTTCGCAAGAAACTCGTTGCCAGGTCCCATCCGGCAGAAACCGATGCGGGGATGCCGATCGGCATGGGCAAAACGCGCGCCGGCTCGCGTATGCTCGCGCGACCCCGCAGTCCGGAGACGCTTCGTGTCGAGAACCTTCCGCATCTGTTCACTGCTGCCGGCGGCGCTGTCGCTCTCGCTGACAATCGCTGCACCGCTGCGCGCGCAAGAAGCGGCGGACGCCAAACACGCCGCCGACCAACCTGCACCCAAGGCGCCGGACTCCAAACCGGCCGAACCCAAAGCGGCCGAGTCGAAAAAGTCCGACGCGGATGCGAAGAAGCCCGACGCCGGCCCGATGAAGGCCGACACATTCAAGGGTCTCTCCCTGCGCAGCATCGGCCCAGCCATGGTGTCGGGGCGCATCGCCGACCTCACGGTCGATCCGACGAACAAGAACATCCGCTACGTCGCCGCCGCGACCGGCGGGCTGTGGAAAACCACGAATGCAGGCACGACGTGGAAACCGATCTTCGACGACCAGGGCTCGTACTCGATCGGCAGCGTGACGATCGATCCAAAAAATCCACTGACGATCTGGGTCGGCAGCGGCGAGAACAACTCGCAGCGCGCCGTGCAGTACGGCGACGGCGTGTACAAGTCGCTCGACGGCGGCACGACCTGGAACAACATGGGGCTGAAGACCTCGGAGCACATTTCGACGATCGCGATCGATCCGCGCGACTCGAATGTCGTCTGGGTCGCGGCGCAGGGTCCGTTGTGGAAAGACGGCGGCGAGCGCGGCCTGTACGTCACGCGCGACGGCGGCAAGACCTGGACCAAGGCGTTCGAAACCTCGCCGCATACCGGCGTGACCGAAGTGTTTCTCGATCGGCGCAATCCCGACATCATGTTCGCGACGACCTATCAGCGCCGGCGCGCCGTGTGGACGCTGATCGACGGCGGCCCGGAATCTGGCTTGCGCAAGTCGACCGACGGCGGCAAGACCTGGCGCAAGATCACGAACGGCATGCCGAAGGGCGACATCGGCCGCATCGGCATGGCGATCTCGCCGCCGAAACCCGACACGATGTACGCGATCATCGAAGCGACCGGAAAGGAAACCGGCATGTATCGTTCGGTCGACGGCGGCGAGAACTGGGAGAAGCGTTCCGACTACGTCAGCACCAGCCCGCAGGCCTACAACCGGATCGTGGCCGATCCGAATGTGGCCGATCGCGTGTACTCGATGGATACGTGGATGAACGTCAGCGACGACGGCGCCAAAACGATGCGCAAAGTCGGCGAGAAGCACAAACACGTCGACAACCACGCGATGTGGATCGATCCCGACGACAGCGATCACCTGCTCGCCGGCTGCGATGGCGGCATCTACGAAAGCTGGGACCGCGGCGCGACCTGGAAGTGGAGCGAGAACCTGCCACTGTCGCAGTTCTACCGCGTCGGCCTCGACAACGCGCAACCGTTCTACAACATCTATGGCGGCACACAGGACAACAACTCGATCGGCGGCCCGTCGCGCAACCGCTCGGCCAATGGCATCGTCAATTCCGACTGGTTCATCATGGTCGAAGGCGACGGCTTCCAGCCGGTGGTCGATCCGACCGACCCGAACGTGATCTATGCCGAGTCCCAGCACGCCGGCATCGCGCGCTTCGACAAGCGCACCGGCGAGACCGTCGACATCCAGCCGCAGGCCGGCGCGAACGATCCGCCGCTGCGCTGGAACTGGGACTCGCCGCTGCTGATCAGCCCACATTCGCACACGCGCCTGTATCTGGCGGCGCAGCGCCTGTTCCGCAGTGACGATCGCGGCAACACGTGGACGCCGGTCAGCGACGATCTCACGCGCCAGATCAATCGCAACGAGCTGCAAGTCATGGGCCGCATCTGGGGCCCCGATACGATAGCGAAGAATGCGTCCACGTCGTTCTACGGCAACATCGTCGCGCTGTCGGAGAGCACGCAGAAGGAAGGACTGCTCGCGGTCGGCACCGACGATGGCCTGGTCCAGATTTCGGAGAACGGCGGTGGTGCGTGGCGCAGGATCGAGCGCTTCCCCGGCGTGCCCGAGCGCACGTACGTATCGCGCGTGCTGTTTTCGCAGCACGACACGAACTCGCTGTACGCCGCGTTCGACAATCACAAGGCGGGCGACTTCAAGCCGTACGTGCTGAAGAGCACGGACCTCGGCAAGAGCTGGACTTCGATCACGTCGAACCTGCCGGAGCGCGGCGGCGTGTATGCCGTGGTCGAGGATCCGGTCAAGCCCGGTTTGCTGTTTGCCGGCACCGAATTCGGCTTGTACTTCACGCCCGACGACGGCAAACGCTGGATCCAGCTCAAGGGTGGCATGCCGATCATCCAGGTGCGCGATCTGGCGATCCAGAAGCGCGAAAGCGATCTCGTCGCCGCGACATTCGGACGCGGCTTCTACGTGCTCGACGACTATGCGCCGCTGCGGGAAATCAACGACGCGGCGCTGGCGAAGGATGCCGTGCTGTTTCCGGTCAAGCAGGCTTTCACCTTTGCGCCGACCTCACCGTTCGGTGGCACCGATGCCGGCTCGAACGGCGACCAGTTTTACAGTGCGCCGAATCCGCCGCTCGGGGCGGTGTTCACTTACTACCTGAAGAGCGAGCTGAAGACGCGCGCGAAGACGCGCCAGGATGCGGAAAAGGAACTCATCAAGAAGAACGCCAATGCCGACACGCATTATCCGTCGTGGGACGAACTCAAGCGCGAACTGCGCGAGGAAGCGCCGACCGTCGTGCTGACGGTCAACGACGTCGACGGCAACGTCGTGCGCCAGATCGAGGGACCGGCGAAGGCCGGGATGCAGCGCGTGTCGTGGGACCTGCGTTATCCGCCTTCGGCGCCGACGGATCTGGCGACGCACGAACGTGATCCGTGGGATCCGGCACCGACCGGGCCGCTGGTCGCGCCCGGCAAGTATCGCGTCGCGCTGGCCGAGCGCATCGAAGGCAAGCTCGTGGCGATTGGCGAGCCGCAAACGTTCGATGCCGCCCCGCTTGGTGGCGATACGCTGCCGCCGGGCGACCGCGGCGCATTGCTCGCGTTCCAGATCAAGACCGGCAAGCTGCAACGCGCCGTGCTCGGTGCCGTCAGCGCCGCCGGTGAAGCGCAGACTCGAATCAATCATCTGAAAAAGGCACTCGCCGACACGCCACGCATTGCCCCGGCGCTGCAGGACCGCGCGCGCAGCATCGAGGCGAAATTGAAGGATATCCAGGAATCGCTCAGCGGCGATCCGGTTCGCGGCAAGTACAACGAGCCGCGACCGAACGCAATCGCCGACCGCGTCAACCAGATCGTTTCCGGCCACTGGAATACGACCGCTGACGCGACCACGACGCATCGTCGCAACTACGAGATTGCGGCGCAGCAGTTCGGTCCGGTGCTGGAACAACTCCGCGCCTTGATCACGGTGGATCTGGTTTCACTGGAGAACGCCGCGGAAGCCGCCGGCGCGCCGTGGACGCCGGGCCGGGTCCCGACATGGAAGGAGTAGCGAGCCGCAAGCGCTCTTAAGCCCTCCCCTTCAAGGGGAGGCTGGGGTGGGGATGGTGTCGGTCCCGCGAAGGCAGAGGCGCACTCGGGGATCGGCTTGGACGGCCCGTTGCGTCAACCCTCGTCAAGGCACCGGCGTCAGCGCGTCGGTACCCACTACGGTCGTCCACTCGCGAACGCGCCAGGCCGTGACCAAACCGTTGCGCACGTACGGATCTTCCTGCGCAAATCGCTCGGCCACGGCGTGACTGTCTCCAACGAAAAGCAGGACCGCGCTGTCGACCGGATCGGCGAGTGCGCCGCCAAGGATCAGATCGCCACGCGCCTGGGCAGCACGCGCGAACTTGAAATGCTCCGGCCGCAGCGGCGCGCGACGTTCGAGATAATCGGGTATGAAATCATAGAAGAGCAGGAAGTGCTTCATCGAAACTCCGTGCGGAATCACCATCGGTCGGTGTGACGGCGATGCACTCCGCACCTCCGCGGTAAATTGAAAGAGATGTTCGGCCGCATGGCCGGTATTGTCAATCAAGCTGCCGCAGTTTCCGGTAGTGTCTCCGAGCTGCGTCACGGAAGCGGGTAGCTTGCATGACCGCACCCAATTGCCGTCATTCCCGCGAACGCGGGAATCCATCTTGATCCCGCCCTTTTCCCCCTTCTTAGAGCAGAGCAACATGGATCCCCGCTTTCGCGGGGATGACGACCCTTTTATTGAATCTGTCGGGCGCGAGATACTCCAGTAAACGTCAAACTGCTCTTGCCTCTCCAGCAAAGCTGGGGGACTCAGTGTTGTCTAGATGGAAGGTGCCGGCAGAAACTCCGAAGCTCAACACGTACGGGGCTCAACTGCGCGATGAAAAATGGGCCGCCATGATTTCGCCAATATTCGACCCCGCCTTCGACCGAACCTGCGCCGATCATTTGGCGTTGCGTATCTTTCGGGGAGTCGACATCATGAAATGCGCCAGGATATTGCTTGTTCTCGTGCTCGTGCTCGTTGCCGGTTGCGATGGCCCGTTCCGTACTCCGTGGCATGCTGAGACGCTGGCGTCCGGCAGCACGATCAAGGTCACTTCATTCAACCTCGTCTGGGGCGCCGAACACGACGAGCACACCCTCGGCCAG
>Ga0193727_1001163_pt1 | contig 10836 bp, 12 predicted proteins | sample H2c2metaG_FD_143051 | JGI IMG/M metagenome (GOLD analysis project Ga0193727, IMG submission 143051) | Soil microbial communities from a riparian zone of the East river system, Colorado, United States - H2c2 | ecosystem: Environmental > Terrestrial > Soil > Riparian zone | place: USA: East River...
CTCCGCTGCCCAGGGCCAGTTCGGCAACCTGATTTTCGGCTTCGCGGTGACCGAAGCGCTCGGCATCTTCTCGCTGCTGATCGCGCTGCTGCTGCTGTTCGCGCTTTAATTTATTTGCGCATATTCTGATCGCAAAACCGGTATCCACTTTTGCGGAATACGCGCTGATCCATCACCGATCTGGCCGCTGAGATCCGTGACCCGGACCGCAATCGGCCGAACAGGAGAAGCCCGTGGCTGAGAGTCATGGCAACGCAAAGGGCTCGACGGCCCATACCGAGGCGGACGGCGGCCACAAGGCCCCGTTTCCGCCGTTCCAGAAGGACACCTTTGCTTCGCAACTGGTGTCGCTGCTGGTGGCCTTCGTCGCGCTTTATCTGATCGTCTCGCGAATTGCGCTGCCGCGCGTCGGCAGCCTGCTCGACGAGCGCCAGAACAAGATCGAGGGCGATCTGGCCGCGGCGCAAAAGCTGAGGGACGAGTCCGACGCCGCGCTGAAAGCCTATGAGAGCGAACTCGCCGCCGCGCGCTCGCGCGCGCAGGCGATCGGCGCCGAGACCCGTGAGAAACTGAACGCGGCCTCCGAAGCCGAACGCAAGACGCTGGAAGAGCGGCTGTCGGTCAAACTCGCCGAAGCCGAGAAAACCATCGCCGCGACGCGCGAGGCGGCGATGAAAAACGTCCGCAGCATTGCCTCGGACGCAGCTATCGCGATCGTGCAGCGGCTCACCGGCGTGGCGCCCGACCGCCGCTCCGCGAACAAGGCCGTTGACGCGACGTTGAAGGGATAACGAGAGATGTTCTCCGAGCCGGAATTCTGGGTCGCCGTCGCCTTCGTCATCCTGATGGGCGTGTTCGCTTACTTCGGCATCCACCGCACCGTGCTGACGACGCTGGATCATCGCAGCGACCGCATCAAGGCCGAACTCGACGACGCGCGCCGCCTCAAGGAAGAGGCCGCCAAATTGCTCGCGGAATACAAATCCCGCCACGCCAGCGCCGAACGCGAGGCCCAGGACATCATCGCATCGGCGAGGGCCGAAGCCGAGCGCATCGCGTCCGAGGCCAAGGCCAAGATGGAAGATTTTGTCGTGCGGCGTACCAAGACCGCCGAAGGCAAGATCGCTCTCGCCGAAGCGCAGGCGCTGGCCGATGTGCGCGCGGCGGCGGCCAATGCCGCGGTCGCCGCAGCCTCCACGATCCTGACGAAATCGGTCAAGGGCAATATCGCCGACGATCTCCTGGCCAAGGGTATTGCTGAAGTTCGCGAAAAGCTGAACTGACGGTTTCGATCGCAAAAACAAAAGCCGATGCGAGGATATCGCGCCGGCTTTTTTGCTGAGGTCATCGCCCGGCTTGACCGGGCGACCCAGTATTCCAGAACCTCAGCGGTAAGCCCGCAAAGGCGCGGCGTCCTGGATACCCCGCATGTTCGCGGGTATGACGGCTTTGCATGTGTCAGACGACATGCGCCAACAGAATGGCGCCGCTTACCTCTTCTTCGTCGCTCGCGCCTTCGGCTCCGGCTTCAGCGCCTGCGGATCGAACCTCGACCGCCGGCGGATTTCCGGCCGGACCGGCAATGACGCGGCCCTGAATGCCGATTCGCGCGGTGATCTGGCCGCCGTTCAGCGTACAATCGCGTGCGGTGCGCGTGATCGTCGCCTGATAACGCAGATCATTGCCGATCGGCTGCTTGCCCGGCGCCGCCACCGCATAGGTGGACGCGCCGGCGCGAATGCTCACCGAGGGGCAGCTCAGTTCATTGTCCACCGCCGGTGGCGGCGCCTCACCGACGGCTTGCGATTTCGAGCCGAACAGCTGGCCGAACCTGTCGCTGATCGATGGGCTGGAATCGGACGAGGCGCCGAACATGCTGCCGCCGCCGCAGCCGGACAGGACGCCCGCAACGGCAAGCGCCAGCGCAACGCGCAGACGGCCCGCCCGACCGGCGCCCATCGTCCGCATCATCAGCGTGTTACGCATCATCCGGATGTCCTCGATCTACCCACGCATTCAGCACCCGCGAAGGGCGCACGCGTTCGCGCGTTATAACAGCGCAATGCCGGCGAACCCAAGGCTCGAAAAAAAAGCGCGGATCACTATCTCGAAACAAGGTTAGCCGCGAAAATCCTCGTGCAGCAGGCCGAACAGCAGGTGGTCCTGCCAGACGCCATTGATGCAGAGATAGCGTCGCGCCAGACCTTCGCGGTTGAATCCGCATTTCTCAAGCACCCGGATCGACGGCGCATTGGAGGGAATGCAGGCGGCCTCGACGCGGTGAAGATTGAGTTCACCGAACAGCGACGGCAGCAGCACGCGCAGCGCCGACGTCATGTAGCCGCGATGTGCATGGGGCTGCCCGACCCAGTACCCGATGGTTCCGGCCTGCACGATGCCGCGGCGGACATTCGCCAGCGTGATGCCGCCGATCATCGCACCATCGGATTCGCGGAACACGATGAATGGATAGGATCTGTCGGCGGCGACGTCTTCGGCATAGCGGCGCAACCGCCGCCGGAAGCCCGAACGCGTAAGATCATCGGACGGCCAGATCGGCTCCCAGGGCGTCAGGTATTCCCGGCTGTATTCGCGCAAATGCGCCCATTGCAGAAAATCGGACATCTGCGGCGCGCGCAGCAGCAGGCCATGCCCGCGCGGCGCAAGCGCCGCAGGTCCGCTGGATGGCAAACGGAACAGAGCCATGTGTGATACTCCCCTGCGCCCAGACCCCGGCGCCGCAATGCGTACCCTATTGTTTGAGCATGATCTCCGGGCAAACGCTTCGCGTTTGCCCCGAGGGAAAACCGGTACCCACCCTCGGGTCAAGCCCGAGGGCATGCTTTTCCGGATCATGCTCTAATGAAGCAGCGTCTTCGCCTTCGACCTGGTCAATCCTTCCGCAAAAGCCACCGCCGTGTCCAGACCCCTTCCGCTGCCAAGCGCGACCACCGCCGGACGGCTGCGCGACAGCAGGCCCCGCGCGGCATTCCGTGTCGATTCAACGCTCACAGCATCGATCCTGGTCACCAGCTCTTCCACCGTCAGAGGGCGCCCATAGGCCAGAACGTGGCGCGCCAGCTGTTCGGCGCGCGAACTGCAGCTTTCCAGCGCCATCAGCAGCCCCGCCTTCATCTGCGCCTTGGCGCGCGCGACCTCGGCTTCGGTCAATGTTTCGACGGCGTCGTTGATGACATCGACGATCACTTCCATCATTTCCGGCGCATCGCCGGGGTCGGTGCCGGTATAGAGCCCGAAAAACCCGGTGTCGCTGTAGGGCGCATGGAAGGTGTAGATCGAGTAGCACAGCCCGCGCTTCTCACGCACCTCCTGGAACAGCCGCGACGACATCCCGCCGCCGAGCGTGTTGGTGAAGACCTGCAACGAGAACAGCGACACATCGGTCTGCGGCACCCCTTCCAGCGCCAGCGTCAGATGGGCCTGCTCGAGCTCGCGGTGCACCACGCGGGAGCCGCCCTTGCCGAACATCGCCGCTTGCGGCTTTGGTGCGGCCACGCCGCCGAAGCTCGCAAACCGCTCCGCCACTTCCTCGACCACCCGCTTGTGATCGATCGCGCCGGCGGCCGCCACCACCATGTCCGGACCGCGATAATGAGTCGAGAGGTAGCCGCGCAGCGTATCGCGGCTAAAACCCTTCAAGGTCTTGGCCGTGCCCAGCAACGATCGCCCCATCGGTTGATCCGGGTAACAGAGCTCGTTGAGATGTTCGAACACCACGTCGTCGGGCGTATCCTGCGCCGCACCGATCTCCTGCACGATCACGCTCTTCTCGCGCTCCAGCTCGTCCGGCACGAAAGACGGATTGGCGAGAATGTCGGCGAGCACGTCGAGCGCCAGCGGCACATCGGCCTTCATCACCCGGGCATAATAGGCCGTGGTTTCGGTTGACGTGCCGGCGTTGAGATCGCCGCCGACCGCCTCGATTTCCTCGACGATCTCGCGCGATGAGCGCCGCGTGGTGCCCTTGAACGCCATGTGTTCGAGCAGATGCGAGATGCCATGCTCGTTCGGCTTTTCGTCGCGGCCACCGACTCCGGCCCACACCCCGAGCGCCGCGGTTTCGAGATGCGGCATGCTATCGGTGATCACGGTGAGGCCGGAGGGAAGTTTGGTGACATCGACGCTCATCCGGCAACTCCTTGCTTCGCGGCGCGGCTGACCGACAGCACGAACCGTTCGACTTCAACCTGATCGTTCTTCATGACCTTGATGTGCTCGGGCTTGGTCATCAGGCCCTCCAGCCACGGCGGCAGCTCCGGACGTACGCCGCAGGCAGCCTCCACCGCATCGGGAAATTTCGCGGCATGGGCGGTCGACAGCACGATATTCGGAATTTTCGAATCCGAGGTGTCGCGATCGGCTACCGCCAGCGCCACCGCGGTATGCGGGTCAACGAGATCGCCGGCCTCGCGCCAGGCGGCGCGGATCGCCGCACTGGTTTCGGTCTCGTCGGCACGCCCGGCGTCAAATTCCTCGCGGATCGCCGCCAATGTCGCGTCGGGCAGTACGAAGCGCCCGGACTGCCTCAGCGACGCCATCAATCTGCGCACGCTGGCCGCATCGCGGCCGCTCGCCTCGAACAGCAGCCGCTCGAAATTCGACGAGATCTGAATGTCCATCGACGGCGACGCGGTCGCGTGAACCTCGCGCACTTCGTAAATGCCGGTCTTGAGCGTACGCGGCAGGATATCGTTGACGTTGGCGGCGATCCGCAGCCACCGGACCGGCAAGCCCATTCGCTTGGCGACGTAGCCGGCGAAGATGTCGCCGAAATTTCCCGTCGGCACGGTGAAATCCACCGTCCGCAAGGGCGAGCCGAGGGCGACCGCGGACGTGAAATAATACACGACCTGGGCGACGATCCGCGCCCAGTTGATGGAATTGACGCCCGATAGCGCGACCGCATCGCGAAAGCTGTGGTGATTGAACAGCCCCTTCACGATCGCCTGGCAATCGTCGAAGGTGCCTTCGACCGCAAGCGCGTGAACGTTGCTGGCGCCCGTCGTCGTCATCATCCGCCGCTGCACGTCGGAGATTCGGCCGTGCGGAAACAGCACGATCAGATCGACATTGTCGGCACGCGCGAACGCATCGACCGCGGCGCCGCCGGTATCGCCCGAGGTTGCGACCACGATGGTGGTGCGCTGCGCGCGCTTGGCCAGCACATGATCCATCAGCCGCGAGATCAGCTGCATCGCCACGTCCTTGAACGCGAGCGTCGGGCCGTGAAACAGTTCCAGCACGAATTGATTGGGGCTCATCTGACTGAGCGGCACCACCGCCGGATGGCGGAAGGTGGCATAGGCCTCGTTGGCCATGCGGCCGAGATCGGCGTCGGAAATCTCGGCCCCGACAAACGGGCGGATCACATCGACCGCGACTTCCCAATAGGGCCGGCCGAAGAATCCGGCGATGACCTCGGACGAGAGCTGCGGCCACGCTTCAGGCACGTAGAGGCCGCCGTCGCGGGCAAGCCCGGTCAGCATCACGTCGCAGAAACCTAAGGCCGGGGCCTCCCCCCGCGTCGAGATATACCGCGTCAAACCGCCCTCCAAAGGCCCGGGCGCCCGCCAAGCCTTTGATATTGATGGATTATCAAACTTTGCTGATGGCAAAGCCGCGCGGCACCATAAAGCGTTTTCGGGTGAAGTGGAAATCGGTTCTTCTCACCAAACCGAAAAGCAACACCAAGTAGACGCAGAGCATAGCCACGATCATTGGGAACGCTCCGTCCCGGGCCGAGCGGGCACGTCGACATAAGCCCAGATCAACGCGATCGGCCACAGCGCGAAGCCGCAGATCAGCGTGATCCAGCCGGCCACGGTCACGGCATCGGCCCAAGGATGCCCGCGCGCCTTCGCGATGTGCCCTGGCAGCCAGCCGACGATGCAGAACACCGCGACCGCGCTCGCGATCAGGATGATAAGGACGATCCAGGCGAAGATATCGAGGCCGCTCATCGTCGATCCCTCGCTACATTGGTTGCGCGTCAGGGAATTTCCATTTGCCGCTTAGGATATCGGCCTGCGGACGATAGAGCCGAACCATGTAGTTCCAGCCCTTCATGATGGGGAGACAATTGGCGATCTTCCCGTCGCAGCCGCCAAACTGGACAGCAATCGAGCCGTCCGCGCTCTTCTTCGCCGTGAGGTTGTTCAGCGAGTACGCCTCGTATTGGTTCTTCTCGAAGTAGCCCTCGCCGTTGTAGAGGCTGATCGACCAGAAGCCATCGACGGGCACGTCTTTGACCTTGAGTTTGTAAACGGTGGTGCCGTCATTCCTGCTTGGCGTAACATTGAGATAGAGCGCGTCCTTCTCGGGATTGCCGCCCCAGGCCGACGCCGCTCCTATCAGGCGGCGCACCGGATCAACCTTGTCCTTCGGACCGAACATGCGCTTTGTGTCGGGGAGCGTCGAGGCCAGCGCCAAAAGCGACTCCCGCACCTTCTTCTGGCTGGCCTGATCCCAATTCGGCACTTCAAATTTGCCCGGGCCTTTCTGCTTGACGCTGATCACGTCCTGCAAGGCATGGACTTGCAGGACATCCTTCGGATCATTTGGATCGATCAGTATGCGGATCGCCATGACGACGTAGCGGGTTCCGATCCTCTCCTTTGTGAAGGTGTAGGTCCCTGCTCGGTAGATCACCTCCGGCGTATATTGGTCCTCGTCGATCACCTGCATCGACATGAAACGCTTGCCTGCGTCGGGTAGCGTGATCGTGACCGGTCCTGCGTCGAGATCGAAAACAGCTCCTGAGTATAGTGTGTCGCGATTGGTGCGAATGACAGTTTGCTTGTCGATCGGCAGAGCCTCGCGGTTGTGCTCAAACTTGCCGAGGCCATCCTGCGGCCCCGGGAATCGACCGGGTACGAGTCTGCCTTTGCGAAGTGCGTTCCTATCGCCTCGATGACATCGGGCGTCGCCGGTACCGCCCACCGGCTGGTTTCAAAATAGGGCGGATGAAAAAGGTCATCATAACGAGCCGCCAGCCATGCGTTCGCTTCACGGGCCGCTCCGTTAAGGATCATTTGCGTTTTGGGATCGGGCTTGAACGGCTTGCCTTTCTCGATGCCGATTGACTTGAGCTGATCGATCATCGCCTTGTCCCTTTCCAGCCATGGCTCGTACTGCACGAAGCGGTCGAGGGACTGGAAGAAGCCCCGACGGCACTGCCGTCGTTGGGCTGGCCGCCGAAGGCGCGGCCGTCTGGGCCTGCGCGAGCGCGCCGGAGGTCAGTGCCGCCGCCGCAACCAGTGTCGACGTGCCCAGCAGAATGTTGCGGCGGCTTGGTGCGCTATGGTCCGATGACTTTAAGTTACTTGGTCCGTTTTCCTTGCTTCCTCCTGGCATTTTACTCTCCTGCTTCACCATGAAGACTGGAAATCATTTCACGATCGGATTCCTCCTCACGCAGCGGAATCCGAGATGACTTGTCGATGTGTCGATCGCCTCGGCGTGCCGCGCCGCCGGTCGATAGCGGCGGCAATAGTTCGGCGCGCACAGATGCGAGCCGCCCTTGATCACCTTGCGGGGGATCGGCACGTCGGGTTGGCTCGGGTCGTAGCTTCCCTCCTCGCCACCCCCGCGCGGGTTCTCGGGAATGCAGCACGTCTTCGGTGCATCGGCCTCATGCCTGGCTGCGTACCAGTCCGCCGTCCATTCCCAGACATTGCCGATCATGTCGTGCAGGCCGTAGCCGTTGGCCGGGAAGGCTTTCACCGGCGAGGTGCGCTCGTAGCCATCCTGATTGAGATTCTGCAGTGGAAATTCGCCCTGCCAGGTGTTGGCCATGTGCGCACCGCCGGGGGTGAATTCGTCACCCCATGCGAACTCGGCGCCATCGAGCCCGCCGCGCGCCGCGTATTCCCATTCGGCCTCGGTCGGCAAATCCTTGCCGGCCCACTGCGCATAGGCGAGCGCATCGGAAAAGCAAACGTGCACGACCGGGTGATTGTCCTGCACGTTGATGTTGCTTCCGGGACCATAGGGGTGGCGCCAGTCGGCGCCTTTCATGAACTGCCACCACTGGCTCCAGTCGCGCAGGTTCGTCACGCTCGGCGGCGGCGAGAACACCAGCGAACCGGCGTAGATCATATGTGGAAGCGCGCCGGGATAGTCTTGTGGATCGGGTGGAATCTCCGCAAAGGTCTTGTGACCGGTGGCTTTGACGAACTGCTTGAATTGCCGGTTCGTCACCGGCGTGCGGTCGATCCAGAAGCCGTCCACCGTCACGCGGTGGACCGGCGCTTCCTCGGGATAATGATCGTTGGAGCCCATGCGGAACGTGCCGCCGGGAATCCGGACCATGTCGTCGGTCCGGCGATCTTCCGACGGCCGATGCATTTCCAGCCCTTTCATGTTTGCCCGCTGCGTCATTGATGTGCGCGGCGAGGGTATCGGTCAGCACCTCTTCCCTATTAATTGCGGTTCTTGGTCTCGACTTCGTAAGTCAACCTTAGATTGCCGGTAAATCCAAGCGGATTTTAGACCGCTGCGATGCGCCAATTTCGCATAGATCGGGGATCGTCGGTTCGAAAGCCGATGAAGAATGGGGAAGCGCTCCTGACCTACACGATACCTGCGGATGCGCGCGGTCATGGCTGAATATTCTCGGTTGTTACCAATCTGCCACGGATTTTTGGCGCGGCCTGTGACCTATTATCTAAAGTGGTGTGCTAACCGGGCAATTCGTTTGCTCGTCAGAACTTGAGGCCTTTCGCGCTTCGCGGCCCGCTTCGGTAGCCGCCACTGCAAATACCGTTTGGAGCTTTGCAATGGCATCGGTTGAATCAAAGATCCGGCGAATGGGCTGCGTGGCAGCGGCCGCGGCTCTCGTCCTTTGCCCCGAAATTTCACGCGCCGACGAGAGCGGTATTTCATTCTGGCTACCCGGCCTGGAAGGCAGCCTCGCTGCAACTCCCACGACACCGGGTTGGTCTCTTGGCACCATCTACTACCACACCAGCGTGAACGCATCCGGCGCCGCCGCAGCGGCACGCGAATTTCAGGTCGGACGGTTCTCGCCGACCGTCAATATCAATCTAAATCTCAATTTGAGCGGGCAGGCAGATCTACTCTTCATCGCCCCGACTTACACCTTCGCGACGCCGCTGTTCGGCGGCCAGGCGTCGATCACTTTAGCCGGCGTCTACGGCAGAAACTCCGCCAGTATTGCCGGGACGTTGACAGGGCCCCTCGGAAACACGTTCACGGGAACGAGGCAAGACGACCTCACCTCTTATGGAGATTTGTATCCGACGTTCAAATTGAAGTGGAACAGCGGCGTCAACAATTACATGTTCTACGCCGCCGGCGATATTCCGGTCGGCGACTATAATCCGAATCGTTTGGCCAATATCGGCATCGGTCACGGCGCCATCGACCTCGGCGGCGGCTACACCTATCTCAATCCGACGACGGGAGATGAATTCTCTGGCGTCGCCGGCTTCACCTACAATTTCAAGAATCCCGACACACAGTACCAGAGCGGTATCGATTTCCATTTTGACTGGGGCGTGTCGCACTTCCTGTCGAAGCAGGTGTTCGTCGGCTTCGTCGGCTATGCCTACCAGCAGATCACCGACGACTTCGGCCAACCGGCGGTGCTCGGCGGCTTCCGTTCGCGCGTTCTCGGCATCGGACCGCAACTTGGATATATTTTCCCGATCGGGGACAACCAGGCATTTCTCGGCTTGAAGGGCTATGGCGAATTCGACGCCGCCAACCGGCCGTCGGGCTGGAACACCTGGCTGACCTTCTCGATCTCGGAGGCCGCGCCGAGGACGGTGACGCCGACGAGGCACATCATAACGAAATAAGTTAAGCCCGCCGCTGCGCGCGCAGCCACACCGCGAATGCGATCATCACCGCGCCTGCCAGGCCAAACCAGGTGATGGCGTATTGAAGGTGGTCGTCCTTGAGATGGACCTCGAGCGGGCCGGGTTTCGGGATGCCGTTCGCAGGCACCGGCTGCTCCAGGTCGATGTAGAACGGCGCGACCTTTTGGCCATCCCCGGCCCAGCCGAGCCCCCGCGCCATCGCCAGATGATCCCGCGCGAACCACAGCCGCTTTGCGGGATTTTCCGGCGGCGTCAGCGCGCCGGCCGCTTCGGGGAAGCGGATGTAGCCTGTCAGCGCCACCGGCTCATGGGTGATCAGCGGCGCCACCGCGCGGTCCTGCAGGCCGCGATCCTGCATCGTGTTCTGCACGAAACCCGCATTGATCACGACGGTCTCTCCGGTCGGCTGGCGCGCCGGCATGAAGGCCCAGGTGCCGGGGCCGGAAACATCGTCGCGCACGGCCGAGCCGGAACTGTAGACCATCGCATCCGGCCGGCGCTCATAGCGCGCGACAAAACTGACGCGGCGGAATTCGTCCCGGTCGGGCGTCAGTGCGTTCCACTGCGCCGGCCCCGGCAGCGATCCAGGTGCCGCCGCGAGGCGCTCGGTCAGGGCCGCGATCAAAGCGTGCTTCTCGGCCCGGCGCTGCAACTGCCAGACCCCGAGGCCGACGAACACCGCCACCATCAATAGCGTGAACACGCCAAAGCCGGCGACCCCGCGCCGTCGCACCAATACCTCAATCATTTCGGATCGCGATCGACCAGCTGGCCAGGTGCTGCTTTGTGATGAAACTGCAGCGCTATCAAAAGCGACTTCATCGCGCGCAGCGGCAATAGCGTGGTCGCGAGAATCAGCGGCAACCAAAGCACCGCGTGCAGCCAGAACGGCGGCTGGTATTTCACCTCAACGATCAGCGCGCAGCCGACCACGATGGCGCCGGCAATCATGATGATGAAGACCGCGGGCCCG
>Ga0193727_1001164_pt1 | contig 10836 bp, 9 predicted proteins | sample H2c2metaG_FD_143051 | JGI IMG/M metagenome (GOLD analysis project Ga0193727, IMG submission 143051) | Soil microbial communities from a riparian zone of the East river system, Colorado, United States - H2c2 | ecosystem: Environmental > Terrestrial > Soil > Riparian zone | place: USA: East River...
CCGTGCATCTGCCGGACGGTGAGGCGATGACGATCTACGACGCGTCGGTGAAGTACCAGGCGGCAGGGACGCCCCTCGTGGTGCTGGCGGGCAAGGAATATGGATCAGGCTCGTCGCGCGACTGGGCCGCCAAGGGGCCGCGTCTCCTCGGCGTGCGCGCGGTGATCGCGCAGAGTTACGAGCGCATCCACCGCTCGAACCTCGTGGGGATGGGGATTTTGCCCCTGCAGTTCTTGCCCGATCAGTCGCCCGCGTCGCTCGGCTTGACGGGGAAGGAGCGCTACGACATCGCGGGGCTCGCCGATCTGCCCAAGCAGGTCGGCGTCAAAGCGACCGCCGACGACGGCAAGGTGACCGAGTTCAAGACCATCCTACGGATCGACACGCCGCAAGAGCAGCAGTACTACCGGCACGGCGGGATTCTGGAGTACGTGTTGCGGCAGCTCGTCAGTGGGGCGTGAGCGTCACGACCGACAGCAGGATCGACAGGACGAACAGCACGATGATGATCCACTCGAGCACTTCCATGCGGCGCGTCGCCGCGCGATCCGTCATCTTCGCGTAGATCCCGTCGATCGTCTGTAGCTTGCGCGAGATGCTCGCGTCCCACTCGGCCAGGTGGAAGCGGCGCGACGCGAGGGAATACACCCGCGCGAGAAACTGATCCCCCACGAGCTTCAAAGCGTTCGTCACCTGCTCGAAGAGAATCGCCGAATCGAGCTGCATCCGGGCGAGCCGCCTCAGGTCCGCGCCCATCGGTCCCGGTCCCGGTCCCCAAACCGTGGCCGGACGGCCGAGCAGGGTGTCGTAGGCCCGCTCGAGCGCGTCGTCCAGCTGCTGGTCCAGATAGCGCATCTCCAGGAGCTGGGTATTGGCGAATTCGATCACGTCGCGAACGTCCTCGCCTTCGGGGTCGAAGAGGACCGCGGCATCGGTGTCGATGACCGTCGCATCGCTCAATCCAAAAGACAGACGTAGCGCGGTCGCGTCCGCGACTTCCTGCTGCGAGAGCGCGTGGCCCGCCGCGCGCAGGATCTGCGAGACCGTCTGGGCATGATCGGTCCAGAGCGACGCCGCCTCGCACGGGGCCGTGAACGCCTCGATGTGAAACACCGAGTAGTCCTCGACGAAATCGGCGATGCGCGGACGCAGGGCGGCGTCCCCGAGGGTCGCGAGCAGCCCCTCCACCTGGCGCCGCGCGTCTGCGACGAGCTGCTCGTTTCCCCACAGGGCTTCGGCGAGCGCCGGTAATCCGGCCAGTGGGCCGGCGATGGGAATCGAATAGCCCACCGAAACAGCGCCGAAGTCGTAGAGCACAACTTCAACCCCGGCGGCGGTGCGGTACTCCCCGAGTGAATGGACGACGCCGTCGCGATTCACGCGCAGTGGCGCGGGCCGGTACTCGAATGAGGCGGGCGCGCGCCGCTTGTGCTTGATGGTCTGCCGTTCCGCACCCGCAAGCAGGCGACGCTCGGCGCCGTCCAGGTCGATGGCCTGCGCGACCTCGAACGCGAAGAGGGGAAAACAGGTCCCCGCCGCGATGACTGGTGCTGTCGTCACGTCACAAAGATAGATTCAGGACATGACACGCGCCGCTCTCTTGCTGGTCCTCGCGACCGCCTGCAGCCACGGCCCCCCGGTCGAGGTGTGGGTCACCACCGGCGATCAGCACAAGCTCCTCTCCCACGAGCCCGACATGGCGTTTTCCGCCGGCACCCGCGCGGGGCTGCCGACGATCGTGGTCGACGATTCGGCGGTTTACCAGGAGATGGTGGGATTCGGCGCGGCCATCACCGACGCAGCCGCGATCAACATCAACCGCTTGCCGCCGGAACCCCGCGAGGCGCTGCTCCGCGAGCTCTTCGACGCCGACAGCGGAATCGGCCTGAGCTTCACGCGGCTGACCATCGGCGCGTCGGACTTCTCGCCGCGCCAGTACAGCTTCGACGACATGCCCCCCGGACAGCGCGACCCGGCCCTGGCGCATTTCTCCATCGAGCCCAATCGCTCCGATGTGATCCCCGTGGTGCAGCGCGCCCTGGCGATCAACCCACAGCTCAAGGTCATGGCGTCTCCATGGAGCGCGCCGGGTTGGATGAAGACGAGCGGCAGCCTCATCAGGGGCACGCTGTGGCCTAACGCGTACGGTCCCTTCGCCAAGTATCTGGTGCGGTATGTCGCCGCCCTCGACTCGCTGGGCGTGCCCATCTACGCCCTCACGATTCAGAACGAGCCGCACTTCGAGCCCACGAATTACCCGGGCATGCGCCTCGAGCCACCCGATCGCGCACGGTTCATCGGGCATGACCTGGGGCCCCTTCTGGCGCGACGGCCGAAACCGACGCTGATCTTCGACTGGGACCACAATTGGGATGAGCCGAGTTCGCCGTTGGGCGTGCTCCACGACAGCGTCGCGAACCGGTACATCGCGGGCGTCGCCTGGCACTGCTACAACGGTGATGTGTCCGCGCAGGGTGCGGTGCACGACTCTTTCCCCACCAAGGACGCCTATTTCACGGAATGTTCGGGCGGCGAGTGGTCTCCGGTGTTCGCCGACAATCTCGTCTGGAACGTGCGCACGCTCATCATCGGCGCGACACGGAACTGGGCGCGCGGCGTGCTCCTCTGGAACCTGGCGTTGGACGAGCTGCACGGTCCCTACACCGGCGGATGCACGAACTGTCGCGGAGTCGTCACGATCAACTCCTTGTCCGGCGCGGTCACACGCAACGTCGAGTACTACGCGCTGGCGCACGCCAGCCGCTTCGTGCGGCCGGGCGCGCGGCGGATCGGGTCGACGTCGGGTGTATCGGGAATCGAAACCGTCGCCTTCCGGAACCCCGACGGCTCGACGGCGCTCATCGTCGTGAACACCGAGCCCGCGGATCAGCGCTTCGCGCTGCATTGGCAGGGCCAGTCGCTGGAGCTCGTGCTTCCGGCGGGTGCCGTGGCGACGCTGCGTTGGCGTGCGTGAACGGCACTTCACGCCACGTTCGCAGGCATTTCACCAGGGCGCCACGAGATTACCGCAACTCGATTCGGAGCTCGCGATGATCATCAAGAACATGGGCGCCACGGACTCCGGTCTCCGGGCACTGGCGGGCGTCGTCCTGCTGGGTATCTCGGCCTCATTCAACGATCGGCCGTTGCTGGCGCTGGGAGCCGGGCTGATCGCCATGATTCTGATCGGCACCGCACTGTTCCGGGTCTGCCCGCTCTACACGGTACTGCGCATCGACACCTGCTCGCGGGATCCGCAGCCGCACTGAGACACAACACACCGCGCCGAAAATAATCAGCCCCCGCCGTGCTGCGGCGAGGGCTGGAGGCCGTCGGATTGCGCGTTCCCATACCGGGCCGTCGTCCGGTGAACATGCGGCCGACGGCTCGCCTCGGTCCCGCACGGGCCACCATCCTGGTGGCCACGCGAATCCTACGCTCCCCCCGATGAAGCCGTCGTGAATCGGCGATGAGCGCTCCTTCAACGCACCGGGATCGCCGTCCCGTGGCACGCGGTGCAAGTCTCGGGGTTCTTGCGTCGCATCCGGTTCGCGTCGAACCCGGGACCGTGTGGATTGAACCGCCGCCCGCCGAGCGCCGAGTGGCAGGTGAGGCAGTCGCGCTCGGCGTGGCACGCGACGCACGATTCGAGGCTCTGGCGCGCCGCCTGCCCGTGACCGACGAGGAAGAACTGTTTCGCGTCGTGATAACCCGACCGCAACACGCCTGTCGCCACGAGGCCCGCCTGGGCGTGGCACGCCGCGCAGAAACTGCCGACGCTGTGACAATCGCTGCACGAGGTCTCGCGCGTATACGCCGCCGCGGGGTGCCGGCTCAGGAACCCCGCAGGGTGGTATCCGGGACCCGCGGCGGCGACCGGCCGATGGCAGTCGAGGCACTCGGTGCGGACGTGACACCCGGAGCAGCGCGCGCCGGCCGCCGCGGCCGCCGTTCCATGACGGTCCGCGAAGTTGCCGCCGTGCGACGCGGGCGCACCGCGCGCCGCGATCGCCGTCGAGCGCGGATCGGATGCGAGCGCCGCGATCGCGCGCGGAGGCGTCGCGCCCGCGTGACACTGATAACAGAACTCGCGCGCGTGACAGGTCGCGCAGCTGGCGCCGACGGCCTGGCGCGCCACGGCACCGTGGCCGTCGGCGCCCGCGAATCGTGGATCGGAGTGCGAAGGCGGTGCCCGGAATCCGGCGATGTCCTGGGGCGTGAGGTGCGTGGCCTGCGCCAACGCCACGTGGCACCGCGCGCACGCGGAGTCCGGGGCGGCGAGGTGGGCCGTGCGAATCGCATGGCAGTCGAGGCATCGTTCGGGCGCGGCGGGCCGCACGGCCATCCGCGGCGCGCCGGCCTCGGCGTGGCACGCCGCACACGCCGGGGCTTTGGCGCCCGCAGCCGTGGCGTGACGCACGTGATCGAACCGCAAATTGCTGCGCCGGGGCACTCGCGGCGGGCTCCACGTCACAACTTTCTCAGTCGTCCCGTCGTGACAGGCCGCGCACGATACGGCCTCGGGCCAGAGCGATACGCCTCCCGCCACGGCGCCCACGTGGCAGGATGCACACGTCGGAAAGAGCGCGCGGTGCTTCTCGTGGTCGAAGCCGGCTCCCCCCCCCTGAGCGCTCAAACGCGAAGCGCCCAATGACATTGCCAGGACCAAGACCGCCGTGGCGTGTCTCAACGGGCGGCCCTGCCCCCCGGCATCCGCCGGACGGCGGGCGGCAGGCCCCCAAGATCGTCGCCCCCTCCCCGGCCGAACGTCAGGATGGCGCGGAGCGTCAGGCGCCATTGACCCCAGTCGAATCCCGCCGCGTCGGGCCGGCGGTGATCGTCGACGTAGCGCGTCGCGCCAAACGCCAGGCGCAGGCGCGGCCGGGGGTCCGCCTCCGCCTCGACCCCGTAGACCTGGAGCACCGACTCGGCGTAGCGGAATTCGAGGGGGCGATCGAGCGTCGCCGCATGGACCATGACGCGCCAGGTCGCGGCGGGACTGTAGGTCGCCGTGGCGCTCGCGCCCGCCGAAGATGCTCCCGGTCCATACTCGCGCTCATAGCCACCATCGAACGTCCAGCCGGTAGCCGGGCGCGCGGTGAACCCGACTTCGCCGCGCCACCCCGACCCCACCACATCGACCAACGGCGTCGCGGTCTCGGAGTTCTCGAAGCGATACCACTCACCGCGCGCGCGTAGCTGGACCTGGGTCAGCGCCTGAACGGCGACCTGGGCTTGGGTCGCGTGGTAAGGAACCGGACTGAATGCGCCCCAGATCGTCCACAGATCGAAGTGTGGCCGGTAGCGACGCGCGCCGACCGAGGCACTCACGGCCCGCCGGGTGTATCCCAACGAGACCTCGGCGCTGCCCCACCACCCGGCGGCCATGTCGTAATCGGCGCCGCCCGTCACATTCCATCCCGGAGCCGGCCGCACCGCGGCCGACAGTCCAATGCGCTCCGAGACGAAGTAGTTCGATCGCGGGTCCACTTCACGCATGTAATCCGCGCGCAGGTCCACCACGGCGGCGCTCCAGGCGGCGCCCAACCCTGCCACGAGCTGGCGCTGCCGGGGCTGGAAGTCGTCGAGGGGGTTCAGCGCGGGGCTGGTGATCGGCAGGGCGACACCGCGCGCCAGACCCCAGCCGGCATACCCGCTCGCCTCGATGCCGCGCCGGCCGTCACGCAGCGTGATCGACGCGCCGTCGAACCCCGTCGCCCCGAGCCGGGAGAATGTGGTTTGTCGTCCGGCACGAGCCGTCACCCGCTCGGCGGCGTACTCGACGTAGCCGGCGAGCAGTTGCAGCGCCGGATCGGTCCCCGGCCACACATCCGCATTGCCAAGGTCCACGCCGGCGCGCGCCGTCGCGTGCGCGCTCACGCCGCGCACACCAAAGCTCCACATGGTGAGGTCCGCCGTCGTGACGAGCGGTGCCCCGCGACGCGCGGGGCCGGGTCTGAAGTACGTGCAGAACGGGGCGCCGCCTGAGCAGGAGACGGCAAACCCGTCCGGTGTCGCCGGACCGCCGCCGGGGCCGGAAACCGTGTCGCCCACAGGAATGCTGTCGATCTGCACGCCGCGGAACCCCACCGCCTGCGCGCGTGTGTCGAGGCGCAAGCGGTAACCCTGCGCCTGCAACTGACCGTTCGAGCCGGCGCCGAGCAGAAGCGCGAGCAAGACCGCGCGCGTCGTCACGATCCTGCCTTACGCAGGTGTGCCCGGTATGCGTCCGGCGAGGACTGCAGGTGGCACACCGTGCACTCGCGACCGGCGTAATGGTTGCGCTGCGGCTCGTGACAGGTGACGCACAGCGCGCGGTCGGGCACGAGACGGGCGACGGTCGCTTCGCGGTGACACGCGTCGCAGGCGACGTGGGGCTCGATGGGCGGTTGGTGCGTGGCGAGCGGACCGGCGCCCGCGTGACAGGTGGAGCACTGCCGGGCCGCGGCGTGGTGGTCCTCGTGACAGGAGCGGCAGGTAGCCGTCGGGGCGTCGGGCTCGAGGGTCACGGCCGTGGTGTGACAGGTCACGCAGCGCACTCCGCTGTGTGCCGCGTGCGCGAACGCCACCGATCGTTCCTTGGGGGCTCGGTCGCCGACCGTCACCCTCACGATTGCCTCGTGACTCGCCGCGAGCTCGCCGCTCGTGTGACAGCTCGTGCAGGTGCTCGCGGCGGGCGCCTGATGATGGCAGATCTGGCAACCCCGCGGCGGCGCGAACGTCAGGCGGGCGTGCTCGCGCGTCGAGGCGTGGCAGGTGATGCAGGCGAGTTGCGTGTGGCGATCGTGCGGGAAGGTGTCGGCAGGCGTGGCGGGCGCGCGCCACGGCGGATCGTCAAAAGGGGGCGCGTCGCCCTTTACCTTCTGTCGTTCGGCGGGAGCGGGGGCCGGCGGTACCCAGGACGTGCGCCGTAGCGCTTTCGTTGTGTCGAACCCTTCCGGCAGGTGGAGCCGCCCGCCGGTGCGACGGTTGACCTCCGCATGGCACCCGCCGCAATCACTGGCATCGACGGCCGCAGCGTGCGGCAGGTGGCACAACGTGCATTGCTGCGCCGCCTTCTCGTGACGCAGGCCCGTATGGAACGGCTCCGATCGCCAATCGGAGTGACATCCGGCGGAGGCGCAGCTCTTGATCGCGTCGGAGGGCCGAGTCTGCTTGTGGGGATTGTGGCACATGCCGCACGTCTGGCGATGCGGGTCGCGGGCCGGGTCGAAGTCCGCCAGCTTCGCGCGCATCTCGTGGCAGCCGAGGCACTCGTGGGCCCCGGGCCGGAGCGTCCCCGCCGCGGAGTCGCGGGTCGCGAGGAGCGGCACGTCGGCGGTGAACTGGTGGCAGGCGATACAGTGGAAGCCGCTTTGCCCCGCCATCTTCCCGAGCTTGATCTCCGTCCCGATGTGACACCCGGCTTGACCGCACGTCGAGTCCACCGGTACGAAGCGGTGCACCTCAAGGCCGTGGCACGTGGTGCACTGGACCTCGCGCAGGGCGCTCGAATCCGACTCGAGATGCACGCGGTGACCCGCGGTCGTGGCGATGCGGCGCCACTTCTCCTTTTCCTTGTTGCCCAGCACGTGACATGACGCGCACACCCGCGTCGGCACCTTGGAATGCACCTGGATCTTCTCGGGCCGGTCGGCGACCCACAGGTACAGCTGCCGCGTGCTCGCGAAGATCGATTGTTGATGGCAGTTGTGGCAGCTGAGCGAGTCGTGCTTGGATCCGGTGAAGCGCTGGAACGGGCCCTTCATGATGTGGCAGCCCGTGCAGAAGGCATTGTCGTGCTGCATGTAGTTCCAGCTCACGGTGCCGAACCCCGCGGCGCCGAGCAGTACGACTGCGGCCGCGGCGGCGAGGCCGATCTTGATTTGGCGGGGGCGGGCCACCACCCAGGCGACGATGGCCCTCCGACGCCGCCACAGCGTGACGGCGACGTAGGCAGCCACCACGAGGCCGACGAAGAAGCCGCCGATCTGAAGCCACTGCGGAAGGTTGAAGAAGAAGCGCAGCACCGCGGCCACGCCGCCGGGAAGGGGCGGTGGGCCTACGGCCGTTTGCTGCAGCATCACCATCAGGTGAAGGTGTCCGCGAACCGCTCGCTAATCCAGTCCCGCGCGCAGCCGCACGCCCGGCGGCAGCGGTCCGACGATCTGGGCATTACGCACCGGCGGCGCAGGCAGGCCGTACGCCGAGTGCATCGCCGCAATCGAGGACGTCAGGAGCGCCTTGAGCATGAACGGATTATGCACCCCGTTGCCCGACGCCATGTGCGTAGAGAACCCGTTGCCCAGCATGCGACCGTTGAGGAAGTACGGGCGATTCTCGGTCGCCGCGAGCGCCGCGTTCCAGAGCGTTCCCTTCGCCACCGACGTGACGTTGTTCTTGAAGCTGATCGGCGTGGAGTCCGCGGCCGTAGCGCCCGGCCGCATCGCGCGCGTCACCATCTGGGGCATCAACCCGGTGTCGATACCGGCAGAGTCGACGGTGCCGTTCGCGTTTACGTCCACCCAGATCTGATCGAGCAGGTTGTTCAGATCGCCCTTCAGCGTCTGGTAGGCGAGACGCGCCACGGCGGGGCCACCGATGTGGCAGTTGGCCGTCGCGCAGGAGGTGAAGCTGTGCACGGTATCGGGGGCCACCGCGGTGCCGCAGGGCTTCGGAATGCCGGCGGCATCGGGACACGGTATCGCATCGAACGTGTGGCCCACACTCTGGAACGTCAACGCGCCGGTGAGCTGGTCGGTGACGGTCGTACGCACCACGTGGCATGTCGCGCACAGCCGCGGATTCGCCGAGGTACCGTGGCTGCTCGCCATCTGACTCGTATCGTAGGCGAAATCGGGCGGAATCCAGCCGACGTTTTCGCCGAGCACGAGCAACCCCTGCGCGCCGTGCGCGCCGCGTGAGCTGCCCGTCCCCGTCGCCACCGACCAAGGCGGCACGCCGGAGCGGGAGTGGCACGTGACGCAGAGCTGATCCCGCGTCGGCGTTCCCAGCGGCGCGCGCAGCTGGGATTCGTAGGGGGAGCCGTGCGGGTTGTGGCACGTCACGCAACCGATGCGCTCCGGGGTGGCGCTGGTTTTCTCCACGTAGGGCGCGGTCTCTCCGAACTTGATCGCCATCGCCGCCCGGCCTTCATGGCAAGGCTGGCAGCTGGCGTTGGTGCCGGCAGAGGCGAATCCGGGTCCGTTCCCGTGACCCGATTGCCGCCACTCTTCGACGAACGGTGTGTGCACGCCGGTGTGGCACCCGCTGCAGGACGTCACGACGCCGGTGTCCACGTGGATCCGGGCCAACGGCTGGTTCGCGGTGACGTCGGGGTCCTGCGCGTGCGTGAACCCGGGACCGTGGCAGCTCTCGCACTGCACATCGTGATAGGCGGAGTCGGGGACGACCGCGTAGCCCGCCGGATGTCCGACGGCATTGCCGAGCTGCGAGACGGTGTGACAGGAGGTACAGGAGCCGGTCGCGTGTCCTGAGGCCTGCAGGTCGCCCCACGCGCTGGCGTGCTTGGTGACCTTCCACTGCGCCTGCACGCCCACGTGGCAGTTGCCGCAAGAGGTCTGCTTGGTGTTGACCGTGAAGTAGCCCAGGAATCCGTTCACGGAGTCGCGCGGCGGATTGAATGGCTCACGGTCGCGGTAGACGATCTTCTCGTCCGTACATGCGCCCAGCGCGGCGATGGCAGCGACGGTGGCAACCAGATGCAGGATCCGCATACGCACGCTCCCCGAGGCTCGAAAGACCCAGGCTAGAGATAGCCCGCTCTTCGTAAAGACTGTCTGAAGGCTTCATGAAGGAAGCTCGAATCGGGAAGGCCGACTGTCAGGAAAAACCCTGATGGAGGCCATTGTCAGAGTCTTCCTCATCTAGGGTTCATCGAGGCCTTATGGGGGGGCCGGTACGCTTGGATCACCCTCGACTCGGGAGGTCGTGATGCGGCAACAAGGCCTGACCATCTTTGTCATCTTCTTCGGAATCGCGACGCTCGATGCACTCACGAGCGGCCACTGGCTTCGCATCGCCTTTGGGTGGCGATGGGCCGCCGCCTTCCTCGCGTTCGATTGGTGGGGGAGTCGGAGGCGCGACCATGTCGCCTAAGCGTGGCATCGCCGTGGCCGAGGCGCGCACGGTCGGCGCGCGCCTTGGCATCGATTGGGCCCAGGTGAACATCGAGCAGTTTCGGCGCGGGCTCGAGGTGGAGCTCGAGCATGGGGCTCGAGACTCGCAAACGAACGTCACCAGCGACGATCTCGACCTCACCGGCAAGATCGCGTGGGCCCATCTCAAAGAGATCGGCGACTATTACACGCGGCTCGATGCCATGGAGGCTGCCGCGCCGCCGTCATGCGGGTGCAGCGTCAAACAGTAACAACCTTGCCCCCGGTCCACGCCGGCGTTTCCTCGGGCGCCCCCACCCGCGCGGCGACCGGCGCGACGAGGAGCGATGTCGGCAGGTCGTTCAGAAGCCGCTCGGTGACGCTCCCGATCAAGATCCGTTGCGCCCATCCCTTGCCGTGCGAGCCAACGACCAGCACGTCCGCCGCCCAATCCGTGGCTTCGCGCAGCAGCGTCTCAACCACCATCCCGTGCCGGACGATTTTCTCCACCGGGGTCGGCACGAGCGGCCAGATCTCGCGCTGGAGCAGGTCCTGCGAAAGCGCGTAGTAGCCGCTTGGATCCATTGGCGGCACGTCGGGGAGGGCCGGGAGGGGCTCGAGCACGCTGAGCACGCGGAGCTGCGCGCCCACCAGCCGCGCGAAACGCTGCGCGAGCTGGATCGTGGGACGGGCCGCCGGGGAGAGATCGACCGCGACCAGCACGCGCCGCAGCGCCGTG
>Ga0193727_1001166_pt1 | contig 10814 bp, 10 predicted proteins | sample H2c2metaG_FD_143051 | JGI IMG/M metagenome (GOLD analysis project Ga0193727, IMG submission 143051) | Soil microbial communities from a riparian zone of the East river system, Colorado, United States - H2c2 | ecosystem: Environmental > Terrestrial > Soil > Riparian zone | place: USA: East River...
TCGTCGAAGGTCTCACGGAATTTCTTCCCGTGAGTTCAACCGCGCATCTGCGCATCTGCGAAGCGTTACTGCACATCGATCTTCAGGACGGTTTCTGGAAAATGTACACGATTGTCATTCAGCTGGGAGCAATCCTGGCGTTGCCGGTATATTTTTGGCACCGCATCATGCAGTTTGTCTACACGTTTCCAAGAGGTGAACGCGGAGATCGCACCATCTTAACGCATCCATTGACTCTAACATTGATTGCGTTTGTCGTCACAGCTGTCCCGGCTTGGGCCTTAGCGAAGCAAATCGGCAAAAACCTGGAAAACCTCTGGGTTATGGCGCTGGCGCTCCTCGTTGGTGGAATCATCATGTGGATCGTCGACGCTGTTTTCACGCGGCCGCGTACCAGGCACATGGAAGAAATGACTCTGCCACAAGCGATCTGGATTGGCGCAGCACAGATTCTTTCCGCCATTTTCCCTGGCACTTCGCGCTCGATGTGTACCATCGCCGCTGGTCAGGTAGCCGGCATGTCACGCCCGGCTGCGCTTGAATTTTCGTTCTTCCTATCGATGCCTACGATGTTCATGGCCGTTAGCTACGATTTTGTAAAAAGCGTAGGGCCACATCATCACGAATCGAGCATTGCGCCCCTGACGATGAGTGGTCACCAGTGGGTCGTGCTCGCAATTGGCTTTGTGGTTTCATTTTTTGTAGCGCTCGGCGTCGTAGCCTGGTTCATGCATTGGGTGCGCCAAAGGGGCTTTGTCCCGTTTGCGATTTATCGGATTGTGCTCGGGATCGGATTGTTGATGCTGCTGATGCGCGGGGTGATGTAACGGCTGCCAATGGAGACCGACATCATGCTCCCGGATTTGCAAAGCGCCGTTCTGTGCGAGGACGTTCGCTGCGAAGTCAACGGGATGCAGACGTTGGTGGGCGTGCTCAGCGTTATTCCGGCGCCAGGGCTGCCGATCACTTGTATGCGGCTGTGCATCTGGGCGCGTTGGTGTGGTGGGGCGGGAAAATTCCGGCAAAAATCTCGCATTGTCGGCGTGGACGAACAGCAGGTTATCGCGCAAGCGCAAGTTGAGTTCGTGCTAAAGGAAATGGAAGGCCACGCGACGAACGTGCACTATTTTGGTGGGGTGCAGTTCCAGCAATTCGGATTGCATCACGTTGAGATTTATCTGGACGATGAATTGCGCCTGCGCTTTCCGCTGCCCGTGATCCAGATCACACGCTCGACTAGTGGTTAGCGCGACTAGAGTTCGGTGACCCCGAAAGTGGTCGGGTTGATTGCCAGTTGGAGCGACCAGGCTTCTGCACCGAAATCCCTTGCAGCGTCTCACAGCCAACATATGATTCGTCGGCAGTCCCGAGTGTGTCCTGCCGGATGCATCGGGAAAATTTTTTGCCCATCTTCTGATTCCGATGGCCAACACAATTCTAATTGGGGCGCAGTGGGGCGATGAGGGAAAAGGCAAGATCATCGACGTCCTCACAGGCAAAGCCGACATTGTCGTCCGCAGCCAGGGCGGAAACAACGCCGGGCATACCGTCATTCATCGGGGCGTCAAATACATTCTGCATCTCATTCCGTCGGGAATACTCCGGCGGGCAAAAATTTGTGTGATCGGCAACGGTGTTGTTATCGATCCGATCGCCCTTGTCGCCGAGATCGACAGCCTGCGAAACCTGGGCATTGCAATCGGCAAAAATTTGCTCATCAGCGACTGCGCTCATCTGGTTCTGCCATATCACCGCCTGATCGATGAGCAGCGAGAACTGCGCCAGGGTCGGGCCAGAATTGGAACAACCAAGCGCGGGATCGGCCCAGCCTACGGAGACAAAGCTGCGCGCACGGGTCTGCGGATGTCCGATTTGATGCAACCGATTGTTTTCTCAGAGAAGTTGCAGGCCAAGGTGCTTGAGAACAATAAAATCCTCGAGGCCCTGGGCGCGAAACCGATCAGCTTCCGCGAGGTCAAGGAAAGTTATCTTCAAGCTGGAGGAAAGTTGCGTCCCTTCGTCAGCAACACGGTTGTGTATCTTCATCGTGCCCTTGAGCGCGGTAAGGAAATCCTCTTTGAGGGGGCGCAAGGCACATTCCTCGATATTGATCATGGCACCTATCCGTACGTGACCTCCTCAAACACCACGGCGGGGGGCGCATGCACCGGCACCGGTGTGCCGCCGCATCGGATGGATCGCGTGGTTGGCGTCATGAAGGCATATACGACGCGCGTAGGCGAGGGGGCGTTACCGACCGAAGACGGGCGACTGACCGAAAGGCTTCACAGCTTGGGACGCGAGTTTGGGGCGACGACGGGACGCAAACGCCGCTGCGGTTGGTTTGACGCCGTGGCAACTCATTACGCAACAATGATCAACGGGATCGACGAACTCGCCATTACAAATCTCGATGGGCTCGATGATGTCGATCCGATTCGCATCTGCGTTGCCTACGAGCTAAATGGGAAGCGCTTGGACGTTCCGCCGTGTGATGCCACGCAGCTAGCCAATTGCAAACCAGTCTATGAAGAGGTGAGTGGCTGGAAGAGATCTACCCATTCGGCGCGAAAATTTTCGCAACTTCCTTTGGCAGCAAGGAAATATATCAAACACATTTCTAAGCTAACGGGAGCAAAACTGTCCATCATTAGTGTCGGGCCAGCACGCGGTCAGACCATTATTCTGTAGCCAATGCCTCAAACGTGAAAACCGTTCCGCGCCATATCGCGATCATCATGGATGGCAACGGCCGGTGGGCCAGGACCCGCGGCTTGCCGCGAATCAAAGGTCACGAAGCAGGCGCTCAGGCCGTTCGCGAATGCGTGGAGGGTTGCGGCGATTTGAAAGTCGAATATTTGACGCTCTACGCTTTCTCCGCTGAAAACTGGCAGCGGCCCAGAGGTGAAGTCCACTCGCTTATGCGTCTGCTGGAGAAGTTTTTGAAAGAGAAGACGCCGGAACTAATCGAGAAGAACGTCCGTCTTCAGGCGATCGGTCGATTGACCGATCTCCCGGAGAGCTCGCAGAAACAACTTCACAAGACAATCGAGCAAACTGCGGGGAATGGCGGACTCACCCTGATCCTGGCGCTCAGTTACGGCGGGCGACTCGAGATCATCGACGGGATCAAAAGTTTGCTTCGCGCTGTCGAGCTGGGTCACATCGACAAGGGAATGATCGATGTCGAGATGTTCAGCAAACACCTTTACACGCGGTATTACCCCGATCCCGACCTGCTCATTCGCACTTCCGGGGAAATGCGTTTGTCGAATTTTCTTCTTTGGCAGCTTTCATACACGGAAATATACGTGACGCCGAAACTCTGGCCGGACTTCACAAAGAAAGATCTGTTCGCCGCGGTGGAGGAATACGGCAGTCGGCAACGCCGCTACGGAGCTGTTGACTAGTGGCTTCGCACGAAACACGAGGGCTCTTGGGAGCGCAGGCAGCTCGCCTGCATTCGGCGGCGGCCTGCCGCCGAAACTCTTTTCGGTTTCTATACGAAAGCCGCCGCAACGGAATCGGCCAGCGATTTGCCTTTTTGCGTGAGAAGGAATTTGCCATTCGATTCTCGAAGCAACCCGAGCATGATAAACTCATCCGTTTCTCGCGCGAACTGTTGCAGTTCCATAGTCGAAATCCCCGCCTGTGTTCGCAGGGAAAGGGCGATTCTCTCTGCGCGTTTCATCTCGGTCGTCAGATGTTCTGTCGCCGCAACCGGCGATTGTCCCAGCAAAGTCCGATCCGCATACGCACGGTAGTCAGCAAGATTTTGCCAGCGACGCATTCCCACAGTCGAAAACGCGCTTGGCCCAACGCCGAGATAATCTTCGCCCGACCAGTAGACACGATTGTGAACCGACGAAAAACCGGGACGTGCATAGTTTGAGATCTCGTAGTGCTCGTAGCCGGCCTCCTCCAGAATCGACATACCCACGTCGAAGAAATCCGCATCCGTATCGGGATTCGTTTTGAGTTCGCCTCGTGACTGGCGCAGAAAAAATTCCGTGTCCTCCTCGTATGTAAGGCAGTAGGCTGAAATGTGGTCGGGGCGCAGCGAAACAGTTTTCTCCAGGATCTGTTGCCATTGTTGAACTGTCTGACCCGGAAGGCCGAACATGAGATCGACATTGATATTCGAGCATCCCGCCTCACGGAGAATATGAAACGATTGCTCAGCCTGCTCTGCGTTATGTTCCCGCCCGAGGATTTTGAGCAAGGCATTGTCCCAGGACTGAACCCCAAGACTAATTCGATTCACTCCGAGTTTGCATAACAGAGCTGCCTTGCGCGCCGAAACGCTCCCTGGATTCGCTTCGATAGTCCATTCTTCCAAGGCCGACAGATCAAGCCGCTGGTGAAAACCTCCGAGCAAAAATTCCAATTGCGACGTGCTAAGCGCTGTAGGTGTGCCACCACCGAAATAAATTGTCTTGGGCACGACATCGAAGACGCTGGTGCTCTCTTCAAGTTCGCATAACATGGCTTCGCAAAATCGCTGCGTTTGCGAACGATCCATCAGATCTTTGTAGAAGGCGCAATACGGACAGATCCGCGCGCAAAAGGGGATGTGAACGTAGATGTGGCGAATTAGCCCTGTATCGGCAGGCGCGTCGCCTGCAGTGCTTGAGAAAGCAGCCGGCACGGCTGCCCCTGAAGTCAGAGATTTGTGATTTGCCCCGTCGCTCATAAAATCCGTTGCCACCTTAAGGCACCTTATTGATGCGAAACGTAGCTCTTGTTCTTTTTTGCGCCATCGCCTCCGGGTTTGGGCAAGGAGCGCAGCCCGCAGCCACGCCGTCGATCGTATATGCTGTGCGCGATCCCGATGCAATCAGAGAGTACAAGACGAATCCGCGCGTTGTGCGTCAGATGGTCAACCGGCTTGTTCTCGCCGCAACGGGCCAACCTGATATAGCCAAGGCATGGGCATCGCTGGTTTCTCCGAACGACAGGATTGGAATCAAAATCTCCGCGGCTGGCGGCGAACTTTTCACTACCCATCATGATGTTATCGATGCGATCGTTGACGGGCTCGCCGCCGCCGGTCACCCGCGCGGTAGCATTATCGTTTGGGATCGATCTCTTGGTGGAATGAAAGGGGCCGGTTACCGACCGGACATTGGTGGCTATCAGCTCAAGGCGACCGCGCCCCGCGACGGATATGATCCCAAAGCGATCCTTTCCGCACCGTTGATCGGCAAATTAGTTTGGGGCGATCTCGATTTCCGGAGCGACGAAGGTAAAATGCCGCTCCTTTCCGACACGGAGAATACAAGCAACGTCAGTCATTTTTCGAAGATCATTTCGACTGAAGTGACAAAGATCATCAACGTTCCCGTGATGAGCAGCAGCGAAATGAATGGCATCGCCGGTTGCATCTATAACGTGACAATACCGAATATCGATAACTGGCGTCGTTTTGCTCAAGGCTCTCGTTTTGGCGCCGAAAGTCTCGCCGAGATTTACAGCGATCCGGTCATCGCAAAGAAGGTCGTTTTTAATTTGATGGACGGCCTCGCCGCGCAATATGCCGGCGGCCCGCAGTCGCAGCCGAACTATGCAGTCCATCACGCCACGCTTTATGCGAGCAAGGATCCGGTCGCTTTAGATGCCGTGGCGCTGAGACGTTTGGAGCAATGGCGTGCAGGCGCAAGTCTGCCTCCTATCGGATCCGCGGCTGCGTATGTCGGCTTTGCCAGTCAGCTCGGCCTGGGTAACTCGGCGCCAAATCGGATCGAGGTCCGAAATATCGGCCGATGAAAAGCGCGGCCCGAGACATGTCTATTCGAAAATTACAAACCGCGATTCTGCGCTCTGTCTCACGCTCGTTTTATCTTTCCATCCGCCTTTTGCCGGCGCAATTACGCGGACCGATCGCGCTGGCGTACTTGCTCGCACGGACGACAGACACCGTCGCCGATACAACACGAATCTCCGGAACCGTCCGAACGGAGACTTTAAAGGTGCTGTCGAATGGGATTCAGGGCACAGCTTCGCGCGAGGTCGTTATCGATCTTACCGCATCGTTTGTGGCCCTACAGGAGAACGCAGCCGAACGAAGGCTGCTCGGCGCCCTGCCGGATTGTTTGGAATGGCTGGAGCATGTGGCGGCGGCGGATCGCAATGACATACGCGTCGTGCTCGAGAAAATCACCCACGGTCAGATGCTCGATCTGGAGCGCTTCGATAACCCGACCGAAATTGGGGCGCTCCAACGTGCGGCCGATTTGGATGAATACACGTACCTGGTAGCAGGCTGTGTGGGCGAATTCTGGACCGGACTCTGCTTCAGGCATATTCGAGATTTTGCCAGCCTGAGCGAAGACGAGATGCTTGCACTCGGGAAACGCTATGGCATGGGGCTGCAGCTGATTAACGTTCTGCGCGACGCCGGCTCCGATCTCCGAGCGGGCAGATGTTATTTCCCGGAGGAGGAATTAAGCGCGGCTGATCTTCCGGCTGCGCAGATTCTCTCCGAACCAGAGCGCTTCCAGCCGATTTACGAACGTTGGACTGAGAAAGCGCAAGATGAACTGGAATGCGGAATCCAATATTCGCATGCGATCCGAAACAGGCGACTGCGCGCGGCGACGGTTTTACCAGCGTTGATAGGGGCTCGCACCCTTGTGCTTTTGCGTGACGCCGGCACGATGGCGTTGCAACGCAAAATCAAAGTACGCCGCGATGACGTGCGTCGGATGATTTTGTCGCTCGTCGTTACTTTCGCATCGCGCAAGCGCATCGATGCGATGTTCGAACGAGCGAAGCTGTAGCGGCGGTCTGTGACCGCCGATCATTTTTTGGTCATATTGTTTCGGCGCTCATAGAGCGCCGCCACAGAATTACAGAAAATAATTTTGTTGTCGCTCGGTGATCGGCCGCTCGAGTCGCTCCAAAACCTGTAGCATATCTTCCCAGACTTTCCGTTTCTCGGAAGGCGCCTGGTTCCGAAGCAAGTAGGCCGGATGATAAGTAATCATCAGAGGCGTTCCGCTGTATGAATGCCATCTGCCGCGCAATTCCCGCATGGTTGCCCGTGTCCCGAGCAAACCCTCGACGGCGACCGCGCCAAGCGCGACCAGAACCTTGGGCTGAATAATGTCGATCTGCTCGACGAGATACGGCCGGCATGTCTGCATTTCGAGCGGAGTCGGTGGCCGATTGGCAAAAGAGCGCCGGGCGCTTCACCGATGAACATCAATTCCGCATCCGGATTCCCGACGCCGAAGACTGTCTGCGTCCGCGAACAGGCGAGATGCGCGCATTTTGTGCAAACACGGACGCGTTCGCGAATCGGTGTTAGCAGTTCTACTTTGTTGGGTGTGCCCGGCCGTCGCGCCCCATCAGTCAGTGGCACGAGAGCTTCTAAGCATCCGAGCGATATTTTCGACGCGCGGGGCAAGTGATCATTCGTTTCGCGAATCTTCTCCAGCGCTGTGATAACAAGATCGAGAGCCGCGTTCCGCATCTGAAGCCAACATCCAAAATTTTGCGCTCGGCTGCAAATTCTTTGATGATGCGGCGATGAGCACACGGCTGAGCGATTACGATTACGATTTGCCGCGGGAATTGATTGCCCAGAGGCCGGTGGAGCATCGCGCGGATTCTCGCATGATGGTCCTTCGTCGCGATGCGCAAACGGTCGAGCATCGGCAATTCCGCGAACTGAAAACATTTTTCCAACCGGGCGATCTTCTTGTTCTAAACGATACGCAGGTACTGCCCGCGCGACGATTCTCCACCAATGGCGCAATTGAGTTTTTGTTTCTCCAGCGCCTTGGGCCAAGGCGTTGGAAATGCCTGGTCAAGCCGGGCCGCAAAATGCGCATCGGCGCCACAACAACGATTGATAATGCGAGGTTACAGGTGGAGAAAATCACCGCTGATGGCGAGCGCATCGTGGTCTTGGATCAAGATGTCGATCTCTATTCGGGCGGTTCAATGCCGTTGCCGCCTTACATCGGACGCGACAGCGACGCTGAAGATGCGACGCGCTACCAAACTGTTTTCGCCCAGGCACCGGGTGCGCTCGCAGCACCGACTGCCGGTCTCCACTTCACCCCGGAGATTTTGAGCGAGATTCCGCACGCTTTCGTGACGTTGCATGTGGGGACCGGAACATTCCTGCCGGTGCGCTCAGAGAGCATTGCCGAGCATCGCATGCATGCCGAGCATTTTTCTATTTCCCCTTCTGCCGCGGTCGGGATCAACGACGCCAGGCGAATTGGAGCTGTTGGGACAACGGTAGTGCGCGTATTGGAATCGGCCGAGCTCCGCAACGGAAAACTCATCGCGCAAACAGGCTCCACAGACATTTTCATTTATCCTCCATATCGGTTTCAAGCCGTCGATCTTCTGCTGACGAATTTTCATTTGCCGCGCTCGACCTTGCTCATGCTCGTAAGCGCATTTGCCGGCCGCGAGTTTCTACTTCGGGCCTATCAGGAAGCAATTCGCGAACACTATCGATTCTACAGCTATGGCGATTGCATGTTGATTCTGTAGCTCTTCTTTTTCCGCTTCCTCTGGAGCTTCTTCTACGGAAAGACAAAAGAAGCAGAAGCAGGGGAAGAGGAAGATTGCGACGTCGCAGATTGTGCTATTCTTGCGCTCAAATGTCGGATCAACCCAGAGGCGAGCTGGTCATCCAAACGATTGCCATGCCCAAGGACACGAATCCAAATGGCGACATTTTCGGCGGATGGTTGACGTCTCAAATGGATTTGGGCAGCGGCATTCTTGGGGCGAAAACTGCGCAAGCACGAGTTGTTACCGTGGCGATGGAAGGGATGTCATTTCTCCAACCGGTGCGGGTAGGGGACACTGTCAGATGTTATGCGCGGGTTGAGAAAATCGGACGGACTTCGATGACCATTCCGGTGGAGGTATGGGTAACGCGTTATATGACCGGCGAGGAACTTCGCGTCACACATGGCGTGTTTACTCTTGTCGCTGTTGATGAATCCGGGAAACCAATTCCAGTAAAACGCGGGAGTGCGTAGCCGCTGTCGCGTTCATCCCAATCATTCCGACCGATGACGCAGTTCGCTTATCTTTTCGAGCGATTCCCGTCATTTGGTCAGACGTTCTGTTATCGGGAAGTTGCCGAGCTTGCTCGACAAGGGATCGCTCCGCCCATTTTTTCCATCCGTAAGCCCAAGGACGAGCCGCCGCAGGATTGGGACGAACATATTGTCGAAAGCGTGCATTACCTCCCTGAGGAGGAGCACTTGTTGCACGATGTCCGGCGAGCTTCCAAGAAAGGAGAGCTGGCGGGAGAAGTTAGAGCTGCTCTCGATGAGTGGGGCAGGCGCAGCGATTTTCTTCGTCTTTATCAAGCGATTTATGTCGGACTGCGTCTGCAAAAAATTGGAATTCGCCACGTGCACGCGCACTTCGCCGGAATGGCTGCTCGCACCGCTTTCTGGATCGGCAGATTTTTTCCGATCAGTTTCAGCTTTACCGCACATGCCAACGACATTTTCGCGCCACGAGATTTTCTAATCGGTCTGGACAAGCTGGTTGATGCAGCGCGTTTAATCGTTACCGAAACCGATTACGCAGAAAGATTTTTGCGTCAGGGTTTCCCAGACAGCGCGGATCGAATTCATCGCATCTACAACGGCCTGGACCTGACCCCGTTCCAACACGCGGATTTTTCGTCCACTCCGCCGTTGATCGTCGCGGTCGGCCGTTTGATCGCGAAAAAAGGTTTTGTCGATTTGCTTCGCGCCTGCCGATTGCTTAGCGAACGGGGAAGATCATTTCGGTGCGAGATCCTTGGCGAAGGCCCGCTCGAGCAAGAACTGCGCGAAGAGATCGGCCAGCTTGATCTGCAAGACTGCGTCGAACTGCCAGGCGCAAAGCCACAACATGAAATAAGGGAACATTTGGCGGCGGCCACCGTTTTTGTGTTACCAAGCGTAATCGATCCCGATGGCGGCATGGATAATCTGCCCACCGTGATCATGGAAGCTATGGCGGCAGGCCTGCCGGTCGTCTCGACGTCGATCGGCGGGATTCCTGAAATGGTAATCGAAAACGAAACCGGGTTTCTTGTTCCGGCGGGCAATGTCGCTGCTTTGGCCGGTGCAATCGAGAAGATGATTAACGATCGTTCGTTAGCACGAAAACTTGGTCAGGCTGGGTACGAGCGTACTCAAAGGTTTTTTTCGATCGAGAAGAACGTGCGCGAGTTGTGCGCGTTGCTCCCAAGCAGCTGACACAGCTGCCGCTACAACAATTCGCGAACGCAGTTAACCGCATCCAAATAAATATCGTGCGGTCCACCGCGCATCAGCTCTTCGCTCATCAGACTCACTGGGTCACTCTTTCCTGCGGGCATTAACTGCGGGATGTGCTTCTCGCCCGGTTTTCGGCGTGAAACTTCCAGGAGATCGCCGCACTCGGCTTGGGTCACGAGAAACTTTACTTCGGAGGTTTCCAGAGCGATCTCGCGAATCGGTTCTCCTAATCGTTCGCGCAATTCGATGTCGATCTTTCGATCCGCCAGTCCTATGAATTGTAGCTTGTGTGCCGTCGCTTTGTCCGCGCGCCAATTTAGTTGCGCGGCAAGCCAGCCGGCAAAGAGGACGGCAGTCGAACGGAATCCCGGGGCGAAATCAATTCGCACTTTCCGGATTTTGGAAAAATGATGATGCGATGCCGGATGATCGAAGAATTGGGCGAGCGCGAAGCGAACCTTATCCAGCCGCGTCCAATTCAAATCGCAAAGCACGATGCGCTGCCTGGCTTCCTGCTGAGCGGTCTCGACCAAGTGCAGTTGCGCGCGAAAATCCTTCCATCCC
>Ga0193727_1001167_pt1 | contig 10813 bp, 8 predicted proteins | sample H2c2metaG_FD_143051 | JGI IMG/M metagenome (GOLD analysis project Ga0193727, IMG submission 143051) | Soil microbial communities from a riparian zone of the East river system, Colorado, United States - H2c2 | ecosystem: Environmental > Terrestrial > Soil > Riparian zone | place: USA: East River...
CCGGCTCTAAGGTTGCCACGCTAACTCAGAGCGCCTACTCGGTGCTTTCACATGCGAAGGTCCCGCTGCTGCTCCGGTTGCTCGAGCAAGACGCCGTAGGCTCGTACCTGGTGTTCACCGAGACGAAACGCGGAGCGGATCGGGTCGCCCGAATGTTAACCGCAAACCGGCACAGCGTGGAGACGATTCACTCTGATCGCAATCAGTCGCAGCGCAACCGCGCGCTGGCCAGCTTCAAGTCCGGGCGGGTTCGCGTGCTGGTCGCGACCGACGTCGCGGCTCGCGGGATCGATGTTGATGACATCTCGCACGTGATCAACTATGACGTTCCTTCAACGCCTGAAGGCTATCTGCATCGCGTGGGCCGCACTGCGCGAGCCGGCAGAGAAGGCTCGGCGCTGACGCTGGTCAGCCCGGAAGAGGAACCCGCACTGTCACTGATCGAGAGATCGACTGGTCTGAAGATTCAGCGGACGAAGCTGACCGGGTTTTCGGATGGAAGAAGCGATCAACAGGTGAGCCTTGCTACGGAGATCGGCCGGCTTCGCGGGCAGGCTTCACGTTCGTTCAGACCGCGCCGCGCGTCGCGATAGTCGCAGCCTTATGGATTTGCATTGAGAGCCGGGCCGGCCTCAATGCAACTCCAAATTGAAAACCAGGATTGAGAGGGGCATGCTTTATGTCTGTTCGCCTTTTTATTGGCAACCTCCCCTATGACGCGACAGAGGCCGATTTGCGCGAGCACTTCTCGGCTGTCGCGCCCCTGTCTTACATCTATCTGCCGCTCGACCGAGAGACTGGCAAGCCTCGCGGGTTTGCCTTCATTGAATACAGCGAACAATCTCACGCCCAGGAAGCGATTCGCCGCTTCAACAGCCAGATGTTCAAAGGCAGACCGCTGGCGGTGAACGAAGCGCGAGCCAAAGAGGATCGCCCAGCGTCGGGCTCTCAGGGGTACGCGCCTCGGCCATCGTTCTCGCCAGGGATCTCAGCGCCGCCGAGTGGCGCCGCTGGGGGCAAGAATTTTGGCCCCGACGCGGCGCCGCGCGGCAGACGTAAGCCATCCAGAGGCGGCGCCAAATCCGAGCGCGGGCCCAAAGGCCCTATTCGCGAGAAGCCGGGCGGACAGCTTGTCTTCGGAGGCGACGACGAAGAAACCCACGATGACGATCTCAGCAGCGACAACTTCGCCAGCCGGGTCGAAGAATCGGATGATCAAGATACCGAGTAGGGAAGGCGAGCGCCCGGTTAGCTATCTAATATTGAAAACTGAGAGCTAGGAGCCATCATGGCAAAGAAATCGAGACCTACATTTCAAAAGCGGCAAAAAGAAAAGGCCCGCCAGGAAAAGCGTAAAGACAAAGAGCAGCGGCGGCTGGAGTCTAAGGATCGGAAAGATCTCGAGCCGCGCATCGAAGGCGAGGACCCGGACATCGCCGGAATTCGCCCCGGCCCCCAGCCTTTGCCGGAACAGTGGGAGTACGCTAAGCCTACGGAATGATCGTTTAATGCGACTGATCACTTTCCGACTAACGAATGTAAACGAGGACGCTCGATGCGAGACTTGAGACGAACCGGGATGTGGTTCGTTTTGCTGCTTTTGTTCGCCGCCGGTCTGACGATGGTCGCAGCCCCGATGTGGCTAATCCAACCATTTCGCGGGCAGACGCCGCGAGCAATGCAGATAGGGTATGCGCTGCGGTATTGGTCGCCGCTTGTGACGTTGATCGTCTCGGTGCTCGCTGCGGCGATTGTTGTTTTTCTTTGGAGAGGAACGAGGCGCTTGTGGAGAAAGGCAGCGCTGGTTGTCGTGCTCTTGCTGACTGTGGGCTCGGCGTGGCTTGCGCGGCAAAACCACTTCGAGTGGATGTTCCGGCCGTTGCCAAACGCCGAGTACGTCAGAGCGGGCGATACTGACTTTGTGCTCGATGAGGACAAGGTCATCGCCATCGAAATCAACGGCGAAGCGGCCGCCTACCCTGTTCGCCAGATGGCATACCATCACGTAGTTCAAGATGAGGTCGGCGGAGTTCCCATCGCCGCCACCTACTGAACGCTCTGTCACACCGGTCTGGTGTGGGAAAGAACAGTAGACGGACGCAAGCTGACCTTTCACCTCGCGGGTATCAACAATCAAAACTTCATAATGCGCGACGAAGAAACCGGCTCGTGGTGGCAGCAAGCGAGCGGCGAGGCGATACAGGGACCGCTCCAGGGCCGGCGACTGAATCAGATCTTGCACGACGAGGTTTCTTTCTCGATTTGGAAACGCGAGCAGCCCGCCGGACGAGTGCTGAGACCCGAAGAGCAATTCGCAACTAAGTACGCTCCCGCTGATTGGGAGGAGCACATCGCGAAGCTTCCAGTGGTATCACCAACAAGCTCTGATGACGAGTTAGCTCAGCGCGAGCTCATTGTTGGCATAGCAATCGGCGGCGCGTCTAAGGCCTACCCGATGTCGAAGCTCGAAAGCGAGTCGCCGGTGATCGACACGCTTGGCGGAGTGCCCATTGTGATCGTCTTCAACGAAAAATCAGTGCGCGCTTTCGAGCGTGTGGTGGATGGCCGACCGCTCGAGTTCTTTGCGCACGCCGGAGTTTCACCCCTGCGTCTGGCCGACGCGGAGACCGGAAGTGAGTGGGATTTCGCAGGCAAGTGCGCGAGCGGCCCACTGGTTGGACGCCAGTTGAAGAAGATTGCAACGCTCAGCGACTACTGGTTCGATTGGAAAGCTTATCATCCCGACTCAGCGATCTATTAGGTTCATTCCGATATCCCTTAACTTTGGGCTGCTCTCGCCTTTTCGTAGATGTTACAATTGCGCCACCGACAGAGGTGCACGAGATGACGACCCGAATTGAACTGAGAGTGAACGGAACCGATCGCGCGATCGAGATCGAAGACGGCACCTCACTGCTGGAGTTGCTGCGAGACGACTGCGGATTGATCTCACCGAAAGACGGCTGCAGCCCGCAAGGCCAATGCGGCTGCTGCACGGTTATCGTGGACGGCCGCGCGCTTGTGTCGTGCGCTACGCCCGCCGTAAGGGCCGCAGGCAAGAGCATTACCACGCTCGAAGGCTTCAGCGAGCTCGAGCGCGAAACCTTCGCCGATTCCTTCATCGCCGCCGGCGGACTCCAGTGCGGCTTCTGCACACCGGGCATCGTCGCGCGAGCCAAAGTCCTCATCGATAAGAATCCCGATCCGACTGACGATCAGATCAACCGCGTGCTCAGCATGCATCACTGCCGCTGCACCGGCTACGTTAAGATAGTCGACTCGATCAAACTCGCAGCCAAAGCATTGAGAGAGGAAGCTGCTCCCGAGCTTGAACGCAGCGGCCGCGTGGGGACAAGCACGCCTCGCTATCAAGCTCGCGAGCTCGCATTGGGCGATCGCCGCTTCATCGACGATATGTCGTTCCCTGACATGCTTCTCGGAGCTGTGCTGTTATCTGAACATCCTCGCGCGCTTATAAAACAGATCGACACCAGCAAGGCCAAAGAAATTCCGGGCGTCGTAGCGATAGTCACTGCAGCCGACACGCCGGGCGAACGCTCTCAGGGATTGATCTACAAAGACTGGCCGATGTTCGTAGCCGAAGGCGAGGAGACTCGCTACGTTGGCGATGTGATCGCGGCCGTCGCCGCCGTAGATCGCCGCATCGCGCGCAAAGCAGCCCAGGCCATCGCAGTCGACTATGAAGTGCGCAAACCGATAACCAGCCCTGAAGAGGCGCTCAAGCCGGATGCCCCGAAGCTTCACAAGAAGGGCAATCTGCTCAGCAAGTCCGAAATCAATCGCGGCGACGTCGAACAAGCGCTTCGGAATTCTGCTCACGTTGCGTCGCACACGTTTCAGACTCAGTTCATCGAGCACATGTTCCTCGAACCCGAAGCGTGTATCGCGATGCCCGAAGGCGACGGGCTCCGCGTCTACACCCAGGGGCAGGGAGTTTTCGATGACCGGCGTCAGATAGCTTCGTTCATGGGACTGCCCGAAGAGAAGGTCTACGTCGAACTGGTGACGAACGGCGGAGCGTTTGGCGGCAAAGAAGACATGAGCATTCAGGCTCAGACAGCTTTGCTCGCTCGAGTCGCGGGCAAGCCGGTCAAGCTCACGCTCAGCCGCGAAGAAAGCCTGAGGCTTCACCCCAAGCGCCATCCGATCAAGATGACCTACACCGTCGGTTGCGACGACCAGGGGCGGCTAATGGCGGTGAAGGCTTTCATGGTTGGCGACAAGGGAGCTTACGCGTCGGTGGGAACAAAAGTCCTCGAACGCGCAGCAGGCCATTGTACCGGACCTTACAAGGTGGACAACGTGCACGTCGAGTCGCTTGCGGTCTATACCAACAATCCGCCTTGTGGCGCGATGCGCGGTTTCGGCGCCAATCAAGCGGCGTTCGGGATCGAATCGATGCTCGACATTCTCGCCGAGCGAGTTGGCATAGACGGTTGGGAGATTCGCTATCTTAACGCCCTCGACGTTGGCGACAAGTTCTGCACAGGTCAACAACTCGAGTGCAGCGTCGGGCTCAAAAAGACTCTCGAGGCGGTGAAGGAACGTTACCGAGGCGCAAGATATGCCGGCATAGCGTGCGGGATCAAGAACGTCGGCATAGGCAACGGGCTTCCTGAATATGGCAAAGCGATGCTTGAAGTGCGAAGCGACGGCTCGGTCGCGATTTACACCGGCTTCACCGAGATGGGACAGGGCTTGTTCACCGTGCTTCAGCAAACTGCCTGCGAAGAGACCGGGCTGCCGCCTTCGGTTTTCGCTCACGTCTCGGCCGACACAAAGTACGATTTGGACTGCGGACAGACGACGGCTTCACGCGGGACGTTCCTCGGTTGTCGCGGAGTGCAAGAAGCTGCTCGCAAGCTCAAGGCTGATCTCGATCAGAGGAAAACCCTGCGCGATCTGGCGGGCAAGACGTACTACGGCGAGGTGCTGATCGACGATACCACGTCGCTTGAAGCGAAAGCCGAAAAACCGAAGACCCATTTTGCTTACGGATTCGCGACCCAGGTTGTGATTCTCGACGACGACGGACGCGTCGCGAAGGTCATAGCCGCTCACGATGTCGGCAAAGTCATGAACCCCGCGCTGCTTGAAGGCCAGCTCGAAGGCTCGATTCACATGGGACTAGGTTACGCGCTGACCGAAGAGTTCAGAGTCGAAGGCGGGGTGCCTCAGACGATGACCGTGAACTCGCAAGGCTTGTTGCGTGCGCGGCACATGCCCGAAGTCGAGCTGTTCATGATCGAAGAAGAACACCCGGATGGGCCTTATGGAGCGAAGGGGGTTGGCGAGATCGGATTAGTGCCCACGGCGCCAGCGGTGGCCGGCGCGTTGTACAAGTTCGACGGCATTCGGCGCTTTGCGCTTCCGATGAAGGACTCGCCTGCAGCGCGTTTCATCCGCGGAGGCGCGGCGCCGAACAAATGAGAATTGTAAACGCGGGCCAAAGCCTGCGTTTATGGAACTGAAATGGCCACAAAAGCAATCTACCAGTATCTTGAAAACCGTCCCGACAAGGACAGGCAGGAGTTGTTCGTGCGTGGGACTGGGGTCCGAGCCTCAACCGTATGGCACGACCGGTACGTATCCCGACGAACACCAGAAGAGATTTCAAGGGATCGCGACCTGAGCTTAGAGGCAGTTTATGAGGCGCTTTCATTCTGCCTGGAGAACTGGGAAGCCATCTGCGAAGAGAAGGAGCTCGAAAGGGAACGGCTCGAGTCGCTCGTTTCTTTGAGGAACAATCGACTGACGCAAGAAGGTGACCTCGATGGACAAAGAGAAAGTTCTGGACACGCTAAATGGATTGCTCGAACGTGAGCTTGCCGGCCTGGTCCGGTACACGCACTACTCGTTCATGGTGTTTGGCCACGCGCGAATCCCAATCATCGGCTGGCTTCGAGATCTCGCCCGCGAGTCGCTCCTCCACGCCGAACAGATCGGCGAACATATCACTGCTCTGGGCGGGCATCCTTCGCTGAAGATCGCGGCGTTACTCGAGACGCATAAGCATTCGATCAACGATATCCTGACCGAGAGCCTCGAACACGAGCGCGAGCAGGCGGAGCTCTACAAACAGCTTCTGAAGCAGGTCCAGGATGACAACATCGCGCTGGAAGAGTTTGCGCGCACATTGATAGCCGACGAGGAGTTGCATCTGGCTGAGGTTGAGAAGATGCTGCGTCAGCCTAAGTGACACTGAACCTGCGTTTTCCGTGAGAGCGGACTGGTTGGTAACCCGCGCGGGTGAATTGTGATTCTGCAGCGAAGAACAACACCGTTGACAAATCCACGATCCCGTCCATAATGACTACATCCTCCGATTGAATTCGCTTCTACCCCCAAAGAAGAATCTCTCGCTCATCACTAAATCCGAGAAACGCTATGAGAAACTCAGGCTTACTAACAAGTGAGGCCAAGCCCAAAGGCGGAACTACCGGCAAGCTCATCAGCGCGTACTATCTTGAAGTCGAATACCTGCTCGAGCGCATCGAAGGCGCAACCAATCATTATCAAGCTCTCGGACTCGAGCGCACAGCCAATAACGAGGAAACCATCGGCGCTTACCAACAATCCGTTTCGGTCCTCCATCCTCCGCAACACAAGGTTCGCGCCGCCCTGCCCGACGACATGATGGTGAGAGTGGACGGCGCATTCAAACGAATATCCGAAGCCTTCGGTGTTCTGGCGAGTCATAAGAAGCGAGTCGTTTACGACAAGTCGCTCAAACGCAATGTTCGCACCCCGCTGCCCATTGAAGTTCCAAGCGAGGCGCCCAGGCCTCCAGCGCCCAGCACGGTTGACCTTGCGAATCAATCGAGTGCGAACGTGCTTACTACAAACAAACATGATCGAAGCGCTGCCGCAGACACGATAGACATCATAGCCGTCGGGCAACATCCGGTTTTCACCAGGATAACCGACAAGGCAGCAGCGGAGAACCGACGCCGGTGCGAACGATTCAAGCTCACAGTTCCCGCTCTCGTCGCCGGTTACGATCCCGAGAACAAGAGGTGGCAAGAAGTAGCCAAGACTGTAGACGTCGGAAGAATGGGTGTGGCCGTTCGCATGCAACAGCGAGTGCGGCACGGAGCGGTCGTGCACGTCACGCTGCCGCTGCCGACCAAGCTTCGCAATCATGGATTCTCGGACGCCGGCTACAACATGTACGCGATCGTACGTCGAGTCGAGCCGGTTCAAGATGGGTTCCGGCTTGTCGGGCTTGAATTCATCGGCAACCATCCGCCGGCCGGCTATCTCTACAAGCCGTGGGCTACGTTTCGCACGCAGAAATGGAATGGCCTGAATCGTCGAAGAGAAGAGCGAGTCGATCACATCGAGCCGGTCCTGCTTGAATACCTGAACGAACACAAACAACCACTCAGCCATACTTCGGCGGTCACCGAGAATATCAGCGCGAGCGGCGCCCGCGTCTGCACGAGATCGATCGCGCCTGAGTTTGAGTTCGTGCGAATCGCAAAGATGGATCGTTCCTTTGAGAGCCTCGCGCGTGTGCGCAACCAGTACACGGGCAAGGACGGCTTCGAGCGGCTTTGCCTGGAGCTCCTCGACCAAAAGTGGCCGCTCTAGTGTTTTATTTCACTTCCCATAATCCAACCGCATCGGTACAATCAGTCAACGGTGTTCAAGCCAGCGGCGAATAACGCCTGCCGCAGACTGAGCCAATCACGGATCGAAGCAGCCGCAGATACGCTATGAGCGAGACGCTTGTTATCAAAGGTGCGACCGTTATCACTCTCGACTCGAAGAATCACGTCTTCCAGGGCGATGTGTTGATCGATCGCGAGCGCATAGCTGCGCTGGGTCCCTCGCTTGCCGCGAAAGGGGCGGAGGTCATCGACGCGCATGGACAAGTGCTCTTGCCTGGTTTTGTTCAGACTCACGTTCACCTTTGCCAAACCTTGTTTCGCGGAGCGGCCGACGATCTCGCGCTGATCGACTGGCTGAAGAAGCGCATCTGGCCGATGGAAGCCGCTCACACGCCGGAATCGATTTATGCCTCCGCTCGCCTCGGCATAGCTGAGTTGATTCGCGGCGGAACTACTTGCGCGCTTACGATGGAAACGGTGAATCACACTGAACAAGTCTTCCGCGCAGTCGAGGAGTCAGGCTTTAGAGCTACGGTGGGCAAGTGCATGATGGACCGCGGCGATCAGGTGCCCGAGGGTCTGCGCGAACAAACAGAAACGTCCCTCGCCGAGTCCCTCGAGCTTCTCGAGCGTTGGCACGGCGCGGCCGATGGCCGAATTCGTTATTGCTTTGCGCCTCGGTTCGCCCTGAGCTGCAGCCGCGAGTTGTTGAAACAAGTGGGACAGCTCGCCCGCGAGCGAGGCGTGCTGGTTCACACTCACGCGTCGGAGAACAAAGACGAGATTGAGATCGTCGAGCGCGAGACGGGCCGGCGCAACATCGAATACCTCGACGAAGTTGGGCTTGCAGCATCGCACGTTGTGCTGGCTCATTGCGTTCATCTGAACAACAGCGAGATGGAAGTCTTGAGCCGAACCGGAACGCATGTCGTGCACTGTCCATCGTCAAACCTCAAACTCGGATCCGGCTTTGCGCCGATAGTGGCGCTGCTCGATCGAGGCATCTCGGTGTCACTGGGAGCGGACGGCGCGCCGTGCAACAACCGGCTCGATATGTTCACCGAGATGCGCACCGCCACGCTTATTCAAAAGGCGCTTCACGGAGCGGAGACTCTGCCGGCGCTCACTATGCTGCGAATGGCGACGATCGACGGCGCTCGAGCGCTGGGTCTCGACAAAGAGATCGGCAGTATTGAAGTCGGCAAGCGCGCTGATCTAACATTGCTCAACCTGGGGGCGCTTCACACCACGCCTCACCCCGATACGGTTTCTACGATCGTATATGCGGCCGAAGCCAGCGACGTCGACACAGTGATTATTGATGGGCGCGTTGTGATGAGGACGAGAGAACTAATGACGCTTGATGAACAGGCGGTTATTCGAGAGGCAAAAGAACAATCCGAGCGGTTGGGCGAAGCTTCGAGTTGAGGAATCTTCGTTTCGATGAGGACTTCACTGATTTTCTGACCTCCCGAGTGCCTCACCCACGTGAAGCATATTCATCTTTGAAGTGCCGGGACGCCGCCTGATGAGGAAGCGGCGTCCCAGCCACAAGTAGCCAGTCAGCGAGCTTACTTCTTGGCCTCCCGCAGACAGAAGCCCACGGAATCCGAGTTCTGGTTATTACCCTGGCCGCTGTTCACGTTCGTCCGGTCCGACACGTGTAAGGTGAGCGAGTAGCCACAGTCGCGCATCGCCGGATTGGGGAAAGTACCGTTGGTGTTCAGGCTATACGTGCCAGGAGTCCCGGGGAGCGTAGGGCTCGAACCCGAGGCCGGAGTCGGCAGGTTGCCGTTCGCCGGGCCGGGCGGGAGTATCTCGAACGAGAAGCCACCGAAGTGCGTATCCGTTGCGGTGTAACTGCCGGTGATTGTTGCGCCGAGCTCGTAGTCAGCACAGTCATCAGCGCCGCCCGCCGGCAGGTTGATGCTGAGCTCCGCCGTCGGGTCCGTGTTGTCCACCAGCACCGTGACAACGTTGCTGTGCACATCGTGCGCCGGGTTACCGTCCACGCTCAGATCGATCCGCAGGTCGTAAGTGTTGGCGTCCTCCCCCGCCGTCGAATGCCACACCATCATCAGTTGATTCTCGATCGAATGATTCGATGAGTAGTCTTCGAAGGGGTAGTAGCCCTGCCCGTCGGCGTGAACTTCATAGTGGGTGTCCTGAAGCCAGTTGGTGCCGTCGAACGTATTCAGCGTCAGCACGAGCGGGTTAGGTTCCAGCGTCATCGGCACGTAGGTCGCGTCGGACGCGGCGTGCAGCTTGCGCATGAGGCGATACTTCATGCCAGCCGTCGGGTTCGAGATGTGCCCCGCGATCGTGATGCGTCCGCCGAATGGGGCGTCGTCAAAAGTAGCGCCCGTCTGAAGCGCAACGGCGTCCTGCGCCAGTCCGTTGCCGTCAATCTCGGATTCGGGAATGTTGCCAGCCGCGCTCAAGAACGGCACAGTACCTTCGACCCGGCGGCCCGGCGGGATGTGAATCAGCGTCTCTTCACGATTGCCCCACACCGGCACGTAGTTCGGGTTGTTGCAGGGCGGCGCAACCTGCCACGAGAGGATCGCGCGAATCGGAACGAGCCTTGCGCCCTCCCGGCAGGGCTGGCGCAGGGCGTCGAAATTCACCGGCAAGAAGACCGCGTATTCCAGGCCCTCTCTCGGAATGTCGGCGATGTCGTATACCGTCACCGACGTTGTGCCGAGACAGGTCTCGAACGTGCCATTGTCGTCAAGGTCAGCCCAGAAGGTGACAAACTCCGTGCTCCCGCTCGAGCAAAGTCCGCCGTTGTAACCGTTCGGCAGCTTGACGCGTATAGTTCCGACCAGTGTGTTGTTGTTGGGGTCGAAGCCCACGCACTCCATCTCCTCGTAGCGCTTGTCGCCGTCAACCGGGAACAACTTGCCGATCAAGTCTACCAGGTTGATCCCTGGCAGCACGTCCTTGAAACCGGGCGACATCAGCGAGGTGCCGGCCGTTGAGCTGCTGATCAACTTCTGCACTTCGGAGAATGCGAATCGGTGCGGCTCGACGTCCTTGTCTTTGTATATCGCCTGGAGCTCGGTGACGTTCAAGACCTTGGCCTTGGCGGCTTCGACAGTCTGATTCAGATCAAGCACCGTCTCCATCTGCGGCGGAATCTTGATCTGCAAGTCACCAACCAGCTCACCGCCTTTGAA
>Ga0193727_1001168_pt1 | contig 10804 bp, 17 predicted proteins | sample H2c2metaG_FD_143051 | JGI IMG/M metagenome (GOLD analysis project Ga0193727, IMG submission 143051) | Soil microbial communities from a riparian zone of the East river system, Colorado, United States - H2c2 | ecosystem: Environmental > Terrestrial > Soil > Riparian zone | place: USA: East River...
ACTTCAAGTTCTTGACAAGTGGCATTATCCAGACCATTCCATGACCACCTCTGATTCACATAGGATTCGGGCAACCCAAACCTTGTGTCATGAAAATGGATGAAATTAGGGAACTCGCGGTGCAGGAATTGGCCCATGAAGTTGAACTCACTGACGCCACGGAAGCCTTGCGCCATCGCGTATTCCTCGAACGTCTTGCCATGTCGGGACAAGCAGTACTCCCTGAAACAGCCGTAGGCCCAACGGGGAATGACCTGCCCAATCCTCCTCATGTATTCAAACTCAGGACTAATACCGGAGAAAGCCGTCATGGATTCTACGTGCGCGACCAGATTTTTGTCCGTAGGAAGAATATCCATAAACGGCGTCATTAACCAGATTGGCTTAAAGTCAGATGCGATTGGATTGTCTATTGGACCAGTTGGAACCATCAAGTACTCCGACCTAATCCGCTTGGTGAAAATACTGTCGCTGTCCATGTGGAGAATGAAATCGCTCGTGCAGTATTTGTCGGCATTCATCTTCACCACCTGCTGGAAAGTGTATCCCTTTCCATGATCGACAAAGCTTGTGGCTGACGCTCCAGGTTCCTGGACTTTTACAATCCTCTCCTGCGTTAATTGAAGGTCTGATCCTTCCGGGATCACCACCACAATCTCTTCAAAACCTGTAGCGAATTTGTGAATAGAGCGGAGGCAGTAAGCCAGCCAGCCGAAATCCTTTGGAAATGATTTAATTAAGATTGAACAAGTCATCCAGTCGTCCAAAGTATCTCGATTTTGAATAAGCCTAAAAACACCCGCAAACTGTAGAGCCATTTCGACTGAGGCTGGTAATTTACACGACCTGTTGAGAATCCTATAATAACCGTAGCCTCATCCCTCCATAGCCATCTGAAATGAGCGTTGTGAAATTTCATTTGATAATCTTGGCGTCCCGAAGCGCCTGTCTGACCCTTGATTTGTAAACTGGAGCCTTGCAGAACAGAGCCAACGCCTCACAGAGCATCCGAACTTCCTGTTCACTGTCCTGTTTGTTTTCCCATGGAGCGGAAAGAGATGGAAGGGGAGATGGTTCATCCTCCATTTGAGCCACGGCTCGCTGAAGTTCTGTGCTGCCGCCAAGGGTTTTACTTCGTACAGGAGGCGTCAATGATACGGATGTTCCTGATCCGTTTTCAGGTTTGGCGCTATCAGTCCATGCTTCTACGTACTGCTCACGGTAAAGCTCGTCTCGCTTTTCAAGTAAAGTATCGCCAATTTCCTTAACATGATTATCCACAGATTTCTCTCTCAAAAACTGAAAAATAGAACCATCCTTATTTGAGTGAAAAACAACCGCATTTCGGTCAATCACATCGTCAAATTCCTGCCGTGTCCTAAATCCAGCGTGCCTGAATTTGTGTTGAATCAGGGTTGTCCAATGCGCTTTTGGAACAACTTCGACTGCTCCGGCAATATCAAAGGCCAGTTCATAGCGTACTCCGCTTCCCTTGTCTGGTTCCCATTCGGTTCGCATCACTAGAGTTGGAGCCAGTTCAGGGACGTTGAATGGATAAACAGCGTTGCCGCTCATGTGTTCCGGTACGGATTCAAGCAGGACATGAGCGCCCATGAATGGTTTTCCTCTCGAAACCCCTCTCTGATATTCATGCTCAAGAACGCTCAGGAATTCTCTCTTCGTCGGAATACAGTCGATCTCGCACCAGAACCACGGCCCAAGTTTGTTCATGTAGAAATGCCAAGCCACTTGCCGGAATGAACTATTTGGGCCTGAAGCGGAACGTTTCGGTTCGGTGCTTTGCCAATCCGATTTCTGTTCTTCTGAATCGACAATTACAGTAACTGGATTTTTGAAGGCTTTGATTGCTTTGGGGTAAATTTCCGCCCATTCTGGCTTGGACACCAGTCCGGCTGTAGGAATCAGGTACAAACTGTGACCGTCTGTTCCGCCAAGTTCGTTGATCCAATCGAACCAGCGATGGGCCATTTCCTTCTCGTGTTCACAGATTGAAATTACGATGTTCATATTGATTCTTTTTCAACTGGAACTTGCACCAACTGGACCAAATCTCCCTCCCATCCACATCTCGCACAATACCGGCCACTTTCATTTTCATGTCCGAGTGGGTTTTGATAGTCCAGTATTCCTATATTTGCGCTCTGACATTCGGGACAATGAATAAATTTGTCATCATGATTACTCATAATCTAACTCCAAGGAGCACGACAGCCCGTACCGATCTTGATGGAACGTTGGGAGACGAAGCCCATGAAACGGACTGCCGTGGTCGTTAGCGTTTGAAGTTCCATCAAGAATCACAAGCGTAAATGAGGCTTGCGATGGAGGCAAGCTTTATTTACCATCTCCGGCGACATCATGCCGCTTCGCACCCCGCCGCCTCAGATTCCTGTAGTCACCTATTCCGACCCGAATAAAGGGGATCGCGGCTTAATTGAGTTCTGGAACACCGAACTGGCGGTTTACACGCCACTCGACATTGGTTCTCCGCATCCAAACACGCGCGAGTTTCCAGGATTTACCCTCGGACTACAGAATCCGGTCGAAAATGACGAAAAATGGATTCGTCGGGTTTGGGTTTCGCCAGAGACAAATCCAGACTGGTTCAATTACCAGATCAAATATTCGGCTGAATCGAATCTTCACCCGATCTTTATCCGCACCTACCGGGAAGCGAAGATTGGCTACACGCCACGAGCAAAAGCATCAGCCCTTGGCACGGTTTACAAACTCATCGTTGTCGATTCTGGGAATGGATACACTCCGGGAACATTCCCGAATCTGACCTTCAGTACTGGGAACGCCGTAGGCCATGCCGTAATCAATCAGGATGGCACGATTTCTGAGTTCGTGCTGGATGACGGGGGAGATTCATACACTGTCGCTCCCACGTTTATCGTGGACGCCCCGCCAGTTGGGACTACAGCAACCGGAACCGCACAAATCCAGCCAGTCAGCGCGGTTTTGGTCAAAGAGGAAGCGCAACAGTTCCCGGCTGAGAGCGAATATTACGGCCAATATTTTCAGGTAATCAGGATTTACGAGACTCTGCCGGGACCGCAGTTGACCACTGTTCAATTCACGGAACGAGGAATTCAGGAAACCGTCACAACCCAGCGAATCATATCCGGCACGCTCTCTCCAATCGTAACGTCCACGGTCACAGAAAAATCGGCGGCAGAAGATACGGTAGTTGATCTTTTCACTCACACTGAGGACGCAAAGTTCTGGGAAGGTAAATCCTTTGGCATTGAGATTCCCGATCCGATCCCTGTCCGGTTTAGAGTTGTCGCTCCAACCACAACTCTTGAAGTCATCCTTGAAGGAACAGCATCCTTGCCCACTCTAGGAACCGGCGATCTGTCGATTGAGGAACGACAGGTCACAGAGCAATTATTCCACAGAACTACCGTAACCCGCGCTGGAACAGTTCTTCCCGTAACGCTCATCAGTTATAAGATGACGCGAGAGAAGCAGATCGAGACTGTCACTGAAACTCTGGACAGCGGACTTCAAACTCTGGGAGCGATCAATGAACTAACGGTTGAGGCTGAGGTTCAAAATCTTGGTAACAACACTTCACTTCTGACCATGGGAACGGTTTCTGACCTGTTCCGAAATCCATCGGCAGAAACATCCATCCGGGACATTCTCCCACCAGAGTTCAGAGGCGTGTTTCCTGAATACACATTTTCCGAGAACATAGCCGGAAATATTACCGAACCGCCTGTTCTTCTTCCGGGGGATTTGGACGTAAAGGAAGATCAACTTGACGAATTCACTTTCCGCCGCAGTAGGACCACACTCGCTCCGACAACGCTTCCCATAACCCTGACCAGTAATGAATGGACTGAACAATGGGGCGGGGTGATGCTTAATGTCAATGCCACTTTGGATAGTTCGGTACTGGGAGCCACACAAGGTTTCTATATTGTCGAATCAAGAGCCAAAGCACTAGGTAACGGGCTATATCTTCTGTTGACCAAGGAAGTTTCAAATCCTCCTGGGTATCCCGGTCTTACCAGTTTTGATTGGGACGAGGAGATGCAGGTTCGGTTCGAGCGGTTCGAGCAGATCATGCCATACAATTATGTCCCGGTTGATGGCACGAACTTTACGGAAACCACCAGAGCCATAGACAAGTGGCGTTCGCGCAGAATCAGGATCACCAAAGTTCCAACTGCAACCTCGGAAGCTACCGCCATAGTAAATCAGATATTCGCTCCCTTCCAGTTTCCGGGAACTGCGGATGTTAATCAATTAGTTATTACTAATTGTTTCTACGGTTTCAGGTCGGTCAGGGCTGAGTTTGTAAAACAAACGGTTAAAACGTGGTGGATAAACAGTATCACCATGCCAGTAATACCGTTTGACGAGATAATCACCGACTCGATCACAGTTTCAGGAAGTTCAAGAATTAGAGAACTTCATGGCGTGCTGCACGATGCCTATGCTAATAGCGTTGCATATTATCCGGCTACTACTCCTACTTTCACTGAGTACTATTATGGAATACCGGATGGAACTTCCACGGATCATAATTTTATTACTATTTATACTCCGGGAAGTGGATATAACGTTGGAGACACGATCACAATTCCGAGCGACTCTGGCCCAAGCGCACAAATCCAAGTGATTAGTTTAGGTCTTTCTGGTTCGATTGGTTCATATCAAATCATACTTGAAGGCACAGGTGGAACCTTCACTAATCCAGTTTCGGTGACTGGTGGAAGTGGAATCGGGGCAGAATTTAACGTCACTCCATACACTATTCCAAATTTCATACCTGGAACAAAATGGGTTGGAACCGAAAGAACAGTTCTAGCCAATATCTCTCACACTGAGATCAAAAACCAATGGAAGATACAGATCAGGGAAATAGTGATGAGATAATTGATTCGGGCGAGGAACAGCGTGCCTTGGATATTGCTGAAACTCGCCTTAAAAGCCACGAACGGCTTCTCAAGAATTTCACGATCATAGGCGCAGGAATGAGCGGAAATGCGGATGATGGGTTTGAGTATAATCCGGCTCCCGACAGCGAAGTTCTATTCGATCCAGATGCCGAAGAGTGATGATAAGTTTGAGCAGTTTAGTTCGATCATGGGAGACATTGATCGCACGATTGCCAAATTTGCTATTTCAGGTGAGGGCGTATCGGGTAACATTCGAGACGGCTTCATTGTAAATGCACGTCCAGGACCAATCACTGACGAAGGAACCACTCCTCCTACGGCTGGATGCCCTCACTTGGGAGATATTACCGTAGAACTTTCCGGCATCACACTCTGCTCTGGTTGTCAGGATTTATCGTCTTTCGGGGCAGGTTCCATAAATAATCTAACCGGAGACATAAATGGAATATTCATTCTTCCAAGATCACTTACCGGACCACCTATCGATCAGTGGAGTGATGGGGGCTTAGTTGGCGCGTCTATACTCGAATACGATGCTTATTCGGACGACTCCTGTAATATTTTTACCAATCATGCTGCTGTTGGTTTTGGAATAATAGTAGTCTGCAACTTAGGTGGTTGGAATATTCTGGTTAATGACGGCAATTCTGGTTTTTTCTTAAACCTCGACCAATCCAGTCCTACTGGAATAACTAATGGTATATCCTGTGGAACGATTGCTGATCCACTACCTGTTTTTGGTGGTACTGGAGTGTGGGGATCAGGTGATGGGGGAACAGCCACAATCACATTCTAATGGCTGATATTGACGAACTACTGCAACGCGCCCAGAAATTGCATAGACAAGTTCACGGCATGACTATCCGTGGTCCGGGATGGAGCGGAGATGCTCGTAAGGGATTTATCTTTAATGCCGCAGATGTGGGAGCAGGAGAAGATACTACTCCGCCAACTCCAACTGGAGCCTGCTGCGTTGACGAGGATTGTAGTATTGCAACTGAGGCTGATTGTGATGGAGCTGGAGGCGTATATCAGGGAGACGGAACAACCTGTTCACCAAATCCATGCACTGAGGAAGTTGATTGCTGTGTAAACCTTCCTACCTCGTGGACTATTGACGTGACTCTTTCTGGTACTTTCGATCCGGGTGGATGTCCTGATGATATAACTGTCTCTGGTAATGCGGATTCAGGTGCTCAGGATACAAGCGCGATAATGTGCAATGCAATACCTAACACATGGCAGGCAAGCTATGAGTTTGGTCCGTTCGCTGCGGTTGACTTTTTCGTGAATTTCTCTCCGCATCCAGAGGTCAAGAATGTAATCGTGGACGTGTTCCTGTTCTGCACTTCCACGAATTGGCAGTTACTTCTAAGCGTTCCTGAACAATCAATGGGAACGTTTACTGATCCTCCATGTACGCCATCACCTGGATTCGATCTCAAGCTCGAAAGCGCAATACCGCTTCTTTTGGGGAACGATCCGGTTGGATCATGGTCAACCTCATGGTCGGATGAAGATTCACCAACTCTTCTTTGGACATTGAATGTTACCGTATCGTGAGAACTGGAGACACAATCCATTCAGTCGCTCAACCAATCGCAAAAGGAGTTGACTGGCTTCTAAATACAGACTTGCAAAATTGTAGCGGATGCAACAGGATGAAGAATAACTTGAACGCCGGAATGAATCTGGCCGATGCGATCTATGATCGGTTTTGGCCGCAACCAGAGGAAAAAGACGAAAATGCAATTCATAGTGACGAAACAGATCGCAGTTGAAGCCGACACGCCGGAGAACGCGGTAGCGGCTGTCGATAAAGGGCAGACAATTTCATTGAATGTTCAACTCCGTCCTCAACCACAAACTGCGGCACAGAGAACTCCACAGATAATTGGTGGAATGCCAGTTGCTCAGCCACGTCCCGGTAATCCCTGATGTCCACCCTCACCCTCCAGCTTGACGCCATCCTTCCTGACGGAACCAATCTGTCGGCTCCGAACGAGGTGTTTACGATCCCGATGTTGGGAGAAGAGGGGATCAAGTACAATTTTGAAGCGGATGGAAGTGATGGGACTTTCGATGTCGGGGAAGTCTCTCAGATCGGGATGGTTCAACTTCGGAATCGTTCCGCAAAGGTTCTGGTGACGACGCCGGGAGCGCCCACAGTCACACCCAACGGGACGCCAGGATCGACCACGATCAGTTACAAGATTGTGGCGCGGCAGACTGACGGAGCATATTCGGCAGCTTCCTCTGCTGGAACGACCACGACTGCTGCTGCCTCGTTGGACACGACCGATTTCAACCGAATCGTCTGGACAGCTGTTGAGGGAGCAGATTTCTACGACATCTACCGAACGGCGGCTGGTGGGACGCCATCGAGCACAGGATTGATCGGAACCGTGGCTGGCACGGTGACAGCCTTCTCGGACACAGGACTCGCTGGGGACGCTTCCACGGCTCCAGCAACGGCAATTGACAATGGGTTGCGATACGACACCACTACGGCTTACGATTATTTCCTGAAAGGTGGGGAAGTGGCGATCTTCCGACTGACCGGGAATACACTTCGGTTCAAGGCGAGCGCGAATAATGTGACATTATCGACTAATGTCCGGGGTGAAATCACGATCCTGGAGAACTAAATGACTGAGGAAACACCTGAAATGATGGAGAGGCGAGAAGTCTGTGGAAAAGCCATTCGTGAAGTGCTTAAAACACACAACTGTATTTTAACCGTGCCTAGCATAGACATCAGTACGGGGCGTATTTTGCCGACCATTCAGATTAAGGCTGTGCCTCGGCAGGCTACCAAGCCTGAACCAGAGCCAGATAAACCAGAACAGCTATCGTCAGAATAAAGGCGACGGCAACTCCAGTTGCCATGGAGTTCATGGTAATGTTTCGTTGTGTGCGATGCTCTGCGATTGTTCGGCTTGATGAATATAACGCAGGGCTGTTTTATGTCGGGATTCGTTTGGATATTTGCTCTCGACTGCCATGATTAGCTCCCGGTAGAGCAAATTGGTCGTATCATCCCGCAGCTGCGCGGCACGCAGCTTATTGAGTTCTACGAACACATCGGTTAGTGATGCGAATCCGTGGGCTTTAGCTATTTCTTGAAAATGAGCAAGCATTTCATCCTGCACGGCGCGGGATTCGAGCGAATCTATTGTACGATCGAGTTCCTGACAGTAATTCTTCACTCTCTCAAAAGTGCTATTGCCTTCAACCATGAATGAGCCATTCGGATCCCGAAAGTAATCATCTATCGGCTCCGTCGCTTTCTCGATAGCGGATAGGAATGCGTTACGAAGTCGAACGCGAGTCGGACTTAGATAATCCGATATATTTAGAACTTCGGCGTTGAACTCCGCTTCCGCATCGATTGCTTCTTTTCTTGGTATGTTCATTTCAATGTTGCGTTGTGGGCGGCGATGATAAGCGTTCCTGCCATTGCCGGAAGATTCGCGGCTATGGTGCGCTTGGACTTTGCCTCCCGAATGATCGCAATCATATCCTCGTCACCATCGCTTACTAGCTCCCACTCCTGCGGCTGCGCGGCGCGGGACTTGCACGGCGTCACCGGGATCATACCAAGCTTCTGTGTGGGTATGTGGTCGCCGCGTTCATTTATCGGAAAACCGGCATCGCAAAATGAGCACTCCACGAGAGCGGCATCCAAAGCCCTCCATTCGTCGTAGCATTGCTCGCGGGGACACCTGTCAGCTAAGATTTGTGCTGCTTTTCGTAACGGCTCCGTCGCTTCCTTAATGGCGGATAGAATGATCTTCACATTTCTCTCGTAATTATGGTGCATCGGCACAGTTATCTTCTCGGCGGCTTCTCGCGCGATTGCTTCGTCTCTTGGTGTGCTCATTTTATTGTAGCATTGTGGGCGCTTCCGGTAATTCCATGAAGTGCGTTGGCTTAAACCAATCAGGAACTTTTGCACCCATGGGATTTGGGTATTCCCAATATCCATTAGGATTCCATAGGTATAGTCGCATTTCGCCATCTTTGTAGGTTAGGACAAATTGCATTTCTTTTCGATCAAGCATTTCGATTGGCGTCCATTCCTGTCGTAGTCTGTCATTGCGAGCTTGCAGTTCCTCCGTCGCTTCCTCGACGGCGGATTGGAATGCCTTGCGAAGTCTAACACGAATCGGACTTAGATAATCCGATATATTTAGAACTTCGGCGTTGAACTCCGCTTCCGCGTTGATTGCTCCTTTGCTTGATGTTGTGCTCATTTGGCAACCCTCTCCATTTCCCAGCGTAATTCTCGCAAGCTTTGTTCCCGAGCGCCCTTCCAGCCTTTTTGATGCTGAGTAAGTTTCTTATTTTGCCACGCCAGTAAATCTGATTCCCAGGCCGTGGCTAAATCTTTTACCCAAACCGGAATTGCTATAATCTCTTTCGTTTCTGCTATCGCTTCTTCGTTCGGTGTGCTCATGGTGTTCTGTTTCTGACTTTCTCCCGGTATCGACGCATTTTCTCGGCTTTAATTTTTCTGCGTTTGGCGCAGGTTGGACAATTTTGCCCGCCGCGAGAGTCCTGGGCCGTGACCGGCTTTCCAGGTCGTGATCCGGTAGTGCTCTCTCGCGCTTCGCCGCCTGCTCCGATGGAGCTTCTTGCGTCGGCCAGCACAGGAACGGGCAAATCATTTTGAGCGGGGATACCTTGCGCTTCACCGGGAGTATCGGCGGACTTTCCGGGTTTAGCCACACCAGCCGCCGCTGGCAAGGGTTGAGTTGGACCTTCCCTGCTCAAAATTTGTGCAGGCTTATTTGTCGATCTATCTGAGACTACCCTGCGTCCTCTCAGTTCATCCGTGTGCGGAACGGGCAAATTGTTTTGAGCGGGTGGGGCGCGACGGACTTCAGCTTTGCTATTCCCCACGAGGTCGATGCTAGGCTTAGTTGTTTCCGTGTCGCCGCTCAAATTTTTGTTCCAGGAGGGAGGGACAGCCAGATTCCGTTTCTTGGCGTAGAGAGCGGCTCTACGGCGTCTGGCGAGACCTTCCTCACGTTCACGTCTCTTTCGTTGATCTTCGGTTTCGGTCATTCGATCACTTCCCGGACGTGGATTTGTTCGAGGTCGCAATACAGTTGCTTGGATGGATATTCGGTCCAATCCGTGCTGGTTTTAACCAGCCACAATTCCCTTGGTTCACCGAGGATGACTGGAGTAAATTTTATGTTCACTCCCAGGTCAAGGCAATCGGCTTCGGTTTTGATGGCTGAGTAGATGTCGGGATGGTCTGGGATGTTGGCTGCGATCCGTCGCAGGGACTCGGCAAGAATTTCCCTGACATATTTTTCCACCATCGTTGAGTTGTAATATTTTTCGTCTGTGGGCTTCGTCATAGTGGGAGTTTATGTAGTCCACTACAGTTGTCAAGTAGAGACTACGTAAAAATCTGTGCTTGTCCCCAAAATTGGTGTTGGGTCCGATTCAGCCTACGTCGCGAACCAAGGCACCTCCTTCCCATAAACTTTCACGACGTGCCCTATTCGAAAGTCGCCATATTCGACAAACGCATGTTCGACCCGCGTCACATTTAGCGCCAGCTTTCGGGTCTGCAAAATAACGCGCTCACCCTTGCGAGGCGGAATAAAAGCAGCGGCCATATTGCCGTAATGCTCGATGTGGTTTGCTTCGTCTGCTGTGTAGAACTCTAAATGATGAATTTCGGACAATCACCCTACACAGAGGCAATAAATATGAAGTTAAACCGATAGCGCAAGGCGGCATCAGCCCGGTCGTAACGTAGCGCAATGATATAAAAGGCACCGGGCCGCGTGGTTGAAATCCTCAACAGATCGCCACGCGGCCCGGAAGGGCAAAGGGGGTAGCAGGTT
>Ga0193727_1001169_pt1 | contig 10801 bp, 9 predicted proteins | sample H2c2metaG_FD_143051 | JGI IMG/M metagenome (GOLD analysis project Ga0193727, IMG submission 143051) | Soil microbial communities from a riparian zone of the East river system, Colorado, United States - H2c2 | ecosystem: Environmental > Terrestrial > Soil > Riparian zone | place: USA: East River...
GGAAACCCGCATTTCGATTCCAACGTTCAGACATACAACGTTCGTCGTTGATGATGTTGAAAACGACTACGACGAAGCGACGACCAACATCAAGGGTCGTATTTGGGACGTCGCTTTGAGAAAGGCGGCGACAGCAACAGTCCACTCGCGGGAACTCCCTTTTTTCTTCATTCAGCAAATTATTTGGGAACTTCGTCCTTTGTTTCCTGTAGGAACTAGTGAATTACAATGTTTACTAAATCACTGCGGATCGGTTTAATTGGGTTTGTTCTTTGTGCTGCGACAGCCTGGGCTGGGCCATCAGCAATTCGAGGCGTCGTCAAGGATGCAAAAGGGCAAGCGATAAAGGGTGCAGATGTTCGAATCGAATCGAGAGACGGCAAAAAGGTGTTCAAAACCGCCAAGACTGATGGAAGCGGTCGCTACGTTTCCGACGGTCTGGCGCCAGGTGTTTACCGAGTCTCGCTGATCGTTAATGGCGCAGTCAAGGCATCGATCATGAACACGCAAACCCACCCGGATCAACCGACACAACTGAATTTTGACCTGAAACCAGTGTCGGTGTCGCAAGCAAGTACAGTTGCAAAAAAGAAAAAACACATGGTCTGGGTGCCAGCGAGCACGGGAAGTCACATTGGCGGTCGCTGGGTGGAAGTTGACGAGAATGATACCGCTGACACGGGCGCTTTGAACGTCAAGAAAGGTAGCGCCGAGGACCTGCATCGGGCACAAATGCAAAATTCGGGGGGACCGCAGAGCATATCCGGGACATCGTCTTCGACGGGGCGCTGAGTGTTTCGCGTCCAACTGCTCTGACAGAAGCCGCGCGTTGCACAGTTTTTCAGATTCGAGCAGTGTGACCTGATGTAATCGCGGGGCACTAATCGCCAGTCTTCTTCTCACCTGCGCGGTTGCTTTCGCCGCAACATTCTCAGCACACATTCGTCCATCGAGGGAAATGTGATGGATACGGACGGGCGTCCTCTAAAAGAGGCCGAGGATCCGGTTCGAGCAAAAAGGCAGACAAATTTCGCTGATTATCAGCCGCACGGATATTAACGGCCATTACACAGCCGCGTTGCCGAAGGGCATCTATAAAATGAGTCTGACCACAAGGGCACACCAAAAACCTCCATCACGGTGAAAGCGACTGGAGCGAATTCACGGATCGACTTCGATCTACGTCCGTTCGGCGGAGAAAAAGATCAAACATTATGTTTGGGTCGGCGGAGAAACGAAGCCACCTACCGGGCCATTGGGTCGAAGCCGGAATCAGAGCAGCTCCATCATCTAGTCCTTCCCTTGCAGTTTTTTAGCTCGGTGCCTGCACCGGCGCTGTGGAGAATAATCCCCGCACGGATTCGCGCGAAAGCACAACAATCGTAAACACGCCGAGAATTGTTCCAAAAGGGAATGAAGAGGCATTCAATACAAGCCATTACAAGGACGAAGGAGTAGCGTTTACAGAGCGCGATTGACCGCCCAGTAATCAGAATACAAATCGCCATCGCTATTCCGATCAAGAACAACAGCGTACCGAGCACAGCAAAAATCCAGCCAAGAAATTCAGGAGGCAAGTCTTCGCCCGGTTTCGCTGTTCCGTGCCGCGCGGCAAATATGAAGATGACGCCGACCGTTGTGTAAAGCAGCGGGAAAAAAGAGAAGAGGGCGGCCAAACCCGCCACGACATAGTGAAAAATCCCGAGGAGATTAAGCTGTTCGGTATCGCGATCCATACCTCTTAACGCTAGCCAGCCTGCTTCGACTTAATCCAGCGATCGACCAGCTCCTCCAGCACATCGAGCGGGACGCTGCCATTGCCCAAGACCACTTCATGGAACTGCCGGATATCAAACTTCTCGCCTAACGACTTTTTCGCTTTCTCGCGCAGCTCGAGAATCTTCAGCATTCCGACCTTGTAAGCGGTCGCCTGGCTCGGCATCACGATGTAACGATTGATTGAGTCGGTGCAGTCCGCCTGCGTGTTTGGCGTGTTCTTGCTCAGATAATCGATCGCCTGCTGGCGCGTCCAACGTTTTGAATGGATCCCCGTGTCCACGACGAGACGACCGGCCCGCCAGAGCTCGAGCGAGAGGCGGCCGAAATCAGAGTAAGAATCCGCATAGAGCCCGATCTCTTTCGGGGTCAGCTCGCTGTAGAGACCCCAGCCTTCGGTATACGCGGTGTAGGCGTGCGAAAATTTCCGAAACTTCGGAATCCCGTTCAGCTCCTGCGCAATCGCAATCTGCATATGATGGCCAGGAATGCCTTCATGATGGGCCAGCGCTTCCAGTTCGTAGGTTGGATTGTCCTGCATGTCGCGCAGGTTCACATAAAACATTCCGGGGCGCGTTCCATCCGGCGCCGGTTGCTGATAAAAAGCTTTGCCAGCCGACTTTTCTCGAAAACTTTCAACTGCTTTCACCACGATATCGGCCTTCGGCTTCGTCACGAAAAGCTCGTCGAGGCGCTTCTTCATCGTCTCGATTATGTCGGTGGCCGTGGCCAGATATTTCGCGCGACCCTGCTCGTTACTCGGGAGGCGAAACTGCTGATCCTCGCGCATGAACTTGAAGAAGGCCTGGAGATCGCCTTTGAAGCCGACTTTCTCCCGGATCTTGTTTATCTCATCCTGGATGCGCGCCATTTCCTTCAGGCCGGTTTCATGAATCTCTTTCGCACTCATGTTTGTCGTGGTCGTGCGATGCAGCGCGGACTCGTAAAACTCTGCACCATCCCCGAACTTCCAGACACCGTCGTCTTCGGTGGCACGCTTCGCCTGTTCCTTCAGGAAAGCGATCAGGTTTTCATAGGCAGGTTTGACCGATTCGTTCAGCGCCTTGGTCGCATCGGCCACCAGCCGCTCGCGCGTCGCGGCGTCCGCCTTGCCTAAGGCGGTCGCTTTTTTCGTGAAATCTTCCAGCAGCGGACTGTCGTTAGGCCCGGAATCGAACGGTTTCCCCTGGATGACCTTGTGGCAGGCGTCGAGCACAAGCGGAAAAACGAAGCGAGGCGCCACGACTCCTTTTTCCTCGCGCACCTTCAGATTGACGAGTAACTGATCGAACAACTTGGGAAACGCGCGCAGGCGCGCGATATAGACCTCTGCGTCTTTCACGTCATCGACCTTGTGAATGTTGATCATGAAAGTCGGCATCTGCGCATGGACGCCACGCATCTGGCTGACCGGATAAATGTCGAAGCGATACTTAAATTCTTCTGCCTCGCGCGCCGCCTCGCGCTCAAAGAGTTTGTAACTCAGCTGCGTTTGAGGATCGAGCGCTTCGAACTTGATGTTCTTTTTCAAATCCGCCAGCTGGCGCTCCCAAACCTTTTCATCGGCCGTGGCTTTCTCGTCAGACAAATCCTCCAGCTGATCGTAATGCGTCTTGATTCCATAAAACGATTCGTCCACCGGATGGCGTGACAGCGTCTCGTCCCAGCACTTCTCAAAAAAGTCGTTAGCCTTTTTCGATTCTGCCGTGATTTCTGCCGGTGTGTAAGCCGACGCAATTCCGCTTAAAGTTAGAGAAATTGCGATCGTTAACAATGTTTTCATTGCGTTGTTTCCTTTTTTAAATCCGGCCGTTGAGCGCCTGCTCACGCTCGTAGCGCTTTGCGAAGGTGGGTTGGGCGTTTAGAAATATCAACCTGTCGTCATATAGCCTTCTTCGCCGTGTTCGTTGATGTCGAGCCCCTGCCGCTCGATCTCGGGTGCAATACGCAAGCCAATCAGCCCCCGGACAATGGCACCGATAATTGCGCTTCCAACCACCGCAAACACGATCGTGATCCCGATTGCTTTTAATTGTTCCAACCAAAGCGTGTGCCCCACAATCCTCGCAAGACCGTTTTGCGTGGCCGGATTCGGCGCTCCGGCGACGCTTAACAAAAGATTGGGATTCACGCTCGCAGTCGCGAGAAAGCCGGTGAGGAACGCGCCGAGCGTTCCGCCCACTGCATGAACGCCAAAAGTATCTAGCGCATCGTCATAGCCGAACCACGATTTCAATTTGGTGCAGGCGAAAAATGGGACGATTCCCGCTGCAAGTCCGATAATCACTGCACCGCTCGGAGCGACATATCCGCAGGCAGGAGTGATCACCACGAGTCCGCCCACAGCACCGGAACAAAATCCCAACACACTCGGTTTACCGCGCAGCGCGTACTCGAGCATCGCCCACGTGAACGAAGCCACCGCAGTGGCAAGCGTCGTACTCATGAACGCATTCGCGGCGATTCCATCAGGCGCAAGCGCGCTTCCCGCATTGAAACCGTACCAGCCCACCCAAAGCAAACCGGTTCCCACCATGCAAAGCACCATGCTATGCGGCGCCATGATTTCTTTTCTAAACCCGAGCCGGCGCCCAAGAAGAATGCACAAGACCAGCGCCGACCAACCCGAGGTCATGTGGACGACGGTCCCGCCAGCGAAATCGATCGCAGTAATTTTGGCTCGGGCGTTCCAAACTCCGTTCATCCACCCATCGATTCCCCATACCATGTGTGCGATTGGGAAGTAGACCACGAACATCCAGACTCCGACAAAAACGAGCACGGCTGCGAATTTCATCCGCTCAGCGACTGCGCCGATGATCAACGCGGGCGTGATGATCGCAAACATCAGTTGATACATCGCGAAGACATTTTGCGAGACCCAGTACGAATAATCACCGTTAGGTTGTCCATCTACTCCGTGCAGAAAAGCAAACTTCAATCCTCCAATGAAAGGTGAGCCACGAGAAAAAACGAGGGAATAGCCTACGAGCCACCAGAGGATCGTCACCAAACCTGCAATCCCGAGGCACTGCGCCAGCACAGAAAGAACGTTCTTTGCGCGGACGAGACCGCCGTAAAAAAGCGCGAGTCCTGGCAATGTCATAAAAAGCACCAGCGCCGCACAGGTCATCATCCAGGCGTTGCTGGCAGGGCCGGGACCGGAAATGTTTGATGTTACTGGCGCGTTCGCCGAATCAGCGCCGCGCGCCGAATTATTCACGTAGGCTTCCAAGTCGGCAACGCGCTGCTCCAGAGAGGGCGAAGCAGGAGGCGAGGATGTTTGCGCATGCAGCGGAGACGAAAACGCAATGACCGCTGTGAGCAAAAAGACCCGCATCATTACGCGCTCTCGTTATAGCGCGTGGTTCCATCCCGGCAAGGAAAATGCCGCTGTGCGAGTGGCACGAATCAAAAGCCAGGCGGCAAAGCCCTATTCATTCGCCAACGCGTTGAGGACAACGCGTTCCACCCTATCAAAGGTGGATCGGCTTCTCCTGAATGCCAGGCCGGCTCGGACCGATGGCAAATGGGTTCCCGCCGAAGGCGCAAGGTCTATTACAACACTTCAGACAGAAGGAAAACTCCGCCGAGCGGCCGGCCAGGCCAGGTTAAGGCGCTCGACGGAGTTACTCCTCCGCCTCAAAAACGTCAATGCTGAGTTTGCTTGCTTCAAGCTTTCGTTATTGAGGTCCACGCTTCGGTTCGAATTACCCATTGAAAGCACGGCGGTGCGCAGACCGTGTCGGTCGATTGCGCCGCATCGTCATCGTCACCGTCACCGTCATCGTCCTCATCCTCTTCATCGGCATCTGTTTCGGGCGCGACTCCTGGTAAGTCATTTTGCTGCAACTTTTCATAACGCTCCCGAACATCGGCGGGCATTTTATCCCGATCCTCCTTGGTCTCGACCGGTCCGCTAAAGAGCAATTTCCCCTGGGTATCTTTCGCGGTGAGTATTTTTTTCCCATCCACATTTTCCAGCTTCATCTCGCCTTTATCGTCCGAGAAAACAATTTGCGCCTGGCCGATGTCGATTCTCGTAGCCTTGAGTGTGCCGTTGTCTTTACTCAGAATGCGAATTTCCCGCGCGGCGCGGCGGGCATCTTCCCGCGCCTGTCTTGCCGCCTCGTGAGCTTTCATCACTGCGCCACGGATCATGCCGCGTTGTGCCCCGAGTTGCTCTTGCAACTGTTCTTTCATACCTTGCATCTGCTCACCGAGATCACCTGTGTCATCAAAATCCCAGTGCGATTCGTGTTTGTCCCCGGGCGTCCGAGATTGACGCTGCGGTCTTTCTTTCTTTGTGAGCTTTACGGTGATCTTCTGCTCCTGCCCCTTGCGCAAAATCGTGAGCGTCACGTCCGCGCCGTCGGGGAAAGTCTGCAGGAGCTTTCGCAATTGACTCGGTTCGATCAGAATCTGGTCATTGAGCGTTTTAAGAATATCGTTTTGTTGAATGCCGGCAACCGCTGCGGGGCTAGCGGGCACAACGTACTCGACGACTAATCCGAGGCCTTTAGAGAGGCCGAGTTGTTCGCTTACCACAGTTGGCACCTGCGATGTTTCTACGCCGAGAAATATCGCCGGAACTTTGGGCGCTTTTTCATGGCCACCCGGCGGTGGGGGATGCGGCTGACCAGGTGGTTGCGGCGGCGCGGGTGGTGTTTGCGCAAATGCTGCGATCGGCAAGAAGGCGACGGTTGCGATGACGGTGATGAGTTTAATTTTCATGGTCTTGTTTTGTTAAATCATTGGCCGGAAACGGGAATGAGGACGACTTCCTCGCTGGGGTAAGAGACTCGAAGCGATGCGCCAGTAGAGGGATTACGCCATTGCCACGTCTCCTGTGTTTGATAACGAAGGCGCCTCAACGGTTGCTTCGAGCCGTCGGCAAACTGCAGCCCCTCATCGCGAGTGTTATAGACGACCTGCGTGGCGCCGGAGGGAACGAATTTGTTGGAAGACATCGATCTGTCGACGCCCCTCCTACCAGAAAAGGAAGGCAGGACCGGTTTTGTTTGAGACGAAGGCGAAACTTGCGCGATTTCTGTCTCTTCGTTTCGCGTTTGATCGGTGTTGATTCGCGCGATTAACAGAACGACCGCAGCTGCGGCTGCTGCGAGGCCGATACCAAACCTGAAAGGCGCTTCCGTAAAACGCTGAAGCCAGTGCGCGCTTGGCCCGCCGTCCGGCGCGGCGGACGCTCTACAATTCTCGGCCATCGCTTCCTCGATGCGCTCAAAAAGTACGGGCGAAGGCCGCGCTGGTCGCAACGCTTTCAGGTCATTCTCAAGCTCGGAGAAATCGTTCATTGGGGTTGCAGGCTCTTCTTCAGGTGGGCCAGGGCATATCGATATCGCGACGCTGCGGTATTTTGAGAAATGCCTAGTGCACCGCCGATCTCGCTAAACGTGAGTTCGTTCCAGATTTTCAAGACGAGCACCTCGCGTTGGTCCTGCGGCAGACAGCTGACTGCCGCAGCGAGCGCAGATTGCGCCTCATCTTCCCATTCAAACTGCGGCTCGACGGTTGGATCGGACCCGGCAAAAACAGTGGCTTCGCGTCGGGCGCGGCGTTTGTCGCGACGGATAAAATCGAGAGCGATCGAACGCACCGTGGCGTAAAGCAGCGCGCGATTGTTAATCTTGTGGTTTCGCCGCCAAAACTTGACGAAAGCTTCCTGGACAATGTCTTCGGCATCAGCTGCTGATCGCGTCCATTGCCGGGCAAAAAGCAGCAAGCCGGGACTGATTTCTGAAAAGCAACTCTTCCAATTCTCATGGCTGGCAATGTTGTCCATGACCTTTTCACGGTCTTTATTCCCAAGACGCCGCCAACCAATGAATTTGTCTATGCGATCGAAATTTTTCTCGTTAATCGCATTGCTGAGTGATGTCTCGACTTCCCTCGACATAACAAATCACTTTTTCGGCAGCGTTCGCAGAATCAAATCGCCCAGCCAATCAGGGTTCGCTACGCCTTCGCGATACGCTCTGAGCGCCTCGACAGAAGAATTGACTCGGAGATTGCTGTAAGAACCATCGGCGTTTTGCCACCGCTCGTGCCAGTAAACCTCTGCCTTGATGCGGGGATAACGTGTGCGAAACAGATTGAGTCCCTGCCTGATCCATTCCGGTTTGCCAACGCCACCACCCTCAGCCGAGTGCGGAAATTCGCCGGTCGCCCATTCGGCAATCATGATCGGTTTGTGCGGATCGAGTCTGGAGATTTCCTCGTAGGGCCAGGTTACCAACGAGGGAATATTCGGGTTTGGCTCGTCCTTATATTGCTGTCCGTAAACGCTCAGCCCGAGCCAATCGACATAATCGGATCCGGGGTAATAAGCTGGTGCGCAATTCCAGGTTTCGTACGGATAGGGATAGTTGTTCGTGTGAAACATCCATTTGATATTTGAAGCGCCACGGGCCCGGACCCGATCCACGACATAGCGAAATGCCTTACGAAATGTTTCCGGGCCTTTCCAATTGTTCAGGTCTTTATCCCATTCAGCGCCGCCGTAATACGCGCCCGACCACGGAAACCAGGTGCCATTCATTTCGACGCCGAACACGACAATCATCGGATGACCAAAACTCCGCGCGGCATCGGCCCACATGTCGATGTACGCATCCCACTTGCCGGCAAGAATCTCGGTCAAACTAAACTTGTCCGGCCCATGATCCTCCACATACGGCTTGTCCCACGGCGACCAAAACACAAGCGGCAGCGAGCCGTGCCGCCAGATGACATTGAGATTGCTTACGGGAAAATTTTGTTCTCCCCAGTAACTGGACGACGCGATGATGGCCTGATGTTTGCCCACCATCTGCTCAAAATCCTCGATTGTCTCAAGCGTAACGTCATCCTCCTCGTCGCCAAAATCCATGAACGCACCGGTATAAGCGCCCTGCTCAGGAATCACTACCTCGACTGATCCGTTCGGATCGACTTGCGCGACAGCTACGCTGCGGCGGCATCCGATTAGCGCCAAACTTGATGCAACTACTACAACGATCACTGCAAAACAGGTGCGCATCCGAGTTCGAAAGTTCTCAGCAAAAAATGGAGTGTCCAGTACGGACCCCGGTTCGAAGACAAGAACTGTAGAGACAGCTGTGCCGGCTGCAATCATGCTGAGGTTTTGCAGGAGACACGCTTGGCACTACAGCCGTTCAATCGGTGTGCGCATAAATCTGGCAATTTTCCTTGACTGGAGAACCACACTTGAGAGCAGAATCCCGATGATCGAAGCACGGATGCAGATAAGACTTCTCACCTTTTTAATTCTGCCGTTCGTATCAGTCGCCTTAGCCGACGATTTTAAAACACTTACTGGAAAAGAATACAAGAACGCCACCGTGAGCCGGGTCGAACCTGACGGCATCGTGCTAACCAGTAAGGCTGGCATCTCCAAAGTTTACTTCACCGAACTTCCCAAAAACGTTCAGGAGCGCTTTGGTTTTGATCCCCAGAAAGCTGGCGATTACTCAGCGCAGCAAAGTGCAGGACTCGAGCAAGTTCGAAAACAGCAGGAAGAAACATCGCGACAGAAAGCAGAGGCATTGCAAAAGGAAAATCAATCTCGGGCACAACAAGCGGGTCGACAGAACGAGCTTCGTGCGCTCCAAAGCCGGTACGAAGAGCTTCAGAGACAGGAAGACGACTTGCTTCTCCGGATAGGCGAGGCGAAGCAACCGGGACCTACGTACTGGGGCGGTAAAAACAATAAAACGCAGCTTCACCGCCCAAATCCGCAAGCATCGCAGCTGCCGCTACTCCAGACTCACCTAAAAGACGTTCGTCACGAGAAGGACCAGGTCAGGAAGCAATTGGAGAAACCCCAGCGGTAGCAAACAAAGCGACGCGAGGACGCGTGCGCACTCCTAAAGCTGTCGCGAAACGAGAATTGATGACTCGATGAATTTCGCACGGAGTGCTTTGGGAGGGCGATGCGTCCTCACATCGCTTTTTTCTTTAGCTGTAGGTCTTGTCCGATTGGGATCACAAACAGAGCCCCATGCCGATGAGAAGCATTTTGCCGTCTCTGCCATTGTTCTTGCCGATCATCCAGTAAACCAGTGTGTGCCAACTCAAGCATTAGGCGCGGGCGTTGACGGTCACGAGCAAGGCGAATGCGCTCGGATGTTCACGGACAAGAACATCGCCGAGATGCGATCAGCCGGATTCGGGCCACTGACATATCGGCTGCGCACCGAGCTTGCCGGCGAAGTTTGGCACTGGAACCCCCACGGCACATGGAGCGATCTTGTCCATCAGTGTGGATACTGGATCTCGGACGATTCACTCGCCGAGCCGATTAATCTTTCTTATGGCTATCGTCTCCCGCGACGCGGAAACACGATCGACCAGGCGAACGATGATGGTTACTCACGCGTCGCTGACGGCGACCAAGAATCGTTTTGGAAAAGTAATCCATATCTCGATTCCCACTTCACCGGTGAGCCCAGTGACGCGCATCCGCAATGGGTGGTGATCGATCTAGACGCGACTAAACCCGTCAATTCCATTCGAATTCATTGGGGCGCGCCATTCGCCCAGCAATACAGAGTGGAGTACTGGAGTGGAGAAGATCCGATGCATTTGCACGCCGATCGGAAAGATGCGTGGCGCCCTTTTCCAAACGGTGCGGTGAACCGCGGATCGGGTGGCGACGAATCTGTTCGGCTCTGCGAAAAACCACTTCCGGTTCGCTTCGTGCGCGTCGCAATGAGCCGGAGTTCGCAAACAAGTGCGCAAACCTCAAATGACATTCGTGACCGGCTCGGATTCGCGATTCGCGAGATTGCGCTCGGGAGTGTCGATAGTCACAATCGGTTTCGCGATTACGTCCGTCATGCGGCTGATCGTCATCAGCAATCAGTGATCTACGTATCGTCGGCTGATCCTTGGCATCGAGCCGAGGACATTGATTACAAAATCGAGCAACCGGGACTTGATTTCATCTTGCGTAGCGCGCTTACGAACGACTTGCCCGTCCTTGTTCCAGTCGGCGTTTTGTACG
>Ga0193727_1001170_pt1 | contig 10798 bp, 8 predicted proteins | sample H2c2metaG_FD_143051 | JGI IMG/M metagenome (GOLD analysis project Ga0193727, IMG submission 143051) | Soil microbial communities from a riparian zone of the East river system, Colorado, United States - H2c2 | ecosystem: Environmental > Terrestrial > Soil > Riparian zone | place: USA: East River...
TCCTCCAGGCCCGACCGTCACGGGCGAGCAAATCATCCGCTGCTTCCGGTCCCCACGAGCCGGCAGGGTAAAAGAACAACTCAGGCGCATCCTTCTTCGCGTGCCAGGCTTCTTCGATGGGATCGATGAACGCCCATGCTTGCTCAACTTCGTCGCGGCGCGCAAAGAGCGTGGCATCGCCGCTCATCGCGTCGAGCAGCAAACGTTCGTACGCTTCAGGACTTGCTTTCCCGAAAGAGGTTCCGTAATGAAAATCCATCTTTACCGGCTCGATGCGAAAGCTGGTGCCCGGTACCTTGGCATGGATGCGCAAAGAGATTCCCTCGTCCGGTTGAATTCGAATCACGAGCACATTTAGATCACTCAAATCCTTGTTAAACAGGACGGCGGGTGCCTTTTTGAAATGAATGGAAATTTCTGTGGCCGATTTCGGAAGCCGCTTACCGACGCGCATATAAATCGGCACGTCAGCCCAGCGCCAGTTGTCTATGAACAACCGAAGCGCGACGAATGTTTCGGTTTGTGAATCCGGGTTGACGTTTTTCTCCTGCCGATAACCGACGACCGGTTCACCGTTAATGGCGCCCTTGGCGTATTGAGCGCGAACAACTTCGGTGGCGATTTCCTTGCGCGACCAATGACGCAGCGATCGCACGACCTTGACCTTTTCATCGCGAATACTGTCCGCGCTGAGGTCCGTAGGCGGTTCCATCGCCACAAGACAGAGAAGTTGCAGCAGATGATTTTGGACCATATCGCGCAGCGCACCTGCGTCTTCGTAATATCCGGCGCGAGTTCCTACGCCGAGCGTCTCCGCCGCAGTGATCTGGACTTGATCGACATAGTGCGTGTTCCAAAGGGGCGCGAAGATCGCGTTGGCGAAGCGCAAGACAAGAATGTTTTGCGCGGTTTCTTTCCCGAGAAAGTGGTCGATCCGGTAGGTCTGTTCTTCGCTGAAGGAATTGTGGATGATGCGATTGAGTTCGCGGGCTGAGGCGAGATCCGAACCGAAAGGCTTTTCCACGATTACTCGTGCCCAGCTTCCTTTGCAGGTCTCATTTAAGCCAGCGGCTTTCAGGTGCTTAAGAATCGGCTCGAATTGATCGGGAGCAGCGGCGAAATAAAAAAGACGGTTGCCGCGGGTGCCGTGGTTCTTATCAATTTCGTCGAGCCGTTTGGCCAATGATTTGTAGCCAGCTTCGTCTTCGAACTCGCTCTGGTGGTAAAAAATCGATTGCGCAAAGTTTTTCCAGATTTCGTCGCGCACCGCTTGTCGCGAAAACTGGCGCGTTGATTCTTCAAGCTCGCCCCGGAATTCGTCATCAGTTTTTGGCCGACGGGCAAAGCCGACTATCGTCACGGCCGGCGGCAGGTCGCCATCGGCGGCGAGGTTATACAATGCAGGGACAAGTTTGCGATGGGTGAGATCGCCGGTGGCTCCGAAGATCACAATCGCGCATGGCTGCGGTACAGCGCGCGCAGACAAACCTTCGCGCAGCGGATTAGGTTCCGGTTGATCGGCAGCTGGATTCATAAACGATACGCCAGAAAGATTCGAGATTAGATGGGCAGTGGAAATCTTCTCGTCAAGTCGAGGACTCTTCGATGCACTTTCTCCAGCGCGTCGGCATCGATGCGACTCGTGAGCGCTTCAGCGACCAGGTCTGCGATTTCCAACATTTCCTCTTCTTTCATGCCGCGCGTTGTGACGGCAGGCGTGCCGACCCGGATACCACCCGGCTTGAAGATTGGATAGGTATCGAATGGGATGCCGTTTTTGTTAACCGTGATGCCGGCCCGGTCGAGAACTTCCTGTGCTTCTTTGCCGTTAATTTCCTTTGGGCGAAGATCGACGAGCATCAAATGATTATCGGTGCCGCCCGAGACGATGCGATAACCATGTTTGGCCAGGCCTGCGGCAAGTGCTTTGGCGTTGAGTACAACCTGCCGTTGATATTCGCGGAACTGCGGCTGAAGCGCTTCATGAAAGCAAACGGCTTTTGCCGCGATCACATGCATGAGCGGGCCGCCCTGCACGCCGGGGAAAACGGTCGCATCGAGCTGCTTGGCAAATTTCTCTTCGCACATGACGATGCCGCCGCGCGGTCCGCGCAGACTCTTGTGCGTGGTGGTGGTGACAAATTGTGCGTGCGGGATCGGACTTGGATGCTGACCGCCTGCTACGAGACCTGCGATGTGCGCCATGTCGATGAACAGAACCGCGCCAACCGAATCCGCGATTTCACGCAGTCGCGGAAAATCGATGATACGCGGATAGGCGGACGCGCCGGCGGTGATCATAGCTGGGCGGACTTCTTCGGCTTGTTTTTGCAACGCGTCGTAATCGATTTGCTCGGTCTTGTCGCTAACGCCGTACTGTGAGACGGCGTAAAATTTGCCGGAGAAATTCGCGGGATGTCCGTGCGTCAGGTGCCCGCCGTGCGCCAGGTTCATCGCCAGAATCTTGTCACCCGGTTTAAGCAGGGCGAAATAAACCGCCATGTTCGCTTGCGCGCCGCTGTGCGGCTGCACGTTCACGTGCTCGCAGCCAAACAGCCGTTTTGCGCGATCAATGGCCAGTTGCTCGGCAATGTCGACATTCTCGCAGCCGCCGTACCAGCGCTTTCGTGGATAGCCCTCGGCGTATTTGTTTGTCAGCACACTGCCCTGGGCTTCCATGACTGCGCGGCTGGTGAAATTTTCGGACGCAATCAATTCGATGTTCTCGCGCTGACGTTTTTCCTCGGCCATGATGGCATCGAAGATTTCCGGATCGACTCTGCGCAAAGCGTCGCCGTAACGGGGCTGAGGTTTCGAACCGGTCAATCCAGTCTCGATGCGGTGAGGAAGATGGTCCATCGGATGAGACGATAGCTCGCGTGCGCGCGTCGCACCAGGCCGCACCAGTTGGCCCTGTTCGATAAATGCGAGCACGCTTGGCAAGGCGTTCTTGATGATGCCGGCACACTGTTCGTACACTTCGCGACCAAGACCGATTGGGTCCGGCACATCGCGCCATACGGTAGTGCCCGGCTCTTCAAATTCGCGAAGCAAGAACGATTTTTCAGCGCCTTGAGGAAACAATGTTTGGATTGTCTCAAGGTGCGCGCCGGTCATGGCAAAAATATGTGTCGCTCGATCGACCAGCCCTGCTGTCAGAGGCTGACTGCGCAGATTGCTAATGTCCACGCCTCCTTCTGCGCAGACTTCAACTGCATAAAGACTTGGCGGTTGGCCGCGCACCGCGTGCACCCCAGCCGAAATAACCTCGATGTCCTTTTGGTTCCCAAGCAGACGGCGAAAAAGCCCTTCCGCAATCGGGCTGCGGCAGATATTACCTGTACAAACAAAGAGGACGCTTTTCACAATTCGGAAAGCGCGAGCGAGCGCAATCCAAACCTAGAGTCGAACTGATCCAAGTCAATTTCGCCTTGGAATATCGGCAGGGCCGCCGAGGAACAGTTGCGGACGGCCCCGGCGGTCCGTCCCTACCACGTGAAAACTAGTTTCAAATCAGACTAGTTATCCCCGTGGCAGTTGAAGTCTGAACTTGTGCCAAATGTACAAAACGAGAAGCGCCCCAACGATTGAAACAATCAATCCTCCGAGATGAAATTTGCCTCCCGCACTGGGCGGGTAAAACAGATGAGTCACGGCGCCTCCGATGATCGAGCCGACAATACCGAGCACCACTGTCCATGTGATCGATAGATGCGTATGCATGAGCGCCTTGGCCACGCAACCCACGAGGAAGCCGACGAAGATATACCAAATGAGGTGAAGCATATTTTTTTCTTTTGACTCCTGATTCCGCGAAAATCACTCGCAGCAATATCAGAACTGTTGGAGCACAGCCATGCAAAAATTTCAATGGGCTTTCCCTGAATCGAGGTGATGACGTTTCGGGTATGGAGCAGGAGTAAGAGTAAGACCAGGCGCATTACTTAATTGGAGCTTCTCTGTAGCGTGAGTTGCCGCTATTCTACTCATCGTTCTATTGCCTTGCTGTAATGACCATCGACACGCTCCGCCATGTGCCGTTGTTCGAGTCGCTCGATGACGAGGCGGCCCGGAAATTATGTCAGTTGCTGCAGAGTATCGACTGCAAAGCCAAAACGTCTTTGTTCCGCGCCGGCGACGAGGGAGACGCGATGTATTTGATCGAGCGCGGCAAAGTGCGGATTTCCGTGCAGGCCACGGATGGACACGAAGTGACCCTAACGGAATTGGGGCGCGGCGATTTCTTTGGCGAAATGGCGCTCCTCGACGGGCAACGACGACGCTCCGCGAATGCTATCGTCGCCGAGGACGCGCGGCTGGCGGTTCTATCGCGGGAGCATTTCCTTTCGTTTATGCGAAGCACTCCCAATGTGGCGCTGGAAATGCTCACTGCACTTGCCAACCGGTTGCGGCACACCGATGAGCTCCTACGCCATAGCGCCACGCGCAATGTCAATGTGGAGGAAGCGGCGCGTCTTACGCTGGCAGATCGAGCGTCCGACATCATCGCGGAGTTTGGCGGCAGTTGGAAATTCATCATTGCCGCGGTACTCTTTTTTAACTTGTGGGTGCTGATAAACAGCGTGCTGTTTGCGAAGATGGGGTTCGATCCTTATCCCTTCCTGCTTCTCAATATTGCGATTAACATGCTTGCTGTGCTGCAAGCGCCGATCATCTTGATGTCGCAAAATCGACAGTCTCACAAAGATCGGCTTCGCTCCGAAATCGATTATCAAGTCAACTTGAAAAACGAACTCGCCTTGAATGAGATTCTTCAACGCTTAAAAGCTCTCGAGCGCGACTACCTGAATCCGGCATTGGAAAAACAACGCGAATAACCAATGGCCATCGCCACGTTGATCGTTCAATCGCAATCCCATGGAACCCGCCTGAGGCGGGTAACAATTAACGAATCACGCTTGGAACCTTGCTGCGTTCACCAGCCTGCTTATGATTGAATCCTCCCTATGAAACAGACTTCGGTTCTTGCTCTTCTTGCGTCAGTTTTTGTTCTCTTGCTACTTGGCTGTAGTTCAGGTCCGAGTCCCGAACAGCAGGCACGGGATGCGGACGAGCAGATGCGATCGCAGCGCCAACAGGCAGAATTTCGCAAGGGCCTCCCTCCGGTGGCCAATCCCGGCCAGGGTTGGTAAGGCAAAATACGGCTTGATTGGTTAGACTGTTACGCGCATCAGGCGGGTTACATCGAATTCGCGGTTTTGTCGGCTAAACGATGTGACGATTCACGCTCGCGAAGCGATTAGACATTCAAGCTTCGTCATTCAAAGTGAGAAATGCGCTCACGCTGGAAGCGAATTCGATACCGCCTGGAGTGGGCCGGTCTTTTTCTGGCGACAAAATTAATCCCATTATGCTCCCGAAAGGCCTGCTATCGCCTTGCTCAGCTGGCCGGAGCGTTGCTTAGCTTTCTCGATCGGTCTCTATACCATGTTGCGCTAAGCAACCTGGAGGTCGCATTTGGCGACCAGTTATCTGCCCGTGAGCGACGCAAGATTGTCCGTGAATCATTTCAACATTTCGCGCGAACCATGGTTGATTTGCTGTGGAGCCCGCGCCTGACGCCACTAAACTTCCTTTGGTATATCGAACTGGAGAACGTCGAAGAAACCATGCGTGATACCGGGGCGGAGCGCAGCTTCATTGTCGCCTGCTATCACTACAGCAACTTCGAATGGCTCAGTCTGGCCGGTGGCTTCCTGGAACTCAAAGGCACAATCATCTCACAGGAATTTAAGAACTCATTGCTCGATCCGATTTTCAAAAAACTGCGTGAGCAATCCGGGCATGAGCTCATTCCGCGCGAGCGCGGAATCGTCCGGCTTTACAAAGCATTGCGACGAAAAGGGCGCACTGCGCTGCTGGTTGATCTCACCGTTCCACCCAGTCAGGGCACGGTCGCCATTGATTGCTTTGGACTAAAAACAAGCGTGACTTCCGCGCATGCCTGGTTGAACGAACGCACCGGTGTCCCGATCATTCCCGCGCATTGCGAACCGCTCCCGAATGGGCGTTACAGGCTTATCTTCCACCCGAAGATCAGCAACACAGCCGGGATGACCCATCAACAAATCGCGCAAGCGTGTTGGAATTCCTTTGAACCGTATGTGCGAAAGAATCCAGCGCCCTGGCTCTGGATGTACAAACATTGGCGCTACCTTCCTGAACACGCCGACCGGCGTTATCCGTTCTATGCAAACTTTTATCGGCCATTTGAAGACATGCTTAAGGAAGAAAGGGCCGGAAGTCTTACAGAAGGCAACGAAGAAAACGAAGATTGAAACAGGCGCTCAATCTGGACCTTGCGCCTCTATCATTTGCTTCTCTCAGCTTGTTTAGGTGGCACTTGTAGCCGCCTCGCTGTGCCTGGCGCGCCGTGGCCACGCGAGGCAACCTATGCCGTGGCTACAAAGATCGCCTGCTTACGGATTTTTTGTGAGTAATTGCGTCGATTTCGTCATTTCTACTCTGTCGCTCACTTTTTGAATCAGATCCCGTTGTTCTTTTAGTTCCACCTTAAGGGAGTCGATTTGTCTTTGTTGTTCCTGTACCTTGCGATGTTCTGTGAGAAACTCGTTGAGTAACATCGCATTGACCTGTTCATAGCGGACGGTCTGGGGCTTACCCTCCCGATCACGGATGATCAGGTCGGGGTTTATTTTTTCTACCTCCTCAGCAATGAGTCCAAACTCCGGGATGCCGTGAGGATCGATTTCCTTCTTATAACGAAAGCTGACCGGTTTGAACTCTAGAATAGCTTCGCTGGCTTTGCCCATTGGCTTTATATCCTCCTTAAATCGCGCCGAGGAGCTAATTACACCCAGCTTGCCATCTGAATTACAAAAGACCGCAACACCCCCTGGGGAGTTTGTTCCACTGATTCCGCTGATAAAAGTGTTGGTGATATCAGAGTTACCGATCCGGATGGTGTTGCTTTCGCCTGCTACACCGCCAACGATGTAGCCGATATCGATATTGTTATTGCCCGTGGTCAGGTTGGTGCCGGCGCCATTCCCCAAGGCGGTGTTGTTGCTACCGGTGTTGTTGAAGAGCGCTACATTACCACAGGCTGTGTTGCCGTCGCTAGTGTTTAGAGTAAGCGCGCTTGCACCGATAGCCGTGTTGAAAGTGCCGTCGGTATTGTCAAAGAGCGCGCTGTGACCCACGGCTGTGTTTTGAAACCCGGTCGTGTTGGCCCGGAGAGCATTCGCTCCGATCCCCGTATTGCCACCGGCAGTGTTGCTAAAGAGCGCGTTCACACCCATGGCTGTATTCTCACTTCCGGTCGTATTGTCAGCCAGAGCGAACGCACCAATCGCCGTATTGAAGCTGCCTTCGGTGTTGGCATTCAGGGCGAATGTGCCGTTTGCCGTGTTTTCAGTGCCGGTAGTGTTGGCAAGCAACACTTGGGAACCGGCCGCTGTATTGAAGCTCCCTGTAGTGTTGCTAAAAAGTGAGAACGTCCCAAGAGCCGCATTTTCAGTGCCGGTCGAATTGCTAAAAAGCACGCCCGCGCCAATGGCTGTATTTTCAGGTGCGGTGTTGGCAAAGAGGGTCCCAGCGCCGACTGCTGTGCACAAGTCGCCGTCGGTGATGCTTAGGAGCGAGTACACACCAACTGCTGTGTTGTATAGGCCGGCGCTGGTGTTTAGGCTTGCAAGGGCAAGATGCCCTTCCGCCGTATTGCCGCCGGGATAGCCGCCATCGGGCGGCGGCACGACAGCTTGCGATTTTGACAAGAAAGCAAAGCAGGTGAGTGAAAATATGATGAGGAATAGTGGAATAGGTGTTTTCATAGGCGGAGTGTGGCGAGCATCTGACAACCTTGTCGAGATCAAAAAGCTCTCGGGTACGATCCTGATAATTTTTTCTCTGTTTCTTGATTCTGTGCCATCCGCGTAATCCGCGGTTTCCTCAGTTCTTCCCTCAACGGCGGTTGAAAGGCGTCGTTCCGTGTTGGAATGCCCGCGACTATAGCTTGATTCAGTCGCCTTCGCGGATTAAGCGTTTCGCGTTATGTCCCGTTCGTCAGCGTCGTCCGGTAGTGAATTGTTGCGCGCTCACTGCGCCGCGATAGCAAAGGAGGAGGCCGTTCTTCGTGAGGGTGGGGGCAAGGCTGGCCACGAACGTCAGCGAAAGATGAACCGGTTGCCTGTGCGCGAACGACTCAGTCGCTTGCTCGACAAAGAATCGCCGTTCTTCGAGATCGGTCTCTGGGCTGCTTACAAAATGTACGAACAATGGGGAAAGATTCCGGCGGCCGGAGTCGTCGCTGGCATTGGCAACGTCGAGGGTGTTCCGTGCATGATTATTGCAAATGACGCCACCGTAAAGGCTGGTGCTTTCTTTCCGCAAACGACCAAAAAAGTGATTCGCGCGCAGCGCATAGCTTTTGAGTGCTCGCTTCCCATTATTTACCTGGTCGATTCTGCAGGCGTGTTCCTTCCGATGCAGGACGAAATCTTTCCAGACGAGGACGATTTCGGCCGCATCTTTCGGAATAATTCGGTCATTTCAGCGGCTGGGATTCCTCAGTTGGCCGCAATCATGGGTAACTGTGTGGCCGGCGGCGCCTACCTTCCTGTCCTTTGCGACAAAATTTTGATGACAAAAGGCAGCGGCTTGTATCTCGCTGGTCCTTCCTTGGTCAAGGCAGCGATTGGCCAGGTTGTCGATGCAGAAGAACTGGGTGGCGCGCAGATGCACGCCGAAATTAGCGGGACGGTGGACTTTTTTGAAAAGGACGATTCCTCCTGTCTCAAACGTCTTCGTTCCCTCGTTGGATTGCTGCCCGAAGCGGAAGAATCCAAAAAGTCGAAGACGGCGAAGGAAACATTCAAACCGGCGAAAGCCCCGGATACCGTTTATGATCTGATCAGCTTCGATGGACAAAGGCAGTATGACACTCGCGATCTACTGGCCACAGTCGTGGATGAAAACTCTCTCGACGAGTATAAGGCCGACTACGGCAAGACAATTGTAACTGCGTACGCGCGCATTAATGGACGCCCGGTAGGAGTTGTTGCTAACCAGCGTTTGCAGGTCAGAACGAAAAAAGAGGGAATTCAAATGGGTGGCGTCATTTATCCCGACAGCGCAGATAAGGCAGCGCGCTTTATCATGGACTGCAATCAAACAAGCTTGCCCATCATCTTTTTCCAGGATGTTACCGGATTCATGGTAGGTCGCGACGCAGAACAGAGCGGAATCATTCGTAGCGGTGCGAAGCTGGTGAACGCGGTTAGCAATTCCGTCGTGCCGAAGATCACAGTCGTTGTGGGCGGCTCATTTGGCGCTGGAAACTACGCAATGTGCGGCAAGGCGTACGATCCGCGATTCATTGTAGCCTGGCCAACTGCGCGCTACGCCGTGATGGGCGCGGCCCAGGCGTCCGACACAGTGTTTGCGATTCTTGCGCGAGCACGAGAGCGAGGTGATAAGAAGGCGACACACGAAGAACTGGAAGAGCTGCGCATAAAAGTGAAGCAAAGTTACGAGGAGCAAACCGATATCCGCTATGGCGCGGCACGCGGCTGGGTGGATGCGATTATTCAACCGCACGAGACGCGCGATGTTCTGATTCGCTTGTTGCAATACGTCACGCGACCAACGCCACGAGCGCATTTCCACACTGGCGTAATCCAGGTGTAGATGAACAATTGTAGGGCGTCTGTGTCAGACGCCGCCCGCAAAATGGCGTTTCACAGAAACGCCCTACAATTCTGCGAAAATCTGCGTAATCTGCGGTTACCTCATGCCAACTGTCCTTATCGAAAAGCAAACGCCGCAAATCACTCTTCTTACTCTCAATCGACCGGAGCGCCGTAACGCGTTAACGATTGAGTTACTCAGTGAACTAAACGCCGCCATCAAGATTGCTTCCGATCAGCCGCAGGAGCGCGTGATCATTTTGCGCGGAGCAGGCGCGGCATTTTGCACGGGGTTGGATTTGAAGGAAGCAGCCGACCAGACAAAGGCGCATGCGACTGCCGAGATGGTTGCAAACACTTTGATTGCCATCAGCCAAACCCGTCTGATCACGATCGCTGCTGTACATGGCGCAGCAGTTGCAGGTGGCGCAGGGATTATGTCGGCGTGCGATTTTGTTGTTGCAGCACAAGGCACGAAAATCGGTTATCCCGAGGTGCGTCGCGGACTGGTGGCCGGACTGGTGATGACGTTTCTTCGCCGGCAGATAGGGGAACGAGACATGCGCGAGCTGGTGTTAAGCTCGGAGTTGATCGGCGCGGAACGCGCAAAGGAAATGGGTCTCGTGAATCGTGTTGTCGCGCAAGCGGATTTGATGAATGAAGCGCAAAAGTTTGCGCAATCGATTTTGCAAGGCGCCCCTGGCGCGCTGGGAGAAACGAAACGATTAATCGAAAAGCTTTGGTCCAGCTCCGTAAAAGAAGATGTCGATCTTGCGCTGAAGTATCACATGCAAGCGCGCGAATCAGAAGAAGCGCGCGAAGGCATAGCCGCGTTCAACGAAAAGCGGAAGCCAAAATGGGTAAGCTAGAGCGCTTGTAGCCGGGATCGGTGATCCCGGCGGCCGGCATCACCGATGCCGGCTATAACGGGCATGGCTCGCTTATTCGAGTGCGGGACTGAGTCTGTTTAAGACGGTCTAAGCGGGCTGCGGTGGCGGAGAAACCGCCAACCCTGGCGCCGCCGACGGTCCTTGGTACTGAGCGCTGCCGAAGCCGAGGATCGGAAGGAAAATGATTCCCAGTAGAGCGATGCCAATTCCGAACCCGACGCCTTTGCCAAAACTTTTTGC
>Ga0193727_1001171_pt1 | contig 10798 bp, 3 predicted proteins | sample H2c2metaG_FD_143051 | JGI IMG/M metagenome (GOLD analysis project Ga0193727, IMG submission 143051) | Soil microbial communities from a riparian zone of the East river system, Colorado, United States - H2c2 | ecosystem: Environmental > Terrestrial > Soil > Riparian zone | place: USA: East River...
GTTCGATTCCGACAACAAGTCTTCTACCATTTCGCGCAAGTCGCGGACCAGCCAGGCTCGAATTGGGGCACTGAATCCCGCTTTCTTTCGGCTGATGATTTCGGGGGGCAGCCACGCTTCGGCCGCGCGCTTCAGAATGTGTTTGCCGGTCAGCCCCTTGAGCTTCAATCGCGCAGGTATTCTCGCCGCAAGCTCGACCAGCTCATGATCCAGAAGCGGCACTCGCACCTCCGTTGAAGACGCCATACTCGTCTTATCCGTGTAAGTCAGATTCAAGCACGGAAGGAAAGTCTTCAGATCGACGTACAGCATCTGGTTCACGAAATCCTGACCGGCTACGCGATCGAAATACTTCTGGTGCTCGCGATAAGGATTGAAATCGTTTGCTGCTTCGCGCATCGCGCCCGAGTACAGCTCGCGCTTCTCGTCTTCGGTGAAGTAAGTTCCGAACCCGAGGTAGCGCTCACGTTCCGGAAGCGCTGCCGAACGCGCGAGCTTTTTTGTGTTTCGAAACAGCGCAGTGAATCGTCCGGGCTTTGCGCCGGGCAGCGCGTCAACCACCGGGCGTGAGAGCATCGTCGGAATCATGTTGTAAGCTTCCGCGATCTTGACAGCCGCGTGACGCGGATAACCCGCGAAGACTTCGTCACCGCCCATCCCCGAAAGCAGCACCGTGAGCCGCTCGCGCCCCGCGCGGCAAATCAGATAGCTGGTGATGATAGCGGGATCGGCGACCGGCTCGTCGAGGTGATAGACGAGCTTCGGCAGCAGCTCTATAACATGCGGCTCGAGGTAGTGCTCCTGATAGTCGGTCTTGAACTTCCGCCCGACTATGCGCGCGTATTTCACATCGTCTTCGAGTATGTCGTAGCGCAGGTCCTCCTGCGTGAAGCCAAACGTGTAAGTCGTTATCTTGTGCGATGCGCCGGTCATCAACGCGACGATCGTAGACGAATCAAGCCCGCCCGAAAGAAACGCGCCAAGGGGAACGTCCGAGACCATCTGCGCGCGAACGCTGCGAGTTATCTGCGCCCGCAGAGCTTCGGTCCATTCGGCTTCGGAGAGTGAATCGTCCTCGTCAAAGCTGAGATCCCAGTACTCGGAGACTTCCGTCTTGCCGTTACGGTAGACCAGGTAATGCGCGGGAGGGAGCTTCGACACGCCGCGAAACGCTGTCCTCGGATCGGGCGTCCATAGGAACGTCATGAACTGGTCGAGCGCGTCGAGATCGGGTGCGCGCTCGAATCCCGGTATGGCGAGCAGCGCTTTTATCTCGGAAGCGAATGCGAACCCCGCGGGAGTGTCCGCGTAGTAGAGCGGCTTGATGCCCAGCCTGTCTCGCGCGATGAACAGGCTCTGGTCGCGCGCGTCCCAGATTGCAAACGCAAACATTCCGTTGAAGCGAGAGAGACACTCCCGCCCCCACTCGATGTAAGCGTAGATGATGACTTCGGCGTCGGTTTCGGATTTGAAGCGATGGCCGAGCGATTCAAGCTCGCGGCGCAGTTCCTTGAAGTTGTAAATCTCACCGTTGTAGGTCAGCCAGACTGTACCCGAAGCGTCCGGCATGGGTTCGTGGCCGGCAGGCGAGAGGTCGATGATCGAGAGGCGGCGGTGTCCAAGCGCGACGCGGTTGCCGCTGGAAGTCTCGGCGATGTAGATGCCTTCGTCGTCGGGCCCGCGATGCTCGATTCGCGCGAGCATTGATTTGATGAGTACCTCATCCGGATGGCCGACGACTCCGCAAATGCCACACATGGTTTTATATCGCCGCGTGAACCCTCAAGACTCCCAAAAGAGTCCGCCCGTCGATTATAGATGCGCGCTCGCTTGTTATCCAAGCAGAAGAACAATCCGCCGCCGATGCTCGCAATCAGTGAAGCGCGAGTGAGCGCTGGTAAGTGAGCACAAAGAAAAAAGAAAGAGAAATTGCTTGACAAGTTTGCCTGCTACACATAGACTGTGGGCCGAATTACATCGCGGACAAGTAAAACACCATAACTGGAAATCCCGCTACCGAGGCCGAGCAGGCGGGAAACCACGGCCCGTAACAACTCGAAGACTTAGCCGAGCTATCCTCACCGTTTTTCTGAGCTAACTCAGGTCGGGAAGACACCACTTACGAGCAATAGGTGATAGGGAATCAAAGTATTATTTGATTCTTTAGTCGTCTAAGTGTATCCGATGCATAGCTAGGCGGCTGGACTAACGTGTCAGTCTGGCGCTAGCCGCCAAAGGTTTCGAATGCACAGAATTCGCCACGAGGAGACCAGCCAATGAAACCTACGCAAGAGTTTGAATTCCGCAAGATCGCAAGCGAGCAATCCGGAGCAGGCAAGAGTCGTCGCGGTGGCTACTTCGTTGTGCCGTTCCTGCTGATCGCAGCTATCACTGGTTTCATTTCTGTCGCATCTGGTCATGTACGTGTGGCTGGCCCGGCGCCTAATAGAACCACGAAAACGGCAATTGCCCAGCCCGCTCCGCCGGCCAACTTCTACCTGCACGGGACGGGTCCGAATGATAACCCTCCCACTCTATTCCTTAATAAGACGGCTCCGACTGTGACCACAGCAAAGTTTAAGGATTCCGCTTCAATCAATTTCAATGGTGGAAACCCGTGGAAAGAAGTCGGCACTTGGCCGGCTGGTTCAGCACTTACGTCTGGAATGCTTACCGCTTTGAGTGATCTTCACGTGTGGCTTGGGCTAAAGAATAGCGACGATCAAGGCACGAACTTTGACCTTCGGGCTGAAGTGTACAAGAACGGCGTCTTGGTGACGTCCGGAGTGACCTTGTGCGTCGTCGGAGTGACCAGAAACCCCGACAGCGCGAAAGAGGTCACAGTTTCATTCGCGTCCTTTTCGGGCCCGGTTTTCAATGGTACGAGTGACATACTATCACTAAAAATACTGACCCGAATCGGAACCACCGCCGCGGGCGCCAAATGTGGTGGCCACAATAACGCCGTAGGTCTTCGCTTGTATTTTGACGCGGTTAGTCGTTCTTCCAGGTTCGCCGCAACTCTCGGCGTGGCGGATAACGTACCGCCCACAATCACGGCCACCGTGACCCCCGCACCAAATGCCGCCGGATGGAATAAATCAAATCCCACCGTCACCTTCACGTGCTCTGACGCAACCAGCGGAATCGCTTCTTGCACGGCGCCGGTGACCGTCACTACGGAAACTACAGGCCAGGTCGTTACGGGAACTGCAGTCGACGGAGCGGGAAACACCGCGACGGCGTCTGTCACCGTGAAGCTTGACAAGACGCCTCCAAGCCTTGCGGTTACTTCACCGGCAAATGGAACGAAGATCTTTGTCTCGCCGGTTGCCGTCGACGGAACGGCGGCGGACGCGCTTTCCGGCGTGGCAAGCGTTACTTGCAACGGCGCGCCCGTCACAGTGAGCGGAACCGGGTTCAGTTGTAGCGTGACGCTGGTACCGGGCACGAATTCGACTAACGTAGTCGCAACTGATGTTGCCGGGAATACCAGCGCGTCGTCCCTGAGCCTGATCTATGCGCCGGTTCCGGTGGTAACGTTCACGGCTCCTGCTAACCTGAGCTATCTCAACCTAAGTCCGACTACGGTCACGGGAACAGTAAACGATCCGACAGCCACGGTTACGGTCAACTCGATTCCAGCGCCTGTGTCGAGCGGCGCCTTCAGCGTGACGGTGCCGCTGGCTGAAGGACCGAACATTGTCACCGCTACCGCCACCTCCGGCGCTGGAGCTGTCGGGAACGCGAGCATAGAGGTGACGCTCGATACCACACCGCCGCATGTGACTATTACTTCGCCGCCGGACGCGTTCGAGACTACGGATGTCTCGATCACAGTGGCCGGAAATGTGAACGACATTGTTGTGGGAACGGTGAATGATCAGCAAGCGCAGGTGACGGTGAACGGAACGTCGGCTCAAGTTGCCAACCGGTTGTTCCTGGCGACGAACGTAGCGCTCAACATGGGGAGCAACGTCATTCAAGCGGTCGGGCGCGACCGAGTCGGGAATGCCGCGACGACTCAGATCACTGTCGTACGTCAGGCGCCAACTCCATCGCGGATACGGCTGATCTCGGGAAACAACCAAACGGGCATGATTGGCTCTAGTCTTGCGGCGCCGCTGGTAGTCGCGGTGACAGATTCAAGTGGCAACGCGTTTCCAAACAAGCCGGTGATCTTCAAGGTCATGCAAAACGACGGCATGGTCAGTTCCGGCGGCTCACCGGCCGCGACTATCGTCGCTACGACCGACGGGCAGGGGCAGGCGCAGGCGCTGTGGAAGCTGGGGATGAGGGCCGGGGCGGGCGGCAACTCAGTCGAGGCCTACGTAGTGGGTGTCAGCGGGACGGCCATCTTCACGGCGACCGGTACGCAAGGGCCCGCTGGAAAGATTGTCGTCGACACCGGAAACAATCAGATCAGCGCGGTCAGTCAACCGCTACCCAAGCCGTTGATTGGCGTCGTCGTGGACAACGGCAGCAATCGGCTCGGCGGCGTCCCGGTGACCTTCACCGTCAAAGAGGGTGGCGGCAGTTTCGGTGGGCAACAGAGTTTTACGGTCAACACGGATTCCGATGGCCGCGTCGCCGCAACGTTGACTTTGGGTCTACAGGAGGGAAACGGCAACAACGTCGTAGAAGCGACCTTCCCGTCGAATACAAGTTTCCCGGCCGTATTCACGGCGTCGGGGCGTGCGCCGGGCGACGCGTCGAAGACGACGATTTCCGGCGTCGTGCTAGACAACACTGACGTGCCGATTCCCGGCGTCACCATCCGCGGGGTGCTCACTAACCTACTCAACTCGAATAGCAGTATTGTCCAGACGGTAGCGGCAGTACAGACCGACGCACAGGGACGGTTCACCATCACGCAAGCGCCGGTCGGCTTTGTAAAGCTGCTGGTAGACGGCTCGACTGCTCAACGTACTGGCAGGTACCCAACACTAGACTACGACATGGTTACGGTCGCAGGGCAGAACAATACGCTGGGTCTGTCGATCTATCTCCTTCCCTTAACCACCAACAACGAGATCTGCGTGACGGCCACCACCGGAGGCGGAACGCTGACCATTCCCGAAGCGCCCGGTTTCTCGCTGACCTTCGGTCCAGGCCAGGTGACTTTCCCTGGCGGATCGAAGGAAGGCTGCGTCAATGTGACGGTAGTCCATGGCGACAAGGTGCCGATGCTCCCGGGCTTTGGCCAGCAACCGCGGTTCATTGTGACCATTCAGCCGGCCGGAGCGATATTCAATCCGCCTGCGGCGATCACGCTTCCGAATGTCGATGGCTTGAAGCCCAGGGAAGTGACGGAGATGTACTCGTTCGACCACGACATAGGATCGTTTGTCGCGATTGGAACAGGCGTGGTCAGTGACGACGGCCAGGTGATTCGGTCAAGTCCGGGGGTGGGCGTGCTAAAGGCGGGCTGGCATTGCGGGGGCAATCCGGCTCCAACCGGAAGTTGCGACGACGATCCTTGCAAGAAAGCGGCGCAGGACGCTCGCGATCTAGCCAACAACTCGCAAGGGTTCTTCGATAACACCTCGATATTCGCCAACATTCAGGCGTGCATCGCAGAAAAATCCTGCCAGGGCAAGCAGAATCTGGAAAACCCAGACTGGCTTGATAAGGTCCTGCCGGATTTCATAAACAAGTGGAAGGATCAGACGGGAGCGTGGCTGGCTGTCAAAGCCGCGTGCCAGGCATTGACCTTTGACCCCAAGACCATCCTGATAAGAAAGGAATTGTGCGCAGCCATGATGGCTGCCTATCACATCAACTTCGATTTGAAAGGCACGTTGGTCGACTTCGGGTGCGGTACAGACCAGGATTTCATGAAAATAGGGGACATCATCAGAAACTGCACCAGTGATAACCTCGGCTTCCCTTTTAACGAGATTGCGAAGCCGATTGTGGATTTCATGCGTGACTTCGTTCACGATCAGTGTATAGCGGAGCGGCTCAACCGCGGGCTTCCACCCAACTAGAACCGCGCTGCCGGCTTGTCTGTAATGACGGCGGGAGCGAAAAACAAACGCGCAAGGAGAGACGTGGTCATATTGCCTGTCACGATTTTGGCTTTGATTTCAGCCCTGCCTGTTTTTGGCAATGCTGAAGGTCAGAGACCGCCGCCGCGTAAGCCGACTGTGGAGCTCCGAGTCGTTATTAACAACCGGCCAATCAAGGAGGGAGAATCAATATCCCTGAGAGCCGGTCAATCCGCGCAATTGACGGTGCAGATGGTGGGAAAAGATGCGAGCGTGGTTGATGTCACGAAGCATCCCAAGATTATCTTCGTTTCTTTTACGCCGTGGGTGGTTTCCGTGTCGAACACGGGCTTAGTAACCGCCTCAAGCTCGCAGGAGCATCCCGGCGCAGTGCCTGAATATGATGTTGCGGCCGTCGGCGTCAGATACGGCAACCCGGGCGACTCAGAGATAGGAGGCGCCTCCGTGATCTTCGAGATTAGTCCGGGCCCGGAAGCCGCCAATGCTGTGGGCCTGCACATAAAGCTGACCAGGACGACGCTGCGAGTAGGAGAGACGATGCCGCTTATGGTGATTGAAAGGCTGTCGGACGGATCAACTCGCGACCTGACAAGTCCGAGCGCCGGGACGACCTACGACACAACGTCTGAGTCTATGTTGATCCCTGAGCCGGATGGCAGAGTCACTTGCATCGGTACGCATGCAGAGAACTGGGAGGTCGCTACCGTAGCCGCTCAGAACGGCAAGCTCCGCAAAAAGGCCAGACTCAAACTCATCGGCGACGGTCCGGGACCAGGCCTTGATATAGTCGCTGATAAAAAAGTCCTTCGCGAAGGCGAGAAAGCGCAGCTTCACGTGTTCAAATCGCTGCCTGATGGCAGTCGTAAAGAATTGACCGATGCTTCGACGGGCACGTACTACCTTACGTTTGCCGGGTACGGTGTGATCGATTCCAGCGTGATTGGCATCAGCAATACAGGACTGGCTTCAGCCACAGGTTCCATCGGGCATTACAACTATCGCACGGTGATCGTCTTTGTGAGAAATGGCGATTCTGTCGGCTGGATCGAATTAAAAGTTACGCACGCAACTGGTAAGTAAAGAATGTTGTTGCGATTCCTTCCGATGATGGTGGCTCTAATGTCTGTGCTTTCTGTCGCAAGCTGCGGGTTCGAGGATCGGACCGACCTGGAGGTGACCGCGCCCAAGACCGATTTGCGGGTGGGAGAGACGGTCCAGCTTTCGGTTATTCAAAAGCTGCCCGACGGATCAACGCGCGATTTAACGAGTCCGACCGCTGGGACGGTTTACTACACTACCGGCGAGGCTATGTTGATTCCAGAGCCTGACGGAAGGGTTACCTGCATCGGCACCAACAACAGGGACCGCGAATCATCTGTCATCGGCGTCGTGAATGGTGAGCACCATGGCCATATCAGATTTCAGCTTCAATCAGCAGGCCCTGGGCCGAGCCTCGAGGTCAGTGCTGAGAAAACGGTGCTTCATGAAGGCGACAGAATTCAGCTTCACGTCTTCAGGTCGCAACCCGATGGCAGTCGCAAAGAATTGACCGATACTTCTTCAGGCACACGCTACCTGACGTTTGCCGGAAACGCGTTGGTTGATTCGAGCGTGGTTACCATAAGCGATACGGGACTGGTTTCAGCAGCCAGTTCCATCGGGAGCTATAACTATCGCACGGTGATCGTCTTTGTGAGGAATGGAGACTCTGTGGGTTGGATCGAGCTGAAGATTGTACATGCAAGTGTTGAGTGAACCAGCTCAACAATGCCTTATGAGGGACAAAGATGAAAAATATATTATCTAACCCAACGCTCGGGCGATGTGCCGCGGTGCTTTGCACAATCATCCCGCTGTTAGCCGCCGGAGGCGTCTATGCGGCGGATGAGTTCACGAGCATAACGCTGACAGTGCCGTCCGGCTCGGTGAGGATTGGCAACACAGTCCAGCTTACGGCGATTGGAAAGAAAGCTGATGGGTCGCAGGTGAATATTACCCAAGGCAGTACGGGTACAAAGTATTCCACACCTGAAGACCTTGTAAGCATTACAGCCGATGGGCTGGTTGCAATAAATGGAGCGCCTTTCCGCACCACTCACGATAACTACCTGGTCTGGATCATCGCCAACAATGGCTCTGCTGCGGCGACGATCTCGATCGCAGTTATCCCCACCGACGCGGATGCCGACGGAATGGAAGACGATTTTGAGCGCCGTCACGGCTTGAATCCCGCAAGCCCCGCTGATGCCGCCTTGGACACTGATAATGATGGTCTAACCAATCTAAAGGAATTTCAATCTGGCACCGACCCTAACCTTCGAGATACTGACGGCGATGGCGTGTCCGATAGCGAAGAGATACGGCGCGGATCAAACCCGTTGAATCCCAATTCGCAGTTTGCGTTGAACCAGAACTGTCTGGTAAGCGTCTTGAATCGCTCAGCACTGGTTAAGATCGGCGGGAGCTGGTCCATTCCCAACGTGCCAACAAATATGGGGCAAGTGCGAGCCCGGGTTAACTGCGTGGACAATGGGATAACCATATCCGGTCAGTCGGACTTTTTCACCGTCCCGACGAATGGCAGGATCGATGTTTTCGGCATTCACCTGGCGACGCCCGAGCCGGTCCCTCAGTTTCTCACCGTTACATCTCCGGCTGCTACGCTGACATCAATCGGAGCGACTGCGCAACTTATTGTCATTGCAAACTTCGCAAATCAGACCACACGAATCGTGACTCCCGCGAGTAGCGGCACGACTTATACAACCAGCAACACTGCGGTGGTGACGGTCAGCACCGATGGATTGGTCACCGCCCGCGGCAGCGGTACAGCAGTGATTTCGGCTCTCAACGATGGAGCGATTGGAATAATACGCATTCAGGCCATCTTGTCCGGTGACTCCGATGGCGACGGTATTCCAGATGATGTTGAGTTGAGCCTGGGCCTCGATCCGCACAACCCTGTGGATGCTCAGGAGGACTTCGACCGCGATGGCCTCACCAACGTCCGGGAGTTTCAGTTGGGGACCGGCATTCGTACCGCAGATTCGGACGCTGATGGCTTATCGGACGGCGATGAGGCCGACAATCGTCACACTAATCCGCTACTAGCGGACAGCGACGGCGACTTGATCCCCGATGGCGTCGAAGTACAGAACGGCTCGAATCCGCTGGACCCGAACAGCTACGACTTGATGAAGGCGACCGCCAGCTCCGTCGTGAAGCCCGCCTCTTTCGTTCTGACGACGAGCGTCTTGTTCCCAGTTGCTTCGCAACAGCTCAGCTGGAAGGTCAATCTCATCGATGGCAAGACTACGCTTGACCTGACAGCGGATTCTCGGACGAACTATGCGTCCAGCGATCTCACAGTGTGTAACTTTGGAGCACAGAAAGGACTGGTTTTCGCGGGCAATCCTGGAAGTTGCGTTATTACGATCAGCAACAACACTCTGAGCGTCACGGTCGCCGGCACGGTGCAGTCGTTCACGCCAGCCGCACTGTCTTTCGTGGATATTCCGGGCTTCGCCAACAACGTGGACGTTAGTGGGAGCTTCGCGTATGTGGCAGCCGGTTCGGCCGGCTTGCAAGTGGTGAACGTTAGCGACCAAGTGCATCCGCACGTTGTGGCGTCGCGCAGCCTCCCGGGCAACGCCAACGACGTGGCGGTTGCTGGTAATTTTGCTTATGTAGCCGCCGGAAGCGGGGGGCTGCAGGTCGTAAACATCGCGGATCCCCTGGCGCCGGTTGTGGCTGGATCGCTGAACACTAGCGGCGAGGCATGGGATGTCGTGATCAAGGGCAGCCGAGCTTACGTTGCAAACGGTGCGGGTGGCATTGTAATCGTCGACGTGTCGACTCCGTCCTCGCCGGTCCGGTTAGGGTCGCTAAGCCTTCCGGGCACCTCCAAAGGCGTGGACGTAGACGCGATTCGACAGATCGCCGTGGTCGGTCGCGGTGCAAACGGATTGGCGGTAGTCAACGTGGCGAATCCGGCGGCTCCCACTCTGATTTCCACGCTGCCTGGCGGCGATGTCCGCGATGTAGCCATCTCTGGTAACTTCGTTTTCCTTGCTGATTTCTCGCGCAGCTTCACGTCGGTGGATCTGACCAATCCGGCCTCACCGGTCCTGCGAGCTTCCACAGCGCCAAGCCTGGGCGGTCTCCTCGAGGACGTCGCGGTCAACGGAAGCATGGCAGCGGGAGCGGATGTCTTCTTTGTGAACGGGGTTCCAATGATCGACGTGAGTACCCCGGCCAGTCCGCAGCCCCGACTTATTATCAACTTCAGTGCGTTCCGCGATGACAACGGGACAGGTATCGCGATGGATCAGAGCTACATGTATCTGACGGCCGAAGCCGGAACACTTTCCGAGAACGGCGTCAACGGTACGACGCGGCTGTACATCGGGCAATACCGGAACATTCAGGACAACCTGGGCGTTCCTCCCACAGTTCAGATAACCTCACCGACTTCCGGCACTCAGGTTATTCAAGGCACCTCGGTAACTGTAACAGCGACCGCGAGTGACGATGTAGCGGTCGCAGCGGTGAGCTTCTCCGTGAATGGACAGGTGGCGTTCACGGCCACGACAGCACCGTATCAGTTCAGCTTCACGGCTCCCAGCACAGGCTCCACGGTGACCCTCAGCGCGACGGCCGTAGATTTCGGGTCCAACGTCGGACAGTCGCCCAACGTCACGCTGAACCTGATTCCAGATCCGTTGACGACGGTAGTCGGTCGGGTACTGGACGCCAACTCGAACCCCGTGCAAGGTGCGACTGTCACG
>Ga0193727_1001172_pt1 | contig 10794 bp, 28 predicted proteins | sample H2c2metaG_FD_143051 | JGI IMG/M metagenome (GOLD analysis project Ga0193727, IMG submission 143051) | Soil microbial communities from a riparian zone of the East river system, Colorado, United States - H2c2 | ecosystem: Environmental > Terrestrial > Soil > Riparian zone | place: USA: East River...
TTTTTATTAGTAGCACTAAATTTAGTCTCACTAATTCTAAACCCGGCAATATGACTATTGGATGCCAAACTCATACTTATAAATGGTGGGAAGACAATGGCTTGCAACTAGCCAAAGAGCAAGGTTTTACAAAAGAAGAAATTGAAGAATATACAGCTTATTTGGAATTGTTTAAAAAGATTGGAAAATAATTGAATTAGCTGGAAATTTATATTATAATTAGTTTAAGTCAATTTAATTAACTATTCTTTATTCCGCCGTCTATTAGTTTTGACTAATAAGATTTATCAGTTTTTAAAGGGAAGAAATACAAAGGGCTTGAAATTTTAATCTAATTATATTAAGTTTATTGCTCAAGAGCTTAAGTAGGAATAGGTAATTTAACTTGAATTAATCGAAAATTTAAACTATCATTATTTATGAATAAACGAGACTTTAATAAGTTGCTGAAAAGTTGTACCGTCAAAGGAAAATTTTCTATTGAAAAAATAGAAAAACTTCCGGTGGTTTTGCGTGGTTCTATGGTTTTGCATATTGTTCGTAATCGTGGCCCAATTTTGGCTAATTTAATTCCGGCTAATTTTGATTTTAATTGGTTGAAGAGAATGGGATATTTGTACCGTACAAAAGGAAAAGAATTTGAGTTTGTGCATACTTGTGAGCATAGTATTAAATAACTTGAATAGTTAATTTAATTAAACTAAGTTTCCCTATGAAAACAATTATCACAGTTGGTAAACCTATCGCTTTAGCTAAGCTTCGCAATTCAGAATATTTAAATTTTGTTTCTGACTCGCAAGATGTTAGTTCCATTAAAGAACATTTTGGCAACCCTGATAAGTTAAGTGATTTTGATAGCTTTTTTGTAGATATTCACAATGGAGATTATGAGCGGGTTTATGGGATGGTGGGAATTATTCCGTATACTAATAAACGAGTGATAAAAATTACACTAAAATTAGTTTAGCTTGAAATTTTGAACTAATTAGATTATAATTATTTATGAAAATCTTTCTTCTACAATTCAGTTACGCTAAAACAACACTTGATTCTTTTGAAAAGGATTTTATTACAGTCGCCGTTATCGGCTTTAATGAAGCTGAGGCTGAAAATTGGATTTATAAAAATCTGGAAAAAGCTTTCGATTTGTGGGGAAGACCTACTTGTTATAGGTGGTACGAAACGAAAAAGAATAAGATTATTCCGGTAAAATAAGTTACTCTTTCTTATGAAACTATTTAGCTTGAATTTAATTAAGAATTAAACTATATTTTAATATGAGAAATTTATTTACCTTTCATACGGATAGTGGACACGGTTGGGTAGAATGTACAAAGTCAGAACTAATTGAATTAGGAATAGCTGATAAAATTTCCCGCTATTCTTATCAAAATAGTGAAAAAGTGTATTGCGAAGAAGATTGCGATGGTAGTTTGTTTTTTGAAGCCTATGAGAAGAAATTTAATGTAAAACCCGTATTAAAGCCCGTATTAAAGCCCGTATTTACAGATAGTTACAAAGAAGAATCACCAATTCGCCGCTATGATAGTTATAGTCCTTTGGTTTAGCTTGAAAGTTAAGTGAATTTAGTTGAATTTCTAATCTATTTAAACTAAGTTCTATTATGGAAATTATCTCTGCTATTCAACGTCAAAAAGGCACAATGAAGAGTAAGATTGTCGTTCTTACTCACAACGGTAACACCTACCATTATCAATACGATTCGACTCGCGCTTGGGGCGGCACAATTATCCAGAAGAAATTTTCAGACGTTGCTACTCCGGTTTGCATTTACAGTACATGGAATTCAACCATAAATACGGCAGAAGGTCAAGAGATTCAACAGCTTGTTAGTAATGCAAATATTGAATTTAAAGAAGCGGGGATTAAATGAAAGGCGCATACCTAGAAGAATGTAACCGTGGAGCTTGTCCTAACAAAGTTGCAACTTGGTATAATAAGAGTACAAGGGCTTTTTATTGTGGAATTTGTGCTCGTTTGATTATGCAATATCCAGAAAATGTTGGCTTACTAGTGAATATGGTGATGCGCGAGGGGGAAGCTGGTTGAAGTTAAATCTAATTGAAAAGTTTTGCTTGAATTTTCCAGTCAATTAGATTAAGATTAATTATGAAAACCCATTCAGTTATTGAATTCTATCACCTTCCCGGTTTTATGTCAGAAGAATCGGCTTCAATTCCCTTTAGCGGGAATTTGGATGAATGCTCCGCATTTATCAATAAAGAGAATAAGATGAATCAAATTTTTGGCTATAGCTCTGAATATCGTTTTGAATGCTTGGAAAGCGAGGAAGCAGAAGCTAAGTGTTTGGCTGCCAACGAGTTAAAGCAAAAAGTCATTGCAGAATTCAGACTTAAGGTGTATGGCGAGCCAATTTTGGTTTAAGCTATTCCAATTGGTTGTCAGTATAATTTCAATTGAATTTTGGAACTAATTAGATTATAATTAATTATGATACAATCATTCTTTAATGAAGCGGCTTTGATTGGTGATAATAAAACCAAGTTGAAGAAAAGACTCTTGCGAGCTAGGTCTGTCTTAAAGACAGAGTATCGGAAAACTTTCAAAACTTTTACCTTTGATTTTGAAGCCAAGAGACTTTACAATCAAGATTTGTCTTATGCTTTACAGTGGGAAAATAATGGCATAACAACGGTGGGAGAATGCAGTTTGATTGAAATAGGTTGCTAATAAATTTTCTAGCTAAGTTATTGATAGTTAAGTAGTTATATTTATTGAATTTTCCAGCTAATTAAATTATATTTAGTTATGAAGAACAAACGAATTTTTAAAGTTAGGGATAGAGTTAAACCGCTTCGCACTATTAACTTTATTACTGGTGGGGCACACCATCTTCAAAAAAATTTATGTAGTTTATTCTAGTGACGTTGATTATTACAATGTGAACTGGCGAGATTATAAGCATGAGACAGAGAGTAAAGAACAAACAAAAGCTTATCGCCTTAAAGATTAGAAGTTAATTTAATTGGAATAGGGTCACAGTTTTTTATCTATTTCTCTCAAACTAAGAGCCACTTTGTCTCACTTAGTTAAAATAAAGTGTGCCATTTTGTCTCACTTATTAAGCGTTAGCGTCATTCTGTCTCACTTATTAACTTTTAGTTGAACTTAATAAGTAATTAGTTTATATTTACCTATGAAAAAATACTTAGTCCGTAAAAAATATATCTCTTAGAGCCACAATGACTTAGAGTAAATTTATTTTAGCTTGAAATTTTCAGCTAATTAAACTATGTTTCATTATGCTAAATAAACTTATTCCAGACTATCAGCGCGAAATGGCAAAGCGTGATGCCGTTAGAGAGTTGTTTCGGAAAGGAGATGAAAGCCAATATCCAGTTTTACAATACTATAATGGTTTGACGGATGGGTATATGCGAACAATTGCCATGTTGGAACAGCTTATTGCTGATAAACTGGTTGAAAATTACAGCGAAAAAGAGTGAGTTTGGTATACTTTCTCTCAGGGGGACATACAAACGCACTTATTCCATAAGTCACACAACGACAACGAGATATAAATTTTAACTAAGAAAATCAGAAAATTTAGTTGAATTTTTAATTTAATTCCACTATATTCTATTATGGAAACTGACTTTGAAGACGATGAAATTGATTTGACTAGGTGGCTCTGGCGCAATAAGAAAGCTAAGAAGAAAAATAAGTTGAAAATTTTAACCAATTAAATTAAAATATCCTAACAAGGGAGAATCTAATGGATAACAGCACAGCGCTTCAAATCATTCAAGTTTTTATCTTAGCTTTGGAATCGAATACAGCAAAGCGATACCTTGACGAAAGTGAAACATATAGTGTCCAAGATTGGGCCAGCCATTATTTTTATGGATTGGTTTTACTTGCTATTCAAAATTTACAAGATTCTGGATATGTAGTTAGTAATCAACGAGATAAGGAAACAACCCTAGGATATTTGAAGCGAGTATATGACACTGTAAAAGTTTAGTTGGGCTTGAATTTATTATCTAATTCTACTATATTAAGCTATGTGGAATAAGCCAAAAAATTGGGGTGGATATAAAACAGAGGGAAATAAATTTTATATTCAAACTAAAAGTGGAATAAAAATCTATGAAGATGATAAGGATTTTTGGGCTCTGACATATTCCAATTGGCTCAAAGGTGATAAGAATTTAGTTTTGTTTGGACTTGAAAGTTTAATTTAATTAAACTATATTTGATTATGAAAATTACTTATCAATCTCTTACTCCTGCTCAAAAAACTTATCTAACCTTGCAGCAAAAGGCTGAAGATAAAATGAACAAGCCTATTGACCTTGAAGATATTCTGACAATTCTTTCGTATAGATACGGATTTGATGAAATTGGAAAAACTTTAGCGGAAATTGAAACAGAATTAGACGCAAAAGAACCTTACGATGAGGGTGTTGATTCTGACAAGTCTAACCCCAATTATATTTAATGACTCCCGGCGAAACATATCTTCAAACTCTTGGTAAGTCAAACGCTACCAATGATTTAGAGCGAGATTTATTTGTTACGAAAACTTTTGATGCTCAAGCTGAATTTAATAAGACTTGGGAGAATAATAGGAAACAAGTGGCAGCTAATAAGAAAGAGCTTGAAAAACTTAGCTAATTAGATTAAGATTAACTATGTACGCTCAATTCAATCGTTTTGAAATCCAAATGACAATGCGGCAAGCCAAGACTGTTTCGCATAGTGGGGATTGTGAAGCTGATACAAAAGCTCTAGCTAAAAATCCTAAAATCATTAAGCAATTTAATAAAATTCCCGCTAATTTAATTGCTAAAGAGCTAAAAGAATATGGGGCATAGAACGAAGAAGAGCTTAAGGATACAGAACAGAATAAAATTAGAATTCTTTGGGTAGCTGGCGGGAATATAGTTGAAAATCAATAACATTTAGATTAGATTAAACTATGAAAACCTTTACTTATCTAATTCAGCTAGTTTTTTGTCTTACGTTTGGTGTAATTTTTGGAGTGTTGGCTTATATAGTTACTAATTAAACTTGAAAACTTTAGCTTGAATTAAATTAACAATTAAACTATGTTGATTTATGAAGATTAGACAACAAGATATTAAGACTCGCAAACTCTGGGGCAATTTGAAGCCTGTCACGCGGGTTCTGCAATCCAAGAAAAGCTATTCACGCAAAGACAAGTGGGGTAAAACCTATTAGTAAAATTCAAGTCAACGCTGTTTTTCTTTTCTGTTTAATTGGTTTGACAGCGATTAGTTTGAGCTATTCTATTTGGATTACTAAATATGATTTGAAAATGATTAGCGCGATTGAACATAGTAGAGCTAATAAATTTAGCTTGAAATTTTGAGCCAATTAAATTAAGATTCTTTGCAAGGGAGAATAAACTATGAAATGTTCCAAGTGTTCTAATCAAGTTGAGCAAGAGAGAATTGAACGGCGAAAAGCATTAGGCAAGGAAACTAAATGCTGTGAGGCTTGCGGTAAGAAAATCACTAAGGCTTTTTATGCCGCTCAAAATAGGAAAGCGCGGGAAGAAGCTTACAAGTCTTGTGGACTGGTCAAAGTCAAGGGGGCGTTAGGTGGAACATATTGGGAGTGAACGACTTACAACTAACATGTTCACAAAACTTGAGTCTAAAAGCGAATTCAATCGAACCTTAGCAGGAGCTAAAAACGCTGGTGCAAACATTGAACAAGCGGGAAACTTTATTATCGCAACGCTGGCAAAACAGACAATTTTTAGGGCTGCGGAAAAAGTTGGAAGTGGTTGGATTGTAACCTGTAATGACAAGTTCTATTCGCGCTAATAAGATTTAGCTTGAATTAAATTAACAATTCTATTACATTCCCTATAACAAAGGGAGAGACAAGAAAATGAAAAACGAACAATTCGATGATTTTGATACGCAAATCCAGTGTGAAGAACAAGAGGATATTGGGCAAGGTCAACAGCTTGATGAAAGTGAAGTAATTGAATTGCGGGAAGCAATCGAGCAAAATTCCCGCTAAAGTATTTACTTGAATTCAAAACTGATTTATTTTACATTCTGGTAAGGGGAAAATGAAAACACTCACGCATAATCAACTAATCCAAATTCTGCAAGCCAATAAGGGAACGCAAATTATTGGTATCCAAGCTCTTACAGACTCTAAAGCTCGAAAGACCAACAATCCTTTTGGTGTCATTTTTAAGAAGGTTCGTGCTACGGGATTTGTAGGCGTTGATTATCAGCAAAGTGTTGAGCGGGAAGCTGTTAGACAAGGTACTGATTCAACCGATTTTCAGGCTGAAAAATTACCATGGGGAAAATGGTTGCTGCCAAATAAGGTGATTGAACACAATCAAAAATTTTACTTGCGGACTTCTGCGACTCCCGGTCAACGCAAGCGTCACCAAGCAAAGGTATTAGGCTATTATGATGCTTCTGGTAATCGTCTACAAGGCGATAAGGTCAAACCGTTTCTTCCCTCGCGCCGGGAGTCTAATAAGCAGCAGGAAGACGCTGGCTTGGCTGGCACGGTAGACGTGAGAGCATATGCTTTCGACAGTATCCAGAAGGTTCGCGTTAAGGGGGAAACATACAAGCTGGTTGCGTAATTTTACTTGTGCAACCTGTTGTGTTAGAGAGAGTTATAAACAATCGTATTTTCCCGCTAGATTTTTAGTGACAATTTAGTTGTGGGCGTATAGTCTAGGAGCATGAAAACTGAAAAATTCGCTAGTGAAGTAATGGCAATGCAATGGCTAGTCGCACAAGGCTACGACGTCAATTCTTACCATGGCGCGAATGGTTCCACGTGGTATGCTCAAAATGGTATTTTGAAAGCATTTCTTTATCATGGCAATTTTGAATGGATAATTGAACTAAGCGAAACTTCAGAAGTTTTAGTTTAATTTCTTGCAATTTTCCCGCATCAACTCAAGGAGATAGTCTTATGAATGACAACCAAATTACCGAGATTCAAAGTGCGATGCAGTACATTCAAGGAATTGCAGGTCAATTTTATCGGGGGCACGATTTGGCCGATTTGCTTTCTATCGTTCGCGAAAAGGTTTTGCTGCATTATGACGCTTCCAAGGGCGCAAGCGTAAAGACCTTTGCCGTAATGGCTTACAACCAAAGTCGCGCGATACTCAAGCAAGAGCGAATGGGGCTAAGTATGAGTGTCGCGACGGTCAATAATGAATTGGCGGGGAAGCGGGGAGAATTTTATGTGAACGGCGAAAAAAAGTCTACGGCAGACCACATGACATGCGCCAGCCTCAATGCACCTATTGGACAGAACGAAGACGGCGGAGAAGCAACGCTTGGCGACATGCTCGAAAATGACAGTGTTGTGACGCCGCGCGAGATGGCAGAGCGCAACGACACAATCCGCGTTATTCGCGAGACCCTTATCAAGCTGCACACTGAGGGTAAAACAGAAGCTAAACAAGTATTTGTTTTGCACTCTTATTTCATTTATGAAAAGACACTCGCTGAAATTGCTGCAATCCTTGGTTGCACGGCGGCAAATGTGGCATATATCAAAGACGATGGAATTGCCCGTTTGAAGCGTGAGATTGCTAAGGTCTGCTAAACTGTAAATAATTCTGACAGAATTCCCGCTAGGTCTAATAAACTTAGCGGGATTTTTGCGTTTATACGCCAATTTGAAGGCGGTCTGATAGCAAGCTTGATTATCACCTAAGTCCTTGTGGTTACAACGTTTTGATAAACCTAGCGTATCATTGCCTTGTTGGCGGTCTAGTGGGCTGTAATTCAATTGTGGCGCGATTGCGCTATGGATAAAAAGAGACAAGGTGAGCAAAAATAAACAAATTAAAGCATAGCAAGTGCCATGCCAGTTTATCGAAACTTTGAAGATTGTAAAAAAATTCGAGCCGGGGGGTGAGATTCTTCTCAGTCCAATTCTATTTTAATATCCAAATAAATATAAATACCTAATCATCAACAGTTTATAGGTTTTTAGCTTTTATAAGATTACTATATAGTTTATATCTGACTATACCCCCCTTGTTTATTAAAATCTAAATCTATTAATATCTTTCTATATTAGTAAAATTAAAAATCCCCGAAAGGTCAATTTCACATATCTTTACCTAAATATATAAATCTAATCCATTAAAATCAAAAGCGCGAAATCATTAGAGTTTTAATTTAAACAGAAACAATTAGTTAACTTTCTGTCGGGAGTAAATACAACTAGCTCCAAAATAACAATATCAATAACATGTATGTCTATCAATTTATAGCTTGAAATTTTAGCTAATTTAAATTAAGTTCTATTAATGAAAGAATTAACTATAAAAGTGGGCGACATTATTACTTTTGATTGTTTAGAATGGAACGATGGGTGGGAATTTGGTAAGCCAGCCGATTATTCAGATAGATGAAAATAGTTCCCACGCTGAATACCTAATTGAACAAACTTGTATTAATGCGGTAATAGATAAAAAATTAAAGTCTGATAAAGATTTTGATAATGAACATGGTTGTAATTGGAGAGGTTGGAATTTAAAATATTTGCGACGAAAGTTTAATGAAGCTTTAGCGGGAAAAGATTTCCCCAAAGTAAATTATATTGCTACAAGAAAGAAAGTTAAAATTGTTTTAGATAAAAAAGGTAAAATGTTTTGGAAAGATTTAGACTAATGAATATTAAAGAACTAGTCAAAAACAACTTTTGCTATTTTCACTCTTATCGTAAGAGCTTCTTTTATTATACTTTAATTATTTATACCGGAACAGAAGGGAACGACGATACTACAGACCATTATTTATTTCCTATTCCAGTGGACGATTTGGGCGATGCGACGCTTTTAGGAACAGAAAAAGCTATTCATCTAATGAGATATATTAGAAAAGCCATAGCGGAAAATACTTTAATTAAACAATAATTATGAACAGTGAAAAATTTATAACTCAACAACTCCAAGATGGAGAAATGTTACAGTGGCATATTGTTGATTATCGAAAAAAAGTTAGCGGAGAAGTTGGATATTGTTCTAAATGTGGTGAATTTTGTTTAGCTCAGCAATGTATCTTGCGTAAAGAACCAATTAAATGTAAAAACGGACATATTTGTTTAGACTATGAACCATTTGCTTATAGCTACAGAAAATTAATAAAATAATTATGCAAAATCACGTTCAATGTACCTTACAAAAATCTGATTCTATTCAAACAGCTTGGATTCCACAAAAATTTGCTAAATTATGGTCATTTTTAGAAATCAAAATGGAAGGCGGTTGGGATAATGGTTGGCAAGTTATTCTAGTAGGGAATATTCAGCCGTCAGATTATGTTAAAGAAAGTAGCCGGGATTATCGGAACCAAAGAGAGGCTTCAGATATATGAATATTGAAAATATCAAACTTAAACTCCAAGAATATGCCAATAAAAAAGCCGGTAGCGACAATAAAGATTTTGAAATCTATGATTGTTGTGGCGGCAATTATGATGATGCTTATTATATGGGATGTCAAGATGGAGAAATTTGTTTAGCGCGAGAAATTTTAGCTGAATTAAATAAGGATTAATTATGCCATATATTAAACAGGAAGAACGAACAAAACTTTATTTAGACATTGAAAAATTATCTGATAAAATTGATTCTTGGGGCCAATTAAATTATGTAATTTCTATGTTATGTTTAAACGTATTAGAAAAAGATATAATTAATTATGAAAGATTAAATTCTTTAATTGGTGTTTTGGAATCGGCCAAATTAGAGCAATATCGTAAACTTGTTTCAAAATATGAAGATAAGAAAGCAATTGAAAATGGAGATATTTTTGAATGAAATATTTCTTAATTCATTTTACTTATGATTTTTATTGTCAGGGTTATGAAAAAGACGAGATTGATATATTGGTTCAAGCTTCTACTTTTGAATTTGCTTGTCAAAAAATTATGGCATCAAAACTATATGAGCGGCCTAGAGAATTTATTAATAGGACTATTCAATAATGAAAATTGTATCCATGTGTCAAGGTGGTCATGTTCGTTCTGTTGCTTTTAAATACATTGCAACCTATAAGTATGGTCACGAATGTTTAGCTTGTGGTTGGGAATCAAATACTGCTGAAACTCGTAATCAATTATTCGAGTGGGCCGATTATATTGTTATTATGATGGGAAGCTTTAAACAATATGTTCCAGAAAAATATTGGAATAAATTATTTTGCTACGATGTGGGTCAGGATAGATTTATGAATCCGTTTCACCCAGAACTTCAGCAGATGATTATTCAAATGATTGAAACTCATGGATTATTTAATAGTGAAAAAGTCTAATACATTTTTAGAACAGTATGAAGTCCATTATCATTATAAAGGCGGTGATGGATATTGGGAATATGGTTGTGCGGAAATAGTTTGTGTCCCGGTACGGCATGGTATTAAAGAAAAATGTAATCACGACATAGCACAAGAAATTTTTAAACAAAAATATCCAAAAAGAATAATTGACGATGTAATTTATTGTTAATAAATTTTATGGAACCAGAATTAAAACTAGAAACTTTTAGCGAATTGTTAAAGAGGATTAATAAAATACCCATTGGTATTCAACAAATAAAAAGAGATGATTTATTTTATTTATCTGTTCCATTAACGGACGTTCAATCTATTATTAGAAGAAAGAATAAAATTTATATAAAAACATCTCTTTGTCATGCAGATATACAATTTTCTAAATTAGAATACGCTAAAATAGCATTACAAGAATTATTAACAAACAAAGAACAAAGAATTATATT
>Ga0193727_1001175_pt1 | contig 10788 bp, 8 predicted proteins | sample H2c2metaG_FD_143051 | JGI IMG/M metagenome (GOLD analysis project Ga0193727, IMG submission 143051) | Soil microbial communities from a riparian zone of the East river system, Colorado, United States - H2c2 | ecosystem: Environmental > Terrestrial > Soil > Riparian zone | place: USA: East River...
AAATGTAAAACAAAATAAAAAAAAAAAAAATAAATAAATTAAAATAATAAATAATAAATAATAAATGATCTTTATACTAGCTCTTTTGTTAAGACAAAAAACTTTATATTCACAACTATACTATTTAGGCTTGGCAGCCCTCGCATCCTTCCATTAGGGTGACCGCATCGCTTGCGCTCCTGCGGAGTAAAGGAGGAAAGGGCTTCTACTGGTAAAGCAGGGATTGGAGCGAAGCAGTAATTTACAATTTCTTATCGTTACAATTTTTAATGACTTTCAATGCAATCACAATTTTTATTATATTCTTTAAGTTTGTTTATTGGATTTTTTTTTTTCTTTTAAATTATCTAAACTATCATCTTCAAGATATTTAATTCATTTTCTAATTCTTTCATCTATTCTTCCACTATATTTTACATCAGAAATAATTATCTCCATTTTTCTGCGTAGCCTCTGATAATATTGTTTGATTATATTCTTTATTTATTTTTTTTGTTCTTGGTCTTTATTGCTCATAAATTTTATTGTACTTGTTATTTCTTTCACTCTAAATCTACCATATAACGAATTTAACAATAATTTTGCAATATTTCTTTCTATAGGATTAGAACTATATTTTTTAATTTCATACAATTCTCGCTCTGCGTAGCCGAAGGAGCGCTCTACATATTTTTTTAAAGACAACTTTACCTCTTTCAAATTTATATTCGCACATCATTTTAAATTTATATCCTTGTTCTATACCTCTTTTTATTTGTTCACTATTTATTGATCTATAGAAAGGTGTTCTTAATAATTCTATTCTACCATCAACTAAATATTCAATTGTTAAATTTTTAAGCTGATCTTCAGAAGGGGGTGTTATCTCACCATACACGAATCCAAATACATTATCTAAATTATTTTAAGTTGTAAATATTGGATTTTCAACAAGCATATCTTTTAACATAGCATAAGGCTACTGTTAATTCATATCCTACCCTTTATTAACTTTCTTTTATAAATATTTACTAATCCACCATAGTTAGCTGTGCGGAGCACTAATGACTTTTTTTCAACTTATCCTCTTATCATTTTAATAGAATGATCACTATTATAAAAATGACTAAAGTAAATAGCTTGAGTTAGTGCAGATATTGTATTAAACTTAGTCATTTTTAAATGATATTTCAAATAATATGTTTCTGCTCCGAAGGATGCGCGCACAAAATTATAACTTTGAATAACCCTAATAAATCACTTGTTAAATAAGCTAATAATTATTTTTTTTTTACATCCCAATTATCTTAAGCTATTAAATTATATTCATTTTTTTAAAGATATTTTTATAATATAAATAGGAAGTTTTATACCTTTATAATTAAGTCTATAAAATTATTTTTAATCAAATTTAGTGTGGAAATTTACCTATAATTATTGTACAATTATAATCCAATAACAGTTTATCTCAATTATCAAAGAATGATAAATAATCCCTAAATATAATTTTTTTTCTAGTAAAAGAGAGTTAAGATATCTAATACTGAAATTTATTCTTTATTAAATTTTTTTTCATATAATAAGCTATTTAAAAATATAAGGTTTAAGTTAAATAGATGAAAGATGATTAAAAATATTACTTATCTAGTTAAAAGAGTTTAAATTAAGTGAAGGTTCAAGGTTAACTTATATTTATTAATTTAAATATAATTATTCTATATATATCTTATGAACAAAATAATTTGTGGTAAATAAAAAGAAAATTTTAACAAAAAAATAAATATATCTAACACTTGAGTCATGTTTATTATTTATAAAAAAAAAAGTTTTAATATTGACCTATATATGACCTATTAACAATTTAGAAAAAATTCAGTAAATGCTATTTAATAATTTAATTATAAAATGAGTATAAATACAAAATTTGTCCTATAGATACTAAATCTAACTCTCCTCGCATCCATCCAGCCCTGCGCTCCTCCCTAAAGGATGGTTGCGAGGGACTAGTAATTTCCTGCGGCTAACGCAGAGGAGCGGTTAAGGGCTGAGGCCTACGGAGGAAGCGGCTGTAATTAAAGAAGGTATTTAGCTAATTTCTATCTTAATAATATCAATAAAAAATTTTTAGCAATTAAATATAACTAACTTTTTTTTAGATAAAATTCAAATTACTTATTTATTTAAAATTACTTTTATTATATAATTCTAATTTTACAAAAGATAAGAATAAAAATATAGAAGTGTTATATAATTTATTTTTCAACTGATATAGTTTAATGGGCTAAAACATACCACTCATGACGGTAAAACAAAGGTTCGATTCCTTTTATCGGTATATAATTAGAAAATAACATTTTTATAAAAATGTACTAAACTATTCTTATTTTGTAAAATAATAAAAGTAATTATAATAGATATTAGTCTAATAAATAAAAATATAAAAATATGCTCCCATTAGTCGCTCCTCCCTAATTGGAAGGTTGCAATAATAATAATCCTACGCTACGCTTATTGAGGGACGGTCCTACGGAGGAGAGCGTAAAATTTACTAAATAAAACTTATTCAAAGTAAAACAGATAAAATTATAAATTATTTTTAATTAAGTTAAAATTATGATGAATATGTTATGAAAATAGTTTAATTAATAAAATTATTTTTTATTTTGCTTTTATTCTAGTTAAATTCTTATTATACTATTGCTCTCTTAATTTAAAATCTGAAGTAAAAATGTTTAAATATTTGTATTGTTTTTGTAATAATAAACATTATTTAGTTTCTTTTCAATAATTAGAACACTTCTATTACTATTATTTTTGGATATTGTTTCATTTTTGAACATTAATTAAATGTTTACCTAAATTTATTATTCTCAATAATAAGGGGCTGTCCCCCTTACTCCAATTTGGGCGGCTTTCCGCAGGAGCAGACTACTGGATTTATTATTAACTAATAAGTATTTCAATTCATTAATTATCCCTCGCTCACCGAAGGAGCGCTTGAATATAGAATAGTTCTTTATATTTATTAACTTTAAATAATATATTATTAATTATAATAGTTTATATTTCAATAATTTAAATTTGTTTATACTTTTAATTGTATTTTAGAAAAGGGTAAAATCAGAGACTTGAACTCTGAACAACGTAGCCACAACACGACATTTTGCCAATTAAACTAATCTTACCTCTTTTAAAAAAATTGCTTTAAACATATTGTGAATAGAAAAAAAAAATAGACAAAATAAAAAAATAGAAAAACAATAAAAGTATCGATGACAATATTGTTTTAACATCAAATATATAAAAATAAAAACAACAAATAATTTCATAATAATAAAATTAAATGTCTTGTAAAATAAAATATAGCAGTATAGTATTCAAAGGGGTTATTAAGGATTACAAAAGCAAATTTATTAAAAAGGAGGTTTACACAAGCCAAAGGTCATATTTTCTCTTAAGATCTAACAAATTATTTTGAATAAAAGTTACACTCTTAATTGGATTGAGAACAGTATGGCAATCCTAAGGGAAACCTTTATAATATCACTTCCCGAAGTAAAACATTTCATTAGGGAAAGGAAAGGAAATCAACCGAGACTCCGAAAGTAATGGTGAGTGAAATCGGATTAGCCTAAAATATTTATTAACTTGAAGGACTTCTAATGCAACAACCTCTGTTGAGTGTAGAATACTCGCAAGTGTTAAATGGGTAAAGGAAGTTAACGTTTACAAAATTAGACGTCTAAGCCTTTGAATTGGGTGCTAAGAGGGTGGACTTCATTCCCGTAGAGTAATAAATAGTGAGTTTACAATAATTATAAAAATCATTTTATTCAATATTTGTAAGCAAATAAGATTAAAAATCTTAAATTATCTTATTCACGTTAAGATAAACTAAAAAAAGTACGTCGAGTGTAAACTTGTTGGAATATAGGGGATCCATCCTCTAAGGCTAAGTATAATAAATTTAGCGATAGTGAAAAGTACTGTGAAGGAAAAGTTTGAAATTAGAAAGCTTGGTATGAGCAAGTTAAATAGACCCGAAGCGAGGTGATCTTTCCTAGGCCAGATGATAATAGATCGAACGGGTGAATGTTGCATTATTCTCCGAAGAGCTTAGGAAAGTGGTGAAATGCCAATCTAACCTCAAGTATGGGGGCTTTAAAAATAGAATTCTGAAAAAAGAATTTTTAGCTAATTTGGCTATTTGCTGGAAACTTTTAAATTAATAAAAAAAAAATAGATTTTATCAATACTTTAATTTACTTAAGTAATAATTTGATAATTTCTAAAGGTAATCAGCAAGTAAATATAATGACTTCAACGACTAATATGCCAAAGTCTTTTTAAACAAACAATTTACACCTCAAATTGAAAAAAGATGTGATAGAGTCTTTTTAGTTAACACAATGTAAGGAAGTTTATTCACTCCATCCTTCCCTTCCTCCGCTCCTCCCTAAAGGATGGTTGCGAGGGAGCGGAGGCTAACGCAGAGGCTAACGCAGAGGCTAACGCAGAGGGCCCTTCGGATTCGGAGAGCAATTATGTATTAAATAATTACATTTTAGCAGTTGGTTCCCGTTACTTCACAAAATTTGATATTTAAATGACACGATAATTCATTTAAATAATAAAAATCATTCATTCAAAATCTATTATTATTATCGATCTCTTTAAATGAAATAACTGGAGGAATATAAAATTATTCTGATATGTCTGTTCAACATTATCTTTCCCGTAGAAAGGCTAGTCCCCTGACTCTATGAAAAAAAGTGAACGATTTAGGAGATATAATAGACTTCTTTAAAAACACACACAAAAATATTACTACAAACATGAAAATAATACGAACACCAAAAAATAAATTTGCTTGAATAGTAACAGGATTATTTCAATCAGATGGTTATTTTTCACTTATTATCAAAAAAAATAAAACGTCTAAGTTTGGAATAGATGTCTCTTTAATTTTAGGTATAAATTTAACTCTGGCTTCTTTACCTTTACTACAGCAAGTACAAGTTTATTTTGGATGTGGAAAAATAAGTATAGATAAAACACGTAAAATGTGTCTATTTTCCATTACTGAATTATCTTCATTATGACATGTTGTATTACCCCATTTTATGTTATACCCATTTTTTGGTGACAAACAAGTTTCCTTTATTAGGTTTGTTCAAATACTGACATTATTATATCCTTATAATAAAAAATTTAAACCAGCTTTATTGTTGGGGAAAGTAATATATTTAGGTTATTTTTTAAATCCTGGTTCTAATAGAACTACTACTGAGTTTAAAAATTTATTTAAGATATTAAACTTAGATATAGAAATTGTAATAAATAGTATAAATCAAGAACATTTAAATAATATAACTAAGTATTTTAAACAAAATAACACTTTAATTAATATTTATTTTATTATAGGAGTAATTGAAGGAGATGGATCATTTTATGTGGGTTTACGTACGAATCGTAAAGTTCGATTTGGTTTTAATATTACAACTCATATTTATGAATTAGATCTTCTTTATAAAATAAAGTGATCTCTTAATTGTGGTAATACTAAGATTAAATCTGATAATTGGTGTCGATATGAAGTAGAAGGAAGTAAAATTTTACGGAATTTATTTATACCTATAGTTGATTCTATAGGTTTATTAGGATCTAAAGCTAATAATTTTGAAACATTTAAAGAAGCTATGAACATTTTTACTAAAAAGGAACATCTAACTGATGAAGGATTACGAAAATTAGCTGAAATTGTTTATAACAATACTTCTAAGAAAGGTATAGGTCGAAAATATACTTTAGAACAATACCTACAAATCAACAATCTGTCAACTTAGATTTTTTCTTGATAATTAACAACTCTAACTTTACTAAAAAATATATTTTTTAATCCCCTTTCCCTTCTTAATAATTATATTATTATCATGGTCTTCTTAGCCGAAGCTAAAAATATAATATACAACATAAGAATAAAAATTGTGTTAACTACTGAGCGTGCTAGCTGGTTTTCTACGAAACATATTTAAGTATGACGTCTATTTTAGATTTATGGAGGTACAGCACGGTAATTCCCAACAAGTATTAAATCTTGAATAATTTATTCATTTTAAATTAATAGGCGTTTAGGTTGCGGGGGCCTTGAAAACCTTACCAATGGAAGCGAATCTCGGAATTACATAAAATTAATAATAGACTTTCAGACTGTTCATGCTAAGTTGGGCAGTCAAGACGGAAACAGCCGAGAACACTTATCAAGGTCCCCCATGATTATTAAGTGAAATTAAGGATGTAGCAAAATGAATACAGCTGTAACGTGAGCCTGGTAGTAGCTACGTTGAGAGATCGTGTAACAACGCATCAGCCTTTCGGATTGTAGCACTGAAAATTTAACGGGTCTTAAATAATCAACCGATATAGTGTTGGTTCAGAATAAAACAAACAAAAATGTTTTTATTCTTAATCAAGGTAGTAGAACATTCAGTCAATACCATAATTAAACAGTGTTTCATTGTTTATAGTTAACTGAAGAGATAATGCTGACATGAGTAACGTAAAGAATGTTCATAATCATTCTCGCCGAATACGAAAGGGTTGTAAGCGAAAGGTTAAACCTCCTTATATAAGCGCGGCCTCTAAGGACCAAGACCACTGTTTTGGCTGATGAGCTAAGGTCAGAAAATCCAATGTTGAAAAATTATACTTTTTTAATCGTAGAGTATAATAGATGGAACTTGAAAAGAATGACAAAACGGTATCTCTTATTAAAAAACTAAATTGTTATTTTTTATTATAAATTGTAAACTAATGACCTGTTAAATGCTTATCTTCATACATTTTATTTTAAAGTTAATGAGTAACATAAAAACAATTAGCAAAACTACTGGAACGAATTGTTTTTTTACGAAAGATGAAGGATAATAAGACTTTAGAATATAGGATTATAAATAATTAAACTTAAAAAAAAAAATGGCAGTTAAAAAAAAATAACATTTAATGTTTAAGTAAGATGTTAGAGTTCGAGAAATCGTATTTGAGGTTTTAAATTATTAATATAAAATTAGATATACTAAGCTTATTGTTTTACTATTTTTAATTTAAAAAGTTATATAGTATTATTTTTTTATTAGTATAGATAACATTTAATAATATATTAAAAAGTGATAATTTAATAAGCCCTAATATTGTTACATTTTAGTTTATTGCACTAAATTATAAAAATATTGGATCACTTATTTTTATCATCCCTCAAGAAAAATAGCTAATAATCACGTGAATAATGGTTATTTTTTATTTTGTATTCTTAAAAATATCGTTTCTACCGTACCCATGGCCGACACAGGTTCGTTGGTAGAGAATACTAAGGCGAAGAGCTAAAAGTTGTTAAGGAACTCGGCAAAAACTCCTCATAAGTTAGACGACAAGAGGAATTTATCAAATACAAGTTTTTTTTTTCTTCAATTTGTAAAAACTGATAAGTATCATAAAATCGGAAGCCCCGACTGTTTACTAAAAAGTGCGAGCTGAAAAGCTCTAATAAATAATGTGGTGTGAATCCACTATGAGTTTAGATCCTCATAAGTCTACTAATAAGAGCGTAATTGGTAACGAATGCGTTTTAAGCTATTAGAACAATGTAATAATATTTTATATTTACAGTAAAATAATTATGCTAGACTAAATAACTATGGTCAAATTTAATTGAATTCATGTTAAGGCGTCGTTAAAACAGTCAGCTCTCCCTTCTATTAACAAAACAGAGGGGCTTGTAAATATAGCAGGTTAAGCTTAATAAATTTTTATAAAATGATAATAAAAATAAGAAGCTGAGATAGAATTAATTTTCTTTTTATAAATTAATTGATCTAACATATTATCTCCGGCGTAGAGTGAAGACCTAAGGTTATTATTAACGTATTTATTAGGGAACAGTGTAAGCCCAATAACTACTTAAGTACAAAATATGTAAACCAATACGCACCTAATTTTACATAAATTGGAGAAAAGAGGATTAACAGTAATGTTGATTATCAGTTAGTGGGTAAAGGACAAGCAAAAAGCGAATGCATAATTGTAATGATTATGATAAGTATAATTACTAATCTGAAAGGATGCTGACTTGCTTTTGGGTGTTATTATAACTAATTAAAATTTTTTCTACTTTTCTTTATTATTTTTATTCGGAATTACACAATAATAATCTATTTTTGCTCTTTTATTTCCATGTTTCCCCAATAGTGTTCACAAAAATTAAAAAATAAAATTCAATATATAATTATGGTCTTTTTTTTTCACTTCAAAAGAAATCATGAAAATTGATTTTTATGATGTGTATTTTCCTTAATTAGTTTTAAATTCAGTTTGGGGTTTTTGAAGTGTTGGATAAAAAAGCAACGCGTTCGTGAGTCTAGCTTTTCCAACATTTAGTTCTAGTAAAACCCTTATAAAAATAATTTAAGATGAAACTTATACTAGAATAAGTTAAAATCTCAGTTGTTAGACGCTATTTAATATACAAAAAAAAAATATGATAAAACATTTTAATACAATTCAAGAGCAATTAGATTATATAAAAACTAATCCAGCATTTATTTCTGGATTTACTTCTGGTGAAGGTTGTTTTTCAGCTTATTTAGGTGTAGATACTTCTTTAATGTGAGGTTTACAGCCTTCTTTTGAATTTTCTATAACTAAAAATACTGGTGATTTAAAACTCTTAGAAGCATTTCGTTTATATTTTCAATCTGTAGGTAAAATTTATGATAAGAAAGATGGAGTATCAGTATATATGGTAAGAAATATGTTAAATATTAAAAAAATAATAATACCATTTTTCTTAGAATATCCTTTAGTAGGTACTAAGAGTATAGAGTTTGAAAAATTTATTAAATTTATGAATTTAGTTTTATCTAAAAACCATTTAGGGAAAGAATTATTACATAGAGATATATTTATAGAAATGGCTTTATTATGTAAAGAACTTAACTCTAAGAGAATTAATCCTCAAAAATTACACAGAATTCATTATTTAATAAATTGGCTAAAATCTTTAGATAAAGTTCCTTCGTTAGAAGAAAAATTAAATATGAAAATAGGTCTTGAAAAAGAATTAAAATGTTAAAAAAAAACAAGTAAAGTAATTTAGATTCTTTACTTTATTTTTAATTCTAAAAAAAAAAATTTTACAATATTTTATTTAAAATATTATTGAACAATAGAAAATATTTTCTATTTAAAGAAAAAGTCGATTATAAAAACAAATTTTTTTTCAACAGTTATGATAATGCTTGAGCCGTGTGCGATGAAAGTTGCACGCACGGTTCTTAGAGGGGGAAAGCTAGAATTGGCCTACCTATCTCGACCACAAATCGCTGCAATCATGTAAATGATAGTATAGCGATTGAAATTTGCCCGATGCCAGCAGCTAAAAAGAGGTGATAGGAAACTGTTACCAATTAAACGTCTGGTTAATAGCGGTCTTAACTATGAGGATCCTAAGGTAGCAAAATAAATTGGCCATTAAATGTGGTCCGGTATCAATAATAAGTCCCTTTTTTTTAATCTTAAAATCGTAAATAAAATTAATTCATAATTAGTTATCCAAGGTCACTGAAAAAATTTAAATAATGTTATGTTTGATTAAGCAAACCATTTTACAACTTAGTTAAAATGTAAATAAAGGTAAAATAAATTTAGAAAAAAAAAATATAAATTAATGTTATTAAAGTTAGAAAGAAAATGATAATTGATTTAAAAAATAAATGGTATTAGTTGAGGCATAATGTTAGGCAATAAAATAAAAACTTACTACTCTTCGAAGAAAAACACAACAAATTTATATAAAAATCTAGTTCAAGCTCGATCAACATTGGCTCTTCAAATAAAAAAAAAAAGCTGGTATTTATCAATTAGTTAATTTAAAAAATAACAAAACATATATCGGAAGTTCAAATAATTTGTAAAATCTTAGAGTTTATTGAATTGGATATTAATTTAACTAAAAAAGAACAGAAAAAGGCAATTTTGGAAAGAGAACAACATTATTTAGATACTATCAAACCGGAATATAACATTCAAAAAATAGCAGGAAGTAGATTAGGTTCTTCTCATACATTAAAAACTAGAAAATGAATGATAAAAAATAGTAAAGTAAGCAAAAGAATGTATGTTTATAATGAAGATGGAAGTAATTTGAAGGTTTATTCTTCAATATCTGAAGTAGCTGCAGTAAATAATATAAATAGATTAGTAATAGCAAGACAATTAAAAAAATCTGAATCAAAACCAGTATTATTATTCAATAGAGATAATACTAACAAATTTATTATTAGTTATACTCCACTTAATCAATCTGAATTAGATAAATTTATTATTTCTATTGAAAATAAAATAGCTCATAATACTAAACAGCCTAATTCTAAAAAAGTGTTTGTTTATTATTTAGATGGTAAATCTTATGCTTCTAGTCCTTTTAATAATTTAGCTCAAGTTAAAAAAGAATTTAAAATGGCAGTCCGTCCTTTAGGGAGGAGCAACAATTAATAAATATGCAGAACTCAGAACTCCATATAAAAAATATAATTGAATCTTTAGCTTTAGCCCTATTCAATTTAACTAGTACTATTTTAGCCGCTAACGCAGAGAAAGAACCCCCTACGGATCTTGCTTTTTAAAAATTCTTTCATTAGAGTTTATACAAAATTATAAAAAATTTTTTTTTACGATAATAAAAGAGAAAAAACAAAGTTATGTTATTGTAAAAAAATCCTATTTGTTGGAAGTACTTTAAAGGTATAAATTACT
>Ga0193727_1001176_pt1 | contig 10773 bp, 9 predicted proteins | sample H2c2metaG_FD_143051 | JGI IMG/M metagenome (GOLD analysis project Ga0193727, IMG submission 143051) | Soil microbial communities from a riparian zone of the East river system, Colorado, United States - H2c2 | ecosystem: Environmental > Terrestrial > Soil > Riparian zone | place: USA: East River...
GCGCACGACCTCACTCCTCACGCTCTTCAACACGTCAGGTCGGCCGCTGCGCGGCCTCGTGAGGTCGCTCGCTGCGCTCACTCGTGAGGAGTCAGGAACAGCAGCTCACCCCAGGCGCAGCGGCAGCTGGCGCAGGCGTTTTCCGGTCAGCGCGAAGACGGCGTTGGCCACGGCTGGCGCGATCGGCGGCGTGCCGGGTTCGCCGCAGCCGCCCATCTTGTCGGTGCTCGGCACGATGTGCACTTCGACCTTCGGCATCTCGGAGAGGCGCAGCACCGGATAGTTGTGGAAATTGCTCTGCTCGATGCGGCCATCCTTCAGCGTCAGCTCCGAGTGCAACGCAGCGGATAACCCGTAGACGATGCCTGATTGCATCTGTGCCTCGACGGTCAGCGGATTGACCACCGGTCCGCAATCGATCGCGCAGACGACGCGGTGCACCTTGATCCTGGCTTGTCCGGACTCGCTGTCCTCGACCGAAACCTCGGCGATCTGCGCGACGTAGCTTTCGAACGACGCGTGCACGGCCATGCCGGCCGCGTGTCCTTGCGGCAACGGCTTGCCCCAGCCGAATTTCTCCGCGGCCAGTTCGAGCGCCTTGCGCTCACGCGCGTCGGCCGGCAGCAACGCGCGGCGATATTCGAGCGGGTCGGCCTTGGCCTCGTGCGCGAGCTCGTCGAGAAACCCCTCGACGGCGAACGCGGTGTGCGAGTGCCCGACCGAACGCCACCACAGCACCGTGACCGGACTCGTCGGCGAATGCAGGTCGACGCGATGGGCCGGTATCGCCGCCAGATACGGCGCGTCGGCGGCGCCCTCGATCGAGGTCGTATCGATGCCGTCCTTGACCAGCATTTTCTCGAACGGCGTACCGGCGAGGATCGACTGACCGACGATCGTATGCGCCCAGGCCACCGGCTTGCCGTCGCTGCCGAGCGCGGCGCGCAGACGCGACAGCCACATCGGCCGGTAGTAGCCGCCGTGGATGTCGTCCTCGCGCGTCCATACGACCTTGACCGTTTTGCCCGACGCCTTGGCGATCTGCACCGCTTCGGCGACGAAATCCGAACTCGGCGTCGCGCGCCGGCCGAAGCCGCCGCCGAGGAACGTCGTGTGGATGCGCACCTGTTCGGGCTTGAGGCCGAGAATCGCCGCGGCCGTGCCCTGGTCCATCGTCTGGAATTGTGTCCCGGTATATATATCGCAGCCGTCCTTGCTGATCTTGTCGGGGTCGAACTCCACGGTGCAGTTCAGCGGCTCCATCGGCGCGTGCGCAAGGAACGGTACGCCGTACTCGGCCTCGATGACCTTGGCGCCTTCGAGTGTCGCGTCGACGTTACCGGCCTGCTTCGCCACGACGCCGACTTTCTGCGCGAGCTTGCGGTAGTCCTCGCGCAAGCCCGCCGTCGAGAGCGCGGCGCCGGCGCCCAGATCCCAGTCGATCGTCAGCGCATCGCGGCCCTGCTTGGCCGCCCAGAAATGCTTGCCGAGCACGGCAACGCCACTCGGCACCTGCACGACATCGACGACACCGGCGACGGCCTTCGTCTTGGCCGCATCGAACGACTTGACCTTGGCGCCGAACACCGGCGGGCGCGCCACGAGCGCGATCAGCATGTCCGGCCGCTTGACGTCGATGCCGAATTCCGCCGTGCCGCTGACCTTGGCCTTGCTGTCGAGGCGCCGCGTCGGCTTGCCGATCAGGGTGAAGTCCTTCGCGTCCTTGAGCTTGATCTCGTTCGGAACCGCCAGCTTCGCCGCGGCCTCGGCGAGTTCGCCGTAGCTCGCTTTGTGCTTGCCGCTGACCACGTGACCTTTCGCCGTGTGACAGTCGATCGGCTGCACGCTCCACTTCTGCGCCGCCGCCGCGATCAGCAACGCGCGCGCCGTTGCGCCGGCCTGGCGCAGCTGGCCGAACGACTCCCAGGTGCTGGTCGAGCCGCCGGTCATCTGCATGCCGAAGGCGGTATGCGCGTACGCCGGCGCCGCGGGCGCGTGTTCGACGTGTACGCGGCTCCAGTCGCAATCGAGCTCGTCGGCGACGACCATTGGCAACGAAGTCCAGATGCCTTGCCCCATCTCCGAGTGCTTGAGCAGGATCGTGACCGTATTGTCCGGCGCGATGCGCACGAACGCATTCGGCGAAGTCATCGCCGCACCCATGCCTTGCTCGGCGAACGCGCGGCGCACGGCGGTCGGCATGCAGAACGCGACGATGAGGCCACCCGACAGCGTTGCCGCCGCTTTCAGAAATGCGCGGCGTCCAAAGCCCTCCCCTTCAAGGGGAGGGTTGGGTGGGGATGGTGTTGTGTTGCGCCCGGTCGACTTGATGAAAGGATCACGCAGCATGGCTCTTCTCCTTCGCCGGCGCGGCGGCCATCAACTCCGAGGCGCGGTGCACTGCCGCGCGAATGCGCTGGTAAGTCCCGCAGCGGCAGATATTGCCGGACATCGCCGTATCGATTTCGGCGTCGGTCGGCTTCGGTTTCTGCGCGAGCAGCGCCGAGGCGGCCATGATCTGTCCGGACTGGCAGTAACCGCATTGCACGACATCGGCCTCGATCCAGGCGCGCTGCACCGGGTGGCTGACGTCGGCGGACAATCCTTCGATCGTCGTGATCTTCTTGCCGGCCATAGCCGAGGCCGGCGTGATGCACGAGCGGATCGCCGCGCCGTCGACCTGCACCGTGCAGGCGCCGCACTGGGCCATGCCGCAGCCGAACTTCGTGCCGGTCAGTCCGATGATGTCGCGCAGGACCCAGAGCAGCGGCATGTCGGCCGGGGCATCGACCTCGTGCTGCTTGCCATTGATATCGAGTTTCATCGAGCGGCTCCTGATTCGATTGACCGGAGCGTCAGCCTACTCCGCCGCAAAACGCGGCGCCATCGCATGAACAATTCTTCAACGACGCAAGTTCGCCAGATCCGCGCGCGTATCGATGTCGAGCGCGAGCGCTTCGTTGCCGACCGCCGTCACGTCGTTGCTCCGGCGCGCGAGCAACTCGCGCGCACCACTGTCGCCGGCGGCCTGTTGCAGGTCCGCGAACCAGGCGCGTGGCAGCAACGCCGGGACGCCGAGCCGCCCGGCGTACGCCGACGCGACGGCGCGTTGCGGATCGCTGCGCCAGGTCGCACAAAGCCGTTCGAGATGCGCCGCGTCGAGTGCTGGTTGATCGCACAACACGATCAACGCGCCGGCGCATTGCGCCGACAACGCGGCCAGACCGGCGCGCAACGACGCACTCATGCCGCTGCGCCAATCGGCGCAGTCGACGCGCCGCACGACCAGATCGCGCAATACGGCGAGTACGGCGTCGCCTTCGGCGCCGAGCACGACGACCGCATCGGCCGGCGCAGTCGCCAGCGCAAGCCGCGCCGCGCGATGCACCAGGGATTCTCCATCCAGCGACGCCAGCTGCTTGGTGCCGCCGAATCGAACGCCCGCGCCGGCGGCAAGCACGACGACACCGTGCGCGGCGCACGCGTCAGTCATCGCGGCGCGCGGCGAAGAACTGCTGCAGTTCGGCCGCGATCGCCAGCGCGATCGCCTCGGGCCCGCTGCCGCCGAGATCGAGTCCAACCGGTGCGCGCAAGCGTCCGCGCAGCAGGTCGGCATCGGTGCCCAGCTCGGCCAGCAGCGCATCGCGACGCGCCGGCGGTCCGAGCAAGCCGACGTAGCCGATCGTGCCGCGAGCGCAGAAGCGCAGATGCTGCGCATCGATCGCGTAGTTGTGGCTCATGACGATTGCGGCGTCGATGCGGTGGCGCTCCAGTTCGACCGCGGCGGCGACCGGCGCGAGTTCGAGCAGGTTGCCGGCCTGCGCCGCGCGTGCGAAGGCCGACCAGCGCCGCCGATGCTCGACGACATCGACGAACCAGCCGAAGCGGCGGGCGATATCGAGCAGTGCCGGTGTCTCAGGCCCTGCGCCGAGCAGCGCGATCCGTGGCGGCGCTGCAATCTGCAGCTGCGCCGACGCCGCGACAGCCGGCGCCGCCAGCGCAGCGCCGCGTGAATCCCAATGCCAGCGGCGTTGCGGCATATCCGGTCTTGCGGCGACCCAGGCCGATCCGGCGCCGGTTTCATCCGCGTCCAGAGTCAGCGCAAGATGAAGCGTGGTGCCGTCTTGCGCGGCTTCGCGCAGCGCCTGCGCCAACGGCGCGCCGGTCGGCTGCGGCAGCAGCAGCAGATGCACGCGCCCACGGCAGCCGGTGCCGCTGCCGAAGACAAGATCCTCGTCGCTGCGCGTATCGAAATCCACGAGCGTCGCGCGACCGCTGGCGAAAATCGCTGCGGCGCGGCCTTCGAGCTCCGGTTCCAGGCAGCCGCCACTGATCACGCCGTGGCGCAAGCCGTGGCGGTCGAGCAGCACGAGCGCGCCGGGCTTCTGGTAGGTCGAACCTTCCGTCGCGACGACGATGCCGAGCAGTGCGTCAGCGCCGGCCGCATGCAGGCGCTCGAGTCCGGCGAGCAGCCCACGGGTGCCGCCAAAGGTCGTCGTTGTCTGGTCCATTGCGGCAAATGGTACGCGAAGGCCGCGTCCGCGCGCAGCGGCGGCGATAGCGCGGATCCTACGGATGTCCTGCGCCGCCTGGCGCCCGCGCTCAGTCCGCCCGCTTCGGGTACCGGCGCTTTCGAGAATGCTCGAGTAATCAAGGCCACAGAATCACCACCCCCGGCGGACGGAAAGCGCGCGGTCATTTCAGTGCACACGGAATCGCGATCAGCCCGATGTCAGCAACACGCGTCGATACTGGATCGCTTCGCCCAGGTGCGGCGTGCGTATCGCCACCTCGCCGGCCAGATCGGCGATCGTGCGCGCCACGCGCAGGATGCGGTGGTAGGCACGCGCGGACAGTCCGAGCCGGTCGAGGGAGCGCTCGAGCAGGTTGCGGTCCGCTGAATTCAGTGCGCAGTCGCGCTGCACTTCGCGATTGTCGAGTGCGGCATTCGGCCTGCCGGCGCGCCGATCCTGGCGTTCGCGCGCCGCGATGACGCGCGCACGGACGACCGCACTGGACTCGCCGCTGGCCGCGGTCGAACCGAGTTCGGCCAGCGGCACACGCGGTACTTCGACCTGCAGGTCGATGCGGTCGAGCAGCGGCGCCGAAATGCGCGCGCGATAGCGGCGCACCGCTTCCGGCGTGCACGCACAGCGGCCGGACGGATCGCCGGCGTATCCGCACGGACACGGATTCATCGCTGCAACGAGCTGAAACGCCGCTGGAAATTCCGCCTGGCGCGCGGCGCGCGAGATCACGATGCGCCCGCTCTCGAGTGGTTCGCGCAGCACTTCGAGCACATGGCGGTCGTACTCGGCCATTTAGCGTTTGTCAACGCCCCAGGGCCAAAAGTTGTCACGAACCACCGCGTGCTTCTGGAGCAAGATATTCTCGCTCTGGCTGACCTCCGGATCAATTACTGGATGGCCGTTCGAGCTTATCTAACAGGCGTTCTTGTTGAGTCCGTGACAGCTTCCGGAACGCGAGAATCATTCGTGCCAGACGATCGTCTTGGGCAAATAAGTAAGCAAGCGGCACCCCAAGGACCTCAGCCAGCCGATTTGCCGTCTGAAGGTCGGCTTGGTGAATCCCCCGCTCGTAGCGATTGATACGGGTACTGGCCACGAAGGGGTCGATCCCTGACCTGATTCCTACCTGCTTTTGTGAAAGGCCGGCAGCTATACGAGCGGCCCTCAATCGTTTGCAAAAGAGTGCGCCTGCTCCTGGCGGTCGCGGCATGACGAGTCCCGAGAGTCACAGGGACTACGAGATTCGTAACTTTGCCTTGCTGCGCATACTACGAATTTCGTAGTATTGGTGCTGAGCGGTGGCGCAATTGCCCTCAGCATCGGGCATCTGCAACCCTTGACATGTCTCGAAGACCATGCGACTCTTGCGGCCAAATGCCCGATCCAAACGCATCACAGTTAAAGAGAATTGCGACCATAGTCGCCGCGACTTCTTATAGATTTCCAGAAGAAGATGCAATAGGGCTGCCAGACGCTTTGCCTGAAGCACGGAAAATCGGCCTCGGACGCCGTTCGTTGACGGGATTTCTGACTTCCGCCCGGAAATCGCCCGGTTTCGGGCCGTTCGAGTCTTCCCTAGAGCGCGACTTCTTTCTGTTGTTGGAGTTCGACAGAACCGTCTTGGCTTGGCACCCGCAGCCTCTCACTCTACCGGTCCCGGCGACCGCCGGCCTACGCCGAAGCCGGTACACGCCCGATGTGGCCGTCGAGTATGCGGACGTTCCCGGCGGCAGTCGGCTGGCGCGTGTCGAACTTTGCGAGGTCAAGTACCGCGACGAGCTGAAGGCGAACTGGAAGCTGCTCAAACCGAAACTCAAGGCCGGCGTCCATCACGCCAGAGTGAACAATTGGCGATTTAGGATTTACACGGAACGCGAAATCAGAACGCCTCGGCTGACGAACGCCAAGTTCTTCTTGACCTATCGGGAACGGGCCACGGATGGCGACGACATCTATCGGATCGCGAGCGTTCTCCGACAGCTGATGCACGGGACACCGGCGGAGGTCCTCGCGTCTCCCCTGCTGTGCGACGATCGACCCAGATTGCTCGGCGTGTTGTGGCATATGGTCTCCGTCGGAATCGTCGAACTCGATTTCGATCAAGCTCTCTCGATGAGCAGCCCGATACGCTTGATCGACCGTGCCATCTACTGACGCCAATCCGCTGGCTCTCGGCGGGCACTTCGTCCTAGACGGGGACGGATACACGACGCTGCAATACGTCTCGCTCGAAACGATTCTTGCGGTACGTCAGCACGACAGCACGCAAGTTGCCGTCGCGATCAAGGACATCGTCAAGTCGTACGCCGAAAAGGAACTCCTTTCCGACGCCGACGAAGCCGAGGCGTCGGGCGACGAGACGATCTCGACGGAGGACTGGGATGCCGCCGACAAGCGCCGATCGAAGATCATCGTTCTCGTCGAAGCCGAGCGAAGCACTAGGAAACTGGTGCAAGACGTCGCCAAGCAGTTCGGCCGCAGCGCATCCACTATCTATCGGTGGCGCGCGAAATGGGTCAAGAATGGCAAATTGTCCGACCTGGTCCCCCACCGTCCGACGGGAGGCCGCGGAAAATCGCGCATCGACGACACGGTCGAAGCTATCCAGACGGAGGTCATCAGAGACTTCTATTTGAACAAGCAACGACTTAAGCCGGCGAAGGTCATGAAGGAGATCAAGAGCCGGTGCGCACGGGCCGACGTAAAGCCGCCGCACGTCAACACGTTGCGTCGCCGACTGGCCGCTCTACCGCGCAAGAAAACCAAAGAAGCGCGCGAAGGGAAGGACGCCGCCAAGAAGTACAAGCCCGTCGTCGGCAAGTTTCCGGACGCCGACTACCCGAACGCCGTTTGGCAGATCGATCACACGCCGGTGGACATCTGCATCGTCGACGACGTGTATCGCCGGAATATCGGTCGTTGCTGGATTACCGTCGCGATCGACGTCTTCAGCCGCTGCGTCGTCGGCTTTTATCTTTCGCTCGACAAACCGAACGCGGCTTCGGTCGGCATGTGCTTGGTTCATGCGATTCTTCCGAAACAGGGCTGGCTCGCGGCCCACGGCATACAGGGTTCCTGGCCCGTCTGGGGAAGACCCGTCAAGGTCCACGCCGATAACGACAAAACGTTTCGCTGCGAAATGGTCACTCGCGCCGCCAAGCAGTATCGGATCGATCTCGAATGGCGCCCCGTACGCACGCCCAATTGGGGAGGTCACATCGAGCGGCTTCTCGGTACGTTCAACGAGGAAATACACACATTGCCGGGAACCACCTTTTCGAACGCGACGGAACGCGGTGACTACAAACCGCACGACGAGGCGAAGCTGACCTTCTCCGAGCTCGAGACGTACATCACGAATTATGTGATCGGACACTACTTGGTCGATTTTCACTCCGGGATCCGACGGCCTCCCATCAAGCGCTACGAGGCCGGACTGCTTGGCGACGGCGTGTTGGTGGGGAGGGGGATGCCGGAGCCGGAAAAAAACCCGTTCCGTATGCGGCTCGACTTTCTTCCCATGACGCAAAGAACCGTGCAGTCGTACGGCGTGGCGTGGGATGACATAACGTATTACGACCCCGTGCTCGATCCATGGATCCATTCGCACGATCCCGAGAAGCCGAAGCTGAAGCGCAAATTCGTTTGTCGACGCGATCCGCGCGACATCTCGTTCATTTGGTTTCTAGATCCCGAGAAGGATACGTACTTCAAGATTCCGTATGCAAATGCGGAATTTCCGTCGGTGAACCTATGGGAGTTGCAGGCGATCAAACGTCATCTTGTCAAAGACGGGCGGGCGGAGGTCGACGAAAGGCTGATATTCGATACCTACGAGCGGCAGAGAACGCTCGTCGACAATGCCTCGCACGCTACGCAGACCGCGCGCAAGGAAGCTCAGAAGAGGTCGGTCAATCGAAAGAAGATCGCCGCCGAACTCGCACAGGTGAACGCGGCGACGTCCGCAGCGCCCGTTCCGATTTCCATCGCTCCTCCGAGCAATTCGGTCGCCGACGCATGGAGCGACGACGATGTGGTGGTCGGGTTCCGAGAAAAGACCGCCTCGTGAATTCCAAGTCGCTCGCTGCCGATCCTGTCAGGCGAGCCGCCGGGCGGAACTCCTCATTGGGTAGCTGCCAGCGCGTTCCCAAAGCAAGTTTCCGAATCCTCTTCGCCGTTGCTATCCGGTTGTGCGCATGCGCTGCCGTGGCCGCCGGACAGGACGTCGGATCTCGAGAAGACATAGCAAGTCTTGAGACAGTGCTCTCTTTTGAACGTATCTTCGAACCTTATCAGACTTCTGACGAGCACCCCGAACTTGCCGCTGTTCCAGGCTCCGAGCTCACTCGTGCCGTCGCCGAAAAAGTCTATCGGAATGCCGCTCGCGCGCATGTCGTGGTCTCGGTACAAATACTCGCCAGGGAGGAGATTTCGGCTTCCGGAAACGTGCCACTTTACGGGCGGCGGCTCTTCCTTCTCTGGCTTGCCCCTATCGTGCCAATCGAAAACGTTGGAAGCGGAGATCGCGAAGACGCCGTAAGCGGGAGTCGATCCGTCGTTCTTGGCCGATATCGCGTAGGTTCTGGGAATCCCGTGGGTGTCGGTTTGAACCGAAATATCGGCGTAGACATAGGCACGGATTTGACGCATTTCCGTGTCGCGCGCAATCTCGAGCTGTTTTTCGGCCGCGTCATCGGAATGCGCGATCATATTCCGCGTTTCGACGACCAACCTGCCGGCAAACCAGGAGCCCACGCATGCGGCGGAAAGCGTAAGGACGAAAGCGATGAGGTTTATCCACTCGAAGGCATCGTGCTTTTTTGGGCCGGAATGGCGCTTGCCTTGTTCGGAGTTTTCTTGGGCTGGTCCATCGCCCCGGTGAAAGGCGATGCCTACGGGTACGTCGGAGCCCTTCTTTGTGGGCTGGCGCTCCTCGTGTGCGGATTCGCCGGGTATTTGCATGGATAGGATTCTCTGGTGCCATCCGGGGCGATTATGGCTTCAAAGCAGCGCGGTTCGGTAGCCGAAATCGCGGAGGCTCCGTCGACACGGCCGAAGTCGGCGGCGACCGGTCTCGATTCCGGATGTCGGCATCTCGCTGCCGAGGCTCGGTCGGTCGCACACCTCGACCGCACCGACCGCCTTAGGTGGTTCAGAGAACAGGAGATATGGATCCCCTACCCGCATGCGACATCCGCGCTGAGGAAGGTTCAAGATCTCATCGACCGGCCGCGACGGGACCGAATGCGCGGTCTGTTGGTCATCGCCGAATCGAACAATGGGAAGTCCCGACTCGCGCGGGAGTGCTTGGCGAAAAACCCGCTGGATCCCAACGAAGGCGGCGATCACGTGCGATTGCCGGCGCTTTGCCTCGAGCTTCCCGCCAAGCCCGACGAGGCCGCTGTCCTCGATGGCTTGCTGATCGCTTTGAACCAACCTTTCCGACGCAAGGACTCGCTCACGGAGCGGCGCGACCAACTCGTCAAGATCATGCAGCGTTGCGAGGTGCGAGCGTTGCTGGTCGACGAAATCTCTCGTCTGCTGGGCTCCAGGCAGGACGTGCGAAGAGTCGTAATGGATGCCCTTCGCTATTTAGCCAATCGGGTCCCGGCGCCTCTCGTTGCGTTTTCGACGAAGCGCGGAGCCAATGCGCTCGCGGCATCGGATGAGATGATCAATCGGATGCATCCCGTCGTCCTGCCAGTCTGGAATCTCGACGACGCGTTCCGCTCGCTTGTCGCCGACTTCGAAGCCCTGTTGCCGTTGCGGGAACCCTCGCGTCTGACGAAGAAGTCGATGGTGGCGACCATCCATGCGATGTCGGGAGGTCTCATCGGCGAGGTCCGAGATATTCTCGAGGCGGCGCTCGCCGCCGCGTTCGCAAGTGGTGCGGAATCGATCGACGAAACCCTGCTGCGCTCGTTGGATTGGACAGCACCGGACGATCGAAAGCGCATGATCGGCGTACCCGGCGCCGTCAAGTGAGCGCGATCGCCTCGGTACGATGGTGCGTTCGGCCGGTTCCGGAGGACGACGAACTGCTGTCTTCCTGGCTGCATCGGCTCGCCATCGCGAATGCGATTTGCGATCACACCGTCTGCCGATTGATGTTCGGGCGTTTGGACGTCTGGAACCGCAATCTCGATCGCTCGTTCCCGGAGAGCGCCCTTCCGATACTGTCCGCGTGGACTGGCGTATCCGTAGAACGGCTATCCATGATGCGCCTGGGGCGTTGGACCGGCCG
>Ga0193727_1001177_pt1 | contig 10773 bp, 10 predicted proteins | sample H2c2metaG_FD_143051 | JGI IMG/M metagenome (GOLD analysis project Ga0193727, IMG submission 143051) | Soil microbial communities from a riparian zone of the East river system, Colorado, United States - H2c2 | ecosystem: Environmental > Terrestrial > Soil > Riparian zone | place: USA: East River...
GTTGGTCACCTTCGTCCGTCTCCAGAAAGACGCACACACAGTCTATGGACTTCACGTCGTATCTTCCCGTTGAAAACGGCTTTGCGACAGGCAAGTGGGCGACGCGGGTGCGCAGGCGCGTGATCTTCATAGACTTCCTCTTGGATGCTGGGGTGCGTCGCGGAAGTGGTTGGAATATCTGCGGTGCGACCTTCGGTGGAGTCAGGGTAGCGCGCCAGGCAGCGACGTCAATGGGTTGAGCGGGATACTGGCGTGATTGACGTCCCTATGCTGACGCATTCACGCGCATGCCGGTGCGGGTGACGTCAAGCAATTTGCGGATGCGATCCCAATCCATCGACTTCAATTTCCGCACAACAAATCCGCAATAGTTCTCGTTGATGTGCAGACTTTAACATTTCATATCGGACTTCTGGAAACAAACAGGAGGTCGCCGTGGCTACGCAAGTCAAGCATTACATCAATGGCAGGCAAGTCGCTGGCCACAACGGGCGGACGTCTTCCGTCTTCAATCCTGCGACAGGTGAGCAGACGGGATTATTGCCGATCGCGAACGCTGCCGATGTCGCGGATGCCGTCGCTGCGGCAACAAAGGCTGCGCCTGATTGGGCGGCGACAACGCCCTTGCGGCGAGCCAGGATCCTGAACCGCTTCCTCCGGATTCTCGAGGACCGTATCGACGAACTCGCTGCTGTCATCGTCGCCGAGCACGGAAAGGTTCATTCGGACGCCGTCGGTGAAATTCAGCGTGGTATGGAAGTCGTGGAATTCGCGACGGCCGCCCCGCAACTCTTGAAGGGCGAGCTTACCGAAAACGTCGGAACTCGCGTCGATAGCTATTCAATGCGTCAGCCTCTCGGCGTGGTCGCCGGCATCACTCCGTTCAATTTTCCCGCGATGGTGCCGATGTGGATGTTTCCTGTCGCGCTTGCCTGCGGGAACGCCTTCATCTTGAAGCCCTCCGAACGAGATCCATCCGCGTCACTGATCGTCGCGGAGTGGCTAAAGGAAGCAGGCCTTCCTGACGGCGTATTCGGGGTGGTCCATGGCGACAAGGAAACGGTCGACGCGCTGCTGCATCATCCCGGCATCTCGGCGATAAGCTTCGTGGGATCAACCCCGATCGCGCGGTACATCTATGAGACGGCCGCGACGACAGGAAAGCGTTGCCAGGCGCTGGGCGGCGCCAAGAACCACATGATCATCATGCCAGATGCCGACATGGACCAGGCGGTCGACGCTCTGATAGGCGCCGCTTTTGGTTCCGCCGGCGAACGTTGCATGGCGATCTCCGTCGCGGTCCCGGTGGGTGAAACGACCGCGAACAGGTTGATCTCTGCGTTGGAGCCGAAGATTCGCGGCCTCAAGATCGGACCCGGCACGGATCCGGAGGCGGAAATGGGCCCGGCTCGTCACGAAGCAGCACTTGGACAAGGTCCGCGGCTACATCGACGCAGGTGTCGCCGAGGGTGCAAAATTGCTCGTCGACGGCCGTGGCTTCAAGATGCAGGGCTACCAGGATGGCTACTTCATCGGCGGGTCGCTGTTTGATCAGGTCACTCCGAACATGAAGATCTACAAGGAAGAGATTTTTGGGCCCGTCCTGGCTGTCGCTCGTGCTCCCGACTACGTCACCGCCGCACGGATGATCAACGAGCACGAATTCGGCAACGGCACATCGATCTTTACGCGTGATGGTGATGCGGCTCGGGAATTTGCGCACCAAATCAAGATCGGTATGGTCGGAATCAATGTTCCTATCCCGGTGCCGATGGCATTCCACTCTTTCGGTGGATGGAAAGCGTCGATCTTTGGCGACCACTACATGCACGGCCCGGAAGGTGTTCGCTTCTATACGCGGCTGAAAACCATCACGAGCCGCTGGCCAACCGGCATTCGAAGTGGTGCGGAGTTCGTAATGCCCACCATGTCTTGATCACAAGACTGGCCCGCTGCACATCCTGGCAGCGGGCACGGTTCACGCGGAGAACAATTATGCCACTTTTGTGCTTCGATCTAATTCAAGGGCGTTCGGAAAGCCAGATCAAAAGGATATTGGACGTCACCCACGAGGTGATGGCCAACGCCTTCAACGTGCCTGAACGCGACCGCTATCAAATCGTCAGAGAACATGCGCCATCCGGAATAATCATCGAGGATACCGGTCTCGGCATCAAGCGAACTCCTAACATGATGGTCCTTCAAATCACGACCCGTCCACGCAGCCGGGCCATGAAGCAAGCATTCTATAGATCGCTGGTGGAGAGACTTGCCGACGGATGCGGCATTTCACCAAGCGATGTTGTTGTGACATTCGTAACGAACACCGATGAGGATTGGTCATTTGGGCTCGGACGCGCTCAGTTCGTTACCGGAGAGCTCTAGCAATCGCCGCGGTTGAATAGTTCCCAACGAAACTCAGATCGTCTCAAACCGCTTTAGCTTGGCTTCGTCCCACGCAATCCCGCTGCCGGTCATCTCGGAAGTGAGGACCATTCCATCGCGAATTATCAGAGGTTCCTGAACAATTGCATCTGCCCAATCAACATACTCGAGCCAATGGGCGTTGGGCGTTGCGCAAAGGAGATGCGCGCTGATTTCAGGCATCAGATGCGACGACATTTCGATGCCGTGGGCTGCGGCTACGCCGGCCGCATGTAGCCAACCGGTTACCCCACCTATCCTCGCTACGTCGACCATAATGTAATCGCTCGCCCGAGCATTAACGGCGCGTAGCAAGCCTTCCGGACCATTGAAGTTCTCGCCGATCTGGATCGGGACCTTCAGTTCGCGCGCTATTGCCGCGCTTGCCACATAATCATCGTGAGCAATCGGCTCCTCGAGCCAATAGATTCCGTCCTTTTCCAACTCCCTCCCGCGAAGAATGGCTTCCGTGCTTGTCAGCGCCTGATTGTAGTCCACCATGATCGCAATATCGCCGCCGGAAATGCTCCTACGAACCGCGTTCAAAGCGGCCAGGTCCTCGGAAAGAGAGGGGTATCCCAGCCGGAGCTTGACGGCCCTAAGACCGCTCTCCAGTAGAACTTTGGTTTCTTCTGCAAGGCGATCCGGCTCCATCAGCCCGAGCCCGCGACTGTCATATGCACGGAGCGATTTCGGGCCGGATCCGAGCAGCGAGGACAGCGGAACACGTTGCATCTGCGCGATGCCGTCCCACATGGCCATGTCCAACAGCGAAAGTGCCATCCTGACGGTGCCAGTCACCCCAAGCAGGGCAAACTGACGCGAAAGGGTCTGCATCGCATCAAAGGGCGTGGAGTCCTTATCCTTCAAGAGATCGACTGCCTCGGAGAGATGCGACGATATCGCAACCGCCCCCGAAGGCCGGTAGCAAAACGCATATGCCCTGCCCGTCACGCCGTCTTCGTTGAGCAAATCGACAAGCAGCAACGGCACCGCCTTGACGATCGCCGCACTCGTTCCCAGTGTAAATTTCAGTGGGACCATCAAGCCACGGGTAGTCAGCGAGCGAATTCGCTGCGCTCCAGCACTCAAGGCATCGGCCATCTCAATCTTTCAACACTCTTCAGGAAACCAGGGGATGAGCGTGTCTTAACACAAATCCAAGTGATGCCGCTCGCCCTGTGCATCGCTCGATGGCAGGATTCCATCCGCAGCTTGTCAGGTTCAGCCCAGCGCCCACGAAAGCTCAAGCTCGTGCCTTCTCCACGACCTGCTTCGGAGCCTCTTCACCGTGAATTCGACCGGAAATGCTCATGTTGTCGGCCGAATGCTCAAACAAGAGAACATTAATGATCTTCGGATCGGACCCGATGGACTCGTGAGTGACTTCAACAATGTCACGGATCAGCTGCGTCTTGCGGTCCTTCGTAAGGCCGGCGGCGATATGACACTCAATATAGGGCATAGTTACCTCCGATTTCTTATTTCAAACGAGCGATCAGATCTTTGTCGCTGGCGTTGCCTTCGACAAATTCAGGCAAATGTTGCCCGTGCTCCACGAAGTTGATGCCTCGTCCCTCCCTAATGACGAAAAAGACATTGTCGGCAGTTTCGCCGGTCGCCTCGCTGACGACGCGCAGCAGTCCGGCGGAAAGAGCTCGCTTCTGCTCGTCCGAACGGCCATAGCGCATGTCGCAGGAAATCATTGACATCTGGGTCCTCCCAAGTTGGCGTGAATGACTATTGAATTCCCGGATGGAATGCCGGATAGACGGCGTTGGGATTAACTTTCCCAAGTAGGCCCATCAAATCAGCGACGGGCCGCTCGTCGATTTTCACAACGGCTTCGACGATGTTGTGGCGCAGCTCCGCATCCGCATAGGGCTCGCTGAGCCAGTTGAACTTCTCGACGGCGCGTTCCCACGATAATGGATTACCGAGACCGCCCTCGTATCCGACCTGCTCGCGATCGAAAGTCCGGCCATCCTTGGTCCTGACGGCGATACGCGTGTTCAGTTCTTGCGGATATTTTGCGGTGAACGCATCGTCCGGACGAATCTCTACCCTGCTCAGCAGGGCCTGCGCATCGGCGGCCTGGACACGCGACTGCTCAAGCTGTGCTGGTCCGACCTCGTCATCGAGGAGCGCTGCAGCAATCAGGTATTTCAGATTGTAGTCCGCTTGCTCCTTTGTCTGAGGTCTATCCTTTGCGCCGAACGCGCCACCGCCCGCGATGTCGAATCCCGATTGGAAGATGTCGCAGCGGACGGCCTCGATGTCCTCGGCTGCCAGGTCATTGTCGCGCTTCAACTTGAGCACGGCCTCCAGAACCGGTTGACCGTGAATTAGCGAGCAGAACTTCTTCATGATTGTACTCTTGACGATCTCAAGAGAGTCGTTTGACCAGTGGACATCGATTTTCTGGTCGAACATGCGCAGCAAGCCGCTTGGACCCTCGAAAAGTCCGGACGGACCGGTGAAACCCCGCTTGGCGAGCGATGCGGAATAGACGGCCCGCATGCCAGTCATTCCGGGAGAAAAGCCCTTCCACTGCGATACCGGCTCGACGTGGACGCAGGTGAGGGAAATGTTGTCGACGGTCGCGATCGAGATCGCGTGCGCGATCTGTTCGTCGGTCAGCCCGAACAACTTTCCTGCTCCTGCGGCCGCAGAGATTGCAAGCTGAATGGCATGGTTGAATCCCTTTGCCATGACCGGCACGACTGCGGTGAACCGACACTGGATTTCGTACGCCACCGCAAGGGCAAGCATAAAGTCCTCGCCAGATGCCTTTGCGTGCTCCGCCGCAGCGAGGATGGCGCCGAAATTGTCGCTGGGATGACACAGCCCGCCTGGCGACATGTAGCTGTCGAGCAGGTCGACATATCTGACCAGCCCAGAGTTGAACAACGCCGCCTGATCCGGCGCCGTCTTACCGCCGCCAATCAACGTGCACGATCCGCCGGACCGATACTCCGCAAACTGCTCGCGCAGCGCTGCGAACGGCGCTCCCGGAAGCGCAGAGATCGCGCATCCCAGGCTATCCAGAATGTTTCGTTTGTAGAGCTTGCGCGCGTCGGGCTTCAGCGATGTCGAAACAGCTCGGTCGGCAAAGCCAGCGATCGCATTTACCGTAGAGGGGGATGTCGAAGTTTTCATCAGCATGTGAGCGTCCTTGGCCGAATCCAATGCGATTGATCTGGCGTTTCCTTTCGCGCCAAGGACCGTGCGCCCGCCAATTGCGATCATCAAACGAATAGATTCGAGAGGGCAATCTGTGCTGCAGATTGCTCGGCTAGCGTTGGAAATCGTCTGATTGCGCAGCCGACATTACGTGACAAAATCGAGCGAAGTGTAGTCACCCAAAGCCGCCGCCATCAATTCTGGCGATTGGGCGATCGATTATACGTGCCACTCAAGTGATGCTGCGTTCTGGATCCACATACCAGAAAGAAGCGAGCCTTGCCTTCGTAGCTATCAGACCCCTATTTTTCTCATTTTCTAGGTCGAGCGAGCGGCACAGGGAAATCGTTCGGAGAACTACAAGTACCGTCTCTGACTGACAAGGCTATTCGGCAGCGACATCCAATTCAGTGTCCGGTCGTACAGTCTGAAGAAAGGCCGAGAGCGCGCTGGACACGTAGGCGTCCTTGCGCCGAATGAACACAGTCTGCACTTCGGCAAACTCGGGGTCCAGTTCATGCACTGCGACCTGGCCGTCCCGCCAAGCCGCGGCGACTATACCCTTGGGTAACAACGTGATCCCGACGCCCGCGGCCACACAGCCCAGAATCGCTTCGATCGAACCGAACTCGAGGGGCTGGGCAACGAGTACTCCAGCCTTGCTCAACAGATTGTCCAGCCTTATTCGATATGAGCAACCAACGCGGAAGACGATGGTTTTCAGTTCGGTTATCGCGGGAAGATCTTCAATGCCGCGAATTGAGCGAGGAGTTACCAAGACAAGCTCTTCGCGAAAGACACTCTCCTGCTGCAAATCCGGATGGTCGACCGGCCCCGCAACAAACGCGCCCTCAAGTCTGCATTCAACAACGTCCTCGATGAGGCTGCAGGTCGTGCCCGTCGTGACTACGGGACGAACCTTTGGGTAGGCTTTCGTAAAGCTTGCGAGTACTGACGGGAGCCGGAGCGCCGCAGTCGTTTCCAGGGTGCCGACCTCCAGTACACCGCCCGGAACGCCGTCATCCCTTGCAGCGGCCTTGGCGTCGCTAAGCAGCCTGGAAATGCGTGCCGAAAAGGGGAGCATACGGCGCCCGGCAGGAGTGATCTTCACGCCGCGTGCATTCCGCTGGAATAGAAGAACACCAAGCTCGGCCTCCAACGCCCTCACCCGCGCAGTGACGTTGGATTGCACAGTGTTCAGCTCAGCCGCCGCTCGATTCATGCTGCCGTGTCGGGCAACTGCCTCAAAGACTTTCAGATCGGTTGCGTCCATAACAAGCCCTATCTCCAAAAGTGAGGGGTTCGGCATTAACGCGCTTGAACGAGCGATATCTTGATCGAAGTTGCTCGTTTTACAAGACTGAATTCAGGTCTGTTTTCGAACGGCGGACAGAGACAGGCTATGACAACGGTATCTCTAAAAGAGATATCGGTATCGCAAAGACAGATATCAGCACCATGGTTGCGGGTGACAGGTAAAATGGCGTATTCCAACTTCGTAACCGTCGCCAATACCCGCTAGCCGGAAGACACTCTTTCGTGACGCGGTTGAATGCCGCGTTGTTGCCTTGCGGCGTCGCTTGCAAGGCGAGAAAAATGCGCCTTAAGGCGAGGCACGGCGAAATCCGCGAATGCGCGGACCTTTGGAACGGCAAGTCTACCTTGCGGGAAAATGAGGTGCAGGGGCACGGCGGAGTGCTCTTCTAGCGCCAGAAGGATTTGCAGAGAGCCTTGGGAAAGTTGCTCAGCAATGTGATAACAGAAAAGTCGGGTGATGCCGCGTCCTTCGACGGCTGAGGCAACGGCGCCACGAACGCTATTCACCACGAAGCGTGGCGAGAATTGAACCGAACGAGGGATCGATGATCCCTTGACCGGCGGAAAGCTCCAGGAGTCGATTCCGAAGTGAGTCATTGCAATGATCTTGTGCTTTGCAAGATCAGCGGGCTCTTCGATTTTCGGATGCGTGGACAAATAGCGAGGCGACGCCGCTACGACACGCCGAACCTCGCCCAACCGGATCGCCACGTGCGTGGAATCCGTCAAATGGGCAATTCGCAAAGCGATATCGATGCCCTCATCGATAAGGCTAACCGGCCTATCCAGAAGGAGCAATCTGACCGTAACGGTAGGATAGGCGTCCATAAAGGCGTCCAGAACCGAACGCAAGACGTCTTCACCTGCCGCAACTGGAGCCGTTATTGTCAGCGTGCCGCGAGGCGCCGATCGCTCACCCGCCGCAACAAGATCAGCTTCTTCGAGATCTGAAATCACGCGGCGGCACACGATTGCGTACCGTTCGCCCGCCTCGCTCAACTTGAACGAACGTGTCGTGCGATGAAGGAGAGTGACACCAACATGAGCCTCAAGAAAAGCAAGCGCTCGGCTTATCGCAGCAGGAGATCGCCCCAACTTACGCCCCGCCTTCCTCAAGCCACCCTCGTCGAGGGCCGCGATGAAGACTTTCATAGCGTCGATTCGGTCCACTTCCCTACCGCTTGAATGTGCCTGTGCGGATCAAGACTATTCCACGTATTGAGCGACGGAAGATTGCGCAAGCCGCCAATTATCCTCGGGTTCTGCCTTGATGATCGACACCAGCCAGCAGACAAGCAGCGTGAGAGGCACCGTGAAGAGCGCCGGTGAGTCGTACGGAAAGATCGCGGGACCAAGACCCAGTACCCTTGACCAGATAGTCGGCCCCATTGCAGTCAAAGCAACCGACGAGATCAGGCCGAAGGTGCCGCCAACGACCGCACCACGCGTCGTCAAACCGTCCCAGTAAATTGCCAAGAGCAGCAATGGAAAGTTGGCGCTGGCTGCGATCGCGGTGGCAAGTGCAAGGAGGTAGGCGACATTCTGCTCCTCACACGCTAGTCCAAGCAAAATCCCAAGTACTCCCAGTGCCATCGCAGCGGTCCGTGATATCCGGAGCCGCATGCGCTCATCGAGCTGTCGATTCGACAAGCCGACAAAGAGATCGTTAGCAGCCGAGGAGGCACCTGCTATGAGCAATCCGGAGACAACGGCCAGGATTGTCGCGAACGCAACCGCCGAGATGAAGCCCGCCAGGATGCTTCCACCAACGGCCCTCGCCAAGTGGATGGGAGCCAAATTATTTCCGCCAAACAGCGCGCCGCTGGCATTAGCATAGGTAGCATCGCCACGGAGGAGCGCGATACTGCCATATCCGATGAAAAACAGCATCGCGAAGAACAGGCCAATGAGGCACGTCGCGTAGAACACCGATGCACGCGCTGCTCGCTCGTCACTAACCGTAAAGAAGCGCATCAGGATATGAGGCAGCCCCGCGGTACCAAACAGGATTCCGACGCCGAGAGACAGGGTTGCAACCGCGTCTTGAGCGAAGCCGCGGATATCCATGATCTTGTTACCGTTCGGATGATTGCTCGCCGCCGTCTTGAAGAGGTCAGACACATTGAACCCGAACCTGGCCAGTACCAACGTCGCGATCATGGCGCTTCCGCCAATCATCAGAATAGCCTTGATGATCTGAACCCACGTGGCCGCGCGCATGCCGCCGAGCGTCGAGAACACGATCATAAGCAGCCCGACCATGATGACGGCCGACCCGTAACCGATTCCGAACAACAATGAAATAAGCTCTCCGGCGCCGACCATTTGTGCGACGAGGTAGAAGCTGACGATGACGAGGGTGGAAGCACCCGCAAGGATGCGAATCGGCCGCTCTCTCAACTTATGAGTCAGCACGTCCGCGAACGAATACTTCCCGAGTCGACGGAGCGGCTCAGCGACAAGAAACAAGACGATAGGCCAACTGGCCAGATAGCTTGCGGCGAGGAACATTCCATCCAGACCGGATGCATAGATCGCACCCGACAGCCCAAGGAAGGAAGGCGCCGGCTGACATATAGTCGCCCGCAATAGCCAAGCCATTCTGGCCTGATGAGATCGAGCTTCCCGCAGTAAGATACTCCGACGAACTTGTTGCACGCCGCGCCGCCCAAAAGCTGATGAGCAGCGTAAGCACCGCGAAGACCACGAAGAACACGATGGTCGACGATTCAGCCTGGCGAATTTGGGAATCGGATTGTGCAGAGTACGCCGGCCCGCAGACGTCGAAAGTAAATGCAGTTGCGAAAAGGAGCAGCATGCAGTTCCGTGGAATGCGCATCATTCAATCCCCATGCCGTACGAACACGAACAGGCCGGTCAAAACCACGCTGAAGGACATGCAGCTCGCGATCGCGATCATCGCTGGGCTGAAGTCAGACGCAACAACGGCGGTTGGCGTCGCATGCCGCGCGCTGTGGATCAAAAAGGCCATCATCGCCAAATATGGAACGATCATCGCGAGCACCAGCCGGAATCGAAGGGCTCCCGATCTGTTCGCGGCAACGCGCGACGGAACGTCTTCAGCTGCTTTGTGCAAACTCGCCCCCTGCATTAACTTATCTGCGGCACATATTTTGAGTTCGAGCGGGTTCACGCTAGGCAACGACTGTTATCGCCATCAAACGCATTTTCGAGATAGCCATATCTTCTCTGGAGATTAGCGGACTGTTTGCTTCGCATTCTCGGGCTCTGCTGATTGCGCAGCATGGCTCCACCGGATCGATTCAGCGCCGCCGATTGGCGGTGGCAGAGCTTTAGCTCCCGGTCCTATCGTCGCGACAGATAGGGCGTTCAGTTCAAATCGCTTCGCCTGAGCACACCGAGTTAATAAGCTCGATTTGCGAACTGAAAGAAGCCGTCATGAACGAGTTGGACGCGACGCAATTGTTGAAAAGCAATCGGGGCGCGCGTTGCTGGCGCCGCTTTTTCGGACATGAAGGGTTTCCGCGATGATTCACGAGCTGCGGGTGTATCAGGCTATTCCGGGCCAAATGGCAAAGCTGCAGCTCGGTTCAGGGACCAGCTTCCTCCCATCTGGGAAAAGCACGGCATCCATGCGATTGGCTTTTGGACGACCATTATCGGGGAATCCAGCAACCAACTGACTTACATCTTCCAGTGGGAGTCGCTGACCGATCTCGAGACGAGGTGGACGGCGTTCCTAAACGACCCGGCTTGGCACAAGGTGCGCGACGAGGGCGAACGCGATGGACCGATTGTTGCCAGCATCAGCAATCAAATCCTGACGCCAACCGCCTTCTCGGCGATAAATAGACCGGCGCTTCCCTG
>Ga0193727_1001178_pt1 | contig 10767 bp, 13 predicted proteins | sample H2c2metaG_FD_143051 | JGI IMG/M metagenome (GOLD analysis project Ga0193727, IMG submission 143051) | Soil microbial communities from a riparian zone of the East river system, Colorado, United States - H2c2 | ecosystem: Environmental > Terrestrial > Soil > Riparian zone | place: USA: East River...
CGCCACCCCGCCGAACAGAAAAATAAGATTCAGATTGGTCGCCTCGATCACGAGCGCGACAATCGCAATTACCATCCAGATCAACGCGGCACTTATCGTCATGGTCCTTGGATATGCGCCAATCCGTGGGCGAACGCTAGGCTGGAAACTGGCCACGCTGGCGTCGAAGATGATCTCAACTACACTGCCGCCTGCGGCCCGCTCAACGCCACCTGCTTTGCGCTGAAGCCGAGGGACAGGCCGCCGTAGCGTAGGAGGAACAGCTCTCGCCTAACGCAAGTCGGAACGCGTCACGACAAGTCATGCAAAACACCATTGCGCCAAATGAACCGTCCCTCGGCTTCAGCGAACGGCGGGCAGCCTTTGAGCGGGCAGCAGGCGGCAGCGTAGTTGATCTTCGATGGAATAAACCGCGGACCCCCGAGGTCTAGATAGACAACACCTAACCTCGAGACGCTCCGCCAATGCCGCATAACCACGATTCGCACACCCCTCCCGGAACCGATCACCACGGCAACTCTGATCCCGCGGAGACTGAATCCAGGGACACCGCTCTCGATGCGGATGGTCTCGATCGCCGCAACTTCCTTAGCTGCATGGCGTGGGTTGGAACCGGCCTGATATGGACGATGTCCGGCGGCGTCCCCAGCTCTCGCCGCCTCGGCGCCCAGCCGCCGGCGAAGGGCGAGCTGTTCTTCATGCAGATAAGCGATAGCCACATCGGCTTCGACAAGGCCGCAAACTCCGATGTGACCGCGACCCTTCGCGCAGCGATCGACAAGATCAACGCGCTGCCGGTGCAGCCCGCGTTTCTCCTGCACACCGGTGACATCTCACAGCTGTCAAAGCCTTCAGAGTTCGACACCGCCGATCAGGTCCTCAAGGAAGCCCGCGCCGAGAAAACGTTCTTCGTGCCGGGAGAGCACGATGTCAGCGTGGACGCAGGCGCGAGCTACCTTGAGCGATACGGCAAAGGAACCCAGAGGGGACGGGTTGGTGGCGGCTGGTACAGCTTCGACCACAGCGGAGTCCACTTTATGGGGCTGGTGAACGTTCTCGATCTCAAAGCTGGCGGTCTGGGATCGTTGGGCGCCGAACAGCTCGAGTGGATCCAGCGCGACGTGAAGCATCTGTCGAGCAGCACGCCGATCGTCGTGTTCGCGCACGTACCGTTATGGAGTGTGTACCCGGCTTGGGGGTGGGGTACGGATGACGGTGCGCGCGCTCTGGGTTATCTCAAGCGGTTCGGCTCGGTGACCGTGCTCAACGGACACATCCACCAGACAATGCAGAAAGTGGAAGGCAATGTCTCGTTCCACACCGCGCTCTCCACGGCGTTTCCGCAGCCGCGTCCGGGAACCGCGCCTTCCCCCGGCCCGATGGCCGTGCCGGCGGGCCAGCTGAGAGACGTGCTTGGAGTGCGGGAGGTTCACTACATCCCGTCGAACCGGCACCTGGCAGTCGTCGATCACACGCTTTCCGGCAATTCGCCCGACGCGGCGTTCGCCGCGGGCGAAGCCGCAGCACGAGCACGCGCTGCCTCAGCGGGTCCGGCCGCGGCCGGCGGTGCTGCCGCAGCTACCGCACCCTCGGCACCCGGTGACGTCAACATAGACAACTTCGCGTTCAGTCCCAAAACGATCACCGTCTCGGCTGGCTCCAAAGTGACGTGGCGGAACAGAGATGACGTCCCGCACAGAATCCAGAGCACAAACAACAAGTTCAAGCCATCGCCGGTGCTGGACACGAAGGGAGTGTATTCGATTGATTTGAAGGAGAGCGGAGAGTATCCCTACTTCTGCTCGATTCATCCCGTGATGGTCGGGAAGATCGTGGTGACACGGTGATTCGGTGGCGGAGATGAAATTGATGCGCCATGCCGACAAGGCGCTGGAGGTAAGGAAATTGGACTCTCCGCAAGCGGGAAGATTCGAGCGCATTGTGCTCCCTCATCTGGGGGCCGGGTTCACGCTGGCGATGTATCTCACCAGAAACACCGCCGATGCGGAAGACGCCGTGCAGGAAGCAGATCGTGCGTCGAGTGTGCTTTACCGCTTATGGCACGGATCATCGAGGGACAGACGTGATTTCGATTGATGCAGCTGGACCACAATTGGTCGATGATCGCGAACAGCCCGACGCAGCGACCTCACGGCTTCAGGTTCAGCAACGCGTACGCGACGCGATCGATCAGCTTCCGCCGCTGCTGCGCGAAGCGATCGTATTGAGAGAGCTTCAGGATTGTTCGTACACGGAGATTGCTGCTGTGACACAGGTTCCCGTCGGGACCGTCATGTCGCGCTTGTCGAGAGCCCGGGCAAGACTCGCCGGAATGCTACAGGATGTCGTCGACTTCGGAGATGTCGCATGAGCGAACTTCCAGATCTTCACAAAGCCATGACAGAAGCACTTCCAGTCTATGAGGCGCCAGCATCGCTTCAGGCGTGGGCGCGCGAAGAAGCGAGGAAGGCGGATCAGGAGCCGGTGCGGCCTGGAGAATCACCCGCGTCGCCATCGAAAGCCCGTGTCCGGCGATTCTCCGATTGGCGCATCGCGGCGGGCTTGCTGGTTGCGGCCGTTGTCGGTTGGAGCGCAGCCTCTTTGCGGCCGATCGGCAGTCTCGCGCCCGCAACGAGTGCAACCACGAATCAGCTCGTCGACGCGCACGTTCGCTCTCTTCTGCCCAACCATCTTCTCGACGTAGTCTCGACGGACAGACATACGGTGAAGCCGTGGTTCGCCGGCAAGACAGACATCGCGCCGCCGGTCGTCGATCTCACTGACAAGGGATTTCCACTGATCGGCGGGAGACTCGATTACGTCGATGGTCATTCTGCTGCCGTACTCGTCTATGGCCGTCGCCTGCACACCATCAACGTGTTCGTCTGGCGTAGTGGTAGTTCGGAGCCGCGCGACGGGTCGTTCGAGGTAAGAGGGCATAGCTTGCTTCACTGGAGCAATGGCGGATTGAGCTATTGGGCTGTCTCCGACGCGGCCGAGCCAGAGCTCGAAGCCTTCAGGGACGCTTACACGCATTAGGGCATGGGAGTTGCCCCCCTTACACGTGAACGCACCTACTGAAGCGCAACGGCGTCGAGCGTAGCTCTTTTTGCCCCACCGTACGCACTCAGGGATTTTCTCCCAATGGAGGACGACGGATGAAAGGCATGCGAATTTTCAGCTATGCGCTCTTGTCACTGATAGTCGGCGCAAGCACAGCAGCATACGCGCAGGGTGAAAAAGGAAAAAAGCCGGATCAACCGGCGGACACCAAGCAAGGGGAAAAACCGCACGATAAAACCCCTCCCGGCCAAGCGAAAAAATCTGCTCCGCCGGCCCACGCGCAGCAGGCGGCCCAACAACACCAGAAGACTCAGGCAGCACCACTTCCAGCTCGAGTAAGAACCGCTCCGCGGCCAGCTGCTCAGCCGGCTGTGGCACAGCGGCAGCGCGTTCAGCAAGCTTCGCCGACACGGGTGCCAAACCCGGCGTCACCAGTCGCTCGCGCTAGAACCTCGGCGCCGCCCGCCTATCTCCCCGCTGCTGTGCAACGCCAACGGGCTCAGACTGAGCAGAAGCGCGCTACACAATATCGGCAGCGCCTCGATCAGCAGGTTCGTATCAGTCAACAGCAGGCAGCCCTGATGCAACAGCAGAGAAGGATCAATGAATATCGAGCCCAGCAGCAGTACCTCGCCCAGCTTCGAGCGCAGCAGTTGCGACTGCAGACCGCCCGCAACTACTCTAACGATCCGTACATTCGCGCTGCGCCGTCATATCGCTACGCCTACAGCGGTTACTCTCGCGAAACGAACCAGTACGGCGCGGACGTGCTGCGGCAAGCGGTGAATTACGGCTACCAGGAAGGCGTGCGCTTCGGGCAAGCCGATAGGCAGGACGGCCTGCCGTCGAACTACCGGAACTCTTTCGCGTATCAGGACGCGAACTATGGGTACTCGGGAAACTACGTCGACCAGTCTGATTACAACTATTACTTCCGCCAGGGATATCAGCGCGGGTACTCGGACGGATATAACAGCCAGTCCCAATACGGGTCGTCGCTCAATGGCTCGCCTTCGATACTCGCGACTTTGTTGTCGAGCATTCTCGGTTTGACCTCGCTTCGCTGAGGATCCTGGGGCGTCGCGATAGGGTTGGTGCCTTTCGGTGCAGGGGTGTAGACTGAAGTCGAGGTCACACCCTTTCCGGAGGTGCTCATGCGCCTGTTGATGTCAGTGACGTCGGTGTTCATGTTGGCAGTGGTCGCCAACGGTTGTTCGGACTCGATCGGTCCCGAGTCGATTGTCGGACAGTGGGACCAAGACAGTTCTCCCGCTGGAAACTCTCTCTCGATGTTGCTCGCGCTTAACGGGTCAGTCGTAAATGGTCAGGGAAGCTGGTGCGGCGAAGCGCTAGCGTGCGGGTTGACCACCGTAACCGGCACAGCGACGCGAAACCGGATTCACCTGGTGACTTCATTCGATAGCGGTGAAATCCAGACATTCGACGGAACCCTCACCTCGTCGAACTCTCTCTCTGGCACCGTGGTAGGTGGGTCGCCTGGCGGACAGATTCAACTTCCGCACGGCGAGTCCTTTCACCGGAATAGCGATCCTCCGAGGACCCAGTAGATAAGAGTCTCTGACTCCTCGATATGGCGCGGTCCTGGGGGATCGCTACAGTATTATTCCTCTGGATCAACTCGCTGCTCCCAACGGCAGATTAATCGCAAATGTCCCGCGCCGAGATAACAACCCCTGAGATCATTCCGGACGAGAGCGTAGTCGAGCTCTCGCTCCGGCCTCAGCGCCTGTCCGAGTTCATTGGACAGGACCGCGTGAAGGAATCCCTGCGCATCTATATAGATGCCGCGCTCGCGCGCCGAGAGCCTCTCGACCACACGCTGTTCTTCGGCCCGCCGGGGCTCGGCAAGACCACGCTCGCGGAGCTCATAGCGCGCGAGCTGGGCGTCAACATTCGCAACACTTCCGGACCAGCGCTCGAGAAGCCGGGCGATCTCGTCGGCACGCTCACGAATCTCCGTGAAGGGGATATCCTCTTCATCGACGAGATCCATCGCCTGCGGCCGATCATCGAAGAGTTCCTCTATCCGGCGATGGAGGATTACCGGATCGACATCCGTCTCTCCGAAGGACCCAAGGCGCAGACCATCGTCATGCCCATCGAGAAGTTCACACTGATCGGCGCGACGACTCGACTCGGCATGCTCACGCCGCCGATGCGCGCGCGATTCGGGATCGAGATGCGGCTCAACTTCTATCCGCCCGCCGATCTCGAGCAGATCGTCCACCGCACGGCAGACGTGATGCAGGTTGAGATCGACGACGACGGGGCGAAGGAGATCGCCAAGAGATCGCGTGGAACGCCGCGCGTCGCGAACAGACTATTGCGTCGCATTCGCGATTTCGCGCAGGTTCGGGCCGGCGGCAACATCGATCGCAAGGTAGCCGCCGATGCGTTACAGCTGCTCGAGGTCGATCAGTTCGGACTCGACGACATGGACTCACGCATTCTGAAAACGATCATCGAGAAGTTCGATGGCGGCCCCGTCGGCGTCGGCACAATCGCTGCAGCCGTAGGCGAAGACGTCGGCACGCTCGAGGAAGTTTACGAGCCGTTCCTGGTTCAGAACGGATTCCTACAGCGCACGCCTCGCGGGCGCGTTGCCACGGCGCAGGCGTATCGGCACTTCGGGTTCAATCCGCCGAATGTAACGAACGGCTCTCAGCAGCCGACTTTGTTCTAGATTGTAGTCGACGAGGGGCCCGCGACCCGGTCGCGGCAGCATGGAGGACCGATGAGACAAAGTGTCAGCATCGTACTCGGCGCGTTGAGCGGCGCCTTCGTCATCACTGGTACGCTACCGCTTGGTCCTCCCACTGCACACGCGCAAACAAACTGGCGCGAAGTGCGCTCCATCAAGATGGGAAGATTCCACGCGCGCATCGATGTCTCCACCGCGCGCACCGTCAGGCTTTATAGCCAGCTCGACACATCGCGACTCACGAGTCCCGAGCTCCCGGCCGATACTGTGAAAGCGTGGCAAAGGATGGTGTTTGCGGAGCTCGATAAACCGACGCGCCGGGAGTACATGCTGGGGAACGCGATCCTCGTGCAGCCGTTTGCCGCCGACAGCACAAGCGTCGGCTACGTGCTAACCGTCGCTGACACGAGCGGCAAATCCCGCCAAGTCGTAACCGACATCGACGGCATGGAGGAGTTTCTGGATCTCCTCGCCAAGGGTGCCGCCGCGGCGACGACGCTAACGGACGCCGAATTGGCAAGGCTGGGCCCAGTCCAACAGAAGCCGATTGCGCTCGCCAAGCACGTGAACTTCGTCTATCCGCGCACGGCCAAGCTCGCGGGACAGAGTGGGTCCGCCACCGTGCAGTTTGTCGTCGACACTCTGGGCCGGGCGAAGCCCGAGTCCATCATGTGCACCAAGGCGACCTATAAGGATTTCGCCGACGCGGCGATGGCGGTAGTGAAAACCATGGAGTTCACTCCGGCGACGCTCGAGGGGCACAAGATCGAGCAGCTCGTGGAGTACCCGATCGACTTCAAGCTGAACGCGGTGCTGCCGGTGAAGCCGTTCGAGATACCGACGCGAAGAGGGAGACGGTGATTCTTTCGCCGGGCGTCGCCCGATTGATGAGCGTCATCAGCATCGGGATGGTTTTCGCTTTCTTCAGGATGATCCTGGGGTGGATCGATCGCCGAGCGGGCGCTCCCATCATGCGGGAGCGGGTCAACAACGCGAGTGAAACGTTCTTCAGTGAGGAAGAGAAGCATTGGGGCGACCTCGAGATCGAGGACACCCCCAGAATCAAGTTGCCCTCGTCCGATCCCAAGCCTCCCGAACGAGTTTAGTCTCGCTACTCGATGACTTGAATCAGGATCGTGGCGGCGAGCTCGAGCCCATCGTTCCCGCGACGTCTGAACAGCCACGCGTACTGGGACCAGCTCCATCCCAGTGGACTCGCGGAATGCTCATCGACGAGCGCGGTCCACACATCACCTCGCAGCGCTACCCGCCGGCCATGCGTGTCCCGGGCGTTCCATAGCCCCTCGGGTTGTCCGTGGATCGGGAGACCCACGGTCACATAGTACTCGAGCACGCGCGGACAGCCGGCGTGCACATCCACCTGCTTCGAGCGCGCCGTTCCTCGCGGCGGAGGAGGCGGCGGCACACGAACGCCAGCGCACTGGGAGTAAGCGACCGGAGGGCCGCCCCGCACGCCGCTCTCCTTCAGAATCTGTTTTCGGATGTCGATCAGGTCGCCCATCGCAGATTCACCCGCCCGGGCGAAGGTGAGGGTCGGATCGATCCCCTGCACCCCTGAGAACAGTTCCGGATACCCTGTTCGGGTTCCGTAAGGACGGGGGTCGTATCGAAGGCGATCGATGTGACGCGGGTAATCATCGTCGCCTGCGGCGAGCTGGAGGCGCACCACCTCGGCGAATATCTCCGAATCGGCGCGTATCAGCGTCAGCTCCTCCTCGTGAGTTGCCGCTCGAGTGATTGGTACTGGCGATTCGATTCGGGCGGGCGCCGATCGGCAGGCAGCGGTGCTGACAAGACAACCGCTCCACGTGATGCAGGCGAGCACCATGCGTTCTGTAGCTCTCATTCGCGCCAGCCGATGCACAAAGGAGGCCCCGATACTCCCGGAAAAGACAAGGCGCCGCTCTGAAGGCGACGCCTGCTCACTCCATGAGACTCTAATAACGCGTTACGCGAGCAACTCTTCGGCTCTGCCCCTGATCGTCGCGTAGCACTCGCATGCGGTCTCCTTCAGCCCCGGCACATCGAGCAGAGTGACTTGCCTGTACCGGTACGAGATAAGCCCCTTCTTTGCGAGGCTAGCCATCGCCACCGTCACTCCCGGTCGCCGCACCGCCAACATCTGTGATAGAAATTCCTGCGTGAGATTGAAGGTCGTGCTCCCGATCGCATCAGACGTCACGAGCAGCCATCTCGCGCATCGCTGCTCCACGCGATGGACACCGTTGCAGGCCGCCGATTGGGCGGCGACGTCGCTCGCATACTGCGAATATCGATGCAGCCTGCGTGAAAGATCGGGCACGCGGTCTATGATCGAAAGAAAGGCTTCAGCCGACAGCGCCAGAAAACTCCCCTCGACCTGACAAATCCCCTTATAGCGGGCGGTCATGACTCCGTTGAGAAGAGGAACTCCGATGAAGCCCTCACGCCCCGCGGTCAAGGCTTCGACGGTCGAGCCGTCTTCGAGCACGATCACGAGAGAGGCCATCCCTGTCAGTGGAAAATAGACGCGGTTGATGACAGCCCCTGCCAGAAACATCTCCTCGCGACCACGCAAATGAATCTCTTGCGCGCGCGCTATGACCATCGCGAGCTCAGCGCCTGGAATCTTGGAGAGGACTTGATTTTGTAGCGGTCGAGCGGGCGCGGAAGATCCATCTTCGACCGGTAGTGCGCGGGCTTGGGCGCGCTCGCTCATCCTTGACCTTGTGCTGGGCATATCGCCAGAAGGTCGCAGGAGCAGTATTGCCTGTAGCGATCTGGATGTTTCTGAGGACTAGATAGTAGTGTCTCGCTCCGGGCACAGCAACGCCCAGTATTTCCCTTGAAGATCGTCAGATGGCCCCAATTGTGCGTCGCCGTACAGTTTTTTTGCGCGGGGAGCGGGATTGGAAGCAGAGCGGGAACAGCGCGTGAGCCTCACGGTCGCGGAGATGGAAGCCGTGCGAAGAGCAAGCGTCCGCGCCGATATTGCCAGGAGAATCAAGCGTGCGTGCACCCATCTCACCGACGATGAGTTCACGCGTTTGGTGGACGAGATGACGGATCGTCAGCTCAGAGGTGAGCGTCGGATAAACCGGGAGTTTCTGCTGGAGTAAATGCAATCGGCCCCGACTCTTTGGATTCACTATCCATTCTTGTCGTGATCTTCCCGTCGGGTTTGTACAACTCTTCGATAAAAGCGCTCACGAAACGGTCCATGAGCGCGCTCCGCTCCTGACCAAACGGGAGCTTTGCTTCGTTTGCCACCTCGGTGAGACCGCCTTTGAAGGCAACGAGTAGCTGTTCGGGTTTTTTCGCCCGATGCCCGAGGGCGATCCGGATCTCTCTTATTGTCTGAAGCTGTGCCGAGGTCAGCCCGGAACCTTCACCGGAACGCAAAGCGTTACGGAGCAGATGCCGCTGGCTGTCGGTCAACGAAGGAGATGAGTCGGCCATTTCGCTCGACATAAGACCTCATTGTTGGACAAATGCTCTACGCGCAAGCACTATTTACTGTTGTTTATTTCTGTGTGCAAGTCCTTTACTGGCAACGAGTTGGAGCGCGACAATTGTACGGATGCGTACTTTTAAAAACGTAGAACACGCCGCACTCAATGGGCGCGGTAACTAGTGATATTTTTTGTAGACTTTACGATCAGGCGGAGATTTGCCCAAGTCCAAACGCGCGCCGGCAGCCAAACGCGGTAAATCCAAAACCACCGCAAAGCCCTCCATCAAACCGTCTGATCCGTTGAATCGCCGGTCGACTCCAGCAGATCTAGCTCCGGAGAAATTCCGCGCTATCGGTCATGCTTTGGTCGATTCAGTGGCGGACTTTCTGAAGCGCCTTCCGAAGGCGCGCACGGCTTCCCCGCTCTTGCCCAATCAGCTGCGAAGCAAGCTCGGCAAACGCGAAATGCCGGAAAAGGGCGCCGACATTGGGCCGATCCTGGAGAAGTTCAGCCGGCTTTTTTTCGAGCACTCGACGCACAACGGCAGCCCGCGATTCTTCGGCTACATCACGTCGTCGGCTGCGCCAATCAGTGCGCTGGCCGATCTTCTCGCGTCAGCAGTCAACCCGAACGTAGGAGCGTGGGCGCTTTCTCCAATTGCCTCCGAGGTTGAGAACGAATCCATCCGCTGGCTTGCCCAGTTCATGGGCTTGCCGGGCAAGTGGGATGGAGTGCTGGTGAGCGGCGGCAACATGGCCAACATCGTCGGATTTTTCGCGGCGCGGAAAGCCAAAGCCTCGTGGGACATTCGCGCCAAGGGCGTTGCCGATTCGGAAAGTCAACGCCTCGTTGTGTACGGCTCGGCCGAAATGCACACGTGGATCAACAAGGCCGCGGACATGTCCGGACTCGGCACAGCTGCCGTGCGCTGGATCGAGACCGACGACCAGCTTCGCATGAGGCCTGACGCGCTCCGAAAGCAGATCCAGTCGGATCGTATAACTGGATTCCAGCCGTTCCTCGTGGTTGGAACTGCCGGCACGGTCGGTACGGGTGTCACCGATCCGCTCCCCGAGATTGCCAAGATCTGCAAGGAATTCGATCTCTGGTTCCACGTGGACGGCGCCTATGGGGCGCCGGCTGTCGCGCTCGATGACGCGAGTGCCGATCTCAAGGGACTTCGATTGGCCGATTCGATCGCGATCGACCCGCACAAATGGCTGTACAGCTCGATCGAAGCGGGATGTCTTCTCACGCGCCATCCTGAAGCGCTGCGCGACGCGTTCGGGTTCAAGCCCTCGTACTACCAATTCGACGACAACGAGGGGCAGGAGGTGAAGAACTATTTCGAGTACGGCCCGCAGAATACACGCGGCTTCCGGGCGCTCAAGATCTGGCTCGGCTTTCAGCAGGCGGGGGCGAGTGGATACCGGCAGATGATCACCGACGACATCGAGCTCGCGCACCGGCTCCACGATTTCGTAGGGAAGCAGGAATTGCTCGAGCAAGGCTCCGTTGCGCTGAGCA
>Ga0193727_1001179_pt1 | contig 10766 bp, 8 predicted proteins | sample H2c2metaG_FD_143051 | JGI IMG/M metagenome (GOLD analysis project Ga0193727, IMG submission 143051) | Soil microbial communities from a riparian zone of the East river system, Colorado, United States - H2c2 | ecosystem: Environmental > Terrestrial > Soil > Riparian zone | place: USA: East River...
TGTAGTCCTCGCCGCTGGGCGGACGCACGCCCTGATAGGTGTCGGTGATGACCGGCCAGCTCCAAACGCCAATCAACTTGTCGTTGCAGGTCGCGTGTCCGTTGGCGCAGTCGCCGAGGTAATTGCCGGCGCCGAGCGGATTGACATGGTGATAGCCGTCGCCGCCGACCGCGGCAAACGACGGATGATCGGTGTTGGCGCCGGTGTCGAGCATGCCGACGACGATGCCTTCGCCCTCATACGGCAGGCCGGAGCTCGAGCCGCCGGTCCAGACCGTCTTGGCGCCGATGAATTCCGGGCCGCGATCGGTCTGCAGCGGACGCAGTTCCGATCTCTGGATGTACGCGACCTGCGGCAACTGCGCCAGCGCCTGCGCCTGTTTCTGGGTCAGCTCGACCGTGAAGCCGTTCAGTGAGTCGGTGAAATGACGTCGCGCCTGCACATTGATGCCCTTGCCGCGCGCCGCGGTCAGGACGGCCTGATGCTTGCCCTGCAGGTATTGGCGGTAGGCGACGACCGATGCGGCGTGGCTCTTGGAAGGTCCGTGCACACCGGGCTGATGATGCAGCGCATCGTGCGTCGCGGCATAACCGTGCACGCGGCCATCGTAAGTCGCGACCGGCAAGTCGTTCAGGCGCACGATATAGACGTCCGTGCCGGTGCGAGCCGGTTCGGCCGCGAACTTGTTGCGGCTCGATGCCGGACGCACCTGCTTGTTCAGGCCACCGGGATGCCCCTGACGCGCGCCGGGCGCATTGGCTGTCGCTTGCGCCTGCGCCTTGAGGGGCGACAGGGGAAACTGCTGCAGGCTGATCGGCGCTGCCGCGCCGGCTGCGGCCGTCATGAACGAGGTAAAGGCCAGCAGCAGGCCGGCACAGGCCGGCCCCCGGCAATAGAATTTACTCACGGTGAACTCCCGATGGCGAAAATGGTCCGGCAGGCGCCGGTGCGCGATCATCACGGCCGCGTCTGTGGCGGTCCATTCAAGCCGGATTCGGCTTTCATTCGCGCGCTGTTTGGCGCGCCATCTGGCGCGGGGGAAGCACACCGCACGCGACCGAACGCGGTTACTGCGCCGCCGCCCGCGTCGAGACCGGCACCGCCAGGGCATCGGCCGGGATGCTGCGTTCGCCGGCCAGCGCTCGGGCACGCGACACGGCGGTCTGGCGTGCTTCGTTGCGTCCGGTGGCGGCGTACAGGCGCGCTTCGAGCACGGCGCAGAGGAAGTCCTGTTCGGACCAGCGCGACACCCGGCCGACTTCGACTGCCGCGGCCTCGAGGTCGCCCTCGGCGAACAGCGCATCGGCATAGCTCTTGGCGACCGTGGCGATCTCGTAAGGGACTGCGTCGTGCGCCGCCAGATCGCGCGCGGCCTCGAAGGCGCCGCGCCATTGCCTGGCGTCACTGAATTGGCGCGCGTATTCGGCCTCGGCCAAACGCGCGAACAGGTGTGCGCGCGGCTCGTCGGTCTGCGTCGCCCAGTGGTCGAACGCGGCGATCGCCTCCGCGGCGCGCCCGGCATTTGCCGCGCGCAGGGCAGCCCGGACCTGCGTGAGCCATGCTTCTGCTCGAATGGCGGAATAACTTGGCGCGTCCAGGACCGATACCGTACGTTCGGCGAGGTCGCCGGCTGCTGCCGCATTGTTCCCGTCGAGGTCCAGGCGCGCCAGCACAGCGCCGGCGGCTGCGGTAGTGGCCGGATCGGAACCCCCGCCGCGCAATCGGTCGAGCAAATCACGCGCCTCGTGCAGACGGCCCACGGCCGCCAGCGCCCTGGCCTGCGCCAGCGTCAGCGAGTCCCGGGTTGAGCGATTGTCGATGCGTTGCGCGAGGGCCTGCGCGGCATCGGCAGCCTGCACGGCCGAGCGGCCGTCGAGCAGGGCGAGGTAACAGTTGATCTGGCCGATGTAGGTGAAGATCGCTTCATTCAGCGCGCCCCATTGCTTGAAGCCTTCGGTCGCTGCGATGAACTGCGGCAGCGCCTGCGCAGGCCTGCCCTGTTCCAGGTCGAGAAAGCCTTCGTTGCCGGCGACGCGCACCAGTGCCAGCGTGTCGTTGGCCTGGCGCAAGGCAATGCGCGCGCGCGCATAGTCGGCCGCCGCCGCTTCGAAGTGCCGCTGTTCCGCCGCGACGCCGGCGCGGCCGAGAAATGCGATGCCCAGTTGCGTCGGATCCGGATGGCTCTGCAGCAGTGCGATGGCTTCGTCGAAGACCCGCTGCGCCTGTTCGTACTTTCCCCGGCGCATCGCGACCGCGCCCAGTCCATTGAGCACGCTGGCGCGCAACACCGGCGCCGTATTTGCCGGTGCCTCGTCGAGCAGTGCGCTGAGACGTTCATGCGCAGCGTCGAGCCGGCCACCGCGGAACTCGATCTTGGCCACGCGCAGGCGCAATTCGGGCGACTGCCGGGTTTCCGCCGGTGCCTGAGCGATCAACGCGCGTGCCGCATCAGGATCGTCGGCCAGCACGGCCGCATCGACGCGCTGGATCAGGATCGCATCGGCCGTCGCTTCGACACCGGACTCCGCCGGCCGCCGACCGAGTGCCGCCAGCAGCTTGTCGGCCGCGGCGCGCGCGGCCGCGGTCACATCGCGCCCACGCGCATTGGCCGAGTAACGCTGTCCGGCGCCGTCGTCGGCGTCCAGGTCGACCTGCCAGACTTCGTCGAGGCGCTGGACCCGTGGCGTTATCAGCAGGCCTGCTGCCAGCGTCTCACGCAGGTTGCCGGTGCGATTGGCGGACGGTGCATTGAGCAGCGCAACGACATCCTCACTGGGCACGCTCGGCAGGCCGGAACTGCGCAGCCGGCTGGCGACGATGTCCATGACACCCAGGCGCATCCAGGTCGACTCGGCTCCGGCTTCAATGGCGGCCGGCAGAACAGCGCTCGCCAGCGACTTGCCGCCCGGCGGCATGGCGTGTGTCGTCGCCGCATCGCGCGCATGCCAGAACCAGATCGCAACGCCCAACAACGCCGTCGCCACGGCGCCGATCACGAGTCGCGCAACATGACGCGGGGCCGGATGTGCTGCGGCCGGCTCGGACGGAGTGGCATCGGCGACCGCGGCGGCCGCTTCCGCGCCGGCCTCGGGCGTCGCGCGCAGCGCCGGCGCTACGAGTCCGGGCTCGTCCGCTTCGCGAATTTCTAGCGCCGCAACCCAGCGGTAACCAAAACGCGGGATCGTGCGCAGCGAGCGTTGTTCCTTTGCATCGTCGCCGAGTTCACGGCGAATGCGCAGGACGGTCTGGCCGAGCAGCGTGTCGCTGATCTGCGTCTTGCCCCATACCGCGGCGACGAGTTCATCGCGACCAACCGCGCGATCGTGTCGCTCGACCAGATAGGTCAGGCAATCGAATACGTGCGGCGGCAGTGCGATCAGGCGATCGCCGCGCCACAGCTCGCGCAGGGCCGGGTTGATCCGGTACTCGCCAAAAAAGAAACTTCGGTTCATCGATACGAAGCTTAACGTGCAGGCGCACCTTTGGACACTTCGGCGAGACGATGACGCGCCACGCCAAGGCTACTTCAGCGCGCCATGCGACAGCACATCTTCGTGCGCCTCGCCCGCGTCGGCATGCGGCCGCCTGTCTGCGCGTGCCAGCGTGGCGATGGCAATTGCGCCGGCGATCAGCGCTACATAAAGCGTTGCGATGCGCCACAACAGCAACGCGGTCGCCAGGTTCGCTGCCGGCACCCAAGCGCTCAGCGTCGCGGTCAGACCGAGTTCCGCGCCGCCGGCGCCGGATGGAACGCCGGTCCATATGGCCGCCTGCAGTACGAATACCTGCAGCAGGAACATGAGCAGGAACGCCACCGGATGGCCGAGCAGCAACAGCACCAGCCAGAGTATTGCGTAGCGCGTCAGCTGCTGCAGGGCCGTCAACACGAAGATGTTGAACAGGAATCCGGGACCGCCGGCTCGGACCAGTTGCGCGTCGGTGCGCAAAGTCGCAAGAAAGGTCAGTGCGGCGCGGTGTGCCCGGTTGAGCCGGGGCCGACGATCGCTGAAGGAAATCCGTGCAAACCACACGCCGAGCTTGTGTCGCCCGAGCAGGGCGGCGATGGCGAGCAGCACGATCGACGCGCTCGTGGCAAAGGCGACCGTGATCAAGGCGCGCGGCGCGCCGGATTCGATCATGTTGGATACGACCAGGCTGAGCCCGGCGAGCGGCAGGGCCAGAACGAAGAACATGACATCCATACCCTGGTCCGCGGCGGTTATCGCTGCCGCGCCGCTTGCCGAAGCACCGGCACGGCGCAGGTAGTAGACGCTGGCGGCATAGCCGCCGACGCCGCCCGGCGTGGTCATGAAGGCGAAGTCTGTCGCCAGCGAAATGCCGAGCATGCGTGCGAAGTGCGCCGGCACGGCGAATCGGCGCAGCAGCATCAGCAACTTCATCGCGCGGCAGCACCAGCTCGCCGCAATCAACGTAAGAATCGCCACGTAGCCCGGCATGGAAAAATGCAGCGTCGCCGACAGCGCGCCGCGTCCGCCCAGCACGATCGGCACGATCACCGTGACGGCAATCGCGCCGACGATAAGCCAGCGGCCGGCGCGCCGAATTCGCTGTGTCCGATCGGCGCGACGGTCGTCGATGCGCCGGTTCATTGCCCCGGCCGTGATCGTCCGGATGCGTAGCGCGTGCGCAGGACGATGTCCCACAGCGGTGTAGTCACGCCGAAGTTGCTGCCGGGGTGGCGATGGTGGATATGGTGCGCAGCGGCCCAACGCCTGCCAAACGCATGGCGGAAACGCACATTGTGGAATATCGAGTGGGTGAGGCCATAGGCGGCGTAGCCCGCCGCAATGCCGCCGGTAAACAACAGCGCCACGCTTGCAGGCAGGAACGCCGACAGCACGAAGGCCAGCGCAAGCGCCACGAGCGGTGGCGCGAAGAACGGCAGCGAGTCATACGCCTGCGGCTGCTCGTGATGACGGCGGTGGCCTTGTTCGAGCAAGTCCACCGTGCCGTGGAACAACCAGCGGTGAAAGCAGTACTCGACAAAGGTGAACAACAAGAGGCCGCAGAGAACTATGGCGGATAGCGCGGCGAAAGGCATGTCGCCGCGACTTGCTCCGGCAACGAGCAGTACGCAACTGGCAAGGACGTCCGCGACAAGGCCCGCCCGCGCGTTCGCCCGCGTCGTCGACAGCCACGCGATCCGGCTCCAGGCGGTGCGCCACGCAACGGCGAACCGGCCGGCCATTGCATCGTCGGTCTCGCCGGACGGCGGGGAGCCGGGCGATGTCTCGGTGCGGCAGGAATCGCTCATGATCTTCTTCCGGGGCTTTCTGGTCGGATGATTGTCGGGGCCGACGCGATTGTCGACCCCGACGCGGCTGTGCACGACTGCACGCACGCCCACACGAGAGTCTACGCGGTCAATGTTGCCATTGCCTCAAGCGGCTGCTGCCGGCCACGACCTTGCCGCGTGGCTGTTGGTCGGCAGAGCTGCGCGACCGAAGCGGCACGCACCGGTACAAGCGGACGCCAGGTCGCCCGAGCTGCCGGATTCGTGAAATGAGCGAACCTGCGCTGCAGCGCGCGCGCCGGTCCGTGTGGGAACCAGGCGTTTGGCGCACCTACATCGTGACGGCGCCGATCAACACCACGTCCGCGGGCCGCCTGGCAAACAGGCCGACACAGACGACGCCGGTGATCTGGTTGAGGTCCGCCTCGAGCGCAACCGGATCGGCGATGCGCCAGTTGTGCACATCGAGAATCCAGTTGCCGTTGTCGGTGACGACGCCGTCGCGCCAGACCGGCTGGCCGCCGCGCCGCACGATCTCGCGCGCCACGTAGCTGCGCGCCATCGGGATCACCTCGATCGGCAGCGGAAAACGGCCGAGCAGGTCGACGCGTTTGCTCGCGTCGATCATGCAGACGAACTTGCGTGAGGCTGCCGCAATGATTTTCTCGCGCGTCAGTGCGGCGCCGCCGCCCTTGATCAGGCGCTTGTGCGGATCGCATTCGTCGGCACCGTCGACATAAACACCGAGTTCGCCGGCGCTGTTGAGGTCGACGACGCGAATGCCGACCTGCTGCAACAGCGCGGTGCTCTTGTCCGAACTGGATACGGCCGCATCGATGCGGCTGCGGATCTTGCCGAGCTCGTCGATGAAATGCGCAACCGTCGAGCCGGTACCGACGCCGACGATACTGCCCTCCTCGACATAGCCGATTGCCGCTTGCGCGGCGCGGCGCTTTTCGGCTTCTTTGTCCATGCGCATGTTCCCGATCGTGGTGTTGTCATTCCAGCGAGAGTACGAAATCCCACTCGGCCTTGCTCACCGGCTGCACCGAAAGGCGGCTGCCGGGCCGCAGCAGGACCATATCCTTCAGCTCCTTGCGCCCCTTGAGTTCGGCCAGCGAGATCACGCGCTTGAGCTTGCGCTTGAACTTGACGTCGACCAGGAACCAGCGCGGCGCGTCGCGCGAGCTGCCGGAGTCGAAATACGTGCTGCCAGGATCGAACTGGGTCGGGTCGGGATACGCCGCGGTGGCAACCACGGCAATGCCGGCGACGCCGGGAACCTCGCAGCTGGAGTGATAGAACAGCACGCCGTCGCCCTTGTGCATGCCGTCGCGCATGTAGTTGCGCGCCTGGTAGTTGCGCACGCCGGTCCACGGCTCGGTCTTGCGCGTCTTGAGGTCGTCGATGCCGAATTCATCGGGTTCGGTTTTCATCAACCAATAATTCATGGGTTCACCCGCTCAGGACGTGAGACGTGAGACGGTAAGCGCGCCGCAAACGCAGTGGCGCAGATCGGCTCGTGAACCGCCTGGAAAAATTGCGGGACTGCTCGCCTCTGTCGCGTCTCACGTCTCACGTCTCCCGTCTCCCGCGCAATCGATCAGTTCGCCTTCCGTCGCAATGAAATCCATTTGTATATCCCAAGCCTGCTCGGCCAGCGCCGGCAGCTCCTGGAAACTGTAGCCGATTCCGACCAGTACCGGTTGCGCCGGGCGTGGCACCTGCTTGAGGAATTCAAAGCTGCGATCGTAATAGCCGGCGCCGTTGCCGAGGCGGTTGCCGCGACGGTCGAAACCGAGCAGCGGCACGAGCACCAGATCGAGCCCTCCCGGTGCGACGAGGGCGGATGGATCGCATTGCGGTTCGGGGATGCCGTAGCGGTTCGGCGCCAACTCGACGTCGCGCCGCCACGGCGCGAAGCGCAGCCGGCGGCCACGCATCAGCACTGGCAGGTGATAGTTCTGGCCGCGCGCGGTCAGGGCGGCGAGCGCGACGTTCAACGGCAGCTCGCCGGCGACCGCCCAATAGCCGGCGACACGCGCGTCGACGAGGAATTCCGGAAGCTGTTCGAGGCTCGCCGCGACCGCGCTCGCGGCCGCGATGCGCGCGGTGGGCGCGAGCGCCTGGCGCTGCGCGCGCAAGCGAACGCGCATTTCCTCGCGATCAGTCATTTCCGGTCGCCACGATTCGATGAAATCGTCATTGGCACAGGGATGTGCCAACGAATCGACGGTTTCTTCGTCGATTCGACAAGGGTGGCGCGGCTCTGCCGCGCCCGCTTGTTTGAGAACTGCGGCAGGATGCCCAGTTTCTCAAAGTAATGCGTCCTCCGCAATGCCGGTGCACACCGAACGACCTTGATCCCTAGGATCAGGTGGGAAGGCTCGCTGGTCTTAAGGCTTTCCGCTCATGGCGGACATGCACACCGACATTCAGCACTGCCATCCCGGGGTCGTATATAGGAACAAGGCAATATGGTTGGATGCGCTGTCGCACATCGCAGGGGACGCGCGCTATTTTAGTCGCGGTGCGAGTGCGGCATCAAGCTTTGTGCGCAGCGCCTGCAGTTGTTGTGCCACGATGTTCGATTGCGATTCAGAATCGGTTTTCGACTGCAGCAATTCGTGCGCCATGTTCAGTGCCGCCAGCACCGCGATGCGGTCGACGCTTTGCATACGGCTCGCGCCGCGCACTTCGCGCATCTTGCCATCCAGATAACTGGCCGCAGCCAGCAGGCCGGGGCGCTCTTCGGGCGTGCAGCCGATCAGGAATTCGCGATCGAGGATGTTGACGGTAACCGGTGCTGCTTCGCTCACGCATTGTTCTCCAGCGAGCGCAATCGGGCGATCATCGCCTCGACACGCGAACGCGCCTGTTCGTTTTTCGCCAGCAGGTTGGCCCGTTCGGCCGACAACTGCTCCTGGCTGACGCGCAGGCTGCGATTCTCTTCGCTCAGGCGATGGCATAGCTCGAGCAGTCGGTCGAGTTGTCCGCCAATCTCGCGCAGCTCGGTCAGCATGTCATTCCCCTGGGACATGGCCAAACTATAGGCGGGCGCCGTCAGGCGGTCAACGCGCGGCGCAGCGAAGAGGTGAGGTCGCCGCTTCGCAGCTTGGTAGGAGGTCAGGTCGCCGCTGCGCGGCTCGTGAGGTCGAATCGCTGTGCGATTCTCGTGAGGGCGTCGGCTTGGCCGACTGATGAACAAGCGGCAGGCTTGACCTCACTCCTCACGAGCGCGCGTAGCGCGCGACCTTACGCGGCCGCGCTCGGGAGGCCTCACCCTCCTAGGCCACGATCCTGCCGGCGCGCCGTTCCTCGAACAACGTCAGGAACATGAAGCACGCATCGGCTTCGAGCGGCCGCGCGAACCAGTGGCCCTGGATTTCATCGCAGCCCTGACTGCGCAGGTATTGCAGCTGTTCGGCCGTTTCCACGCCTTCGGCGACGACATCCAGGCCGAGCGAATGCGCCATCGTGATGATGGTCGAGGTGATGGCCGCGTCTTCCGGGTCGGTCGTGATGTCGCCGACGAAGGCCTGATCGATTTTCAGCGTATCGATCGGCAGGCGCTTCAGGTAGCTCAGCGACGAATAGCCGGTGCCGAAGTCGTCGATCGCCAGCGTCACGCCGATCGTCTTGAGCTCGGACAGAGTGCGTACCGATTGCTCGGCATTGGCCATGACCATGGTTTCGGTCAGCTCCAGCTCGAGCCGCCCGGCCTGCAGGCCGTGGGTCTCCAGGATCTGGCGCAGGCGCACCGCCAGGTCGGCGCGCAGCAGTTGCAGCATCGACAGGTTCACAGCCACCTTGAGCTGGGTGAAGCCCTGGTCGTGCCAGCGGCGCAGCTGCGCGCAGGACGCATTGAGCACGTACTCGCCGATCGGCACGATCAGGCCGGTTTCCTCGGCCAGCGGGATGAACGTCGCCGGCGGCACGCTGCCGAATTCTTCGTTGTTCCAGCGCAGCAGCGCTTCGACGCCGGTCACGCGGTTGTCGACCAGCGACAACTTGGGCTGATAGACGACGTGGAATTCATTGCGCTCGAGGCCACGCCGCAGCGCCGCGATCAGCGTTGCGCGCGAGCGCGCAGCGGCGTCCATCTCGGCGGTGTAGACCATGTACATGTTGCGACCGCGATCCTTGGCCTGGTACATGGCCGTGTCGGCCGACTTGAGCAGTTCGCCGGGATCCTGGCCGTGATCGGGAAACAGACTGATACCTATCGATGGCGAGATGACCACGTCCTCGCCCGAATCCAGGTGCAGCGGCACGACGAAGGCATCGAGCAGCTTCTGCGCGACGTCTTCGGCCTGGTCCGCGCCGGCGAGGTTCTCCAGCACCACGGTGAACTCATCGCCGCCGAGGCGGGCGACCGTGTCGGTCGGTGCGATGCAGGCGCGCAGGCGCGCGCCGGCGGCGCGCAGCATGCGATCGCCGGCGGCGTGACCCATCGAATCATTGACGTGCTTGAAGCGGTCCAGATCGAGGAACAGCACCGCAACGCGCCGGCCGCTGTGGCGTCCGCGCAGGATCGCCTGGCCGAGGCGCTCGCTGAGCAGCGCGCGATTCGGCAGGCCGGTCATCGTGTCGTAGTTCGCCAGATAGCGCAGTTCCTGCTCGGCGCGCTTGCGGTCGGTGATGTCGCTCATCACGCCGACGTAGTGAGTGCGCTCGCCGACGGCGTCGTGGACCACGCTGATCTCGAGCCAGCACAGGAACTCCTCGCCGTCCTTGCGCCGTTGCCACAATTCGCCGCGCCAGTGCCCGTCGCGCACGAATGCCTCGCGCATCGACCGGTAGTGCTCGGACGGATGCTTGGCGCTGTCGAGCAGGCCGGCGGACTGGCCGATCACTGCCTGCTGTTCGTGACCGGTCATGCGCGTGAACGCCCGGTTGGCCGAGACGAAGCGAAAATCAAGGTCGGTGACGCAGACCGCTTCGGTCATGCTGTCGATGACTTCGGCGGCAATGCGGCGCTCGCGTTCGGCGGCACGCGACGCGGTGACGTCGCGCACCGTTCCGGACATTCGCAACGGCTTGCCGCCCGGATCGCGTTCGACGATCTTGCCGCGCACAAACACCCAGTGCCAGCCGCCGTCGGTTTTGCGCAGGCGGTGTTCGGATTCGAATTGCTCGCGCAAGCCGTGCAGATGATCGCCCAGACGTTCGGCGACGACCGCGCGATCGTCCTCGTGCACGTGTTCGTCGATCCAGACGTTCGCCGGCTGCGGACGATCGTTCGGCGCGGCGCCCATCAGGTCGCCGGCGCCGGTCATGCGGATTTCGTTGCGGCGCAGGTCCCAGTCCCAGAACTCGTCGCCGGAACCCCACAGCGCCAGACGCAGGCGGCTTTCGCGTTCGGCGAGCGCACGGTTGTGGGCCAGTTCGGCGCGCCGGCGGTGAGTATACAAATAACGCAGGCGTTCGATCAGCAGCAGGGCCAGAGCGCCGTAAAGCGCGAACATCAGTCGCGTCGCCCACCATGGCGGATCGACCACCAGGCCGACCG
>Ga0193727_1001180_pt1 | contig 10761 bp, 6 predicted proteins | sample H2c2metaG_FD_143051 | JGI IMG/M metagenome (GOLD analysis project Ga0193727, IMG submission 143051) | Soil microbial communities from a riparian zone of the East river system, Colorado, United States - H2c2 | ecosystem: Environmental > Terrestrial > Soil > Riparian zone | place: USA: East River...
AAGATTCCAGGTGTTGCGGCCCATGATTTCCTCAGGCGAAAGATCGATGCCGCCATCCATCGGTTTGAAGATGTCGGCCGCGATCTGTGGAAAATCGGCTGTGCTTTTACCAGCCGCTTTCGCTTCATCGACTGGTTCGTTTTTCTTGCAGCTGGCAAGCGCGAGAAACGCGCATGCAACTAGGCCCCTTCCGACTCCCGCGAGACAGAGAATATTGCCTCTGGTTGGCAGCAATGCCTTCACCGAGTCATTATTGATATCTTCCTGGCAAACTTTCTGGCAAGAGAATTCCAAAGCGTTTGCTTGTTGGCAACGGAAGTACCGGCGAGAGCGCAACGCTGCGCGATTCGAGAAACCCTGTTCGGTTGGACACGAACGAACTTCCCTTTTGTTCGAAACCCGCCCTGCACTTACGCGGGAACAATATCGAAATAGCCGACGCGAGTACTACATGAACATCGCCATTGCCGTTCAAGATCAGCTCACTTTGACGCCGTTCGCAATAACCGGCAGTTGTGAGAGGTCCCAGTTCTTTCGCGCGATCTCAGTCTTGAAACATTTTGTCCGATAGACGGTGTTTCGCAGGATTGTGTTCGAGTGGTTCGCCAGCCAATTGTGCCTGGCATCGACGTACTGTTCGATCCACTTCCTCTCCTTGCCGCCTTCTACGGGTGGGGCTTCGGGAAAGCTTCGGCGCAGGAAGCCAAGAATTCCGCCGCTGTGGATGAAGGAATCGTAAATCACCAAAGCTGACAGGCCCTCGACGAATCCATGCTCCGTCGCCCAATTCATCGCTGGCTGAAAGTAGGCCTTATCGAAAAACCTGTCCTGCGTCCTCCGCATAACCGTATCCTTGGCCGCTTGTTTCAGAAGCTGTTTGAATTGCGCGTCATTAACCAACGCCTTCTTGCCGATCTTGGTTACATATGGCTTTAATTGTTTGCTGAACCGGCCGCGAGCTGCGACGTACATCGACACGAGTTCGCTCAGGTGACCATATTCCGTCGTTTGCGAGCGGCCATACGTAACCTGCTTGATGCGCCCCGGACCGTCATCGTAGATAGAAATATTACCGTAATCGCCGTCCGCGCTCCCGGTCTCAAAAGCGTTGAGGACGCGCTCACAAATTCGTTTCTGCCGAGGAGTCAATATCATATTTAATGTTCGATTGGCTGAGGTTTATCGACTTCGGCGGGCATACGACGAAGAAGTTCCGCGATTCGTTTCTCAGTGAAATCGCTGAACGCGCCGCTGTATTCCAGCGCTCCTAATGAACCACCTTTCGACTGCACCTGATCTGCGGCTTTGGTCGCCCGATCGCACAACCAGTGTTGTTGCTCTCGAAATAGTTCCTGCCGCTGTTTCGCGTTGAGGGTCTCGAGTAATCGCACGTAGATGACGAAAAGCTGCGCATCGTAAACCTCAGCGAGGCGACTGCTGATCTCGTTGAGTTCGCGCTGGCTTGGCCCGCGCCCCTGTTGCGGCTCCAACTCCGCTTTGCACTTCGCTTCGAGGGCTGATAAAGACGGCTGCCAATCAGGCGGGATCAGCGTCTCATTTGCCGCATCTGCCGGCAATGTCAGCGATAACAGCGTCATCAGGACCACAGCAGTAAATGTATGGCCCCGTCGGCCGTCCGCAGCGCTTTGACCGCGGAAGCTGTAGCGATCGATTCGCCTCAAGTGCCACATTGCTCCCGATTCTGGGGCAACTGGGAAAGAAATGTCAATCGCGCAATGGCCGAACTTGTGGCAGGAGAATTCCGAGCATTTGCGATCTCGCTGCGCGAGTTTCACGCGTCGTTTTCATTTTCTGGCGCCTCGAGCAATTTCGCCAGCCAGTCGGGCGCTTCCATCTCAAGGTGCGTCTTCAGAATATCGCGAATGAAACAGTGGAAATCCCCGCGGCAATCTGTGCAAAGTTTTTCCATGGTATGCGCGCCGAGCATGCGATAGCTCTCAAATTGGGACTCGGAGAAAAACTGATCTGCTGTGGTCTCGTGCGGGAAGGTTTCGTTCGTCTTGAAGTATTCGTAGATGTCGCGGGGCTCCTCCCCATAACAAGCCGGTTTAATGTAAACCAAGACGCCATCGGGAGCGGCGGAACCGTCCACCACCGAATAGCGGATACGACCGATGGCGCTGTTGTGACCTGGACCTTTTAGCGTGTCGATTTGGCTGCGGGGATAAATGCTCATCGGACCGAACTCGATTGGGATTCCAAAATCAATCCGAATTTTGCGCACAGCTTCACCAAGATCGGCAAAGGAACATTCCGGATCCTCACCGGCGTCGCTCACCACAAGGAAATGGCAACGGCGCAGCACCATCTCGTACAGCCCAAGATTCTCGAAGTGCCCGCCATCGGAAAGATTCACGTATTTGTAGCGATCCGTCGTATTCCCGACCGCTTCGGAAAACAGCGGCCCGACGGCATATCCAGGGCCGGATCGGCGCCACGTCCTGGCGCCTGAAGGTCCCGGATTGCCCAGCCACCAGCCCAGACGGACGTTGAACAACGTCATCAGGAAAGCGACCACCGGCGAGGAATGGTACCCCATATTGGGATTCCCCGCGGCGCCTGAAATGGCGAGCGCGGTGCCGAGTGTAATCTCGCGGCCGTATTGGGCCGAGGGCCGGTAACCAACATGCAAGGAGCCGCAGTGCAGACGACTCATTGTAAAGGATTCAGCCTTTCGCTCCTGCCACGCTAACTGCTGGCCTTTCACGAGGTTGAGCGCGCCGTTGATCACATGAAGAGGCTTTTCAGAAGACAACTCGCGCAACGCAATGTTATCGGCCGGGTCAAACCCAGTAAACAAATGCGGTGTGCGCTTCGTGCGCGAAGCGGCAAGGAATGCGCGGATCAACCGGTTACGATACGTGGCGTGAAGGGAAAACTTATTCGCATTGATGAAAAAACCCATCACAATTCCGAAAAGCAGCATGGCGCCCGTGAGGAAAACAACAACGAAGAGTTGAACACGCCAGGAATTTGGGTCTGTAATTTGATCTTGCTTCCCGCCTAAGAGCCAGGCAGTGGCGTTTTGCGCCCAATGCTGCGAGCCAGTCAGCACCAGAACCCACGAGATCACGACCGACAGAAGCACAAAAAAAACGATAGCAACCACCACCAGAAGCCAGTGGAAACCGGCCTTTTGGCCCAGCTTCTTGCTCAGCTTGGCTCGAAGAGCCAGCAGCGCGCCGGCAACGCCCGTGATCCCTCCGAAGGCGCCGAGAAGAGCCTTTGCGGCTGGATTAGTCTTCACCTGTCCGAGAAAAACGTCGAGCCGATTTGGCGTCGCGGAAATCGCCTGGGCGCCCCAAAGAACGATTACGTTGATCACGATCCAGCCGAAAACCGTGATGAGAATCCAAGCCGCCGATCGTCCCCACCATTCGCGATCTTCATCTTCCGTCACCCAGCTCGCCAGACCGGTAAAGAGGAAATTGACCAGAAGCAGCACGGCCAGGATTAGAGCCGGCGCAAAGCAAACGTAGTTGACAGCGTTTTGCGCGGGGGCGGGCATAGGAAAACGTTCGGGAAGCCTTTCGGTTCGTTTCAGTTCCAAGGCATCAAGATCTTTCTCAGTTATGCGTGCGCGCCCTCGAGAGGTCTCGATGGTGTACCTCTTCTCGATTTGCGTAATGACAACCTGAGTGCCAGCTGGGACCTTCATTTTCTGTTTACTCCAGGGAATCGGAGTCGCCTCGCAATCGCGCTTCAATGTGAATTGAATGGGAAGCGTTTCGTTTGGTTTCAATTCCAAAGGACCAAGATCGTTCTCAGTAATGCGCCCGCGTCGCCCCGAGGCTTCGATGGCGTAAGTCCTCTCGATCTGCGTAATGACGCCCTGGGTGCCAGCTGGGATCATCATTTTCTGTTTACTCCAAGGAATCGGGGTCGCCTCGCAATCGCGCTTCAATGTGAATTGAATGGGGCGTTCCAAAAACATTCGAGTTGCGATTGCCCACAGACAGAAACCGGCGAACGCGGCCGTGAGCAGAATCGTGCCAAGTCGCAAGAGCGAATCGGTGGAGCGACCGGGCCGCGCCTTTCGCTTGCTCTTACGAAACGAAAGAAAGACCGTTGCAAGAACGCCGCCGGACAAGTAGCTCGCGAGGGAAAAAGCGACAAATTTGAGCAACCATTCCCTGGGTAGAAACGGCTCGCTTCCATGAACGTTGCGGAACAAAGCCCACCATTCCGCCAAAACCAGAGCCGCGAGCACCAACGGAAGCTGACGGAATTTCAGAAAACGGCGTTGCGGTAATCGAGCATTCCCAGTCGAGGGGACGTCAACGATTGCGTAAGCCATCGCCACGGCGATCAGAACGAACCCAACCGCCAGTAACAAGTTGAGCCAAAAATTCCAGAACTGCATGATCTGGATATACTTTGTGTAGTCCGTCGCGGCGTCCCAGTCCGGCTGTAGGTTGATCGCCGCAAGATACAACCTGGGGATCATCATCGCGGCTGCCAGCCACGAAATGAGCACCAGCCAGTTCAGGAACATATTGCGAACGTAAGTGGCGATCAGTGTCCAGAAATCCACCGAGGTCAAACCGGTTTTCGGCGCCAAATAATTGCTGAATTCCCGCAGATGCCGGATCGGTTGCGGCTCGGGATTCAGAGCGGAGCCGGCACGGTGTTTCAATTCCGCTACGACTCCGCCAATGCCTTGTGCATGGTTCTTAATCCACGCGCTCAGCCAACTACCGATGTATCCCCCGCCCGAGACGGTGGAGAGATAGTGAAATCTGTCGAGCAGGCCACAGCGCGCCAGTCCTTGCAAAATTCCGAGCCCAAAGATCGCGCTGCGAATGCCGCCGCCCGATATGCAAAGCGCCGCGCGCTTGTCTTTGAGCCCATGGACGGCGGCCCAAAATGCTTTTAGCCGGGTTTCGGGTTCGGTCGAACTCGGATAGTCGGCGGGCAGGGCGCCATGCAAAGCGACGAACTCGCTTTCGAGCACTTCATGCAATGGCAGGGATGGATTGGCCGATGAAGTCTCGTTCGCCATGGCTGCAAACCGCGGCGGTTCGCGCTCCAGCGGTTATCAAGATTTCGCAAGTCCGTCAATCTTGTTCCACAAACAATCCGTTTTCGCGCAAGATCCGGCTAACGCTTTAGTAATTTAGCGTTTCGACTGGATTTGCGCGCGTCATGCGGCGAGATATTGCCCTCGTAATCTGCGCCCGTAGCTCAACGGATTTCGCGGACGGTAGGTATTCCGGCGATTCAACATTCGCGCCGCATTACGCACAATTGCGTCGTTTTGCAGCCAAAAATTTTCACACCGTAGAAAACAACCGTGAAAAATTCAGCGTCGCATTACTTCATATCAAGTCGCGCGTACGGGAAACATGAAGGCTCTAAATTTGTTGTTTAAATGTGCAAATTTGTGCTTGCCTGAAATCCACAATTTCCCTACGACCCGGCCCGAATCGATGTCTACGGACTATTAGGTCTGCCAAAAGGGTTCTCTTTTCCTGTGGGCTGCTGCCGAATCGCGGAATATCTTATGATTTTCGGTCAGTGGCAGCACAATTCGCGAAATTAGGTCACCTTTTTAACTCATTAGTAGATAGATCCTTATGACATTTCTTGAACAGGGCTTTGGCTTTTGGCACTGGGCTTGCTAAGCAAGTCGGTGCTTGCCCCGGCAGCTTGGTAATCTGTCGCATCGGTAGCAATTCCGGAGACTACTTCTATGAATAAACTTATCGTGGCAGCGATCCGCTGCTCTCTGATGTTTTTCCTTCCAGCGGTTGCCTGTGATCAATGCTCAGTGGGATCTTGATCCCATCTCGGGCGACTGGAATAGCGCTGCCAACCGGACACCACTTGGGGTTCCCAATGGCCCAACGGATACTGCGACTTTCGCTCTTTCAAACACGACCAATATCTCCATCTCGGCGAACACTGAGGTAAACGGCATCACATTCACGTCGGCTGCCACGAATCCCTATACCATCACCGCAAATTCAGGATTGACGCTCACCGTTAGCGGCGCAGGAATCACGAACAACTCGGGAACGACGCAAAACTTCGTCGCCGCTGCCGATGCAGCCGGAGACGGAGGAATTGCTTTCACGAACAGCGCGACGGCAGGAAGCGGCACTTCTTTTACCGCCAATGGCGGTACCGTCAGTGGCGGAGGGGTTGGGCTGATTGAATTTTTCAATACCTCGACTGCTGGTAGCGGCACATTTACATCCAACGCCGGTACGGCCAGCGGCACAATTGGTGGCTTTATTGGGTTCAACGACAGCTCAACTGCGGGTAATGGTACATTCATCGCAAACGGTGGCACGGTTAGCGATTCAAACCGCGGGTATGTGGATTTCTTTAACACGTCGACTGCCGGCAATGGCACCTTTATCAGTAATGGCAGTTCTTTTAGTGGCGAATTAGGCGGCACCACACGATTCTTCGACAGCGCAACCGCCGACAGCGGTACCTTCACAGCGAATGGTGGCACTGTCAGCGGGGCGCGCGGCGGAACCATTCAGTTTTTCAACTCCTCAACTGCGGGCAATGGCAACTTCACCAACAACCGTGGCGCGGTCATCGGTGCCCTAGGCGGTCGTACATCTTTCTTCGACAGCTCAACTGCGGGCAATGGCACGTTCACCAACGAAGGCGGGGTGGATAACACGCAGTTCGATGGCGGCGGCACTATATTTTTGATCTCCTCCAGCGCGAGCAGCGGCACCTTCACTAACAACGGCGGCGCCGCCAACGGTGCGATCGGCGGCACCGTGCACTTCCAAGACAATTCAACCGCGGCCAATGGCATGTTCACCAACAATGGAGGCACGGCCAGCGGCGCCGCCAGCGGTAACACGAATTTCTATAATACATCGACAGCAGCTAATGGCACCTTTATCAACAATGGCGCTGCGGTCAGCGGCGCAGGCGGCGGTGCGGCGCAGTTTCTTGACGATTCCAGTGCCGGGAATGGCATCTTCACAAACAATGGAGGCACTGCGAGTGGCGCAGGCGGCGGCTACACGAATTTCGGCAACTCCTCGACGGCGAGCAGCGGCACCTTTACCAATAACGGTGCTGCAGTGGACGGGGCAGGCGGCGGTACAACGAATTTCCTCGAGACTTCGAGCGCCGAGAATGGCACCTTTACCAATAACGGCAGCGCGGCCAGCGGCGCAGGCGGCGGCAGCACAGTTTTTCTTAACAGCGCGACCGCAGAAAACGGAATCTTCACAAACAACGGCGGCACCGTCGGCGATGCATTGGGTGGTGAAACAGATTTCTTCGATACTTCCACCGCGGGCGCTGGCACGTTTACCAATAACGGCGCTGCGGCCAGCGGCGCACTTCGTGGCGTCACGCAGTTCATTAACAGCTCGACGGCTGGAAGCGCCGCTTTTACTAACAATGGCGCTACAGCCGCGGGTGGCGACAACAATCAAGGTGGCGCTACAATCTTCTTTGACACGTCAATGGCGGAGAATGCCACCTTCACTAACAACGGTGGTCTAGTCAGCGGCACAAATGGCGGCTTCACACTTTTTCTCAATAACTCGAGTGCCGAAAACGGCACCTTCATCAACGAAGGTGGTACGGTCACAGGAGCTGGCGCCGGCTTTACCGCATTCTCCGACACCTCAACTGCGGCCAATGGCACTTTCACCAACAACGGCGCTGCGGTCAGTGGTGCAGGCGGGGGCGGCACGAACTTCTCTAATAGTGCAACGGCGGCTAATGGCACGTTTACGAACAACGGTGCCACAGCTAGCGGCGCAGGCGGCGGCTTGACGCAGTTTTTTAATAATTCCAGTGCGGGCTCCGGTACATTCGTGAACAACGGCCCTACAATCGGCGGCACAGGCTCCGGCTTCACGGAATTTTTCAATAACTCCACCGCTGATTCTGCGACGCTGATTAGCAATGGCGCACCAGGTGGAGACCGCGGCGGTGTGATTTTCTTCCACGATGACTCCACTGGCGGCACATCGCGCATCGAGGTTTTCGATAACGGCAGCTTGGACATCAGCTATCACAATGCACCAAGCGTGACGGTCGGCTCCATCGAAGGGACCGGCAGCATAAACCTTGGAGGCAACAGTCTGATGGTTGGGAGCAACAATGCCAGCACTTCCTTTTCAGGCGTGATCCAGGATGGCGGGGATGGGGGCGGCACTAGTGGTTCGCTGACCAAGATCGGCTCGGGAGCGCTCGTCCTCTTGGGAGCCAGTACCTACACCGGCGACACCAATGTGAACCGTGGGGTGCTGCAGGTGGACGGCTCCACTACAAGCAACACATTCGTCAATCATAGGGGCACGCTCGCTGGTATCGGAACAATCCAAGGCAATGTTATGAACAACGACTTGGGGATTGTCAGACCGGGAGGCGCGCTAGGCGCACCGGGCGTGCTAACCGTCGTCCAAAACTATACACAGACGCAATATGCCACTCTCATGATCCAAATTGCTGGTGGGAACACCGGCGACTTCAGTGTTCTGAATGTTTTGGGAAACGCTAATCTAAATGGATACCTGGATCCCGTGCTTTTGAACGGTTTTGTTCCCACTTTCGGTCAAACCTTCACCTTTCTGGATTACGCGTCCTTGACTGGCGAATTTTCCCACATTAAGCACCGAGTTTTCGACAACGGCTTGTTGCAATGGTCAGTCATCTACGAAGATAACCATGCCATCCTAACTGTGGAACACCACACGCCTGATCAGGGTTCAACATTTGTGCTCCTGACGTTAGGCTTGCTCGGTTTGGTGGCGTGTCGGCGACAGTTGCTGCGTGGCCAGCCCTGAGCGTCGCGCGCGTCATCGTGGATCCGCGCAAGCGGATGTACCTGTGCTAGTCCACGGCGCCTGATGGGAGATCCATCTCTTGACATTGCTCCCTTTGTAACATTGTAACTTTGTAACTCTTTTAACTTTAGCGAGTTCTCGCCGCGTTCGCGCTGGATTTTTCCGATTCAGGGGCGACATATTGCCCCCCTATCTTCGCCCGTAGCTCAGCCGGACAGAGCAACGGATTTCTAATTGAAGAAGAACTTTTGCGCTTGTTTTCGCAGCGTTGCACATCGTTGCCGACGCTAAGTATTTCGGTCATTCAGCTTTCTCCAGCTTTTCTCGTGAACTTCGTTCCGCCATTTCCGTAGAACAAGGTGAGAAATGGAAACAGCAACCGGAGTGGCAATCAATTGTGCGGCGCTCCGGGCAAGACATGTAAGGAAAGGCAATGGGACTGCAACAAATCGAAAAAGAAAGCCGCCGATGAAAGCGAAAAGCTCACGTTTTGATAGTTTGGTCGCTCGTTACTATCCCGCTGTTTACAACTTCGCTTCTCGATTGACCGATGATCCTCGCGAGGCGATTGCGCTTACGCGAAACGCGTTTCGCAGTGCGCAAAAACAACTATGTAGTCTGCGCGATCAAACGGCAGTCGCGACGACGTTAATATCAGCAGTCATCCGAGCAGGCCGGCCCGCCGGGTGCGGCAGTTAAAAGTGTCCCTGTTTACCCACATGAAATCCGCTTTACTCGCTGCAATTTTAGGGGTCACGATTCTGCTCGCTTTCCCGGCTGAAGAAAAGGGCGCGGCCGTTAAATTTCATCAGGCCAGGGCTGAGGAAGGGTTGCCGCCTCAAATAGAGAAGGAGGCTCTGGTAGTTCCTGAACCTTTGGAGCATTATTCAGTCGCCCAGGCGAAGACGAAGACTGAAAAACAAGCGCCGCGCCGCTACAGGCATGTCGCCCGCCCGCGTCCAAACTTCTTCGAGAAATTAGTTGTCGGTTTCATCGACCTCCAAAAACATCAGCCGGTCGAGAAATTAGTTATCGGTCTCATCGACCTTCAAAAATATCAGCCGGCGAAATCATCTCGTAAAGGTCTCATACAACCTCGCGGCGCGGCTGAGTAAAAAACGGCTCTCCGCGCACAGGCGAAAGAAACCCCTGCAAACAAATATCTTTTGCCGTCGATGGCAGTTGTGGGCAGATTGTGGACAGAATTGGGGTAAAAAAGGGCAGAAACGTCTTTTTACTTGGGGAGTCTCCTTGGTCAAAGGGCAGCGCGTACGGGAGTCGAAACCGATTTCACCATTTCACAAATCAGCGCGCTTTCGAGCCACTAACGGCTGGAAGGTTTTAGAAGCGTAAACGACTGCCCCGTTATGGACTGGCCGGTTTTTCCTCCTTTGTGTTGGTGTGAAAGATGGCGCGCCATTCGCCATTGTGCTTTCTCCAGACCGACCCGGCATTGTAGGTGCCTGAGACGTCTTTGCCCTCCGAGGTGCCTTCCACGATCACCTTGTAGGTCATCGTCGCCGTATCAGGGTCGGAGGAAACGACATTGAAATCGCTAAAGGAGAACGATTTCATTTCCCACTTTTTCATCGAATCCAGCTCTTTTTGCAGCGTCTGGATTCCGTCCGCGTAAACGCCCATGAAGTCGGCGTGCAGAAGCTTTCTGAAATCGTCAGACTTCTTGTCTTTGAAGGCCTGCCAGGCCGCTTTTTCCTTCGCCATCATCGCGTCCTTGTCCGGAGCGGCGATGGAAACAGCGATCGTCGCGAACAAGGCGGTCGTTGCATAGGTAATGTATTTTTTCATAGGTCCTTTCGGTTAGTGTTGAGACACAGCTTAGGGGGCAACTCGCGAAAATCGCCCGCTGATTCGACCGTCCCGACCACGGCGCCGGATTCGTCGAACACACGAATGATCACCGGGCGCGAGCGCGAGCAAAACTTCGCGTAAATGACCGCGTCGA